>Ga0209225_1000365_pt1 | contig 54079 bp, 61 predicted proteins | sample WasSprMetagenome_FD_184732 | JGI IMG/M metagenome (GOLD analysis project Ga0209225, IMG submission 184732) | Sulfidic aquatic microbial communities from Washburn Spring, Yellowstone National Park, USA - WS (SPAdes) (version 3) | ecosystem: Environmental > Aquatic > Thermal springs > Hot (42-90C)... | reverse complement strand
CTTCAATGATTGGAAGAACTCTCTTAAGAAGGGAAGCTCTGAGCTAATTTTAACAAAATTAGCAATGAAGGGTTAAATAGTGGTTTAAACCACTATTTTGCTGGTGCCTCCTGATGGGAGGAGTGCTAGTTTGCATTCATTCAACATGAATGCAAACTGGTTCCAGAAAGGGGGCTAGACTATGGTAGGAGGTGGGACACGCCCTGCTCATTGTTCCAGGCCCAGCATCTAAAAAATTAGCTGAAGAAGTTTCTAGAATAACTGGTTTTAAACTTGCTTCAATAGAACATAAATTATTCCCAGATGGTGAATCATATTTTAGATATATAGAAAAAATTCATGGAGAAGATATTGCTATAATTCAAACAACTTATCCAGAACAAGATAGGAAGCTCTTGCAACTTTTCTTATTAAGTAAAACTGCTAAAGAAGCTGGTTGTAATAATATTATAGCAATCATTCCCTATCTTGCATATTCAAGACAAGATAAAGCTTTTAAAGATGGTGAAGCTATTAGTATAAAAATAATTTTAAATATTTTAAAAACATGTGGAATAGATGAAATTATAACAATAAATACTCATAGTCCATGGATATTTAAAGAAATTGATATAAAAGCTAAGGATTTATCTGCAATTCCATATTTATCAAAGTATCTTTTATCATTAAAACTTAATAAACCAATAATTTTCTCTCCAGGGAAAAAAGGTTATTTAATGAGTAAAGAAGCTGCAAATATTATTGGATGTGATTTTTCTTCTTTAGAAAGCAAAAGGAATATTGATACTGGAGAAGTTGAAGTTGAAATAGAAAATGAAGAAAATATTAAGCATAGAGATGTTATAATAATTGATGATATAATAAGCACAGGTGGAACTATTTTAAGCATTATTAAAAAAATGTTAAATTTTAAACCTAATAGAATAATTGTTAGCTGTATTCATCCACTTCTTATAAATAATGCTGATAAAAAAATTTTAGAAGCTGGAGCTGAAACAATAATAGCTACAAATACTATTGAAAGTATTTATAGTAAAGTATCAGTAGCTCCATTAATAGCTAATTATTTAAAAAATAAGTTAAATGTATAAAATATTTTTTAGACTTTCTGGAAAATATCCTAATCTTTCTTTAGCTGAATTAAAAGCAATTCTAGAATCTTTAGAATATAAATATAAAATTATTGGATTGGATTATTGTATAGCATTAATGGAATTAGATAAGTTTTTTTTAGAAAAAGTAATAGAAAGAGCAGCTTATACAAAAGCTGCATATTTACTTTTATCCATAGGAGAAAATTATGATGAATTAATTGAAAATATAAATGAAGAAATAATAGAAGAATTTATTCCAAAAAATGTAAAATTTGAAGTTCGTGTAAAAAGAATATTTGGAGCAAAAATTGATACATTAGAAAAAGAAAAAATGCTTGGAGAGATTCTTATTAAAAAATTTAAAGAAGCTAAAGTAGATCTTAAAAATCCAACACATAGAATACATTGTTTAGCTACTCCATTTAAACTTTATCTTGGATTATTATTAAATGAAAAAAAGAAAAAATGGATTCATAATAGGAAACCTATTAATAGACCATTTAATTTACCAAGTAGTTTACAACCAGAATTAGCAAGATGTATGGTTAATTTAATAAGAGAAAAACCTGGAAAAATTATTTTAGATCCATTTGCAGGAACTGGAAGCATATTGATTGAGGCAGAATTAATGGGTTATAATGCTATTGGTTTAGAATTAAAAAGATGGATTTGTGATGGAGCATTAAAGAATCTTAAGTATTTTCTTAATGATTATGAAGGAATAATAAATGCTGATGCAAGATATCCTCCATTAAGAAAATCTATTGATGCAATAGTAACAGATCCACCTTATGGAAGATCTGCTACATTAATGGGAGAAACTCTTGAAAAACTTCTTAAAGAATTTTTTAATTCAATGCAAGAAATATTAAAAAAAGGAGCACATATATGTTTTGCAATACCAAGTGAAATAAAAATAGAGAATATAATAAATCATAAAAGTTTAAAAATAATTGAAACATGCGATATTGTGGTACATGGTTCATTAACACGAAAAATAATTGTTTTACAAAAAATTTATTAAATCTATAAAAAAATTTTAAATTTAAGATATAGTGAGAAAAAGTGAATAATAATGAGTAATTTGAAAATAATTTTCTTAGGAACTAGTGGTGGCATGCCTTCAAAAAGGAGAAGTTTACCATCTATAGCTATAAAATATGAGGGGGAATTAATTTTATTTGATTGTGGAGAAGGTACTCAAAGGCAAATGCTTTTAGGAAAAATAGGTTTTAAAAAAGATTTTAAAATATTCATTTCTCATCTTCATGGAGATCATATTTTAGGTATTCCAGGATTATTATATACTATGAATATGCTTGATAGAAAATATTCTATTCAAATATTTGGTCCAAAAGGGATAAAAGATTCTATTGAAAAATTAATGAATGCAAGTATTGGGAAAATAGATTTTCCATTAGAAATATATGAAATTGATGAAGGAAATATTCTTGAAACAAAGAAATATTCTATTAAAGCTATTAATGGAAATCATGTAATAAAATCTCTTGCATATTGTTTTGAAGAAAAACCTAGGCCAGGGAAAATGATTATAGAAAAACTTAAAGAATTAGGAATACCAAGAGGCCCTTTATGGGGAAAACTTCAAAGAGGAGAAACTATAAATTTTAAAGGAAGGATCATATATCCTAATGAAGTTACTACTCCTCCAAGACCTGGAAGAAAAATTGTTTATAGTGGAGATACCAGACCATGTGAAAAAATATTGAATATAGCAAAGAATGCTGATGTATTAATACATGATTCATCTTTTGATGATTCTCTTAAAAATAAAGCATTTGAAGAAGGGCACTCTACTTCTTTAGAAGCTGCAAATATAGCAAAGGAAGCTAATGTAAGTAAACTGTTCTTATTTCATATAAGTCCAAGATATGAAAAAGATGATAGTATTTTATTAAAAGAAGCAAGAAAAGTTTTTCAAAATTGTGAAATAGCTGAAGATTTTCTTACATATGAAGTGCCATATAAAAAATAGAAAGTGATTTTTAAATTTTCACTTTTTTAAAAATCCAATAATTTTATTTAAACTTTCAAATGGATTTTCAATATCCTCCATAGTCATATAATTTTTATATTCTTTTCTTTTTAATATTTCTATTATTTTATACCAATCTACTTTACCTTTTCCAACAATTTTATGAGAATCGAAAAATCCATCATTATCATGTACATGAATATTTATTATTTTATCAAATAATTCTAAAATATATTTCTCAATCTTCCCATTTATATTTGCATGACCAATATCAAGACAAAAACCAATATTTTTAAATTCATTTACATCATATTTAAAAAAATTAATACATTCTGATAAATCAGACATCATATATGATAAATCTTTTAAACCATTTTCTACAAGTATTAATATTCCATATTCTTCAGCTTTTAATGCTAATTCTATTATTCCATTTTTTGCATATTCATATTCTTTTTCATTATCTATGCCATATTTTTTTCCAGGATGAATAACTATATACTTTGAATTAAGTTTATTAGCCCAATCTAATGTTTCATATAAAATATTTAATATTCTTTTTCTTTCATTTAAATCAAGAGAAGAATAAGTATTTGCATTAAATGGAGCATGAATATTTATTTCAATTCCAATAGATAATAAATCTTTCAATTTTTTAAAAATTTTATCATTTATTTTTATCGAACCTTCATTAGGAATTTCCCAAACTTTAATTTCTGAATTTTTTATTACTTCTTCTATATAATCTATTGATTTATTAAGAAGAAAAAGAGAAGATATTGAAAAAATCAAATATATCACTCTGAAGTAAGCCAATCAATTATTTTATATGGATCATCATTTTCAATTATAACTTTAATTGGTCCAAGAGGAGATTCTCCTATTGGTTCTGAAAATGATACTTGACCAACTGAAGCTACTTGTTTATTTAAATAAAAAGTAATTTTTTTCCCTTCAATACCTTTAAGAAATATTGCTTTTGCAGCAGCTCTAATTTTCCTAATTTTTAATAATGTTTTAAATTTTCTTAAATCTTCTAAATTTTTTAATTCAGCTTCTAAATATTTTTCTCCATTCTTATTAACTAATGATATACTAGCTGTTGGGAAAATATTTTTAATAGCTTTCTCAACTTTATCTTTATCTTCTGTATTATTAAGAATAGAAGAAATTTTAATAATCATTTTTTATCATTCCATTAATTTTAGATTTCTCATTAATAATTAATAAATTTAAATAAAATTTATGCTTGAATAAATATTTTCAATGTTTAATTTTAATAAAAAACAATTATAAAAATTATTCTTCAATTCCGCTTTTCTTTAAATCCTTATCCATAATATTTAATATTCTTTTTATGAAAAAGCATTACCACTATGCATTACGCTTTTTTAGCTTCCATGTAAGCTAATCTTAGGAAGAATAGTTTTTCTTATGTTTCTCCAAATGCAGTATGGGATAACAATTCTGCCTTATTTCCTAATGTATTTAAGCAATCTATCTCAAGACCCAACTCTATTGCCTTAGGCACTATTTGGATTCCATCTAGTGCAGCAATTAGTCCATGTACTGCTTTAGCATCATCCCTGAAAGGTGGATAGAAATCTGCTAAAATATCAAGAGGCTTAGATATGGAATCAAGAATATTTACTAAGCCCTTAAGTCCCTCCGCCCAATTTTCAATATCCTTTTGTGTCCTCAGTGCCTTCCATGCTGTATCCTGTATAGAATCTACGATTCCCCTGTACTCGTAGAAATCTCTAGACATTCCCCCCTCCCAATCATCTGGCTCTTTGCCTTGAGGTATGTAGTTCTTAGCACATTCTAAGGCTGCATACAGACCTGCGTTCGCCTTGTTGATATAATAAGGCTTTAAAATATTTTCAACGAAATCTTTTTCAATGACTTCTTTTGACAATTGGGGTCTGCCAATATACTCTTTGATCGCAGCAGTGATAAATGGCTTATAAGGCCCATCTGGAATCTGTTCCAAAACCATATCAATAAGCTCAGGTAGGAGTCCTTTTTCGACAGCTTCTCTGGCTGCTGTAAAACGTCCGCTTGTGACAATATCATAAGCTAGCTCCAGTAATGCCGCTGCTAACTTCTCCTTGAAGGACACTTTCCTAGCATCCTTGAATGCTTTTACTTGTTTGACTATTTCATGAATGTCTTGTATGATTTCTTTAAAATCCTCGACTGCACTTTCAGCCTCATGTTGAGCATACTCATTAAAGTTTGCATAACCAGAAAGAGAAATTGTTTAAAATTAATTGTGATCTTTTTTGAATTGGAGCATATAAGAAAATAAAGGAAGCTGCTGCTAGCGCGATAACACCTATTATAATAGCAATTATTATACCTTTTGGCAATAAACTCCCTTTTTTAAGAAATAAAATAGCTTTCCTTTATATAAATTTTATGTTTTAATTAGGTATCTTATAAAAAAATTGTAAAAATATATTTTTACTTTTTAATCTTTTCCTTAATTATAATCGATAAAATTTTTTGAATTTGCTTATTTAATTCTTTTAATGTTCCATTATTTAAAATATAAAAATCTGCTTCAGCTAAAACTGCTCCCAATCCTATTGAAGATTCTATTCTATCTCTTCTAATAAATTCTTCAAAGCCTAATGGATCATCTTCTCTCCTTCTTTTGAATAATCTTAAGAATCTATTTTCTTTAGATGCTATTACAGCTAATAAAATAAAATTTTTAAATTTTTTTTTAAAAAAATCTAATTCATGAATACTCCTTATACCATCAATAATTATTACTCCATTTTTTATATTGGATAATTTTATTTCTTCGAATATTTTTTTAGCAATAATATCTTCTCCTTTTTCTTCTCTTATTTTAAGCATAATTTTTTCTAAATTTTTTCTAGTAGGTTCTATATTTTTTTCTTTAGCTATTCTACGAATTATGTCTCCCATTATGAATATTGGAGCATTAAATTTTTTACTTAATATTTTACATACTTCTGTTTTTCCTGCTCCTGGCATTCCAGCAATTCCAAATACTAATAATTCCTTTGTATTATTGAAATTCTCAATCATTTTAATAATCCTATATTTTTATTCTATTATGAATACTGCTGCTGCAATAACAGTAGTCCATTTACCATCTTTATCTCCTATAGCGGATTGACAAATTCCTTTAGTTTTTATATATTTACTTTTTATTTCATATGTTTCTCCTTTTTCTATTATTTCTATTTGTTCTTCTGTTAATCCAAGAGTTGTAGCAAGCATTGTAGCTGCAAGATATTCTGCATAAGCTTCACTTTTCTTTTCAGTTTCTCCAAAAGCATGATGTTCACTTATATATCCATAACTTTTATTTCCTATTGGAAGAGCTAATCCTACAGCAGAGCTAATTAATCTATGTGGTTCATTAGTAGAATTTTTTGACATTACACAAAAAGTTATTTGTCCAGGTTTAAGCATTTTAATTCCTTCTTCTCTAGAAATTAGCTTACATTCTGGTGGAAAAATGCTTGAAACATAAACTAAGTTACATTTTTCAATTCCAGCATCTCTTAAAGCTAATTCGAAACTATGCAGATAGTCTTTATGTTTTCCTACACCTCTAGTAAAAAACATATACTTTGGTATCATTACCATTTCCTTTTTACAATTCTATTTATTCTTAAAAAGATATTTATAAACTTTTAGTTTATTAAGATGCATGAACTGTTTTTATAATTTTTTATGAAGAAGAAAAAATATTGAAGTGACCAAAAAATAAAAGAATCATTCATTTTGCTATAAAGCAAAGAATAAAAATTCAAGTTAAAATTCTAGTAATGAAATTTTTAAAGCTCTTAATAATTTTTTAAAACCTTGTCCTCCTAAATTTCTAAATCATGATTAATAAGATTGACTTTTAATTTTATTTTCAGGTTCTGGTACTTCTGCAATTATGATTAGTTCCATTCCATAATCAATAATACTTCGTTGTCAACAATTTCAAAATAGGTATAAGTTGTAAGATGTACCAATGGAAAGGCTTTACACATTTAAAAAAGCAAAGAAACTTCTTAAAGTTAATACTAGGACTATAAGCGTTGAATATAAGCTTATCTTTTTTATAGAAAAAAAATAATAAATTCAGTTTAAATATTCAAAAAATGCATATATGCTCTAAATAGCTTTTTGAAATTTTATTAATTATCAGCATATAAGATAAAAAGAGAACATTTGCAATTAAGAAATATTTTTATGTATGTATTGAATAATACTCTTTAGTTTATAAAAGGGATAAAAGAATAATGAGAATTTATAATGATAATAAACAATTAATCTTAGAATTAATAGAGGAAAAAGGATTAAATGATATATCTTATAATTTTAAAGTAAATTCCGCAAGAAAATTTTTAAGAAATAGAGGTTTTCTTCATTATGGTAGTCAATTAATTCCAGAAAAAATAGAATCTGAAACATGGTCTTTAGCATGGGCTTATATTAGAGAAATAGATGATATTATAGATGATCCTAGTATTTCAACATCTCAACAATTAGATATTCTTTCAAAAGAAATTGAAGTAATAGAAGCTTCTCTTAATAATAATTATAAAATTAAATCGAAGCAACCATTAAGATATATATGGCTTAATCAATTCATTGAAAATGAAGAAAAATATTATAAAGGAAGCTTAATGCCAATAGTAAAAGAGCTTTATGAAAGTGCTTTAATTGATGCGAAACGTAAGAATAAATTATTAAATAATAATGAAATGAAAAATTTACTCCATAAAAAAGCAGTTTGCTTTTTTAAGCTTTATTTTGCTACTTCAAAATTCAATTTAGGAAAATATTTTGATGAATTATCTGAATTATTAGGATTAGCACTTGGAATGCTAGATGATGCATTAGATATAATATTTGATTGGAAATCTGGCTATATAAATGTAAGCATAGATGATTTAAATAAATTAGGAATAGAATATGATCCTAAAGATAAAAAAATAATAGATAAATTAATTGAAAAAGGATATTATAGAATTAAAAGTATAGAAATTATGAAATTTCTTCTTAAAGCTCGTTCAATAGCTTGGAAGTTAAAAAATCCATTATTGAAGAAACTTATTCTTAGATTAACAGAAGTATTTTCTGCACCTATAATTGAAGGAAGATTCCTTCCTGGAGAAAAATATTTTTTTAAATATGAAAATTTACTTTTAAAAATTCTTCCAGAAAATGAAGAAGTTGCATATAATATAGGGCATAAAATTATTAATTTAGCTTTAAGTATTCCACAAGTATCTCCTAGATTGTTTTGGTCTTGGTGTAAAGCAAATCTAAATATATTGTCAAAATAACTTCTATTTTATTTGTTTTTCTTATTCCACTTTTTATAAAGAAAACACAAGAAATTCCAATTTTAATCGAAAATTGGCAATTACAAACTTAAGAGATATTAGAACAAAAGTATTTAAAAAACTCTATTTTAATTTATTATGTATACGCAATGGGTTTCACTTATATAAAAGTAAAAGTTACTAATCCATTAAATCTTGAAAAATCAGAAGAAGTTGACTTACTAGTGGATAGTGGTGCTATCTTCACTTCAATACCTCGTGAAATTTTAAGAAAGTTAGATTTAAAGCCTATTGATCGTGAAAAACTCAAGGTTTATGGAGGTACAATAGTTGAAAGAGAAATTGGATGGGCTTTAATTGAGTATAGTGGTAAGCGAAGAGTAGTGCCTGTGATTTTTGGAGAAAAGGGAGACACTTCCGTACTTGGAGTAACAAGTTTAGAATCTTTAGGCTTTCAAGTCGATCCTATAACTAGAAAATTAAAACCAATAGAATTTTTAATGATATAATTTTTAAGAATTTTAAAAATTATAAAAGTTAAAAAATAAATATTTTAAAATAATTAATAATTAAAGATTTCATAGAAAAAGTGGTTAAAAATGTCTGAAACTATAAGATCTTTTATTGCAATAGATATAAAAAAGAAAGAAATAATTGATAAAATGGTTAAAATTCAAGAAGAATTATTATCAACTGGAGGAGATATAAAATTAGTTGAAAAAGAAAATCTTCATATAACATTATGGTTTTTAGGAGATGTTTCTCTTCAAATACTTAAAAAAATTTTTGAAAGTATTGAGAAAGTAAGCTTTGAACCATTTAAATTAACTCTTTCTAAAATAGGTTATTTTCCAGGTGGAAATAGAATTAATGTAGTTTGGGTTGGAGTTCAAGATGAATTATATAATTTAAGAAAAATATTTTATCAATTATCTGAAATACTTGATCCATTAGGTTTTAAATTAGAAGGAAAAGATTTTACTCCACATGTAACACTTTGTAGAGTTAAATCTTCTAGGAATAAAGATAGATTATTAGATAAAATAAGAGAATTATCAAATATAGAATTTGGAGTTGAAGAAGTAACAGAAATATTTATTAAAAAAAGCACATTAACTCCTAAAGGTCCAATTTATGAAAATATTTACACTATAAGAGGAAAGAAATGATGGATAAATATGAAGAAATTATTGATTATGTTTTAAAGAAAGTTAGGCCATCTGAAAAAGAAATAGAAGAAATAAAATCTTTAGCTTCAAAAATAATTAATAAATGTAAAGAAAAATGTATTAAAAATAATTTAGAAACAGAAGTAATACTTAGTGGTTCAACTGCAAAAAATACTTGGCTTAAGAATTTAGGAGAAATAGATGTATTTGTTTTATTTAATAAAAATTTAGATGAGAAAAAAATTGAAGAATATATTATTAAAATAGGGAAAGAAGCTATAAAAGATTTGAATGGAAATTATAGATTAAGATATGCAGAACATCCATATGTTGAGGGCTTTATAAATAAATATAGAATAAATATTGTAGCAGCATATAAAGTTCCTAAAGGAGAATGGAAAAGTTCTGCTGATAGAACACCATATCATACAGAATATGTTAATTCTAAAATTAATGATTATTTAAGAGATCAAATAAGGATTTTAAAAGCATTTTTAATAGGATGTAAATTGTATGGTGCAGAAATAAAAATTGGAGGTTTTAGTGGATATTTAGCAGAATTACTTATAATAAACTTTGGTAGTTTTATGAAAGTTATAGAAGAAGTAGCAAAATGGAAACCAAGAGTATACATAGATATTGAAAAATTATTAAATGAAGAAGAAGCTTTTAAAAAATTCCCTTATAATCCATTAATAGTAATAGACCCAGTAGATAAAAATAGGAATGTAGCAGCAGCTGTTACAAAAACAAAATTTTCTGAATTTATTATTTCTTCTAAACTTTTCCTTAAAAATCCTTCAAAAAAATTCTTTTTCAAAAAGAAATATAAAATGAAAACTATTAAAGAAATAATTAAAGAAATAAAAAAGGAAGAAAGGAATATTTTAGCAATATCTTTTATTGAGAAAGAGAATAAGCCTCCAGATGTTTTATGGGGAGAATTATTAAAAACTCTTAATGGAATAGAAAAATTTATGAATAAAGAAGGTTTTAAAGTAATCAAATGTGATGCATGGAGTAATAATAAAGATTGCTTGCTTTTATATGAATTACAATCTCTTCAACTTCCAAAAAATTATAAACATATAGGTCCACCAGTATATATAAATAATGCTTTAGATTTTATTGAGAAAAATTTAAAAAATAAAGATACTATTTCAGGACCTTGGGTAAGGGGCTATAGATTATATGTAGAAAAGAAGAGAAATATGCAAAATGCGAGAGAAATTTTAATTGAAAAAATTAGGAAAAATGAAGTTTCCATAGCAAAAGGATTATTACCTAAAATATTAAGAGGGAAAATAATTGAGGGGATAGAAATAGCACATTTATGCAAAAATAATATTGAATTAAGAGAGTTTATAGATAATTTTCTAAAAGGAAGAGCACCATATATATGAGTTATGTATCAATAAGTTTAAATGAATTATTAAAATGTAAAGATGAACGCTTCTTAAGGATTATATGCTATCCTATAGTATCAAATGAATATCTTCAAAATAGAATAAAAAAATTGGAAGAACTTGAAATTGATGAAATAATTTTTAATCAAAAAGATAAAAACATATTTCCAATTGGAAAAGGATGTAAATCAATAGTTGTTTTAGTAAAAAGGAAAGGAGAAATATTAGCTGCAAAAATATTAAGAGTTGATTCTTCAAAAGAAAATTTATTACATGAAGCTGAAATGCTTAAATATGCAAATAAAATTGGTATAGGACCATTATTCATAGCAGCAAATGAATTAATTATTTTAATGGAATATATAAAAGGTTTAGAAATGAGAGAATGGATTCTTAATCTTGAAGAAAGTAGAGTAGAACTATTGAAAAATGTTTTAAAAAAATTATTAATAGATTGTTATAAACTTGATAAAGCTGGAATAGATCATGGAGAATTAAGTAATGCAAAAAAACATATTATTATAAAAAATAATCTTAAACCAAAACCAATAATAATAGATTTTGGAAAAGCTAGTTTAAATAGAAAACCATCAAATGTATCTTCTATTATTAATTACTTATTTTTCTCAGGAAATCTTTCATTAAAAATTTGTAGAATGCTTTCTATATCCAAACCTCCAATAGAAATTGTTAAAAAATATAAAAAAGATTTTTCTGAAGAAAATTTCTTAAAAATATTAAAAGAAATTATTGGAGAAGAAGAAATTTTTATTTAATTTCAACTTTTACTTTTTTAGCTTTCTTTTTATTTGATATTTTTATAATTGAAGATAAATCTTCTGAACTTATTTGTTTTAATTCAATATATTTACTTTTTTCAGCTTCTAAGATTATTTTTTCACCTTTTTCGCTTCTAGCTATTACTGTTGACCATCCCTCAAGAGAACCTACTCCTCCAATGGATATATCTGCAAGTTCAGCTGTAAAATCTGTGCATATTGAACATGCAGACCTAACATATTTTTCTATATTTTTTATAGGTTCGCTTAATAAAATTTCTCCATTACTACTTATAATGAATTTATTCTTTTTTATAGAAAATTTACTAATTTTATTTAAATCTATATTTTTTTCACGTAAATAATTCATAAGTTCTTTATATCCATATATTTCCATACAGAATAAGCCTATAGTTAATGTAAGACTATCTATCATTTTATGTTTTAAAGGAGTTGTTTGCATTCTTCTAATAGCCTGAATTTGGCAAGGTGTTCCAACAAAACCAATTTTTCTTTTACTATATTCAAAATATGCAGACATTAAGCCCAATATATTAGAACTAGTAGTATATCTTGTTCCAGCACATTTTAATAAATCTTCATAAGATAATGCTACAAATGGCTCAGCTTTCCATGCTTCTTCTTTACTTATACCACTAACTACAGCAGAATCAATAATTCCATTTTCAAGACAATAAGCTAAAATTGATGTTACAGCACCACCATCTTGACATTTATTTAATATATCATTTCTTAACGATCTAGCAGAATATATCGATTTATATATTCCAATAGGTTCATCATCAGAACGTTTTCTGCCAAAAATATTTTCTTCTATATAATCTATTGGAAGCTCTATCCTAGGACATTGATAATAACATAATTGACATAAAATACATTTACCTTTAATGGTTGGTTTTTCATCTTCCATAGATAATATATCTACTGGACATACAGAAACACATGCTCCACAAGCAACACATATGCCCTTATTAATTACATTTGTTAAAAGTGTTCCAAAAATTTTTGGTTTCTCAATACTCATGACAAACACCACTTAAAAAATAATAAAATTTAAAAATTTAAAATTTTCCATATTAGAATAAGTATTATCAAAAGCTATAAAGAAGAATATTAGGTTAAAAAAATTTCTAAATTCATTACAATTTGATTATATTTTCTTAAAGTATTCTAGGAATAGAAATAATAAATTGTTTTTAATATGAAATATTGATTAAAAATTGTAAATATAGTACGTATAAAAATAAAAAATTTTATTTTATAATGAAAATTATTTCTAAGTTCCATATTTTACATGCTATAAATGCTAGCAATATATCCAAATAATAGAAAAACATTTAAAGGATGCTAAGGAAGTAAAGCTATATGAATAAATCAATAGCATTGAAAGAAGAAGCCGGAGTTTAAAAATGAGTTTAGTTCATAAGTTTTCTATAATAGATTATTTTGTTAAATATTTCCATGAAAGAGTTATACCTATAATGGATAAGGTTACTGCAAATATACTAAGAAATATAAAGTCTATTATTAGTGAAGAAATATTTAATTGCAATATAGTTAATTGCCTAATAGCATCTGTTAAATATGTAAGAGGATTTACACGAGCTATAATTTGGATCCATTCTGGCATTAAAGATATTGGAAAGAAAGTATTACTCGCAAACATTAATGGCATAGTAATTAAGCTTACAAATTGCATGGGTCTTTCCATTCTAGTTGACCTTATGGAAAATGCAAGAAATACTGATGAGAAACCAACACTAAGCAGAAATATTGCAGCATAAACTCCAAGTATATTAAATAAAGTGAATGTTTGACTTAATTGCAATCCAAGTATGTATGCAAGTATTAAAATCACAGTTGCTTGGAAAATTGCTCTAAATGTTGCATTAAGAATCTTTGCAAATATTATTGCTGCACGTGAAACTGGAGTACTAAGAACTTTATCTAGGAAACCTAAACGTCTATCCCAAACTATGGACATACCACTAAACATTGTTGTAGTCATAACAATCATAGAAACCATACCAACAGCCATATAGCTAAAATAGTCAACAACACCAAAAACATTTTGCATAACAGTCGTACTTATATTAGAAAACATTTGTTGTAATAATTGCGATATTACTGCACTAGGAATAATAACTTTATCTATAGGAAGATTTAAGAATTTTCCTGGTATTTCTATATCATGAATTTGTATTCTACTTAAGCTACTAGAAGAGAATATTCCTTGTATATTCATTGATTTTCCTAAAAGGCCCATCCATATTAATGGTTGAAGTATAAACATTAATAGCATTATTGGATCTTTAAGCCATTTTTTAAGCTCTCTAAGTGTTAAAGCCCATAAACCACGAAGTAAACTTGGGCGATATTCATTTATGCTACTCATGCTCTTGCCCTCCTTAAAGTTATTCTACGCGCTCTAAAATCTTCTTTAGATTCTTCCATATCACGTATTGATCTACCAGTATATTCTAAGTAAACATCATTTAGAGTTGGTTCTGTAAGTGAAAGCCTAGTTACAGTATAACCTCTTTTTCGTAAAGCTTCAATTATAAGCGGAGCTGTAACTTCTCCATAAATAGCTTTAATACGATATGAACCATTTTCATTTTTAACATCCTTAACATTTTCAACATTACGAATAATTTCACTTACATCAGCATTCTCTTTAATGCTTATTGTTATTATGTCGCCACCTAAACTATCTTTAAGCTCACTAGGAGTCCCTGTTACAATTATTTTTCCATGGTCAATTATTGCAATACGATCACAAAGTGCATCTGCTTCTTCTAAATAATGAGTAGTCATAAAAATTGTCATATTATATTCTTCCTTAAGTTTTTTAATGTATTCCCATGTTGCAGTTCTTGTTTGAACATCCAAACCTAATGTAGGTTCATCTAAGAATAAAACTTTTGGTCGATTAATAAGCCCACATGCAAGTTCAAGTCTACGACGCATACCTCCAGAATATGTTTCAACTTTTTTATCCTTAAATTCTTTTAATTCAACAAGTTCTAAAAGTTCAATAGCACGCTTCTTAGATATTTCACGAGGAATTCCATATAAATCTGCACAAAGAATTATATTTTCATAACCTGTTAAGTCTTCATCTGCAGTATATTCTTGTGGCACAACGCCTATTAATTTCCTTACTTCATGTGCTTGTTTCACAATGTCATATCCTAGAATAGATGCTTTGCCTTCGGTTGGTTTTAAAATTGTTATTAACATATTAATAGTAGTTGTTTTTCCAGCACCATTTGGACCTAAAAATCCAAAAATTTCTCCATCTTTTACACTAAAGCTAATATGGTCTACTGCTATTAAATTTTTATTAAAAATTTTAGTTAATCCTTCAGCTTTTATTACTTCATTCATTTTTCTTCACCTTTCAATTTCTTATTTATTTCTTCAATTTTTTCTGCAGTTTCATCTATAATTTTCTGAACTTCTTTAATAGCTTCTTCTGAAAATGTTTTTCCTAAATTACTTCCAAGATCAAAAAATGCTATCATAAGCCTTCTCATAGATTTTTGTATTCCAGCAATTTTTTCAAAAGGTATTTTAAATAATAAAGGTTCTAAAAATGGTGGACCTAAAAATTTTGCTTCTTCTCTAAGTTTTTCTTTTACTTTCCTTTGTTCTTCTAAAAGTTTTTTACCTTTTTCTGTAAGAGTATAATATTTTACTCCACTTTCTTCAACTGGTACTTCTTTTATATATCCATTATCTTGCAACCATGCTAAAAGAGGATAAACCGAACCTGGGCTTGGTCTCCAACAACCATTTGTTCTTTTTTTAATTTCATCCATTATTTCTGCTCCTGACATAGGTTTTTCATTTAATAATTCAAGTACGTAATGTCGTAAAAGCCCTTTTGGAACAAGAGCTGTATGTCTCATCCATTTTTTAAATGGAAACATATTCTATCACCATTGATATTATTTTTGATATTAAAAGCGATATATAAACTTTTCATTTTAATAATTATTTTTAAAGTAAAAAACTTTAAATTAATAAAAATTTATTGAATTTTTCTAAAAGCTCCACAATTAGGACATTTTGTTTCATTTTCAGGAAATAATGTTCCACAATATTCACATGGGATCATTTTTGGAGCTTGTACTACTTGAGTCAATGGTGCTTGAGAAAATTGAAGTTCTATTGTTTTACTCGTTGCATCTGGTCGACCATTTACTGCGATAATACCTTTTAATAACCAACTTACTTTTCTATCCATACTTTTATAAGTAGGTGGTAATCCTATGGGCGTTTGAATTTTAAATGGAAAATTTCCTTTAAAACCTTCATAAATATGAATTGGACCACTTAATTGTGGTTTGATTGAAAAAAGCTTTGTTGTTTCCCAAACTTCTCTTTCTTCTTCTCTTTTTAATGCTTCATTATAAAATCTTTTTATTCTACGTATAGATTCTAAACATTCAAATTCACATCTTATTTCATTAGAATCAAATTCTTCTTGAGATTCTATATAAAGAATCCCTTCTACATTATCACCTGGTGTAAATACTTGTTTTTTAAGCGATATTGAAATATTTGCTTTAGGAGGAGTAATTTTTTCTTTCAATTTTTTAAATATACTCATTTCTTAATTTATTTTCCTTATTTTTAGAAATATTTAACTCTTTTCTATAATTATATATTTAAAAAATTTTAAATTTGATAAAGAAAAACATATGAGCTTTTATATTTTTAGATAAAAGATTTAATAATAAAGAGGAAGAGCTTAAATTCTTATAATGCATATAAATATAACGGGTGATGATGGTGGAGCTTTCCTCTATAATTGAAGATGTTAAAGTTAGAGAAATCATGTCAAGCCCAGTAATTGAAGCAAATGAAGAAGATAATATTCAAACTATTGCTGAAAAAATGAAGAAATACCATATAGGAAGCATAGTTATAATGAGAAATGGAAAACCTGTTGGAATAATTACTAAAAGAGATTTAATAGATAAAGTTATTGCAGAAAATAAAATTCCAAGTCAAGTAAAAGCTAAAGAAATAATGTCTTCTCCAGTTTATGAAGCTTCACCAGATGATGAAATAAGCAAAGTTGTTAGAAAAATGAATGATTTGAAAGTTAGTAGATTAATAGTTACTTATAAAGGTAAACTTGTTGGAATAGTTAGTTTAAAGGATATACTTCAAGTAACACCTGAAATAATAGATTTAATAAGAGAGAAAATAAAATTGGCTGAAAGTGCTATTGCTGAAAGAAAACAAGAATTAATGGAAGGATATTGTGATTCTTGTGGAGAATGGTCTGATTCTCTTTCAATAATTGATGGACAATTTTTATGCGAAGAATGTAGAATTGAAATTGAAAAAAGTAAAAAAGGAGCAGGAATAGAGGAGGAAGAAACAGAATAGATAGATGATTTTTAATGAAAAATGAGAAAAAATTTTTAGTTAATTCTATGTTAGGAAATTTAGCTAGATGGCTTAGAATAATTGGATATGATACTATTTATTGGATAGGTGAAGATAAAGGTTTATTAGAAAAAGCTTCTTTAGAAAATAGAATAATTTTAACAAAAGATAAAAATTTATATTATCAAGCAATGAAAAATAATATGAAAGCAATTTTAATTAAAAGTAATGATATAATAAGTATATTTAAGCAATTAGTATTAGAAATTGGAATAAATATAAAAATAAATTTTGAAAAAACAAGATGCCCATTATGCAATAGCTTACTTATTTTAAATAAAAATTCTATTAGAAAAGCTTGGGATTGCCCTTCTTGCGGGAAAAAATATTGGATTGGAAAACATTGGAAAGAAATAAATAGGAAAATTAATTTAATTAAAGAAGGTGTAAAAAAATGAAAAATATGAAATTATCATTAGAAGAGGGAAAAATATTAGTTAAAATTGCTAGAAAAGCAATAATAGAATATCTTGAAAAAGGGATTATTATTTCTCCCCCTTCTGAAGTATCTGAAAATCTTCTTAAGAAAATGGGCGTATTTGTAACATTGAATACTATAAGAGAATATGGTAAAGAATTAAGAGGATGTATAGGCTATCCTCAACCAATTTTTCCATTAATTGAGGCAACTATAAGGTCTGCTATAAGTGCAGCTACTGAAGATCCTAGATTTCCACCAGTAGAAATTGATGAAATGGAAAATATAATAATTGAAGTTAGTGTTTTAACAGTTCCACAATTAATAGAAGTTGATGATCCAAGAGAATATCCTAAAAAAATAAAAATTGGAGAAGATGGATTAATTGTTGAGAAAGGATTTTATAGAGGTTTGCTTTTGCCACAAGTTGCTATTGAATGGAATTGGGATGAGGAAGAATTTTTATGTCAAACATGTATTAAAGCAGGCTTAGATCCTTCTTCTTGGCTTGATAAAAAAGTTAAAATATATAAATTTCAAGCACAAATATTTGAAGAAGAAAGTCCAAATGGAGAAGTTTTTGAAAGGAAAATTGCTTAATTCATCTATAAGAAGCATATTCTTTTAATGTTCTACCTGTAAGAATATATTGTGCATAAGCTTTTATCCAATATTTTATCCATTTCCTATATCCGCCTTTTTCATATCTTCTAAAAGAACTATATGTTTTTGCATTATTATTTATAATTATTTTACCATAATTACTTACTTTATAGAAAAAATCTGTATCTTCTGCAACATTCAATTTTTCATAAAATCCACCTATTTTTTTAAAAATTTCTTTTCTTACAGCAAAACCTATTGCACATACTCCTACTGCTGGAAGTTTTAAAGAATTAAAAAATTTTAATAAAAATGCAAGTTTGCACATTTTTTCAGCTTTAGGAGAATCTTCTAAAGGAGATGGATATCCCATTACACCAACTATTTTATTTGAAATTTTAAATGATTTAACAATTTCTTCAATCCAATTTGGTGAAAGAATAGCATCAGCATCTATGAATACAAATATTTCTCCATTCGCTATTTTTGCTCCAAGATTTCTTCCAGCAGCAATATTTGTATTTTCTATAATTATTTTATTAACATATTTTTTTGCAATTTCTACTGTTTTATCTATTGAGCATGAATCGCTTAAAATAATTTCTATTTTTTTATATGTTTGATTTTTAAGAGATTTTAAACAATTTTCTATATATTTTTCTTCATTTTTTGTAGTTATAATTATTGAAACTAATGGATCCGACATAGAAAACCGCACTTCTTCTTAAAATTTATAAAATATATTACTTTTTAATAATTGCTTCCCATCTTTTCGTAATCATATCTAATAACTCAGGTTGTAATTGATATAAAGTTTTTGCTTCACCTTTTGGAATAAATATACGAATTTTAAAAGATTTACTAATATGAGTTAAAGATTCAAAATAATATTCTGGTTTTCTAAGTTGCTTGTCACTATATTTTTCATGAAATTCTTCAATTGCAGGTTCTATGCATTTTTTTATAATTTCTTCATTTGAAAGACCATGTGGAAAACTTAAAGAGAAAACATATCTTATAAAACCTTCATGAGTACAATTTGTAATTCTACTATTCATTATTTGTGTATTTGGTATTAATAGAATATTGAAAGATGGAGTGTATAATTTTGTATAATTTATAGTAATTTCTTCTACTTGACCTTCTATATCGTCTCCTATTTTTATATAATCTTTTACTTTAAAAGGTCTACTTAAAATTACATAAAAGCCTGCAATTATATTATTTATTGTTTGAGATGACCCAAAACCAATAGCTGCTCCAATAAGAGCTGAGCCACCAAGGAACCATGTTGCTGGCACTTCATATATTGTAGATAAAATAGCAATAGTACTAGCTATTATTACTACACGAATAATAAGAAAAAGGGAATTTGTTATATGAGGTTCAAGTTCAAGTTGTTTACTAATACGTGTAAGAGTACGGCTTAAAATTTTGTATACTATTACTATTATAATTATAGCGATTAAGCTTATAATTAAACGTGTTGTTTCTATGTTAAATTGATTAATAAAGTTAATTATGTTATCAATAGTCATTTTATTATACAAAATAATTTTAAAATATTTAAGTTTTTGTATGAAGTTTTTAATTAATATAATTTAAAAAACGTAAATAAATCTAAAAGATTATGTTCTATTTTTTAAATAAAAAATCATAAAGTTTTTTCTTTCTTCTTTTTCAATAAAGTTTTTTCTACAAATTCTTTAATAAGTAATAGAAAAGTTTCATCTTTTTCAAGCTTAATAAATTCTTCTTTCATTTCTTCATATCCTTCTGGAAGCTCAATTTTTAAAACTATATATGGTCTATGCAATGTTTTCTCAAATACTTCTTTCTCTTCTTCATAATCCTCTATCTTTCCAGATTTTTTATATTTTTCTTTAAATATTTTGGACATTATTATCACACTTCCATTAAATAAAGAACCTAATAAATATATATAATGTTGCTACTATTAATAGAATAATACAAATTGGAGCAGATTTTTTCATAAATTTTAAAGGGGAAACTGGATAGCCTTCTTTTTCTAAAATTCCCATAGCAATAATGCCTGCTGGAGAAGCTATTGCAGTTAATATTCCTCCAAGATTAGCTCCAAAAATTACACTCCACCATAAAGGATTAATATTGGTTTTTATTATATTTGATATTTCATTTGTAACACGTATTAAAGTAATCGTAACAGGTATATTATCCATAACTCCAGATGCTAAACCAGAAACCCATAATAATAAAAAAGAAATATATAACATATCATTTTTAGCTATTAAAACAATTTGTGAAGCTATTGCTTCTAAAAGACCAGCTTTCTCTATACCACCTATAATTATAAAGAATCCTGAAAGGAAAAATATTGTTGTCCAATCGATATGTCTAAAAGTTTCTTCTATATTTACTCCGCTTATTAAAAGTAAAATCACACCACCTATAAATGAAATAATCTCCATTCCAACACCTAATTTTTCATGGAAAAAGAAAGTTATTAATACGATAATAAATAATATTAAAGATCTATAAAACACTTTTTTATCTTTTACAGCACTCCATGCATCATATTTTTCTAATTTTTTTATTTCTTCTTTTTCTATATCTTCTTTTAAAAATATTAAAATTAAAAAAATCGATATTAATAAAGAGATGATTACAAAAGGGAATGAAATAAGTGTAAATTCACTAAAACTTATATGAGCTGCAGATCCTACTATTATGTTTGGTACAGAACTTATTAAAAGTGCTAAACCACCAATATCAACACCTATAAATTCAGCGATTAGATATGGTGTAGGATCATAATTTAAATTCTTCATGAGAATAATAGTAAGAGAACCAAGGATTAGCATGGTTGGTATATTTTCTATAAAAAAAGAGAATAAAGCTGTTAATAAAGTAAGAGTAATAAGTAATCTTGTAGGATTAGCTCCAACAATATTAACTATTTTTAGACTTATAAAATGAAAAATTCCAGATCTTTCTAATACTGATATCATTATAAATACACTAATTATAAATATTATAGTATTTAAATCTATGAAATGGGAAATTTCTTCATATGTAAATACTCTATACTGTAATCCAAACCAAATTGTTAAAACTGCTCCAATAAGTGCTGCAAGTGTTCTATGAATTATTTCTGTAAATATAAGAAGTATTACAAGAGAAAAAATTAGAGTAAATATCCATGTTACTTCCATTTTAATCAACTTTATTAGATTTCTTTTTCTCTTTTTTACTTTTTTTCTCAACCTCTTTTTCTATTTTTTCCACTTTAGATGATATCATTATAGTGAATTTATCTATTCTTTTTTTAGAAAATCCATAAATAGTTTTTACAAAATCATATATAAAAACAAATACTAATAAAAAGAAAAAAATACCAGCTAATATATTAAACCATGAAGGAATATTAGGTAAGCCACTTATTAAAGGGAGTATTGCAGCAGAAGATAGTAAAACAGCTATTATCCATATTACATCTTTTGCAGCTCTTTTTAAAGAAGTTTCTTCTTCAACTATTCCAAACCATTTAACTATTAAAGATACACTTTTTTCAGATAAAATCATTATATCTCTTAAGATTGAATAGCCATAATAAATAATTATTATAAGTGATGCACCTCTAAGTAATAAGTTAATTTCAATTGATATTAATGGAATTATTATTTTTGGAGAAATAAATAGAGGCAATACATATTCTATTATAAAAAGCATTATAATAGCCTTTATTAAATTAAAAATTATTCTTGGAACTCTAAGTCTAATTTCATTTGAAAGAGTTTCTTTTTCCATTATTCCATCCCTTTAATTAACAAAAATGGTTATAATAAGTTCAATATATTTTTTTTGTAAAAATCTTTATGTTCCCTAATAAACATTAGTTATATAAAGAAGGTGATGCGTATGTCTTTAATTCCTCCATGGGAAATTAAAAGAGAGATTTTAATAAGATTTGAAGCTACTACTGATGAAAAATATGGGAAGAAACCTGAAGAGAGGAGTATTGAAGAACTTTTATCTTTAGGATTAATAATTCTCGATAAACCTCGCGGTCCTACAAGTCATGATGTAACTGCAAATATTAGAAAAGTTTTAGAAAGGGAGCATATTGGTCAAGGCGGGACCCTAGAATAAAAACGGGGAAATCCTGCTGTTTCAGGAGTATTACCAATAATGCTTGAAGAAGCTACTAAATGTTCTAGAATATTTATGCATAGTGGAAAACAATATGTTTGTTTAATGAGACTTCATGAAAAGCGTTCTGAAGAAGAAATAAGAAAAGCATTAAAATTTTTTACAGGAGATATTTATCAAGTTCCTCCAATAAGAGCATCTGTAAGTAGAAGAGTTAGAATACGTACAATTTATAGAGTTGAGTTGCTTGAAATAGATGGAAAAGATGTTTTATTTATTATAGATTGTTCAGCTGGAACATATATTAGAAAATATTGTTATGATATAGGGCTTTATTTAGGCTGTGGTGCTCATATGCAAGAGTTACGTAGAACAAGGGTTGGATCATTAACTGAAGATGAAGCAGTAACTTTACCTGAAATTTATAAAGCTTATATAGAATGGAAAGAAAATAAAGAAGAAAAATATATTAGAGAAATCATTAAACCTATAGAATATTCTTTAAAAACCATACCTAAAGTATACGTCCTTGACTCAGCAGTTGATGCAATTTGTCACGGAGCAAGTGTGGCTGTAGGTGGGATTTCTATGCTTGAAAATAATATAAATAAAGGAGACATAGTTGCAATATTAACTTTAAAAGGAGAACTTATTGCTTTAGGAAAAGCTCTTATGACAAGTAATGAAATGTTTGAAAAAAATTCAGGTTTAGCTATAAAAACAGATAGAGTAATAATGAAGCCAAATACTTATCCTTCTTTATGGAAAAGAAAGCATTAAAAATTTTTATTCATCTTGAATATAAAAATGATTTAATTAATAAAGCCGGGGTACCAAAGATTGGTTAATGGGCCAGCCTGGAGTAATTTTAGTAAGCTGGTGGTCCATTTTGGACCGCGTGGGTTCGAGACCAAGTATAATATACTTGGCGAAATTCCCACCCCCGGCGTTAAATAGAAAAATTCTTTAAGGCTTATTTTTATTAATTTTTTAAATTTGTATTTTTCTTTAAAAACTTTAGTAATTACTTTTTTTAAATCTGCTTTTTGTCAAATTTTTTACATCGTAATCATTTGGTTTATGCTTAAGTTTAGAACAATTTCAGCAATATCACTTGCATATTCTGCTGTTCTTCGTATACTTTCCATTATCATTCTTATGTTAGAGATATCAGCTTGCTCAATTTTTGGATAAATTTCTTTTATTGCTTCATTTTCAAGTGTTACTATTGTTTTTGCTTTTGAAACTACTTGATCAGCTAGCAAGTAGTCTTTTTTAAATAGGGATTTTATTGAGTTTTCAAATACGGATCTTGCAAAAATACTCATTTCGGATAATTTCTGAAAAACAATCTCACTTGGTTTTTCTTTTAATATAATTATATTTTCAGCAATTTTCACAGCATGATCTGCTATTCTTTCTACAGACTTTACGATTACTCTATAGCCCAAACAATCTCTTGGATTAGAAAGGCCAATATCTTTAAGAATTTTTTCATTTTGCACTGCAGCTTTTAATTGCCTAATTATATAGAAACTAAAGCGGTCAACTTCATCATCTAATTGGATTACTTCTTTTGCAAGTTCTTTATTTAAGTCTTTTAATGCTTGCATGGCATCTTCATGCATTGAAGTTGCAATTAAACACATTCTTTTTAAGGCATTTTCTACTGAAATTTCAGGATAACTAAGGAGTATTTGCAATTTTATCTCATTTAAAGATTCTGATATAATTTCTGTACCTACAAGTTTTTTCCTAATCAATTCTTTTATTGCATTTCTTTGTAAAGAACTTATGCGTCCATCTTTTACTCGCACTTTAATAAAGTTATATCCTATTAAGTATAAAGAAACGATTTCTCGTACGATTTTATCTAGATCATCTTTATTCGATATATTGATTGTAGCTTCTGTAGGTATTGAGGGTTTTGCCATATCTTTTGGTGTTAAAATTAATGAATTATTTTGTTGAGAAATTATTAATTGACTTCCCGCCTTTAAGCCTAGTTCTGTTACCCATTTTTTTGGCAAGGAAATTATATAGGTGGAGTTGCCTGTAAATTGTATTTTTCTTATTTCTTCACTTGATTGATTGATCATTCTTTTTAACCTCTATATATTCAATTTTCTACTATATAGTCTATCTTGAAAAGTATATATACTTTTCTTTTTTCTAAATAAATCTAAGGTGAAATAAAATGAAAATTATATACAAAATTACTATCCTAGTAATTATGATTACTATAATTGTAATAAGTATGCTAGCTTATCCATATATATCATCGCAAAAAGCTATAACTTTGAATGGTGCTGGAGCAACTTTCCCTTTCCCATTAATTGATAAATGGGCAGCTGAGTATCATAAAATTAAGCCTAACATTCAAGTGAATTATCAAGGAATTGGAAGTGGAGGAGGAATTAAAGCTCATATTGAAAAGACTGTATACTTTGCAGCTAGTGATGCACCATTAACAGATGAGCAATTTGTAAAAGCACCAAATACTTTACATATACCTATAACTATTGGAGGGATAGTTCCTGTATATAATATACCAGGAATATCCAAAGGACTTAAATTTACTGGTGAAATTCTAGCAGATATTTTCCTTGGAAAAATTAATAAATGGAATGATCCAAAACTTGCTGCAATAAATCCAGATATTAATCTTCCAAATCATGAAATTATAGTAATACATAGGTCTGATGGGAGTGGAACAACTTTTATTTGGACTAGCTATTTATCTGACATTAGTCAAGAATGGAAAGAAAAAGTTGGAAGAAGTACATCTGTAAATTGGCCTACTGGTCTTGGAGGGAAAGGAAATGATGGAGTTACAGCTCTCGTTCAACAGAATCCTTATTCTATTGGTTATGTTGAATTTACTTTTGCAAAGAAAAGTAATCTTGCCTATGGATATGTTCAAAATGCTGCTGGTGAATTTATTGAACCAAACCTAGAATCTTTTAGTAAAGCTGCAGCTTTTGTAGCAATTAACTTGCCAAAAGGAGATGAAAAATGGTCAGATTTTTCGATAGTTGATAGCTTAGTTAATAATAAACAAGCGATTGGAGTTTATCCAATAACAAGTTTTTCATACATCCTAATATATAAAGAGTTGAATGTTTTGCCTAATATAGATGAAGCTACAGCAAAAGCATTAGTAGATTTCCTATGGTGGGCTATACATGATGGACAAAATTATGCAGCTGAGCTATACTATGTACCTCTACCATCTAATGTAATAATACATAATGAAGAAACACTTCAAATGATAACTTATAATGGACAGAAGTTATGCAAAGGATAATGTGAAGTTATATGAAAACTCATCAAAAGCTTTTCATTTTCTTGCATAATTCTAGTATTAAATTGCATTTAAAAAAGCCTATTACAAGTGATGATGTTTTCAAATTTATTACATCTTTATTTGCTTTAAGTATTTTTCTAATACTTGGTTTAATGGTTTATGAATTGATTAAAGAGTCCTATCTTTCAATACAGACTTTTGGATTAAAATTTTTAATAGGAATTAAGTGGGATCCTGCAATATCACAAGTTTTTGGAGCTTTGCCTTTAATATTAGGTACTCTTACCACATCAGCTATCGCACTTTTTATAGGCGTACCAATAAGCCTTGGTGTAAGTTTAGCACTTTCAGAATATATGCCAAAAAATTTCGAATTCGTATTTTCATTCCTTATAGAGCTTTTAGCTGCTGTTCCAAGCGTAATCTATGGGCTTTGGGGAATATTCATATTGATTCCATTTTTACGAGATAATATATATCCATTTTTGCAAGCAATTTTTGGTTTTATCCCACTATTTTCTGGACCTATTTATGGTGGAGGTGTCTTAACAGGTGGAGTAGTACTTGCTATAATGATTATTCCAATAATTTCCGCTATTTTAAGGGATTTATTTTCAATAGTTCCTATTTCTCAAAAGGAAGCGATTATAGCTCTTGGTGCAACAAAATGGGAAACTGTTAAAACTGTGATTAGCTATACACGTTCAGGGATTATAGGTGCTATAATTTTAGGTTTAGGACGTGCTATTGGAGAAACCATGGCAATTACTATGGTTATTGGCAATAAATTTCAATTTTTACCATCTTCACTTTTTGATGCATGGTATACTATGGCAGCTATAATTGCAAATGAACTTCTTGAAGCAACCTATGATCTTTATATTAGTGCCTTAATTAATGTTGGACTTGTTTTGCTATTCATAAGCTTAGCAGTTAATATATTAGCTAGGTTAATTGTTTGGCGGACACTTAAATTAGTTAAAGGAATAGTGAGGGAGTAAAAAATGGATCGATATAAATTAAGAATAATTAAAGATCGCATTATGAAAATTCTTGTTTATTCAGCCCTTTTTATAGCTTTAATACCTTTATTTAGTGTACTTTATGAAGTAATTTTAAGAGGTATTTTTGTAATCAATATCGATTTTTTCACTAAACCAACACCTTCTATAGGAGAAACTGGAGGAGGTATTGCAAATGCTATACAAGGCACGATTATTACTATTGGTTTAGCTTCTCTTATGGGTGTTCCAATAGGATTAATGTCAGGTATATTCCTTAGTGAATATAGTGAAGCAAAACTATCTTTAATTATTAGATTCTTTAACGATGTTTTAAGTGGTATTCCTTCTATAATTATTGGAGTTTTTTCTTATGCTTTAATCGTTCGTTCAATCGGATTTTCAGTAATTGCATCAGCATTTGCATTATCCATAATAATGATCCCTCTCATTACTAGATCCACTGAAGAAGCATTAAAACTTGTACCTATGAGTATTCGAGAAGCAGCAATTGCTTTGGGTATTCCAAAGTGGAAAACTATAATCACTATTGTACTTAGTAGTGCAAAGAAAGCTATAATTACTGGAATATTGCTTTCACTTGCAAGAATTGCTGGAGAATCTGCACCTGTACTTGTAACCATGGGATATTGGAGATGGTGGTTTGCTGGTTTATTTAAACCAGTTGCTAATCTTGCTTTAAATATTTTTGTATTTGCTACATCACCTTTTGAAAGTTGGATAGCACTTGCTTGGGGATCTGCACTTGTGCTTATATTATTCATTTTAGGCATAAACATAGCTGTAAGGTTTTTTACTAGAGGGGAATACTATGGCGCCAAAGCTTGAAATTGAAAATCTTAATGCATGGTTTGGTCTAAAGCAAGTACTAAAAAACATTAGTATGAAGATTGAAGATAAAAGTGTAACCGCTATTATAGGACCTTCTGGATGTGGTAAAACAACTTTTATTCGTTGTTTAAATAGGATGCATGAATTAGTTCCAGGTGCACGAGTTTCTGGAAAAGTATTATTTAATGGAATAAATATCTATGAAAATGGTATTGATCCAGTATTGATAAGGAGAAAAATTGGTATGGTATTTCAAAAACCAAATCCTTTTCCTATGATGTCCATCTATGATAATGTAGCCATAGGCTTAAGATTAAATGGTATTAGAGAGAAGAAAATAATCGATAAAATAGTTAGAAGGAGTTTAGAATTGGCCAATCTTTGGGATGAAGTTAAAGATGATTTAAATAAGTCTGGAGCTAGCCTTTCAGGTGGTCAGCAACAAAGACTTTGCATAGCACGCGCTTTAGCTATTGAACCAGAAGTCTTATTAATGGATGAACCATGTTCATCTCTTGACCCAATATCTACAGCAAAAATAGAAGCGCTTATTAGGAAATTAGCTGAAAATTATACGATTATAATAGTAACACATAATATGCAACAAGCAGCAAGAGTTTCAGATTTTACAGCATTTCTTTATCTTGGTGAACTTATAGAATATGGTCCTACAAAGCAAATTTTTGAAAATCCAAAGAACGAGTTAACTAGGAGGTATATAACAGGAAAATTTGGCTAAATAAAAGAGAAATTTTTAAAAATGCTTCATATGATTAAGGGATTATCATAATTCTAATAGCGCTTTTTATGTTTTTATCAACTTCAATATGCTTCGCTAAACTTATAGAGTGCCATTATATTATGCATACAACGAAAAGTATATAAGTGAGTACGCATACATTATAATGTGAGTGATATGAAACAAATAAGAGTAAACCTAAGTGAGAAGGAATACAATAGGTTAAAGAAAGTAAAAGGCAAAAGGACTTGGAGAGAATTATTGCTTACATTAGTAGAACAAAAGAAGTAAAGAAAATTTAGCTAAAAAAAAGCTTCTATATAATAAAACCCTTTTTTTATTTTTTAGGAATATCTTAATAATATTATATCACTATTTCTTAATATCACCCATTCCATATGGTATGTATTTTTTAATACTTTGAATAAGAATCCCTTTTTCCTTATCTGAAATTTCTAAACCTGATTTTAATAAAAGTATTGAAAGTATTTCTTTGGAAAGCTTTTCAGCTGGAGTTTTTCCAGGAATAATCGTTACATATACATTAGTTTTTTTAGATATGCTTCCTTCTGGACCATGAATTATTTCTAAAGAATCATTACTTTTTATTAAACCTATTGATAATGCTAGCTCCACTTGAATATAGTTTTTCTTACCACTTATATAAAAAGCACCTTTAGGAAGATATTCTCCAGAAGGTGGAGATTTAGAAACTTGATTTGGAAAAACATAATAAACACTCATAGAATGTATATTTTCTTTCCATGCTTTACTCCAAGAAGCTGAAAATTGAGCTGCTTCAATTATTTCTTCTTTACTACATTCTTTTCCAGATTTAAGAATTGTTAAAGGAGCACCTTTAATATCTGCATGAAAAACAAGATCATTATTTTCCATATATTTTCTATATAAAAGATTATTTGTTCCAATATCTTTTCCACTGATAATTAATTTGCCATTACTAGTATAACTCCATCTAAATTTATTAAGCCAATCCTCTTTAATAGCAGGCTTTATTTCTATTTTTTCTTTATAAAATAAAGGCTTAGAGACTAATTTTTCAATTTCTATTTTTAATTCGTTTATTTTTTTCAATAATTCATTTTTTTCTTTTTCATATTCTTTTGCTTCTTCAAATAATTTATTCAATTGCTTTGAAATAGGCTCTTTAATATTTAATGAAACTTCACCAAAAGGAGTTAAAAAAATTATTTCTTTAGTATCTTTTTTAATTTTAGATACTTTTACTTCTTCATTTAAAATTTTTTTAAAACATTTTTCAATAATATTTTCTTCATTTTCATTTTTTAATAATAGAATTTCAGCTTCTTTTCTTGCATTTTCAATTTCATTAAGAATAATGAATAATTTTTTTGCTAAAAATCTATTTTTTAAAGCATTTTTTGAAAGTAATTCTATTGCTTTTTCTTTATCTTTTATTTCTTTTTCAATAAATGCTTTTTTTTCATTTATTTCTTTTTCAAAAATATATTTTTGCTTTATTTCTATTTCATATTTCCAAGCTTCTTTTATAGCATCATTAAAAGATTTAAAAGATTTAAAAGAATAATTTTTATTTTGAAAAATATTGAATTTTATAGGTATAGGAATAGCTTCTCCATTTTTAATTATTAATTGTGGATTTGGATTATTTAATTCATTTAAAATTTCATTTATTTTTTCAATTATTTTTAATATTTCTTCATTTGAAATATTTAAAGCAATTTTATTTTTATCTATATTAGCTCTATAAAGAATTTCTTCAGAATATTTTCCACCAAAATATTTTGCTAAAATAGAAACAATTTTATCTTTATTAGATAATATTTTTTTCATTTCTTCTAAGCTTGGAGCATAAGTAATGGATTGCTTTAATGGAGGAGGGGAATACTTAGAACCTATTAATATATCTCTATCTCGCATTTTTTTATAATAAAAAGCACATTGAATTTCTTCATTTTCATCTACAAGTATTAAATTTCCTCTTGGAAAAATTTCTAAATATAGATAGTACTTTTTACCTTTATTATTAATAGTAAATTTTATTATTCTTTCTGAATTAACTTGTTCTATTGAATTTATTATTCCATTATTTATGAATTTCCTAAGCCTTTTAGCTAAATTACTTGGAGTAGTAGGTTTTTTTACTTCTTCCTCTGTATAAAAAATACAATTTCCTGGTATTAAGAATAATTCAAATTTATATTCTTTAGAAGAAATTTTTAATAAAATTATATCATCTAAATGATAAACATTTTTTATATTAAATCCTATAATTTTTGATTTTAATTCTTTTAATAAAATTGATAAATCTAAAGAAGATAAATTCAATATATTTTCACTATTAAGCAATAAATTTTTAGATGAAATTAAACTTTTCTAAAAAATTGAAAGTAAAATCTTAGATTTAAAATTATTTTAAAAATATGAGGAGTGAAAAGCTTAAATAGTGTTAAAATGATTTTACGATAAAATACTGTAAATAAAAATAATAAAAATTGCATTCAAAAAAAGGTATAAAAAATGAAAATAAGCGAAAAAATTTATTGGAGTAAAATATTTTTTGCTATAATTATTGGATTTATTTGCTATTTATTAAAATTGAATGAACCAACCCCATGGATAGGCATATTATTTACAATATTTGTTTATATTATTTTTTCAAGAATGTTAAAAAATATATTAAAAATAGATTTAAATAAATTTGATCATAAAAAGCTTTACACAATAGGTATAGGAAGCTTTTTTATTATATGGCTTGTTGTATGGATATTATTATACAGCTTGTTCTACATTTGAGTTTTGAGTTTTTTCAATCCTATGAGGAGTTGGCAATTCTGAAAGCATTTTAAGTAAATCTATCCATGCTTCATAAAAGCCATCTTTTTCATTATTTATAGGATTTTTATAAATTTCTTTAAATATTTTTATAATTTCTAATCTTTTTCTTTTTTCATTCTCAAAAAATCTTACTAAAAATGAATCTTCATCCCAATTAGAATAAACATAAAATATTCCACGTAAAGCATTTAAATATTCTTTTTCAAAATTATCTTCTATTTTAATAGATTTTTCTATATTTAATAAAATACTTTCTGCTTCACTTATTTTTCCATTAAACAATTTTTTATAAAAATCTTTAACCATATCCTTTTTTATAACCATGAATACCACCAAATAGCAATTTTTATTAAATTTTTAATTATCTGAATTTCATTTACTTAAATCTTTTTCATTCTATAAAATATTTTTGAATCAAAAACTTAAAAGCTAGAAATTTACATTTGAAAGAAATAATATGTCTAAGGAGAAAGAAATATCTAAACTAATATTTGCTATAATTGGATTAGGAATACTTATTTTTCTTATAGTTCTTCATGGATTTAAAATAATTACAATTGAAGAACTAATATTATTAATCATGTTCTTTTCTGGAATAGGAAATATGATTTTAAATTTAAATATATTGATTAAAGAAAAGAAAAAAATTCATAGAATAAAATTTATTATGGCATCTATTTTAGCAATCATAAGCTTTTATTTAATTCTATATATTAAAAATGCACCATTTATTATTAATGTTATATTTGGAATATTCATGATACTTTTAGTTATAGTAATAGGTTTATCTTTATGAAAAATTTAAATAATTAAATAGAAAATGATGTAATTGTTTAAGGGATTAAAAATGAAAACAATATTGCTTATTTGCGATGGAATGGCTGATAGAGGTTGTAAATTGCTTGGAGGAGCTACACCTTTAGAAGTTGCAAGAGCTAAAAGCTTTGATATGATTGCAGAAAAAGGAGAATGTGGAATAATGGATCCAATAGCACCTGGAGTAATTCCTGGAAGTGATACATCCCATTTAGCAATTTTTGGATATAATCCATATGAATATTATTCAGGCAGAGGAGCATATGAAGCATTAGGGGCTGGAATTACATTAAAGAAAGGGGATGTAGCTTTTAGATGCAATTTTGCAACAGTAAATGATGATGATATTATTATAGATAGAAGAGCTGGAAGAATAAGTGGAGAAGATGCAAAAGAACTTGCTAAAGCATTAAATGAAATAGATTTAAGTAGTTTTACAGATGCTAAAGTAGAATTTTATCATACAGTTGAACATAGAGGAGTATTAGTTATAAGAGGGAAAAATTTATCACCATATATTTCCGATATAGATATTCATAAAACTGGTGTTAGAATTCCAGAAGCAAAACCACTTAAAAATACTGAAGAAGCAAAAAGAACTGCTGAAATATTGAATGAATATATATCTAGAGCTAGAGTAGTATTAGAAGATCATGAAATAAATGTTAAACGTAAAAGTGAAGGATTGCTACCTGCTAATGTTATACTTCCTAGAGGAGCAGGAACATTACCTAAAGTAAAATCTTTTAAAGAGAAATATGAATTGAAAGCAGCTGCAATAGCAGGAGGAACACTTTACAAAGGAATAGCAAAAGCATTAGGATTTGATATTATAGAAGTAGAAGGTGCAACTGGAACAGTAAATACAAATCTTGATGGAAAAATGGAAGCAACAATAAAAGCTTTAGATAAATATGATTTTGTTTTTTTACATATTAAAGGATGCGATTCAGCTAGTCATGATAAAAATATTAAATTAAAAATATCCATGATTAGAAGAATAGGAACAGCTTTTGAATATGTATTAAAGAATATTGATATAAATCAAACATATTTGATCGTAACAAGCGATCATACAACTCCAGTAGAAATTGGAGAACATAGAGGAGATCCTGTCCCAATTGCTATTTATGGACCTGATGTTAGAACAGATAGTGTTAAATATTTTGATGAAAAATCATGTGCAAAAGGAGGTTTAAATAGAATAAGAGGTTTAGATATTATGCCGATTATAACAAATTACATGGGAATATCAAAAATTTTTGGAGAATAAATGCTTTTTTAATTCTTTTATATAAATGTATCGAGTAAAGTTTAAATTATTATTTTTATAAAATCGGATTATTAATATGAGATCGATTATTGAACTTCATTTTACAACTTTATCTTATGGATTAAGATCTATTGAAGTAAATTCAGAAAAATATGAAGAAATTTCAAAATATGGAAAAATAATAGATGGTTCATCATTAGGAGTGGCTCCAATAGAAAAAAGTGATTTAATATTAAAGCCAATAAATGAAACATTAGTAAAGCTTCCATGGAATAATAATATAAGTAGAGTTTTATGCGATATATATTCTCCATTAGGAAAATTAGAAGAATACGGAAAAGAAATAGAATGTAAGTATAGCCCTAGATATATTCTAAAAAATAATTTGAAAAAATTGAATGAATTAGGCTATTTTTTAAATGCTAGTGCAGAAATGGAATTCTTTATAATGAAAAATGGAAAACCAATAGATGAAGCTGGATATTTATCTCCTTCACCAATAGATAAATCATTAAAAATAAGAGAAGAAATATATAATGCACTTTCATTTTTCCAAATAGGAGTTGAGTATCTTCATCATGAAGTTTCAAAAGGACAATCTGAAATATGCTTAAATTATGATAATGCAATTAATATGGCTGATAAAATTCAAACATTTAAATATGTTGCAAAGAATATTGTTGAAAATAATGGTTTTGAAATAACATTTATGCCAAAGCCTTTTAAAGATATGAATGGAAATGGTATGCATATACATTTAAGCCTTTCATATTTAAATGGAAAAAATGCTTTTTATGATAAAAACAATACATTATCAAAAATTGCTAAAAACTTTATTGGAGGAATATTGGAACATGCAAAATCTTTAGCTGCATTAGCTGCTCCTACAGTAAATTCTTATAAAAGGCTAGTACCAGGGTATGAAGCTCCAATAAATATTTGTTGGGGACCAATTAATAGAAGTGCATTAATTAGAATACCATATTTCTTTAATGAAAAAAGTTCTAGAATAGAACTTAGAATGCCAGATCCATGCTGCAATCCATATTTAATATTTGCAGGAATAATTGCTGCTGGAATAGATGGAATAGAAAAAGAAAAGGATCCAGGAGAACCAACGTATGAAAATGTTTATGAAAAAACTGGAATTTATGAAACATTACCTAAAAATCTTAATGAAGCATTAAATGAATTAATTAAAGATAATGTTTTAAAAAATGCATTAGATAATGAAGTATTAAATAAATATATTGAAATTAAAAAGAAAGAATGGAATGAATATATAGAAATACATGGAGAATGGAATCCTTATGAAATTACTGAATGGGAAAAGAAAAAATACTTTAATTTAATATAAAATTTTTATTTCATAATAATTTTTGGTAAATCGATTTTTAATTTTTCTGAAACTATTTTAAATTCTTTCCATGTACTTTCATGTATAGGTATCCCTTCTTTAATTCTTTTTTCATAAATTCTTTCTTCTAATTCTCCAGGTAAAAGGATTTCATTAAATCCATTTAATAAAGGACAAGATTTTATTAAATTAACAATTTCTTCTAAATCTTTAATATATTCTTCATATGGTCTAAAAGCATTAATATTAATAGCTTCAATAAATAATCCTCCTTGAGCTGCTGGAGAATCTGCTATATGTATAGTATGTGGAGCACCTGAAAGAAGTGAAGAAAGAATTTCAACAGCAATAGCAAGACCATAACCTTTATATTCTCCAAATGGCATAAGAGCACCTCCATTAATATAGTCTTTAGGATTTGTTGTTGGATTTCCATTCTTATCTAAAATCATACCAAGTGGAACTTTTTCTCCTCTTTCAGCCATTAATTTAATTTTAAAACTTGCAACAATGCTAGTTGCTATATCTAATATTATTGCTTTTCCATTTTTAAATGGAAAAGAGAAACATATTGGATTGGTACCAAGTAACCTTTTTTTCCCACCCCATGGCACTACTCTTGAAGGACCACTTGTACAAATCATTCCTATAAGATTTTTTTCAGAAATTTTTAATCCATAATAAGCAAGCATTCCAACATGTCCTATATTTTTTAAACTTGCTATTCCAATACCTGTTTTAATAGCTTTTTCAATAACAATATTCATTGCTTTAAATGCAGGTATTTGTCCAAGAGCATTATCTCCATCCATTAATACTATTGATTCTTTTTCTTTTAAAATTTTTATTTTTGGATTTGGATTAACAATTCCTTTTTCTAATCCAATAACATATGGAAGAATACGTGTTAATCCATGCGAATCAACTCCTCTTAAGCTTGCAATAACTAAATGATCAGAAACTATCTTTGCATTTTCTTCAGAAAGGCCCATTTTCATAAAAACATTTTTACAAAAATTGAATGCATCATCTTTTAAAATAAATCCAATATATTCCATTCCTAACCACTTAAAATTGTTATAAAGATACTTAAAATTAAGCTTTTTATAATGATTCTTTATTTTGAATGCTCCATTATAGCATATAAGATTTTTAATATAATATTAATAGAAAATTTAAAAATAATGATTTTATCAAAATATATAAATATGTTTTAGAAATATTTAAATTTATGGAATTTATGGATGTTATTAAATTAAGAAGGAGTATTAGAAAATATAAGCCAGATCCAGTTTCTGATGAAGATATAGAATACGTATTAAATGCAGCTCGTCTCGCACCTTCTTGGAAAAATTTGCAATGTTGGAGATATGTAATAGTAAAAAATGAAGAAATAAGAAAGAAAATTGCTGAATCTAGACCTCAATCTAAAGATTGGATTATTGAAGCACCAGTAATAATAGTAGCTTGTGCAGATCCAAGTAAATCAGGATATCATGATGGTAAAGAATATTATCTTGTAGATATTGGAATATCCTTTGAACATTTAATACTTGCTGCAAGAGAAAGGGGACTTGGAACATGTTGGATAGGAGAATTTGATGAAAAAATTGTTAAAGAAGCTATAGAAGCTCCTGAAAATATTAGAATAGTAGCATTTACTCCATTAGGCTATCCAGCTATAGAGAAAGGAGAAGTTAAAGATAGGAAGAATCTTGAAGAAATATGTTTTTATGAAAAATATGGATATAAAAAAGACGGAACGCATATTTAATAATTATTTTTTTTTATTTCCAATAAATTTAATTCTTGCTAATTCATTAGATAATTTACTATATTCTTTTTCTAAAATACATCTTTTATTAAAATACTCTTCTTTAGAAATTTGTCCTTCTTCATATTTTTTAATTAAAAGTTTTATTTGATTATCTAAATTTTTTATTTTTTCTTCAATTTCTAGAGTTTCATTATTCATATTAATTCCTTATTCTCTAAAATAAATATAATAAGAAAAATTTATTAAGATTCTTTAATATTTTTTAAAAAAGAAAATGAAATAGGAAAAATGCAAGCAAGAATTCCAATTAAAATAATTGTAGAGAAAATAGGAGAATTTAATGGTGAATTTATAAGATTTTATGCACCAATAACAATAGAATATTTATTAAAAAATATGCCTCTTGAGGGTTTTGCTGGAAAAATGGAGCATTGTATATTTTTTGAAACAAAAATTTCTATAGGAGCTGAAAAAACTATAAATAAAGTTATTCCAGGAGATATATGTTATTGGCCACCTAGAAATGCTATATGCTTATTTTTTAAAGAAGGCAGCCCACCAGTTCAATCAGTTAGAATTGGTAAATTCTTTAATAATATTGAAAATTTAGTAAATACTAAACAAGGTTCAAGAATTAGAATTTTATTAAAGAATTCATCTCCAAATTCCCATTATCTTAAATAGATCATTATATAGAGTAATAATATGGAGTATTGAAGTAATTTCATCATCTTTATTTTCTATAAAAATTCAATATTTATTTTCTAATAAAAGAAAAACAAATTTCTTTCCATTTATTAATGAAAAATGTTAAAGTGTATGATCATAAAAGGATGAAGATTATTTTACAATTAAAAAATTTTTCACTTATTTTTTAAATAATGGAAATTTATATTTTTGATAATAAAGTCCCTCTACACCTACTAATATGTTTAGAAGCATGAAATTCACATTAGCTTCAGGTCCAGGAAGTTCATTTCTAAAATCCCAACTATGTTTTCTTATAAATTCTGAAAGATAATACTTTATTAATTGAATTTGTTTATTTTCTATTTCAAAAAGCGTTTTTATTATATCGATTTGATTTTTAAGTTTGCTTTTGCTAATTATTTCAATAGCAGAAGAAAAATGAGGAAAACAAAAACCATTTGATGATTTAAATTCTTCTATAAAATTTTTATCATTTAACATTTGGATTAAAGTATGTAAGTATATATTATCTAATAAAATTAAATGTTCACATACTGGACATTGTTTTTCTCCTTTAATTGTAAAAATAACTTTATCGTATAATGATGAAATTGCTTTCTTTTGTTTCCTCTTTTTAGTAAAAGTAATGTTTTTTGGATTCTCAATTTTATATAAATAGTTAAGCAAGATATCAAATTCTTCATAGATTTTTTCAATAACTCCTTGCATATAAAGAGCAAAACCTAAACCATTTTCAGTATGTCCTCCATAAGCAGTTTTATATAATAAATGCATATGACGATTGCAAAACCCTTTAGCAATCAAAACTTTTTCTCTAATTTCAGGGCTCATTGTTGCTTCATTTGTAAGAAGATAATTCATATATCTTTCTTCATTTTTTAACCAAATATAGCATAATGGACATCCTTTTGATTTTTTAATACTTTCAAGAATAGTTATTGTTAATAAACTTTTTTTAATCAATTATTTTTCACCTAGCTTGCCAATTTTTCGTAATATATTAACAGCATAGAAAGTATCTTCAAAAGTTGATATTCCAAACTCAGACCTTGCAAATCCACCATTTGAATTTTGACAATTTAAAACAAAACGAACAGTATTTTCAGGATACTTTAAATTTTCGCCAAATAAGTCAAGAATCATTGTTCCATAATATACATGTTCCATATATGGTTTAGAAATATTTGGCACAACTGTAAAGCCTCCTGAAGGTTTTTCACAAGATCTAACATATTCAAGAGTTTTGCTAAGAGATTTAATTTGATAGCCAAGGTTAAAAAGAGAAGCTATAGCATGATAAGTTGAACTTAAGTTGGAATATCCATGAGCTCCAAAACCTCCATCATTATTTTGATAATTTAATAACCAGTTTATTATTTTTTTGTTATCTATTTTAACATTTACTATTTTAACAAGTTCAGTAATCATAAATGTAACTTCAAATTCAGAAGAAACTTCAACAAAAATATCTATTGTTTTAAATCCTTCTCTAGAATATAGAAGAGAAAGAAGAAAATTCTTAAGATTTTTGTTTGGTTCTTTATTGCATAATTTTAAAGCTTTAGCTATATAATAATATGAATAAAGATTATCTGGAACAAAATTATTTAACCAATCGATTGTTTTTTGTAAATTTGGGAAGGGAACTTTTAATAAATTTAAGATTGCTAATCCATAGTAAGTATCTTGAGCGTTTGAATCTGTACCTTTACAAAAAGTATAACCACCATCATCATTTTGCCTATTTATTACATATTTTATAATAGCATTAATTCTTGACTGAATAGATACTTGTTTTTCATCAAAACTTTTTATTTTAGTCCATGAATTGATTCGCCCTGCTTCATGCAATCTAGCATCCACCTTTTTTATTTAAAATTGGTAGAAGCTATCAGCCCTCGCAATATTGAAGCAAGGGTGGTTAAAGGCGAGCTTCATCGCCTGTATACGAAAAAATTATCCTTATTATGTATTATATAAGTTTTTTCTTATATGATTAGTTTGAAAAATGAATGTTAAAGAATTAAATTTTTAAATCTTAACTAAATTAATTATCGATTACCTCTTAAAGCTTTAAGAAAAATAACATATTGTAATAAATAACATTAACATCGTAAGTGTTATAATATTAAATAAAGAAAAAGAGAAGTAATAATACATAATTATAGAAAATGTTATTGTAACAATAATTCAATTTATTATTTTAATACTGGCTTTTTTATAAAATTTAAGAGAAAATTAAAATTAAGAAATACAGAATCTACTAGAAGGTTTTTAATGAAGCTATGAGAAACGAGATTAAAGCTTCAAAATGAATAAAAAGATTGAAGTTTGAAGAAGGCTTAGAAACTTAAACCAAAACCTTTCTTCAAAATAATAAATGCAATGAAATAAGCATTTAATAGATGCTAAGCAAGTAAAACTATAATGAATAAAAATCATTAGTATTGGAGAGAAAACTAGAGTTCAGAAATGAATTTAAGAAGAATCTTTTTGTATATTTATAGAGCTTTTAATTTTTATCATAAAAAGATATATTTTATTTACGTGCTTTTTCTTTTGATATTTTCTCTTTACTTATTGAAGTAGTTTTTACAAGAGGTGCATAAATCCTAATTCTATTATCTCCACTAACTATACTTAATACTCCTTCTTTAACTAAATCTTTTAAAATTTGTTTAGCTATACTAAGTTTTATATTAAATTTTTCAGCAACCATATATGGAGTAATTATTTTTGAAGATGAAATAAATTTATTTAATTCTTCTTTTGGAGGAGGAATAATATCCTTAGGCCCTTTTTCAATAATAGTAGCTGTTTTTTGTTGAGCAGCTTTTTGTTTTTCAGCTTCTCTTTTTAATCTTTTTTCAAGAGCAGATAATGTTGGTTTCTTCCCCATTATAGATCATTTAAAATTTATTTTTTGTAGAATTTTAATCTTTCCATAAATTTTTATAGATTCTTGAATTCATTTTTAAACTCTAGCTTCTTCCTCCAATGCTAATGATTTGTTCATTGTGGCTTCGTTCGCTAAGAAATCTTTAATTGCCCATATCATTGCGTATTTTATGCTTGGAGGAAGGTTTTGGATCGAGTTCCTAAACCTTCTTCTTCTAAGCTTTGGTCTTTATTCATTCCAAAGCCCAGAAGAAGCCTTAACCTTTTTTCCCATAGCTTCATTAGAAATTTCTTTGTAATATTTGCTACTGCAATGTAATCTCTGTCTTCCTTGAAAACACAATTCTTACATTCAAAATGATGTAAATCATTGAAATTTTTATCTTTTTCAAGTTCATTATTGCATTTTGGACATTTCTTTGAAGTATCTTTAGGATCTACATAAATCGTTGCTATTCCATTCCAATTTGCAATGCTTATTAAGTAATTCAAGATTTTTCCATAGAACCATGAATGAATTTCGTAATTTAAGTCTCTATTTCTCTTTTTAAAATTATTGCTTAAATCTTCATAAACTATTGCAATACAATTGTATTTCAAAGCAATCTTAACAATTTCATTAGAAATCCTTTGGCAAATTCCCAAATTTCTTAATCTTAATTTCTTCCATAGTCTTTTTGCAGATGTTTTATATCTTCTCTTAGTAAATTCATCAATTTTTCTTATTCTTTGCCACTCTGCAATGTTCCATTTTATTCTATCAATGAAAATTCTTTTATAACCATTAGCATCTATTTTATAAATTGCATAACAGACATTGTCAAGGTTAATGTCTATGGTTAAAACATTGAATCCTTCATTAAGCATTTTAGACAAATCTTCAATGCTTGGTAATTCTACAAGTTTTCTTATTGGAAATATAAGAAAGTATCTATTATCTTCTTTTTTAATCAGCGGATCGCATAGCTCAATTTCTTTAAAATGCTTTGTTCTTTTTGGTGAATTCAAAGCTTCTAACAATAATGATTTTCTTTTACATCTAAAGAAAGCTTTTAATATTCTATAAGGTTCTAATGATGTTGTATTTACTGTTTTGAATTCATCATTAGATCTTACATAATTTCTTTCTAATTTAATGAAATTATTGTTTATTCCAATGACTTTTTTATTTTTTAAATGCTTAATTGCTTCTTTGCTAACAATGTTTTCTGATTTCTTTATTTTCTCTTTAATTTCATTCTTCATTTCTTTTGTTTTCTCAATGTTTGTAAATATTGCATCTTTTCCATTTTGTTTAATCAATTGTTCAGCATATTCTTTTGCAGTTTTTTGAAGATTCTTTGGTAATTTTGTTTGAATATCAATGAATTTTCCAATTTTTGCATACATGTTTGCATATTGCAATACTGTATTATTCCATTCTTTCTAATCTTTTTAAATGTCTCCAAACAGTTGTTTTTGGTAAATTAAGAATTTCTATCAATTCACTTTAGTAAATTCCCATCTCTTTTCTTCAAAATATTTATTATAGTTTCTTTAATAGTTTCAATAAATGTATGCATAATTAAAGAAGTTATAACAGTGGTTTTGTTCGATATTGTTTGAATAATAGTTTTTGATATGGGGTTCAATAATATAATAGAAAGATATTTTTAAAAAAAGATGTGAGCTTTACTTTTCCTTAAATTTTTTTATAAGTCCAAATATATCAAAAAAAGCTTATATAATTCGCAAAAAAATAATTCTGGAAAAAATTTAGTTAAAAAGTGATTAGATTGCAGAATATAGTTTTTGGTCCTGTTCCATCAAGACGTTTAGGAAGAAGCTTAGGAATAAATAATATTCTTCAAAAAACATGTTCTTATTCATGTGTTTACTGTCAATTAGGAAAAACTAGTAATATTCTTATTAATAGACAAGCTTTCTATAAGCCAGAAGATATTTTAACAGAAGTTAAAAGGAAAGTTAATGCAGCTTCTTTAAGAGGGGAAAAGATTGATTATCTTACTTTTGTACCTAATGGTGAACCTACATTAGATATTAACATAGGTAAAGAAATATTACTTTTAAAGCAAATAGGAATTCCAATAGCTGTTATAACAAATGCCTCACTTTTTTGGCATGAAAAAGTAAGAGAAGATTTATTGGAAGCTGATATCGTTTCATTAAAAATTGATGCAGTTAGTCAAGATTTATGGAAAATTATAAATAGGCCTCATAAAAGTTTAAAGTTGAATGCAATTCTTGAAGGTATAAAAAATTTTACAGAGATATTTAAAGGGAAAATCATAACTGAAACAATGCTTATTAATAATATAAAGTATAATAATGAATTCGAAAAAATAGCGAAGTTTTTAAAAGAAATAAATAACTTAGATAAGGCTTATATTGCTATACCAACAAGACCACCAACAGAAAAATGGGTTAAACCAGCTAAAGAAGAAATAATAAACATGGCTTTTCAAATTTTTTCTGAAAACATTGGAAAAGATAGAGTAGAATATTTAATAGGATACGAGGGAAATATGTTTGCTTTTACAGGAAACATTAAAGAAGACTTATTAAGCATAACAGCAGTACATCCAATGCGAGAAGATGCTATAGAAGAGCTTTTAAAGAAAGCAAATGCAAATTGGCAGATTATTAATGAATTATTATATGAAAATAAGCTTACCATAGTTAAATATCAAGGAAAGAAATATTATATGAGGAAAATTAAATAAATGAAAAATAGAACGTATTCTGAAGAAACAAGATAGCTTTTTATATTTTTTTACAGAAAAATTTTAATAAAAGGGAGGGACAAATTTATCTTGTTTAAGTTTATAAAAGAACAAAAAATTTTTGAGATTAAAAATATTAAAATTGGTGGTCAACCTGGAGAGTTACCTACTGTTCTTATTGGCAGTCTTTTTCATGTAGGACATAAAATTGTTAAAGATCAAAAATTAGGTATATTCGATAAACATAAAGCTGAAACCCTAATAAAAATTCAGGAGGAAATGTCTGAAAAAACTGGAAACCCATACATGTTAGATATAGTAGGAGAAAATTCGAAAGCTCTTATTAAATATATTGAATTTATATCGGGAATTACAGATGTTCCTTTCTTAATAAATGGTCCAGATAAAAATGTGAGAATTGCTGCAGCTAAATATGCAATAGAAATAGGACTTAAAGATAGAGCAATTTATAATTCCATAAATTATACTCTTAATGATGAAGAAATAAAAGCAATCGAAGAAATTGGATTAAAAACAGCTATTATTCAAGCTTTTAATCCAAGAAATCCTACTCCTCAAGGAATGATAATGATATTGAAAAATTTGCTTGATAAAGCTTCAAAAGCTGGAATAGAAAAGCCTTTAGTTCTTATGCCAGTTTTAGATGTTCCAAGCATAGGTTTTGCGATCAAGGGAATATATTTAGCAAAGGAAGAATTCGGATTTCCTGTTGGTGTTCCTCCATGTGGTGTTATTGGACGATGGAATAAAGTTGAAGAATTAGGAAAATATGCTAAAAAATTATGTAGAGCAAGTGCAATTAGTATTGCTCAAATAATGGGAGCTAATTTTATAATCTACGGTTCAATAAATAAGGCAAGAAACATTTTTCCAGTTTCTGCTATGATTGATGCTATAATTGCTTATAATGCAAAAAGTTTCGGAATAAAACCAATAACAAAAAACCATCCATTGTATAAAATTTTTTGATTTATAGCTTAACTCTATTTTTAACTTTATAGTGGATTATCTTTTTAAAAATAATTTATGAGAAGTAAAATTATAATATCTAAACTTTAATATATATAGCGAGTATAATAGAAATGTTCTAAAAAGGTGAGGAAAATGTATCGATGGCGTTATGGAAGACGTATAGGTCCTGGAAGACCTATGAAGCCAAGAGTAATAAGTTTTAAACCTGAACAAATGAGCTTTGCTCCTTTAGATTCTAATGGAATGCCAATTCTTGAGAGAGAGCCAATCTATATGAATTTAGACGAATATGAAGCTTTCCGTCTTTCCTATTATGAGGGATTAAAACAAGAAGAAGCATGTAAAAAAATGGGAATTTCAAGAGGAACCTTTTGGAGATGCCTTGAAAGTGCTCGAAAAAAAATTGCTTCTATGCTTACAGAAAATAGACCACTTATAATAGTTTTAAATTATTAAAAAATTTTAAAGATAAACGCATTTTTTATACAAGAAAATTAAATTATAAAATTACTTTTGTTATTTAATTAAAAATTTTATATAAATTTTTCATTTTTTATCTATATTTAGCTAAAAATTTAACATACTTATGTAGATATTTTAGAATTAAATCATAAAGTATAAAATTTATTTAATTTTAGATTTCTAAAAGAAAGAATAGTAAATATTTATATATTTGGTATATATATAAATATTCTGTGCAATTGCACGATATCAATTGGTGAGAAAATGTTAATAATAGTTGCTTCAAATGGCTCAAAAGGATTAAAAGATACAGTATCTGAAGTATTTGCTCGCTGTTCAGTTTTTACTATAGTAAAATTAGAAAAAGATAAGATTAAAGAAGTTAAAATTGAAAAAAATACTATGGCTAAACTAGATTATGGTGTTGGACCTATAGTAAGCCAAAAATTAATCGATGCAGGTGCTAATGTAGTTATAGCTGCTCAATTCGGACCTACAGTTCAAGAAATATTTAAAAAAGCTAATGTAGAAACTTTCATAGTACCAAGTGGAACAATTATTGAAGATGCAATTAAGCAATATATTAATTCAAGAAAAATATTAGAAAAATAAGACCGATTTTAAAATTATTTTAAGAAAAAGTTTATATTGTGCAATTGCACAAAAATATATGGTGAATAAGAGAATGGGTTGGGGATGGAGGGGAAGAGGAATGGGATTATGGCCTGGAAGAGGACCATTCAGTTATTTACCTCCTTGGCAAAGACCTGGATGGTGGTTTGGTAGAGGAGCATGTTGGTGGCTATTTGGAGCACCTTGGTGGAGCTTATGGATGAGAAGTTATTATCCTTACGCTGGTTTAGGGTATCCATTTTATAGCTATCCAGCCTATTATCCATATTATTTATATTACCCTTATTTATGGTGAAGAATATGAGTGGAAGAAGATATAGATATAGATATTGGTGGTATTATCCACCGCCTCCATACGCATTTTATCCACCATATCCAATGTATCCTCCTGCAATACCTCCTAGTCAACAAATGCAACAACCATATACACCTTACACGCCTTTTATGCCTACAATACCTCCTGAACAAGAATTAGAAGAATTAGAAGCCTATAAATCTGATCTAGAAGAAGAATTAGAAAGTATAAAAGCTAGAATTGAAGAGCTAAAAAAGACATTAGGAAAAGAAAGAAAATAAATTTTTACTTCCCCTCTTTTTTTTTAATTTTTAAAGAAAATGGCTTTACATTGCTTATATTATAAAAGAAAAATGCGCCTATTTTAGGAATTTTTTAGAAAAATTTTTATATTTCTGTGTTATTGCACATAATGGTGTTTAAAAATGCCCCTCGGTTTAGGTCGCTTAGGATGGTTTTATCCATATTGGTTCTTATATCAACCTTATTGGTTTTGGAGATGCTTTTGGTTTCCATGGCTTCCAAGATGGTGGTGGACAAGTATTTATGGATCAATCTGGTTTTATCCATATTTTTATCCAACTATGCCACTAATTTCTAAAGAAGAAGAAATTTCTATTCTTGAAGATCAAGAAAAAATGCTTGAAGAAGAATTAAAGAGAATTAAGGCAAGAATTGAAGAGCTAAAAAAGTAGTCTTTATAATTAAAAGGGAAGACTTATATATGTGCAATAGCTAAAAAATCTTGTAAGATGAGAAAATAAATGTCGAAAAATAATTCTAGTATTAAAATAAAAATAGGAGTGGCAAGTCAAGGTTCAGGAGGGTTAGATGATTTTGTTGCTCCAGTTTTTGCTAGATGCCCTACTTTTACTATTGTTGAAATATATAAAAATAAGATAGAGAAAGTAACTACAATACCTAATGAAGCTGCGTATGCATTTCATGGGGCAGGAATAGTTGCAATTCAAAAATTAGCTAGTCTTGGAGTTGGTATTATTTTAGCAGGAGCTTTTGGACCTAATGTTGTAATTGCGGCTAATCAACTTGGAATCCAAACAATAGTAGTACAACCTGGAAATACTATAAAAAGAAGTATTGAAGATTTTATAGCTGGAAAATTAAAACCAGTTCTTACTCCTACAGTTCCTCCACATAGAGGTTTAAGTGTTACACCTACATCCATTGGGTTTAGAAGAGAGGGAGGTTTTGGAGTAGGTTCAAAAGGGTATTGCGTTTGTCCAAATTGTGGATATAGAGTAATTCATATGCCTGGTTCACCATGTGTCGAACAAATTTGTCCTCGATGCGGAAGTAGAATGATGAGAGAATTTTAAAATATGAAGGGATTTTTTATAAAAATATTTGGTCATTTAATATTATTTCTATTTTTACATATAAGGAATTAATATGGAACAACATATTATTGCTTCAACTGGGGGAAAAGGTGGAACAGGAAAATCCACTTTTGCTATTCTTTTAGCTTTCAAATTAGCTAAAGAAGGTGAGAAAGTTTTACTTTGCGATTGTGATGTTGAATGTCCAAATGATTACTTAATTTTAAATAAGAAAGCTATTAATTTAAAACCAATTTATCAAGAATTTCCAGAATTGGAAAAAGAAAAATGTCAGAAATGCGGTTTATGCTCAAAAATTTGTAGGTCAAATGCAATTTTATGGATTAAAGAAAAATATCCTATATTCTTTCATGAACTTTGTAATAGTTGTGCTGCATGCTGGATTTCATGTCCAGAAAATGCGATAAAAACAAGGAAAAAAATAGTTGGTTGGACTTTCATTAATTATATAAATGATAATTTTTTACTTTTCACAGGAAAATCTAAACCTGGAATTGCAGAAACAGGTTTAATAGTTAGAGAAGTTAAAAAGAGAGCAATAGGATTTTCTAATGAAATAAATTCTAAATACCTGTTAGTGGATACAGCTCCAGGAACACATTGCAATGTAATTCAAGCACTTTTAGATTGTGAGAAAGCTTATGTAGTTACTGAACCAACACCATTAGGCGCTTATGATTTAAAATTAATACTTGAAATATTAAAAATAATGAGAATTCGAAGTGAAATTGTTTTAAATAAATCTAATATAGGAAGTAAAAATAAAATAAAAGAAATTGCGGAAGAATATAATGTTCCTATCACAATCGAAATTCCTTATTCTAATGAATTAATTAAAGCTTATTGTGAAAGAAATTTAAATAAAGTAATTCATTTATTAAATGGATTTACACTTATTTAAGAATGTTAAGAAAATAAAAATTAAAAATAAATTTTATTTTAATGAATTAAAATAATTGAAGTGATGAAGTTGTATAAAATAGTAGTGGCCTCTGGAAAAACTTAATTTCCAGAAAAGGTGGAACAGGAAAATCAATGCTTGCTAGTTCTTTAGCCATAATGTTTTCTGAAAAAAGAAAGGTAGTTGCATGTGATTGTGATGTGGATGCCCCTAATCTTGGGCTATGGCTTGGAATAGAGAAATATGATTATTATGAAAAAATTTCAACTTCTGAAAAAGCTATAATTAATTCTAGTAAATGTATTAAATGTGGTAAATGCCTTATATGTCGCCATGGAGCTATTAAGAAAAATGAAGAATACACTATCAATTCAATTCTTTGTGAGGGTTGTGGACTTTGTAAAGTGGTTTGTCCAGTAGGAGCGATAGATATTAAACCTGTTGAAAATGGAGAAATAAGAATTAAAAAAACTATGTGGAATTTTCCATTGATTTCTGGACAACTTTATCCAGGAGAAAGTGGGTCAGGAAAAATTGTTACAGAAGTGAAAAAGAAAGCAGAAAGCTTTAATTATGAAATTATGATCATTGATTCTGCTGCTGGAATAGGATGCCCAGTTATTGCATCGATTACAGGATGTAATTTTGCGATTCTTGTAACAGAACCTACACCTTCAGGGATATCAGATTTAAAAAGAATATTGAAAATAGTTAATCACTTTAAAATTCCTTATGGTATAGTAATTAATAAATATGATATAAATAAAGAATTTTCTAAAATAATAGAAAAAATGAGTGGAAAACATTTTCTAGGAAAAATTAGTTATGATGAAAAAGTTGTATATTCAATTGTTAATCTTAAACCAGTTTTATATTCAAATTCTAAAATTGTTAAAGAAATAAAGGAAGTATTTAAAAAATTAAATACAATTATTTCTATTCATTAGCTTTTTATATTTAACAAAATATAATTAAACATTAAATAATTATTAAGTTTTTAAAATTATGAAAAATCCCCTTAAAAAGTTTTTTAATATAAAAAAGTTCTAAACGATTAATATATTAAAAAATTTTAGAATTGACTCAAAAGCAAAAGCATTTTTAAACTATTTGTCTTTATTTTATACATATATTGTTTTAATCTTTTTTACATACATCTTACAATATCTTTGCTTTTAAGAACTTCTAAAATTAAATTTGTATATTTTTAGAAGAAATACTAATTTATTTTTGTTCTAAGAAATAGATATATAAGATGCATTAAATTTATATTATTGAAAAATGATAAACAAAAAGAATTTAATAATCATAATTATTATAATTGGGATTGCAATTTTGACTTTTAGCATATACTTCTTTTCTATTAGGAAAATTTCTAAAGAAGAATTAGAATGGAAACAAACAATTCAATTATTGGAAAATTCAAAAAAGCTTGAAATAGAACATTATGTGACAGGTGAAGAAGCTTTTATTAATAAAAGCAATTTTTTATTTAATGATATTATTAATTTTATTAAATCTTCTACTATAAGAAGAATCACAAGTAAAAAAATAACAATAGGAAATATAACTACTTATGTAACAATTCCATATCCATATGGTTATTTTCTAACATTTGAATTAAAAGATGAAAATAAAATTAAATTCAATTTGGTTGGTAATATTCTCTGGTTTGAAACTGAATCAGCAATTTATGAAATTGAAGTTAATTCAAATATTGAAAATATTATTGAAGGAATTTTATTTAAAGAAAGTACTAGTGTTATTAAGCATGAAGCTTATAATGAAGGATTAAAGCTTATAGTTTCTTTAAGTTCTAATAAAATAAAGAAAGGAGACGTTTTAACAATAAATGCGACATTGTTAAATATTAATAATACAGAAAATATAACTTTTGCAGCTTCTTATGGTGGAATAAAAATAAACATATTTGATAAATATGGCAATATGTTTTATGGTATAGCAATGATAGCACCAGGACCAACTGCTCCATTTCCTATATTTAAGCAAGGAGAGAAAATAAATCATGTATTAAAATGGGATACATCTGAGAATATTTTAAATGGTAGTATCCCTCCGTCTATTGGAAAATATTATTTAGAAATTGAAGCACATGTAACAAATTTAGAAACAAAATCTAAAATAATATTAAGAATAGAGAAAATAGAAATAGAATTATTTAATTGACTGAAAAAATAGAAATAAAAATTAAAATTTTAAAGCTTTTTTGGAAGAGAAATATTTTTTGAGCTCTTAATAGATGGGTGATTTGGATCAACTAAGATAACCTCATACCAAGCATACTTAGCGTCTCTAAATATTTCATAAGCTCCTAAAACATGCATATTAACATATTTTTTAGAAACTCTGTTTATAGCTTCTTCTTTTAATGATACATTAACTTTATGTTTTACAACACCTAAAGCTTTTGGTCTTCTACCAGACCTTGGTCTAGGCTTACTAAAACCTCCTTTTCTTACTCTTACTCTTACTACAATAAAACCTTGCTTAGCTTTATAACCTAAACTTCTAGCTCTATCTAATCTTAAAGGTCTATCTACTCTTACAATAGATTTTTCTTTTCTCCATTCTATTGCTCTTTTCCTTAAATTTTTTATTAATTCCTCGTTTTTTTCTCTCCAAATTTTTCTCATTAAAGAATAAGCTGAAACCATATACATCACTAATAATTTTTAAATAAAATGAATTAGCTTATTTAAAAATATTATATTTTTCAAAATAATTATTTCTTTAATCCAGATTCTTCTATTAAAGATTTCCAATCAACATATTTATCAACAACTTCTTTAGCAAGTTCAGCTCTCCTTTTATCTTCTGGCCCTATTCTACCCGTAACTCTTTCTAAATTCTTAATTGTAGTATAAGTATCTGTTGGAACAAGTATAACAGGTACCTTTTTAGATTCAGCTTCATTTAATACTTTTTGGCTTGGATAAAGGTTTCCTGTGAAAATTAAAAGAGAAGTATCTGTTTGAAGAGCAGCTAAAGCTATATCTGCTCTATCTCCTCCAGTTACAACTGCTTTATTTGGTACTCTCATAAAATATTTTAAAGCACTTTCATATGTCATTGCTCCAATTAATACTTCTTCAACAAGATTATCTAGACATTCTTCACAAACAAGGACTTCTCCTCCTAAGCTTTCATGAATTTCTCTTGCAGTTCTAGCCATTAATGTTTTATTTTCAGGTATTAAACCAAAAACTTTTATTCCTCTTTTTTCAAGTTCTGGAACAATTATTTCTTTTGTTCGTTTATATAATAAACGTGGGATTCTATTCAAAATTACTCCAAGAAACTTTCCTTCACTTTTAATATAATTATTAGCTAAGATTATATCATCTATTGAAAAATCGCTCTCAATTTTTGATAATAAAAGGGTTTTTAAATCAAACATTTTTGATAAAAGTGGAGCAGATAGATTTATTAAACAACCTGTATTATATGTATGCAGCCCCTCAATTATAATAAAATCTTTCCCTTCACAAATTTTTTCATATGCATTTAAAACCAATTTCTTTAATCCATTTAAATCAGCATTAATGTATCCTTCTAAAAAATTTGGCCCAAGTTGTATAGGTGCAATAACTTCATATGGTTCTTTAAGATTAAGCATTTTCCTAAAAGTTAATACATCCGTATCATGTATAAAACCAGATTCAACATGGACAATAGGTTTAAAAAATCCTACTTTATACCCTTGATTTTGCATATTTAAAGCTAAACCTAAACAAAATGCTGTTTTTCCAGTAAACCAACGGGTTGCGGAAACTATAATACCAGGTATTTTACTCATACCATTTCTCCTATTTTTATTATTTTCAAATTAATATATAATTATTCTCAAATTTAAATTTATTTAATTATGCTTATTTTTACATCTATTGCAATACATCCATTTCCTTTTTCATAAACAAAAATTGGATTTATATCAATATCAGCTAAATCTTTTTCAAAATCCATTACAAGCTTAGAAAATCTTAAAATAATATCTATTAATGCATCTAAATCGCTTGGTTTTTCTCCTCTAACTCCTCTTAATAAATTATAAATTTTAGTTTCAGAAATCATTTCATAAATATCTTCTTTGGATAATGGAGGAAATCTAAAAGAAACATCTTTAATAAAATTTGCATATATTCCTCCTGCACCAAACATTATTAATGGTCCAAATTGTGGATCTTTTGTCATCCCAATTATTACTTCTTTACCTCTAGGATATTGTTTATAAATTTCTATACCATATATTTCAGCTTCTGGGAAAAATCTCATAGCATTATTTATTATTTCATTAAAAGCTTCTTTTAATTGAGATAAAGAATTAATATTAAGTTTTACACCACCTATATCTGTTTTATGAAGTATATTTGGAGAAGAAATTTTCATAACAATTGGAAAACCTATTTTTTCAGCAAATTCTATTGCTTCTTCTACATTTGTAGCTAAGAAACTTTGTGGAGTTGGAATTCCATAAGAATTAATAAGCTCATTTGCTTCTATTCCTAATAAAACTGTTCTTCCTTCATTTCTAACTTTTTTAATAATTTTTTCTGCATATGATTTATCTATTTTTATTTCTTCAATTTTTTTCTCGATTGGTTTATCAAGAATTCTCTTATAATCAATTATAGTTGAAATAGCTAAAACTGCTTGCTCAGGATATTCAAAACATGGAATGCCATTATTTAATAATAATTGCCTAGCTTTTTCAATAGTTACTCCTCCCATAAAAACTGTTGCTATAGCTATTGAAGGATATTTTTTAGAAATTTCAATTATTCTTTTAGCTGTTTCTTCAGGTTCAGTCATTGCTTGAGGAGTTAAAATAATTATAAATGAAGCATCTTTCTTATTCCTAATCAATGTTTCAATTGTTTTTTCATATGTTTCAGCTTTTGCATCTCCTAGAACATCTATTGGATTATGTAAGCTTGCTGCTAATGGAAGAAAACTTCTAAGTTGATCAGCTAATTCACTATCTACTTCACTAATTTTTAAACCATATTTTTCACATGCATCTGTTGCTAATACTCCTGGTCCACCAGCATTTGTTATAATAAATACTTCCTCACTTTTAGGAATTGGTAATTTAGATAATGCTTCAGCTTTTATAAAAATTTCTTCAATACTTGAAGCTTTTAATATTCCAGTTTGTTTAAAAGCAATTTCATATGCAATACTACTTCCAGCAAGAGCACCTGTATGAGAAGAAACTGCTCTTGAACCTTTTTCAGAAATACCTGCTTTAATAATTACTATTGGCTTCTTTTTAATATTTTCTTTTGCAATTTTTAAAAATTCTTTTCCTTTATCAATTCCTTCAACATAAAGAAGAATAGCTTTAGTATATGGATCATTTCCTAAGAAATTTAATAAATCAATTTCATTTATATCTGCTTTATTTCCCATACTAATAATTTTACTAAATCCAAAATTTTTTAATAAAGCCCAATCAAGAACAGCTGTTAATAATGCTCCACTTTGAGAAATAAAAGCTACATTACCTTTAGGAGGCATATTTGCTGAAAAACTAGCATTTAAAGGAGTATAAGTATCTATTATTCCTAAACAATTTGGTCCAAGTATGCGTATACCATATTCATGTGCTATATCTATTAATTTTTTTTCTAAAGATAATCCTTCTGGGCCAATTTCTTTAAATCCAGCTGAAATAATTATTGAAGCTTTATTACCATTTTCACCACATTCTTTTAATACTTCTGGAACAAATTTAGAAGGTATAGCAATAATCGATAAATCTATTTTTTCAGGAATATCTAAAATACTTTTAAAAGATTTTAATCCAAATATTTCTTCAGCATTTGGGTTTATTGGATAAATTTTTCCTTTAAAACCTGAATTTAAAATATTTTTTAATATTTCATATCCTACTTTTCCAGGAAAGCGAGATGCTCCTATTAAAGCTATCGAAGAAGGATTAAAAAAATTATTTAATATTTCCATTTTTGAATTATTGTAAAATGAGTACATTAAAAATTCAGCTTTTCTTCCAATACTTAAATTTTTTCTTATAACTTTTATTTTTTTTTACTTATACTTAAATTTTAATTAAAAAAATCCTAAGCATTAAAAATTTTATTTTCTATTTTTAATTTAAATAATAGTAAACAACTTTATATAGGTATATTATATACTTAGATAGATAAGTATGTGCAATAAGAATAGTATACATAATTCATATTGTCATAATGAAAATATATGCTTAAAAGAGAATGCCGTAGACAGCAATTCCAAAATAGATAGATTTAAATAGACGTAAAATATATTAATGTCTGAAAGATTATATGCACTTAAGGAGGCAAAGAAACTTCTTGGAGTTTACTACTAGGATTATCCAATGTTGGGATAACAATAGTATCACATTTTGCAGGAAACTCTATATGGAAACCATAAGTATAATGAGGTGATTGAAGATATCAAAAAGCTTATATCAAGTTAGAGCTTACAATATAAAACATAACTATAATGTTAACGATTTTCTTGAAGCTTACAGACAATTATTGCAACGAGCAATTGAAGAGATATGGACTAGAATTAAATGGATTGAAAAGCATAATTGTAATGGAAAGAGAAGATTGATTCCAATAATCCCGAAGGAAAATAGCTTTAAGCATCATTATTTAAGAAGTCTCCTAATGAAAGATTGGAAATATTCTAAGCATTATGTTGATTCTGCAATAAAGCAAGCAT
>Ga0209225_1000357_pt1 | contig 54701 bp, 56 predicted proteins | sample WasSprMetagenome_FD_184732 | JGI IMG/M metagenome (GOLD analysis project Ga0209225, IMG submission 184732) | Sulfidic aquatic microbial communities from Washburn Spring, Yellowstone National Park, USA - WS (SPAdes) (version 3) | ecosystem: Environmental > Aquatic > Thermal springs > Hot (42-90C)... | reverse complement strand
TAGCAGGCCAATCGCATTGGCCGTATGGTGGTGCCCAACATGGTTGGGCTTCTACCCCTCTCTTGGCGGAGGGGCCAGCACGTTGAACGTTCCAACGTTTAAACGTTCAAACGTTCCAACGTTACAAGGGGGTAGCAGGCCAATCGCATTGGCCGTATGGAATGCCCAACATGGTTGGGCTCCTACCCCTCTCTTGGCGGAGGTGCTGAGGAGCAGAGGAGAGGAACAGATGACCTGAAAAAGGGGACTGAAATGACCGGAGACCGGGGACAGGAGACGGTGGACGGAAAGTGCGGGAATAGATGGGCCGATAAAAAGGGATTGCCCAACTTCACGGTTCCCGTAGGAAAAGCGGCTTCCACCAGGGTCATTTCACCAAGAAGAGGTGAGAAGGCATGCCCCAAATAGGGGTCTATAGCGAGAAATGCTTGGCATTCGTGAGGGAGGTCTGCCAGGCTATCATTGATCGTGACCCCGATGTCTTAGCTATCATGCAGTTTGGCTCTTCCATCTACGCTCCGGAATCCGCCCTGGATGTCGACCTCCTCGTGGTGACTAAGAAACGCAAGGGATACGAGGTTTACTTGGATGCCACAGGAAATGCCCCTTTCCATGTGGATATAATCCCTTTGGAGCCGGATGAAAAAGCAAGTAAGGAGATCGCTGCTGCTATAAGGGGAGCATCTAAGCCGCTTTATGGGAGGAGAGAGATTGTAGAGGGGATGGTGAGGGACGTACCCATACCGACATATGATGAGGCAAGACGCGTGATCTCGGCTGGGGATGACCAGATACGGATGGCATCAGCTACATCGGACCCCGTTGTGCAGGAAACACATTATCGAAACGCATTTAACACCCTTTTCGATGCTGCTCGTCTGGCAGCAATGGCATTCTTGAACACAGAAGAGACAAGGTGGGAGCAATTGAGAGGCCAAATGCCTTTATCATTTGACAGCCGATTCCGGCAAATCATCGATACCCTGCACGTTGAATACTTCTACCTGCGTCATCTCCCTTCACGGAGCATAGAGGAGGAATACCGAAGATGGCGGGATATCGTCCTTCAGTTCATCAACGATTTAGAATCTGCTGAACGACAATAGGAGTTACGAGTTGACCGCGAACCCTTCGGACTGTCTCTAAAGTTCGAAATTCGCACTCCGAATCAGCTTCCCTATCTTTTTCGCAATTCGCATTTCGCAATCCAAATCGGCCTTCCTATCTTTTTCGCATTTCGCAATCCGCAATCTAACCCATCCATCCCATCTTTTCAATTCCGAAATCCAACTCAGCAATCCTCGAGATCCTTCCCCGTTATCCTCCTATATGCCTCCCTGTATTTCTCGGATGTTATCCTCACCACATCCTCGGGAAGGGATGGCGCCGGCGGATTCATATCCCACCCTATCCCCATCAGGTAATCCCTGACGAACTGCTTGTCGAAACTCCTCTGAGGCCTCCCAGGCTCGTATTCGTCGGCCGGCCAGAACCTCGAGGAGTCCGGGGTAAGGAGCTCATCTATGAGTATGAGCTCATCGCCAACAAGCCCGAATTCCATCTTCGTGTCCGCTATTATTATCCCCCTTTCCAATGAAAACCTCTCCGCCATCTCGTAGATCGATATTGAGAGATCCCTTATCTTAAAGGCGATCTCCTCCCCGACGAGCCTTTCCACATCCTCCATCGTAATCGGCTCGTCGTGGCCCGTTTCCGCCTTCGTCGACGGGGTGAATATGGGGGATGGGAGCCTTTCCGATTCCCTTAATCCGGAAGGAAGCTCTATCCCGCTTACCTTCCTCCCGCCAACGTATTCCCTCCACGCGGATCCCGCCAAATACCCCCTTACGACGCACTCGACCGGGAGGGGCTTCGCCTTCCTCACCACCATCGACCTCCCCTTCAACGCCCTCATGAGATCGTCCGGGATTTCGGCGAACTCGGGAAGGATCCCTTCGAGCTCCTCGGAAACGAGGTGGTTTCCGACCAAATCCTTCGTCATCTCGAACCAGAAGGCCGAGAGGCCGGATAGAACCCGCCCCTTGTCCGGGATCCCGTTCGGGAGGACCACGTCGAACGCCGATATCCTATCCGTGGATACGATTAGCAGGAGATCCCCGAGATCGTATATGTCCCTGACCTTCCCCCTTTTATAAAGGCAGAGGCCTGGAAGGTCGGAATAGAGCATGAGATCCGAGCCCACGGCCGCCTACCTCAGTCCAGGGAATCGAGGGCCTTCGATACCCTTTCGATCCCCTCTTCTATCCTCTCTATGGACGCGGCGAAGGAGAACCTTATATGGGAATCGGATCCGAAATCGGCCCCGGGAACCGTGGCCACGGCCGCCCTCTCGAGGAGGTATTGGGAGATATCCGTCGAGCTTTCCAGGACCCTGCCTCCCGCCTTCCTCCCTATAAAGGAGGAGAAGTTCGGGAAGACGTAGAAGGCGCCTTTGGGCTCGCATACCGAGATCCCTGGGATCCTCCTAAGCCCTTCCACTATCGCCTTCCTCCTCCTCGCGAACTCCTCCACCATCATCCTCGCCTCGCTCCCGTCGTCGCCCCTTATGGCCTCGAGCGCCGCGAACTGGGCTATGGAAGTCGGGTTCGACGTCGTCTGGCTCTGTATGTTGGCGATGGCCGAGATGATCTCCTTGGGCCCCGCCGCATACCCTATCCTCCACCCGGTCATCGCATACGTCTTCGAGACGCCGTTCACCAGTATCGTCCTCTCCTTTACATCCTCGCCGAGGGATGCCATGCTCCTCACCTTCACCCCATCGTATACTATCTTCTCGTAGATCTCATCAGAGATTATGTAGACCTCGTTTTCAACCCCTATCCTCCCTATCTCCTCCAGGACATCCTCCCCATATACCGCCCCGGTTGGGTTACATGGGCTGTTTACGAGTATGGCCTTGGTCCTCCCGGAAACCTTGGCCCTTATAAGGTCCGGATCCGGGACGAACATATCCTCCTCACGGGCCTCGACAAACACAGGGATCCCGTTTGCGAGCCTTACCTGTTCCGCATAGCTCGCCCAATAGGGGGAGATGATGATGACCTCGTCCCCATCGTCGCATATCGCCTGGAATATGTTGGCGAGGACGTGCTTAGCACCACAGGATATGACTATCTCCGATGGATCATACCTGAGCCCGTTCTCCCTTTCGAGCTTCTCCGCAACGGCCTCCCTTAGCTCCGGGATCCCGGATGCCGGGGTATACTTGGTGAACCCCTTCATTATCGCCTCCACAGCCGCGTTCTTTATCCTCATCGGCGTATCGAAATCCGGCTCCCCGACGGAGAGATCTATGACGTCCACCCCGGCATTCCTCATCTCCTTCGCCTTTGCGCTTATGGAAAGGGTTGGGGATGGGGTTATCCTCCTCGCTCGATATGAAATGCCCAACGCCATCCCTATCTCCTCCCCATCCTCTTAGCCAGGAGCTCGAACGGAAGCCCCCTTATCTGGGCTGCATCCCTGCACATCCTCTGATCGAAGCTCGCGCTCTTTATCGACCTTATCTCCGGGAAGAAGAGCTTCGTCTCCGATTCCCTCGATACTATGTCCACATTCCCTTTGTAAAGCCTTATCCTCATCCTCCCCGACACGACCTCCTGCGACTTCTCTATGAAAGCGTCGAGGTCCTCCTTAAGGGGATGGAACCATTCCCCATGATAAACCATATAGGCCCATTTCTGATCGACGAGCTTCTTAAACTGTATCTCTTCCTTCGTAAGGCATAGCTGTTCCAGATCCCTATGGGCTTTAAGTATAACCGTTGCTGCCGGCGCCTCATATACCTCCCTCGACTTGAGGTCCATTATCCCATCCTCGATTATATCTATCTTCCCTATCCCGTGTCTTCCGGCCAGCTCGTTCAAAGCCGATATGATATCCCCAAGCTTCATCCTTCTCCCATCCATCCCCACCGGTATCCCGTCCTCGAACTCGAGCTCTATGAGCTCCGGACTATCCGGGGCCTCCTCAGGGGGGACATACCAAATCCATACCTCCCTCGGAACCTCCATATCGAGGTCTATCGCCCCGCTCGCTATCGACCTGCACCAAAGGGTTTTGTCGTCCCCCCCTGGTATCGTCTCGGTTATCGGTATCCCCCACGCCCTGCTTAACTCCTCCTCCTCCTTCCTCGTCAAGTCGAAGTCCCTGACGGGGACGAGTATCTTCAGGCCTGGGGCGAAGAGCTTGAAAACGTTGTGCATCCTGTATTGGTCGTTCCCCTTCCCGCTCGATCCCTCCATTATCGCATCGCATCCCGTCTCCAATGCGACCTTGGCAACCTCCCTCGCTATGAGCTGTCTCGTCATCGATGTCGAAACGGGATAGCCGAGGTAATCGGAGTTCGCCCTTATCGCCTTCGCAACCCAGACTTCGGAGAACTCCTCCTTCTTATCCACGAAAACCGGCTCTATCCCGAGGACCTTCGCCTTCTCCCTCGCCATCTTCATCTCCTCCTCGCCTTGTCCGACATCCACCGTCACGGCCACTATCTCCTTCGCCTTATACTTCCTCTGGAGGAGGGCGATGCAGAGGGCGGAATCCAAACCTCCCGAATAAGCAACCGCCACCTTCTCCACAGGTGGCGTCTCCGTCTGATCTATCTTCCTCTCTATATCCCTTACGTCCACCTTATCCCCCCCTTAAATCAATAGGGATGAAATCCCTTTCGGGATATCCCTCGTAATATCCTATCGGCCTTATGAGCTTGTTGTTCTCGAGCTGCTCTATGACGTGGCTCGTCCACCCCACGATCCTGGCTATCGCGAAAAGGGGGGTGAAGAGCTCGGCGGGGATCCCAAGGCTCTTAAAGAGGATCCCGGAGTAGAAGTCGAGGTTCGGATAAAGCCCCTTCTCCCTTTCCATAACCTCCCTTATCCTCTCGAGCATCTCGAACCAGCCCATGTTCCCCGTCTTCTCGCATATCTCCTTCACGTATTCCCTCAGTATCTCGGCCCTCGGATCCATTATCCCCTTATAAACCCTGTGTCCAAACCCCATGACCCTCTCCTTCTTCTTGAGAAGGCCGATTATGTAATCCTCGACGTTATCCACGCTCCCTATATCCCTGAGCATCCTGATGACCTGCTCGTTCGCCCCTCCGTGTAGAGGCCCTTTCAACGTCCCTATAGCCGATGTTATGGCGGAGTGGATATCGGAGAGGGTGGATATCGTCACCCTGGCGGAGAAGGTTGAGGGGTTTAGCTCGTGGTCGGCATGGAGGATCAACGCCTTATCGAGGTAATTGGCCTCCTCATCGCTCGGGGGCTCGCCTTTTAACATGTATAGGAAGTTCGCGGCATGATCGAGATCCGGATCGGGCCTTATCGGCTCCTCCCCCTTCCTTATCCTCTCGAAGGAGCTCACTATGACCGGGATCTGGCTTGTAAGCCTTACCGCCTTCCTCCTCGCCCCCTCTATCGAGTCGTCCTCCGCATCCTCGTCGTATGCCTGTAGGAAGGAGACGATGGTCCTCAAGGCGGACATGGGATGGGATGTGATGAGCTCCCTCATGAGGTCGAACGCCTGAGGGGGGAGGGACCTCGCCTCCACAAGCTTCCTCTTCAGGTCCTCGAGCTCCGCCCTTGTCGGCAGCTCCCCAAACCACAGGAGGAACGTCACTTCTTCGAAGGTGGAGTATTTCACGAGATCCCTTATGTCATACCCCCTATAAAGAAGCTTCCCCCTCTTCCCATCTATGAAACATATCTTGGACGTCGTGACGACGACGTCCTCGAGCCCTTTGTGAACGAACTTCCCCAAAATCCTCACCCTCCTATATGTCCATGGCATTATAGATGAAATCGTAAAGGCCGGGGCACTGCTTGTCGAGGTGGAGTTTGGACAGGATCGCCTGAACCCTCAATATCTCCCTCATCTCCTCATAGCTCCTATAGGAGAAAGGATCGAGCTCCCTTATCCTCTCCTCCGATATCCCGGGAACCCTGACGGGGACCAGGACCTTCTCCCCGTATATCGGATGTGGCTTGTATTCCACGGCCCCCCTGGCGGCCTGGAAGAGGAAGAGCTCCGTCTCCTCTATGGATGGCCCCGTCCCCCCTATAGGCCTTATCTTCCCATCCCTCCTCTCGAACCTCGCCTTCGGAACCATCAGCCTCTTCCCACCGACCTCCATCTCCACCCATTCGTATTGAGCCCCAACCCTCCCCGTCGTGTTTATGAGGTATACCTCTATCGGGTTATCCGTCCCCTCCCTCGCCTTCATGAACTCGTAGAACCTGTTCACATGTGCGGCGTTCCCAACCCCCATCGTGAAAGGAAGACAATACCTGCTCTCGTATTTCTCCTCCCCTACCCCCTCCCTACCCTGTGCCGGATGCCCGGTCGTCCTTCCATCGGCGAGGACCTTGGCGGCGAAGGCGGGGTCCGCTATCTTGACCCATGCGTAATCCGATATATACGCAGGGCTTATGAAGACGGCCATGTTAAGGGGTCCTGACGAATCTATATCCCCATCGAAATAATCCCCCATATCCTCGAGGTATAGGACGGACCTCGCGTTCCTGTTCGGAAAGCCATGGTATTGGAAAAGCTCCCCGGCGAACGATACATCCCCGGTCTCGTCCCATTCGGTGTTCTCGTGGAGGGCTTTTGGAGATCTCGAAGCCATGTATATAACCTCCTGATCCTCATCCACATCCTCGGTCTTCGTCCAGCAACCTATCTCCGAGCCGGCGACGTATTCCTCGAAAACACCGACTATATCGTCGTTCTTCACGACCTGATCGAAGACGAAATCCCTCGGATCGAGGCCGAACAGGTCCAAGAACTTCTTCGCTATCCTATCCGTTACGACGTATAGGCCGTGGGTGGACTTCCCGCTTCCCGTAAGCCCCCATACGCACATTACTATCCTCTTATAACCCCCATCCACCCTCCTCACCGTGAACTCCCTTAAGGCCGCATGCTCCCCAGTCCCCCCAACCTTGTAGATGTGATATATCCAGTGGGTGAGGAACCCCTTCTTCACTTCCCCCTGATACGAGCTAACTGTAACTATGGTGTAGTTATGGTTCGGGAACCTTATAACCCTCAACATCTGGGATCCTCCTGGGACGTTCGGGTTTTCGAGGTAATGGGGGATCATGAAGAGCTCCACATCCGGATCCTCCTTGGGATTCCCCTTATAATAGAGCTGGGACCATCTGTAAGCTATATCGGGGAACTGTGGATCGCACCAGAGGCGTGCCTTAAGCTGGGATCTCGTCCCCGGCTTCCCGATTATCCCGTCCACCTTTATCATCGGCCTGCATAGGATATGTTCCAGGACCCTCAACATGAGCTGTTTGTGTTCCGGCATAAGATCCTCTTCCCTCTCCACGACCACGCTCTCCTTGGCGCTCCTATTCCATATGTTCGAACTCCACCCCCAGCTCCCGTTCTTATACCTTACCCCGTATAGCTTCGCCCTTTCCAGGAGATCGGGCGGGTTATCCAGGACGGCCGTTATCCCCGCCTTCTTCTTCTCCTCCATTATCCTCCTGAATATCTCCTTAAACCCGGAAATCGTTATATCATCGATTCCGAAAGCCATCCCTTCTCCTCACCCCCAGCTTTTTCTAAAATTATACCACACCCTCTGGGCATTGTCAAGGGCTTGTGAAAGAATTTTTATATGGTCTAAATTTTATCAGAAAAAGGATCATACGGTTGCAACCAAAGGATCTACATGTAGGACAGGCCCTGTGTAATAAACGTTCCAACGTTTAAACGTTCCAACGTTACAAGGGGGGTAGCAGGCCAATCGCATTGGCCGTATGGCGGTGCCCAACATGGTTGGGCTTCTACCCCTCTTGGCGGAGGGGCCAGCACGTTAAACGTTCCAACGTTACAAGGGGGTAGCAGGCCAATCCCATTGGCCGTATGGCGGTGCCCAACATGGTTGGGCTTCTACCCCTCTTGGCGGAGGGGCCAGCACGTTGAACGTTCCAACGTTTAAACGTTCAAACGTTACAACGTTCATTAGGGGATTGCCCCTACGATGTGGGATAAGGGATCTATAGGCGGCAGTTGACTACACGTCCATTCTTATGGTATAATTAAAATGAACTCGGAATCCATCAACAAACGGGGCGATCGATGGAGGTGATCTGCCTCGATGGCTACCTTGAGGATCGTAAAATACGGGGATCCGATCCTTTCCAAAGTCGCAAGGCCTGTGGAAAAGATCGATGGGGAGATATCGAGGGTGGTGAACGATATGTTCGAGACGATGTATGCCGCGCCAGGGGTCGGGCTCGCAGCACCACAGGTCGGGATCCCGCTCAGGATCATAGTCCTGGACGAATCCGTTAAGGATGGGAGGAGGGATAAGCCCATCGCCCTCATAAACCCGGTTATAAAGAGATCCTCAGGGCTTATAGCGGCCGTCGAGGGATGCCTGAGCATCCCTGGGATATACGAGCTGGTGGAAAGGGCAAAGGAAGTGGTGGTCGAGGCTTTAACCCCGGAGGGAGAGGAGGTTAGGGTGGAGGCCAAGGATACGTTGGCAAGGATACTCCAGCATGAGATAGATCATTTGGACGGAATCCTGTTCGTGGATAGGCTCCCACCTTCCCGCCGAATGATGCTAAGGCGGGATCTGGAGAGGATAAGGAGGAGTTCTATAGGATGAGGTTGGCCTTCATGGGATCGGATGATTTCGCCATCCCATCCCTTAAAACGTTGGCCGACGAACACGAGCTCCTCGCGGTTGTCACACAGCCGGACAGGCCAAGGGGTAGGGGGCTTAAGCCGAAGCCAACGCCTGTTAAATCCGCCGCCGAGGAGATGGGGATAAAGGTCTTAGAACCCGAGAACCCGAACGATCGGGGTTTCCTCGAAACCATTCGGGGGATCGATCCGGAGCTCATAGTCGTGGTGAGCTACGGACATATCCTTAAGGCCGATCTCCTGAACCTCCCCCCAATGGGATGTGTGAACCTACACCCATCCCTCCTCCCGAAATACAGGGGAGCGGCCCCTATAGAGCGGGCCATAATGGATGGGGAGGAGGAGACGGGGGTTACGACCTTCTTCATGGACGAGGGGATGGACACGGGGGATATAATACTCCAGGAGAGGGTCCGGATACATGAGGACGATGATGCGGCGAGCCTGAAGAGGAGGTTGGCGGAGTTAGGGAGCGGGGTCCTCTCGAGGACGTTGAGGCTTATAGAGGAGGGCAGGGCCCCGAGGATCCCACAGGACCATATGATGGCGACGTATGCCCCGAAGATAAGGAAGGAGGAAGGGGACCTGGATTGGTCCCTTCCCGCGAAAAGGATATCGAACATGGTGAGGGCCTTAGGGGATTGGCCTGGTGTCAGGACCTGGATAGATGGGGTGGAGATGAAGCTTTTGAAGGTCGAGCCGGTGGAATGCGAGGGTTGGGAGGGCCTCGTTCCGGGAACGATCCTCGAGAGGAGGAAGGATGGATGGGTCGTGGCCACGGGTTGCGGATGCATCCTGGTAAAGGAGGTCCATCCATCGGGCAAGAGGAGGATGACGGCCGACGAATACGCCCGCGGCCATAATATCCTGCCCGGTATGAGGTTCGAAAGGAGGTGAAGATGGATGAACTCCCTTAGGACCGCTTTCTTGCTCGGGCTTTTGACCGTCCTCCTTATATTGATAGGGGACATGATAGGCGGTCAACAGGGGGCTTTCCTCTTCTTCCTCATAGCCCTTGGGATGAACATGCTGACGTATTGGTTCAGCGACAGGATAGTCCTTGCGATGTATGGGGCGCAGGAGGTGAGCAGGGGGGATGCCCCGGAGCTCTACAGCATGGTGGAGGGCGTGGCGATGAGGGCAGGGATGCCCGTCCCGAGGGTATACATAATCCCAACGCGGAGCCCGAACGCATTTGCAACTGGGAGGAGCCCATCCCATGCTGCTGTTGCGGTTACGGAGGGGATACTCAGGACCCTTTCTAAGGACGAGCTCGAGGCCGTCATAGCCCATGAGATAAGCCACATCAAGAACAGGGACATACTGGTAGCAACGATAGCCGCCTCCATAGCCGGTGCGATAACGATGATAGCGAACTGGATGAGATGGGCCGCCATATTCGGAGGGTTCGGGAGGGATGATGAGGACAGGGGAGGGGCCTTATCCCTCCTCTTCCTCGCCATAATAGCCCCGATAGCCGCGCTCCTCATCCAGCTTGCGATATCGAGGGGAAGGGAATACATGGCCGACGAAGGTTCGGCGAGGATAACGAGGAGGCCTCTATCCCTCGCCAACGCCCTTATGAAGCTCGAGGCCGCCGCATACAACATCCCGATGAACGCGAACCCCGCCACCTCCCATATGTTCACCGTTAACCCCCTGAGGGGCGGCGGGATAGCCACCCTCTTCTCCACACATCCCTCGACGGAGTCGAGGATAGAGAGGCTCAGGAAGATGGCGAGGGAGATGGGGCAGATTTAGAGGATATGGGGAACATAATAGGGATGACGGTTGGGGAGATAGGGGATCTCTCCATATCCCTTGGGGAGAAGGGATATAGAGGGGATCAGATAGCGAAGTGGATATACCTTAAAGGGGCGAGCTCTTTCGACATCATGACAGATCTCCCCCTCCCGTTCAGGAGGAAGCTCGAAGAGGTGGTGGGGATAGAGAAGCTGTCCCTCCTCGACGTGAAGAGGGCTGGGGATGGGACGAGGAAATACCTATTCGGCCTGAAGGACGGGATGGCGGTGGAGTCGGTCCTCATCCCAGAAGGGGCAAGGGTCTCGGCATGCCTCTCGACCCAGGTTGGATGTCCGATAGGGTGTGCGTTCTGCGCATCCGGGCTCGATGGATTCGTGAGGAACCTGGAGCCATGGGAGATAGTGGACCAGGCGATACAGATGGGGGTCGAGTTCGGGAGGAGGATAAGCCACGTGCTTTTCATGGGGATGGGGGAGCCGCTGGCGAATTACGACGGCCTTATAAGGGCTATAAGGGCGATAAGGAGCGGGATGGGGATAAGCATGAGGAGGATCACGGTATCGACAAGCGGCCTCGTCGACGGTATAAGGAGGCTTTCGGAGGAAGGGATCCCCGTTACCTTGGCCATCTCGCTCCACTCGGCGGACGATGGGATAAGGTCGCGCCTCGTCCCCCTGAATGGTAGGTATCCGGTCTCCGCCCTCCTCGACGCCGCTAAGGATTATGCGGAGAGGACGAAGAGGCGCGTGACCTTCGAATGCGTCCTTATAAGGGACCTGAACGACTCCCCGGCCGATGCGAGGAGGCTCGGGAAGGCCATAAAGGGGATCTTATGCCATGTTAATCTTATACCGCTGAACATCGTGGAGGGATTGGATTTCATGCCCCCAGATCCGAGGGCCGTTGCCGAGTTCAAGTTCGTCCTGGAGGGAATGGGGATACAGACGACCATAAGGAATAGGAGGGGGGAGGAGATAGGGGCTGCTTGTGGGCAGCTCGCAATGAAGGGATTGGGCAGGTGAGGCTTGAGATTTGAGGAAGATATGGGAGATCTTTCGGATCCCCACCCTCCTTATCCTCACCTTCCTCCTCAGCGCCCTCGTAACGGTGGCGGTCATGGGAGGGAAACGGAGGGAGAGGTTTGTTCCGAACGTCGTAGGCCTTCCCTTAGAGGAAGGGGTGGCGAAGCTCAGATCTCACGGGTTCAAGGTAAAGGTTTCCGGGAAGGAGCCATCCAGGTGGATACCTGAGGGGCATATATCGAGCCAGGATCCGGAGAAGGGCAGGCTCGATATCGGGGAGGTCGTTTACCTGAGGCTGAGCAGCGGGAAGCCGTTTGTCAAGGTCCCATCCCTTAGGGGGATGAGGTTTGAGGAGGCGCTCCAAAGGCTTCAGGATATGAACCTGGATCTCGGGTCCGTATCCAGGGCTTATTCCGGATGGGCGAGGAAGGGGATCGTGTTGGCACAGTATCCGGAGGCGGATAGCGTGGTCAGGGAAGGGACGAGGATAGGGCTTTTGGTGAGCAGGGGGATTTATCCGCCGAGCTGGTGGTGAAGGGATATGTTCGACGGCCTTACTCAAAGGTTTCAGGAGATATTCAGGAAGCTTCGCGGGAAGGGCTGGATAACGGAGGACCACATAAGGGAGGCCCTGAGGGACGTCAGGATAGCGCTCCTGGAGGCGGACGTCAACCTGAACGTCGTAAAGGATTTCCTGGAAAGGGTTAGGGAAAGGGCCTTAGGACAGGAGGTCCTTAGGGCCTTGACCCCGGATCAGCAGGTTATAAAGATAGTAAAGGAGGAGCTGACGAGGATAATGGGGGGATCGCGATCCGAGATAACCTTTTCCCAGAACCCCCCAACGATCCTCATGCTCGTAGGCCTTCAGGGGAGCGGGAAGACGACGGTGGCGGCGAAGCTCGCAAGGAAGCTAAAGGCGGATGGGAAGAACCCGATCCTCGTAGCGGCCGATGTATACCGTCCGGCGGCTAAGAAACAGCTTCAGGTCCTCGGGAACAGGATACAGGTCCCCGTATATGAGGATTCCGGATCCGATCCGGTTGAGATAGCCGTTGGATCTGTTGAATATGCGAGGGGAAACGGGTATAACGTCGTCATCCTCGATACGGCCGGGAGGCTCCACATAGACGAGGAGATGATGGAGGAGCTCATCAGGATGAAGAAGGCCATAAACCCGACGGAGGTCCTGCTCGTGGCGGATGCGATGACCGGGCAGGATGCGGTGAACATCGCCATAGCCTTCGAGAGGAAGGTCGGGATAGACGGGGTGATATTGACGAAGCTGGACGGGGATGCGAGGGGAGGGGCGGCCCTATCCATAAAGGCGGTGACCGGAAAGCCGATAAAGTTCGTAGGCGTTGGGGAGAAGCTCGACGCCCTTGAGCCATTCCATCCCGACAGGATGGCCTCGAGGATACTCGGGATGGGGGACATCCTGACGCTCATAGAGAAGGCGGAGGCCGCCATGGATAAGGAAAGGGCCGAGGAGCTCGAGAGGAAGCTTAGGGAGGAGAGGTTCACCCTTGAGGATTTCAGGGATCAGCTCAGGCAGTTGAGGGAGATGGGGCCCCTCGACCAGCTCCTCTCGATGATCCCAGGGCTTAAGGCGATGGGGAGCATACAGGTGGACGAGAGGAGGCTTAAGAGGATAGAGGCCATAATAGATTCTATGACCCCCGAAGAGAGGGAGAACCCTTATATAATAGATGGGAGCAGGAGGAGAAGGATAGCGATGGGGAGCGGGACATCCATTCAAGATGTGAACATGCTCCTAAATCAGTTCGAGGCGATGAAGAAGGTGATGAAGCAGATGGGGGTGATGGGGGCGGGGAGGAAGAGGATGCAAAGGAAGAAGGAGAAGAGGAAGAGGAGGAGGTGATGTTGCCGGGTGGCGGTAAGGATAAGGCTTATGAGGATGGGGAAGAGGAATAGGCCCTACTATAGGATAGTGGTGGCCGATTCCAGGAGCTCAAGGGACGGGAAGTATATAGAGGGCCTTGGCGGATACGACCCGATAAATCCTCCACATGTGAGGATAGATGAGGAAAAAGCACTTGAATGGATAAGAAAGGGGGCTGAGATCTCGGATTCCGCCAGAAAACTCTTATCTAAACATGGGATTCTGAAGAGATTACAGGAATCCCGGGTCAAGCTAAAATCCGGAGAAGGAGGGGGGAACGTAGATGCTTAGACAGCTCGTTGAATACGTCGCCAAAGCTCTTGTAGACAATCCAGATGAGGTCGAGGTCAAGGAGATCGAGGGGGAGAAGACGACCGTCATAGAACTCAAAGTCGCTCCCGAGGACGTAGGAAGGATAATAGGAAAGAGCGGGAGGACGGCCAAGGCCCTTAGGACTATCCTGAGCGCTGCCGCCACAAGGCAACGCAAGAAGGCAGTCCTCGAGATCCTCGAATGAAAAACCATAGCCGGGGAGGGGGGAGCCTCCCCGGCTATCGTCCGGACATAAGGCCATGAGGGTAGATATACTCACCCTCTTTCCGAACATCTTCTCCGGCCCTTTTGAGGAGAGCATCATAAAGAGGGCGAGGGAGAAGGGGCTTATCGAGATAAGGGTTGTCAACATAAGGGACTACACTACTGATAAGCACAGGACCGCCGATGACCGTCCATTCGGCGGCGGGCCTGGCATGGTCCTCAAGCCGGAGCCGATATTCGCGGCCGTCGAGGAGCTTAAAGGGGAAGGGAGGGCGAGGGTGATACTCACCACCCCACAGGGTCGCCTCTTCACGCAGGATTATGCGAGGGATCTGGCGAAGGAGGATCATATCATAATAATATGCGGGAGATATGAGGGGGTGGACGAGAGGGTGAGGGAGGCCCTCGTCACAGATGCCATATCCATAGGCGATTACGTCCTCACAGGCGGGGAGCTGGCCGCGATGGTCATAGTGGATGCAGTGGCCAGGCTCATACCGGGGGTTCTTGGGAACGAGGACTCTATAACGGAGGATTCCTTCTGGAGGGGATTGCTCGGATATCCACAATACACCAGGCCCGCTTCCTTCAGAGGAATGAGGGTCCCCGACGTCCTCCTCTCCGGAAACCACGCCATGATAGCCAGGTGGAGGAGGAAGGAGTCGTTGAGAAGGACGCTTTATTACAGGCCGGAACTACTCCAGAAGGCGAAGCTCGAAGAGGAGGATATAAAGCTACTCGAGGAGATAAAGAGGGAGATGGGAGAAGGGAGGTGAAGGGAAATTGGAGGATCTCCTCAGGTCCATCCAGGAAAAGATGGAGAAGAAGGATTTGCCGGATTTCGGCCCCGGCGATACCGTAAGGGTGTATTTCAGGATAACGGAAGGGGATAGGGATAAGGTCCAGCCGTTCGAGGGGGTTGTGATAGGGAGGAGGGGATCCGGAACCTCGGAGACCATAACGGTGAGGAGGGTTTCATACGGCGTTGGGATAGAGAGGATATTCCCGCTTCATTCCCCGAGGCTTGAGAGGATAGAGGTCCTGAGGAAGGGAAAGGTCAGGAGGGCGAAGCTCTATTACCTCAGGGAGAAGAGCGGCAAGGAGGCGAGGATAGAGGAGAAAAGGGAGTTTTAAAGGTGGGACTTCTCGCCATCTTCGCCACATCCTTCCTAATCGGGCTATCCGGAGCGATGATGCCAGGGCCGCTCTCGGCCTTAGCCCTTGTTGAGGGGCCGAGGGCAGGGCCGATGGCCGGGATATCCCTGGGGATAGGTCATGCCTTCGCCGAGCTCCTCGTCCTCCTCCTTCTCGTCCTCGGGCTCAAAACCGTTCTCTCCTCCCCCCTCGCCTTGGGGATAATAGGGATATCGGGAGGGGGGGTTCTCATGTGGATGGGGGTTGAGGCACTGAGGCTGGCGAGGCGCAGCGAGGGAGCCTGGCTCGCATTCGGATCCTCCCGAAGCTCCCCTCTAAGGCTTCCAATCGTCGGGATAACCGTTACCGTCTCGAACCCTTATTGGCTCCTTTGGTGGGCGACAATAGGGGCCGGCTATCTTTCCATCTCGTCGAGCTCCTCATTCCCCGGGATCTCCTCCTTCTACATAGGCCATATCCTATCGGACTTCTCCTGGCTGTTGCTCCTCTCGACGATATCCTCCAAGGGGATCTCCCTTAACTCCCGGATCTACCGGGCTATAGTCCCTATATGTGGGATCTTCCTCATCGCCATGGCGGCCTTCTTCATAAGGTATGGGATCCGCTCCTTAACCGGGTGAAGAAAGGGGTGATCGGGGATGAAGATGACGGAGACGAGGCTCGAAAGCAAGGATGTGTTCGAGGGAAGGATAATAAAGGTCAGGGTGGACAAGGTCCTCCTTCCAAACGGGAAGGAATCGACGAGGGAGGTCGTCGTCCATAGGGGTGCGGTGGCCATCGTCCCCATCCTGGATGAAAGGAGGGTCCTGCTCGTAAGGCAGTTCAGGTATCCAGTTGGCGAGGTCCTCCTCGAAATCCCCGCCGGAACCATTTCGGATGGGGAGGATCCGGAGAGATGTGCATTGAGGGAGTTGGAGGAGGAAACCGGTTACCTCGGCGACCTCTCATACCTCTGCACCCTCTTCCTCGCCCCTGGTTATTCAACGGAACGCATCCACCTCTTCATCGCCACCAACCTCAAGAGAACGAAGCAAAATCCGGATGAGGACGAGATCCTGGAGTTGGTGGAAATGACGATTGAAGAGGCCATATCGATGATAGGGGATGGAAGGATAAGGGATGCGAAAACCGTTGCCGGATTGATCCTCGCAAGGGAAAGGATCTGTAAGGGATGAAGTTCCTCGACGGCATAGCGATGAGGGCCATAGCATCGGAGATGAGGATGGCCCTTATGGGAGGAAGGATTACGAAGATCCTTCAGCCGGATAGCTCCTCCATCCTCCTCCAGATAAGGCCTGGGGGCTTCCTCTTCCTCTCCATCGACCCATCTATGCCGAGGATATACGTGGTGAAGGGGTTCCCAAAGCCCTCTTCCAATCCGCCCGGTGGGTTCTGCGCGCTTTTAAGGAAGTTCCTGGAGGGCGGGAAGGTCATCGGGGTGGAACAGGATGGGCTCGACAGGGTTATAAGGCTCAGGGCTGAAAGCGGACCCGATGTGGGATTTAAACTTACCCTGAACCTCGTGGTGGAGATAATGGGAAGGCACAGCAATGCGATATTGGTGGATGAGGGGGAAGGGAGGATATTGGGATCTATGAAGGCGGTGACGGAGGAAAAGAGCAGGTATAGGCAGATCCTACCAGGCCTCAAATACATCCCCCCTCCTCCCCAGGAAAAGCTCGATCCTATGTCCGTGGGGTTCGATGAGTTCTTAGCGATGGCGTCCTCCGGAGCGAATGGGATAACGAACGGGATAATGGGGATTGGAAGGCATCTGGCGGAGAGGATATACATAGCCCTCGAGAGGGAAGGGGAGGAAAGGGCATGGGAGTGGTTCGAGGAGATAAGGAGGAGGATAGCGGATGATAGGTTCGATCCCGTCCTCGTCCTCTCCCCATCCGGGGATCCGGTTGCGGCGTTCCCCTTCCCCGTCCCTTTAAGGGATGAAGAGGCGATGGAGAGGGTCGAATCGATGAGCGATGCCATAAGGACGATCTCAGACATATCGCTGGAAAGGGAATTCCTGGAGAGGGAGAGGAAGAGGGTCCTCTCCATCCTGAGCTCATCCCTCGATAAGATGAGGAACGCCCTTGCCCGGATAGAGGAGGACTTGTTCAGGATAGGGGATCCTGAGATCTATAAGGTAAAGGGTCAGGCCATCCTTTCTAACATCGGATCCATAGAGAAGGGGATGAAGATCGTTTCCCTCAGGAACCTCTGGGATCCTCAGGGACAAGAGGTCGAGGTGGAGCTCGATCCATCCCTTACCCCATCCGATAACGCAAACGTTTACTTCCAGAGGTTCAAGAAGGCCAAGGAGTCGTTGGAAGCGATAAAGAGGAGGAAGGAAGAGGTTCTGGAGGAGATAAGGTATCTCGAAGGCCTGGAATCCATCGCTAAGGTCGCATCCTCCCCGGAAGAGCTATCGGAGATATGGGAGGAGATGATGGAAGCAGGGATCGTAAAGGGGAAGAGGAGGGAAAGGGGGATATCCGGGCCGAGGGAATACGTTTCCCCGGACGGATGGAAGGTCGTGGTCGGGAGGAACGGCATACAGAACGACAGGATCTTATCCGAGGCATCCCCTAATGATATCTGGATGCATGCGAGGGGGATCCCGGGTTCCCACGTCATCCTCTCCCTTCCGTTTAAACCGAAGGACCTCTCCTCGGCCCCTCCCGAGGCGATAGAGGTTGCGGCGAAGGCCGCGGCGTATTTCAGCTCGGGAAGGGGTTCGGGGAAGGTGGAGGTCGATATGACCTTCAGGAAGCATGTGAGGAAGGTGAAGGGATCGAAACCCGGGTTCGTGACCTATTCCAATGAGAGGACGATCGTTGTGTATCCCGATCCCGAGGTCGGGAGGATGTTCGAAGGGGGTGAAGGGCTTGCTGGAGTTGGATCGGATTAGGCCTGCGATGGAAAGGCTTTTCACCGTTAACCTTGGCGTCTCGAAGGAGGAAAAGGCCTTGATCATCTGCGATAGGCCATCCGGCGCTAATCCATCGCCGAAGAGGGAGGAACTAAGGAGGATAGCCAGGGAGATAGCGGAGATCGGCCTGTCCTTTTGTAAGGCCTCCTATGTGGAATACATAGAGACGGGACGCCATGGTGCTGAGCCCCCCTTAGAGGCGTGGAAGGCCGCCTTCGGGGAAAGGGCTATCTCGGCCCTCTCCGGATCCGGGTTCCTGAGGCCACTCCTCTCCAAGGAGATAGACGAGGATGGGCTGAGGACGGTATCGGAGATGCTAAAAGCTTACGGGGAAGATGTCGTGGATGCTGTCATCGCCCTCCCATGGTTCTCCACGACCCACACCAGGTTCAGATCCCTCCTGACAGATCTCTTCGGAACAAGATACGCAAGCATGCCCCTATTCGACCCGGAGATGTTCCTCGGATCTATGGACGTGGACTGGGATGAGGTTGCCAGGAGGACGAAGGCCATCGGGGAGGCTATAAGGGGGGCGAAGGAAGCCCATATAAAATCCCCGGACGGCACCGATCTGACCCTCTCCATCGAGGGGAGGGAGGTATGGCTCGATACGGGGATACTGAGGGAAAGGGGCAAGTTCGGGAACCTCCCGGCGGGCGAGGCGTTCATCGCACCGGTAGAGGGAAGCGCATTTGGCAGGATCGTGGTGAGATGGGCTCCTGAAAGGCCTCTTAAGGAACCGGTCAGGATGGACGTAAGGGAAGGGAAGGTCGTATCGATATCGGGGGAGAAGGATTTCTGCGAGGAGCTCTTAGGGATATTCCGGTCCATCCCGGGTTCTAACGTCGTGGCGGAGCTCGGGATAGGGACGAACCCGAAGGCATCGAGGCTCGACAACATCCTCGAGGCCGAAAAGGTCCTCGGCACGGTCCACATAGCCCTTGGGGATAACAGCAACTTCGGAGGGAAATCGGTGGCGATGTTCCACGAGGATTTCGTGATAACCGAACCAACCCTCACCTTTAGCTGGAGCGACGGAAAGGAGTTGACGATAATAGAAGGTGGAAGGATAAAGGGCTTTTAGATTAGCGGGTCCTATGACGGAGAGGGGGTGAGATCATGCCGGAACTCAGGAAGGATATAGTCACAAGGGAATGGATCATACTCGCCAAGGAGAGGGCGAAGAGGCCCTCCGACTTCTCCAAGGCCGATAGGGAGGAGATCCCGAAGACGGATCCGGCCACATGCCCCTTTTGCCCCGGAAACGAACATATGACCCCGCCCGAGCTCCTCGCCTATAGGAGGAAAGGGACGGAAAGAAATGGACCCGGATGGTGGGTGAGGGTCATCCCAAATAAGTTCGCAGCCCTTTCATACGAAGGGACCCTCGAGCATAAGGAGGTCGGGATATACGACGTGATGTCCGGGGTAGGGGCCCATGAGGTCGTGGTCGAGATGCCGGAACACGATAAACAGCTTTTCCAGGCGGATAAGAAGCAGATAGAGGAGGTCATATGGGCTTACAGGGATAGATACATGGCCCTCAGGGAGGATCCGAGGATAAAATACATCCTCATCTTCAAGAACTACGGGGTTACGGCCGGATCCTCGATAGCGCATTCCCATTCACAGATAGTCGGAACCCCCGTGATCCCGCAGAAGATAATGTCGAAGATAAGGGGCGTGGACCAATATAGGGAATATGTGGAGAAATGCGTTTACTGCGATGTCATAGATTGGGAGCTCCAGGACGGCGAGAGGGTTGTCTCGGAAAACGAGTCCTTCGTCACCATAGCCCCATTCGCCTCCAGGTCCCCGTTCCACCTCCTCATCCTCCCGAAAGAGCATTGCTCCTGCTTCGCGAGGATGGACAGGATAACGATAGCGGACTTCGCATCCATCCTCAAGGATACCCTTGTCAGGCTCGACAAATGCCTGAACAACCCACCTTATAACTACACCCTCATAACAGCACCTGTGGAATCGGACCAGCTCGAGAACTTCCATTGGCACCTCGAGATAATACCGAGGCTTACAACCCCAGCCGGATTCGAGATAGGGACAAGCATATACATAAACGTCACACCTCCGGAGGAGGCGGCAAGGTATCTGAGGGAGATATCGGTGGATGAGGGAGAATGCAAGACGGGGTGAAATAACCATATCGAAACTCGTCCTTATCCTGATCCTATTGGGGGCGGGTTACTTCATCTGGAAGGCCTATATAACCCCCTATTCCAAGCTCTTATCCTTTCAATCGTTCCTTTCAAGGGAGGCGGATAAGGCGCAGGAGAGCACGGATTACGAGATATCGGAAAGGATAATGAAGGAGGCTAAAGCGCTCGGCTTCATCATCTCCCCGGAGGATATAAGGATAGAGAGGAAAACGGAGAGGGTGACCATAACCGTCACGCTCTTTTATGAAACAAAGGTATGGAAATACGTGAGGTCGATGAAGAAGGAATTGATGGCGGTTGGATCGACGGTGGAATAATGGGATGGAGAGGTATAGGGGGATAATACCGGAATGGGATCTGTTTTTAAAAGCCCTTGAAAGGCCTCTGCCTCCGACTATAAGGGCGAACACGATAAAGATCTCACCGGAAGAACTAAAGTATAGGCTTGAAAGGAAGGGGGCCGAGGTCCTGACTTCGGAATGGTGCGACGTCCTGATGGAGGTCCACGGGATTAAGGGCCTCGGGAACACCTTGGAACACTGGCTCGGCTTCTACTATGTCCAGGAGGCCAGCTCCCTTCTACCGGTTATAGCGCTCGACCCAAAGCCCGGCGAGAGGATCCTCGACATGTGCGCGGCTCCAGGAGGGAAGGCTACCTATATTGCCGCCAAGATGGAAAACAGGGGCGCCTTGGTTGCGAACGAGCCAAGCGCGGATAGGATAAGGGGCTTAACCGCTAACATCTACAGGATGGGGGCATTCGTCGCCATGGTCACACAATACGATGGAACATCCTTTCCAAAGGGGATGGAGTTCGATAAGATCCTCCTGGATGTCCCATGCTCGTGCGAAGGGACGGCGAGGAAGGAACCATGGCTTAAGGAAGGGGCGAGCTTAAGATACATCCTCAAAATCAGCTCCCTCCAAAGGAGGCTGATCTCGAAGGCCCTGGATCTCCTAAGCCCTGGAGGGCTCCTCGTCTATTCCACATGCACCTTCGCCCCGGAAGAGAACGAGGACGTGGTGGCCTATGCCTTAAGGAAGAGGGACGATGTTCACCTCGAGGAGGTCGTCCTGCCGGTGGATTGCTCAAGGGGGATAACCGAATGGAACGGAAAGGAATATGGGGAGGATATGAGGAAATGCGCCAGGATATACCCACATCAATTGGATTCCGGAGGTGGTTTCATTGCCAAGATCAGAAGAGGAAAATAAGCTCGAGGAGATGGCGAAGAGGTATTATGAGGAGAGGTTCGGCATCCCTCCATCGGAGTTCCAAGGGAAGAGGTTCATAAGGAGGGGGGACGAGGTATGGGCCATCTCGTGGGAAGGGGTGGAGATCCCCGATTGGAAGAGGATCCAGGCACTTGGGATGAGGATCCTTCACATAATGGAACACGGGTTGAAGCCGACCAGTTATGCCCTCCAGTTCTTCGGAAAGGCGATAAAGAGGTCAAAAGCCGAGGTCTCGATAGAGGAGCTCAGAGAGCTCGCCCTCGGGCATAACCTCAAGAAGGATCTGGACTGTGGGAGGGGCTACGTAGCCATAGTCCATAACGGGGATGTATTTGGATGCGGGTTCTACACCGGGGAGGAGCTCAGGTCGGAGATCCCGAGCGCCAGGAGAAGGGAGCTTTTAGAAGCGATCCGCCAGGAAAAAGAGGGGGATGCGATATGAAGGAGCTACATAGATGGGATCTAAGCCCAAGGGATGCGGAGAGGATACAGGTAGAGCTTGCAAAATCCATCGTATCCAAGCTACCGGATGGATTCGAGCCAAGGGTGGTGGCCGGCGTGGATGTCCACATGACCTCGGAAGGGAAGATGAGGGCGGTCGTCGTCTCCATGAGGTTTCCGGAGCTAATAGAGATAGAATCCGTGTCGGCCGATGTCGACCCCTCCTTCCCATATATACCCGGACTTCTCGCCTTCAGGGAAGGGCCTGCCGTCCTTAAGGCCTTCGAAAGGATCGGGACGAAGCCGGACTTAATCCTTTTCGATGCCCAGGGCATAGCGCATCCGAGGAGGCTTGGGCTCGCCTCACACATGGGCCTATGGCTTGAGATCCCATCCATAGGATGCGCCAAGAGCTTGCTATATGGAACCCACGGGGCCGTTGGGGAAGAGGTTGGGGAGAGAAGCGAGATCTTGGACCCAAGGGATGGAAGCGTGATAGGGTTCGTATTAAGGACGAGAAAAGGGGTCCACCCGGTTTACGTCTCCATCGGCCACTTGATAGATCTGGAGAGCGCCGCCGATATGGTCCTTAGGTGTTGCAAGAAATACAGGATCCCTGAACCTATAAGGCTCGCCCATTCAAGGGCACAAAGAAGGGATACGGAAGAGGAGATACAGGGAAGGCTTTTCTGAAAAGCATCTCTACAGCACCCCCCTCTCGGCGAAAGCGGAGATGACCCCGTCCACCGATAGCCCCTCGAAGCTCTCGACAACCAAATCCGCTTCCAGAAGCATCTCCCTGGGATAGGATGTGGCGATGGCAAGGCACCTCATGCCTGCCGACTTCGCCGATCTCACCCCGTGTATCGAGTCCTCCACAACCAGGCATTCATCCGGAGATATGGGGGGAAAAGGCACGGGATCGAGGGAGTTTATAAGACGAAGGGCTTTTCTATAAGGCTCCGGATCCGGTTTCCCCTTCCTCGTATCCTCAGCGCCTACTATGGCCTTGAAGAAAGGCTTTAATCCCACCGCCTTGAGGATCCTCTCTATCTCCTGCCTCGACGCCCCCGACGCTATGGCTATCGGAAACCTCCTCCCCGCTTCCTCCACGAATTCCCTCGCCCCCGGGATTAGATCCAATCCTTTGGCCGTCGCCTCCTCGAACCTCCTCCTCTTCTCCCTGACAAGCTCACCTATATCATCATACCTTATGCCCTTATCCCTGAGGATGGAATATATGCAGTTCCAGTCATCAAAAGGAAGATATCTTTCTAAGTATTCCTCCAAACTCAGGCTCTTTCCGAAACCGGCCACCATATCCCTGAGAACTCGGAAATGTATCCTTTCGGTATCCACTATGACCCCATCGAAATCGAATACAATAGCCCTTATCGTCTTCGATTCCCCCTTTTCCCATAAAAAATAAAGGGGGGCGGGTTGGGAAATCAACCCGCCCCCCTTTTACCCAGGACCCATCCCTTAATCCTTTATGTAATCCTTCATGTTCACAAGAGGTGATGTCGTCAGCGCATAGACGATGCAGTTTATCATCCATTGGAACGTCCTCGGGTAATACGTCCCATGAACAGAAGGATCCTCCATGACGCAGCTATGATCCCTGTTGGATATTATGACGGCTATCCTCGTATCCGGGATGTTTATCGCTTGAACGAATGGATACTTAACGGGACCAAATGCACCATCGTGCCCGGCAGGAGGGAGATCGAATGTGTAATATGCGTTGAGTAGCTCCTGGCCTCCTGGAGGTATGTTGTATAGCTTGTTGTAAAGGGCGCCAAGGGATGCCCTTAGCTCAGCACGTATGCATACATCGTATGGGTTCCCAAGCTGCCAGTTGCAGTCGTCGGAATACAAGAAACCACCAGCATACAGGTAGTTCTTCAAAGCCCTCCTCTCCTCCTCGGAGAACGCGAAGTGCTGGTGACCCGCTATGAATAGGAACGGGTTTTTAAGGAGGTCCTTGTCCGTAAGCCTGACGAAGTTCCCAACTATCCTCATCTTTATGTTCGTATGCCTGGTCACGAAGTCCACTATGTTGGGGAAGCACGTTGGATCCGTGTAGAAGTCCCCGAAGCTATACCTCACCCTCATTATGTGGAAGTATCCCTTTATGTCCTTCCCTCTTCCCATTATTATGGCACCTGGCTCATCGGACAGGGCGAACGCTTCGGCCTCGCTCAGCTCCCCAGCAAGACCCCCTATGTTTATCCCTTCCCCTCCTACCTTGCCAGGAGCAAACCTCGCTATCCTCGCACTCGGAAGACCTACTCCCCTCCCTACCAAGCCAGGACCAAACCCTCCTACCCCTGGTATCTTGCCAGGACCTATACCAGGAGATACACCCCTCGTAACAGGAAGGCCTGCAGGAACCCTTATGTTCATCCCAGGCCTCGCAAGCGCAAGGACCATACCAGGTCCCTTGTATTGTATCGCTGTCGTAGTAGGAGGAACATAGCTCATGCTCTGAACGAACTTCGCTATCGGAAGACCTCCTCCTCCACCAAACGTAGGAGGCCTCGTCGTCGTAACAACACCTCGCGGAATCTCAGCAGGAGCCTCCGCTATAGCCTCTGGAACGAACTCTATCGTCTCTGCCCTCGTCAACGCCTCCGCAACAGGCCTCTCAACAGGAGCAGCTATCGCAAGCTTCTTCAACGCATACCTCTCAACCGCCTCTGCAACTGGCTCCCTTAACATGAACCTCTTCCCGAACTCGACCTCTATGACCTTCTCCTTCTCCTTCTTCTCCTCCCTCTTTTCCCCTTCCGCCCTCCTCCCCTTACCCTCTCCTATTCCTCCTATCGTCCCCTGTTGTGCGAAGGCGAGGAGGACGATAAGGTGGACGATGAGGGATATGAGGAGCGCATTGCTGAACCTCCTCGTGAACATTTAACCATCCCTCCTTTCCTTTGGTTTTACCTCTTCCCCTTATGGGGCCGTCATATTAATATTAGCACCTTTATATCCACCTTGTCAAGCCCAATCTTGAAGCAACCCCCTGTGGTTGCCCGAGATCAGGGCAGGCACGGGGGCCTGCCCCTACAGGGGGATTGCGGATTGCGAAAAGACGGGTCACCATTTCTCATTTTCGCAATTCGCCTTCCGCCTTTCGCAATTTCTCATTTCCATTGTAGGGGCAACCCCCCGTGGTTGCCCAAAATCAGGACAAGAGGCGAGGGCATCCCAAGGCTTGGGGACTACTCCGCCTTCTTCGCAGAGCTCATAACTATACCCCTAATCCCTACCGCAGTAACCTTCTCAGCTAAGCGAGTGATGGATCGGGGCTTTCTTATGAGCCTTCTTATGCTTTACCGCCACCTTCTTGTGGGCCTTATGCTTTACTGCCACCTTCTTCTTCGGAGCTACCGGAGCCGCCTTCGCCGCTTTCTCCGGTGCCGCCGGAGCTACCTTCGCCGCCTTTTCTGGTGCCGCCGGAGCTGCCGGAGCCACCTTCACCGGTGCCTTCTGCTCTGGTATCGCCGCCTTCCCTGGAGCCTTCTTCTGCTCTGTTACCGTCGCCTTTGTCGCCTTCTCCGAAGCCTTCTTCTGGCCCTGGCTATATGCATTGGATGAGATGAAGAGGAGCATGGATATAGCAACAAGTGAGAGGAAAACCTTTGCCTTCATCGCTTCTCACCTCCTTCCTACCCCATCTGGGATGCCCTCGCCAAGCCTGTGCTTTATTTCTTTACATCAATCTTTGTGCCACAAGTGCCTTCGATCGATCACATTGATTATAGGGATCCATAGCCCTATCTCCCGATATATCTGCACCTTTTAGGTCTATCGCATGGACCATGGTGCACCATATGGTGCATGGACACGGTTTTTCACTATGTGAAGAAAAAATGCGAAGAAAAATAATTCGGATCTTCCTTCGCTTGTTCTCATTTGGCACCGAAATTGCTACTATGAGTGGTTGCATGGCAACCATAGATAGGAGGTGAGGATCGATGAAGTATATAGGGGGTTTTGTGTTCTTACTCTTTTTCCTCTGCCCTTCCATCGTTCGTTCCGAGGAGAGGATGGAATGGGCTTTCTTAGGAAGGGTTGAGAAGGTTGAAGAGGTTATAGAGCAGCCCGAGGGATTCCTCCCTCAAGCGGGCGCCCTTCCCGGAGGGGAGGAGAAGGCTCCCAAGCGGGTTCGATTTCATGTAAAGGCGCTGGGAGGTCCGGAGAAGGGGAAGGTGATCGTGGCGGATCCGGAGAGGAGGGGATTTCCGGAATACGACGTCTCCCCTAAAGAGGGCCAGAAGGTGGTGGTCTATGGGGCGAAGGATCCGATGACGGGGAGTGTGACATACCTCGTCATCGACTACGTGAGGCATGGGGGTTTAATAGGGCTTTTCGTCATCTTCGCCCTTCTTTTAGTCGGGATAGGGAGGATGAAGGGGCTTAAGGCCCTCGGAACCCTTATCCTTAGCCTCCTGGCCATATACTACTTATACATCCCCTTGCTCTTAAAAGGCTATAATCCGCTTATAATATCAACCCTCCTGGCGTTTGGCATCCCTGCCATCTCGATCCCGGGCTTCATGGGTTTAAACAGGAAGTCGCTATCCGCCTTTCTCGGGATCGCCGCGGGGATAGCGCTTGCCATCGCCATAGGGGTCCTGGTTACGAGGGCTGGGGTTGTAACGGGGGCCGAGGATCCAAAGGATGCCCAATGGATCCTTAAGCTCACCGGGCTTACGAGGTTCGACTTCACCATACTCCTCCTCGGGGCCATGATCATAGGTGCCTTAGGGGCGATAATGGACGTCGGGGTTGTGATAGCCTCATCGATGGATGAGATCGTGCGCAGGAATCCCGGGATCAGTCCTCTTGAGCTCATAAAATCCGCGAGGAACGTTTGGAGGGACATAACGGGCATGATGGCCACAACCTTGATATTCGCATATGGTGGGGTGATGATCCCGCTCCTAATACTCCTCAAGGCAAAGGGGATGACGGCAACGCTTGTTTTGAACGACGATTGGATGGTTTCGGAGCTATTGAGGATGTTCGTCGGAAGCCTCGGGCTCCTCTTGGTAGGGCCCTTCACAGCCTTAGCAGGCGCCTTCATTTTAACCCCAGGCCAGCCAATCCCGGAGATGAGATCTGGCGAGGACCCTGAGCCCCGGAAAGGGGGGATGGGGGCGAAATCCCTGCTTATCATCCTCATCCCCTTAATCCTCATGGGGATGGAGAGGGAGATGCCGGGGATACAGAAGAGGGTTGGGGCGGAGGGCGTGGTCGTCTCCATACCTCCTGAGGCGAAGAGGCTGTATCAGCAGAAGAGCTCCTGGGAGTCGTTCGTCTCACCGGGGGAGGTCGTAAGGGTCAGGATCCTCACAGGGAAATACAAGGGCCAGGAGGTGGATGCCTACAACGGGATAGGGATAGCGATAAAGGGCGGATGGATGCTGAGGGAGGGGCAGAAGGTCGCATTAGGCCTTATGGAGGATCCGGAGAAGAAGAGGGTTGAGAGGGCATTTATCCTATCGCATCATCGTTCAGGGGTTCTAAAGTGGAGCATCATATCCCTGGCCATACTCTTCATAATCCTATGCGACATAAACGGATTGAAGACCATCGTATCCCTTGCCCTCGCCACGATCCTCGTTTTCTTCGTCATGGTCCCTGCGGCCATATCCCTGAAGAGCGTCCTTCTTGCGAACATAGGCCTTTCTTTGCTCATCCTGATCTTCTTCACCCTTCTCATAGGCGGTGTGGGGAAGAAGGGGATGACGGCGGTCTTAGGTGCGGTGGGAGGGATGTTCTCGGGATTCGTTGTCGCGGCCATAGCGGGCTTGGTGCTGAAGATGACCGGGACGAGGGAGATCGCGACCAGCTTATTGCTCTCCGCCGGATGGCCTCTTGATTACCCGGGGATCTTTTACAGCGGGATATTGATAGGGACCATGGGGGCCGTCATGGACATAGCCCTGGACATATCGTCCTCGATGGCGGAGATAAGGAGGAGGAATCCGGATCTTCCAGATGAGGATCTCTTCAAGGCTGGGCTCGAGGTAGGAAGCGATCTGATGGGCGCGATAGCCAATACGTTGGTCCTGGCTTACACGGCCGTTTGCCTCCCCACCCTTCTATACTTCATGGCGAGGGGCTTTCAGCTTTCCGTCTTCATAAACTACGAGGTTTTCTCTGCGGAACTCATAAGGGCGCTTGTCGGGAGCATAGGGATGTTCATAACGATCCCGCTGACGGCCTTCGTAGGGATGCTACTCATGCCGAGGAGGATCGTATAGAAAGGCGAATGGCGAATTGCGAAAATGAGAAATGGCGACCCGTCTTTTCACAATCCGCAATTCGCAATCCCCCTGTAGGGGCAGGCCCCTGTGCCTGCCCATAATTTTGGGCAACCACAGGGGGTTGCCCCTACGATTTTTCAATTCCGCATTCCGCAATTCGATATCCTTGTAGGGGCAGGCCCCTGTGTAAAAACGTTGGAACGTTTGAACGTTTAAACGTTGGAACGTTCAACGTGCCTGCCCATGATTTTGAGCAAACATCAAGAGAAATTGCGGAAGGCGAATTGCGAAATAAGGATCGCATAGGAAGCCCTTGACATGGCCTCGTGGATTCCGATAACATATAGGCGGTAGGGGCGAAAAATTTTTTCGCCCTTTCAGATTTTCCGAAAGGGGGATAAGCTCGATGTCTCAGACGAAGATCCTTCTATCGGAGGAGGAGATGCCGAAGGCTTGGTATAACATACAGGCCGACCTTCCGGTTCCCCTCCCTCCTCCACTTAACCCGGCCACCGGCAAGCCTTTGGAGCCGGAGGCCCTATCCGCCATATTCCCTCGCGGCTTGATAATGCAGGAGGTGAGCCAGGAAAGGTGGATAGAGATCCCGGAAGATGTCCTGAGGATCTATTCCCTATGGAGGCCCACACCGCTTGTAAGGGCGAGGAGGCTTGAGGAATACCTCGGGACCCCCGCCAGGATATACTACAAGAACGAGTCCGTGAGCCCTCCCGGAAGCCACAAGCTCAACACCGCCGCCGCTCAGGCGTATTACAACAAGATAGAGGGGATAAAGAGGCTCACGACGGAGACCGGAGCAGGGCAATGGGGAAGCGCCTTATCGCTGGCATGCAACTTCTTCGGGCTCAAATGCACCGTCTATATGGTTAAGGTGAGCTATTATCAGAAGCCATATAGGAGGGTTCTGATGGAGACATGGGGTGCGGAGGTCTTCCCAAGCCCGACGGATAGGACAAACGCCGGCAGGAAGATATTGGAGGAGGATCCGGAATCCACAGGGAGCTTGGGGATAGCTATAAGCGAGGCTGTGGAGGACGCCGTGACCCACGAAGACACGAACTACTCTTTAGGAAGCGTCCTAAACCACGTCCTCCTCCATCAGACGATCGTCGGGCTTGAGACGAAGAAGCAGTTCGAGCTCATCGGGGAATACCCGGACATGGTCATAGGGTGCATAGGCGGTGGGAGCAACTTCGCGGGGTTCTCCTTCCCCTTCATCGCGGATAGGATAGCGGGGAAGAGCGAGGTGAGGGCGATAGCCGTGGAGCCAACGGCATGCCCTTCCGTTACAAAGGGACAATACAGGTATGATTTCGGCGACACCGCCCAGATGACCCCGCTCCTTAAGATGTTCACCCTCGGACATACCTTCAGGCCCCCATCCATCCACGCCGGAGGCCTTAGATATCATGGAATGGCCCCGCTTATCTGTCACCTTAAGAACCTCGGCTTCATAGAGGTCCTGGCATATAAGCAGAACCCGGTTTTCGAGGCAGCCACGATATTCGCGAAGACCGAAGGCATAATCCCGGCCCCCGAGACCGCACATGCCATAAGGGCCGTCATAGATGAGGCATTGAGATGCAAGGAGAGAGGGGAGGAAAAGGTCATAGCGTTTAACTTCAGCGGCCACGGACATTTCGACCTCGCCGCATACGACCTATACCTTTCCGGAAAGCTCGAGGACTACGAGCTTCCGGAGGAGGAAATAATGAGGGCCCTCTCCTCCGTCCCGAAGATCGAGGGCTAAGGCAGGTTGAGGGGAAGGGCGGGTTCTTGAGGAAACGAAACCCCAAGCTCCTTATAGCCCTTTAATGCCTCTTCCACCTCCTCCCCTTCCTTCCCCGCGACCCTGCTGCAGATCCCTTTCAGGAGCAAGGAGTGAAGCCTCTCGAGCTTAAACCCCCTCCTTGCGGACATGGCGAGGGCTATCCCTACCCTCGATCCCCACTTCCTATAGTCCCCGATGAGGAAATACACCTCGCCTTCCCCGAGATAGGCATATATAAGTCCCCTGAAGTCCTTGGTTTCCTTGAAAAGCTCGCGGGACCTCTTATATCCGGCCAGTGCATCTTCCAGCTTCCCGACCATCTTCAGGGATGTCGCCTCGCCCCATATCGTATAGGCGTAGCTGACCCTGTCCCCTATCTCTTCGTAGATCCCCTTTGCCTTTCCGAAGAAGGAGAGGGCCTCGTCGTGATCCCCGAGCATCCTCCTTGCATTCCCGATCCCGCAGAAGGAATATGCCAATCCGAACCTATCCCTTAGGAGGGAGAAGAGGCGATTGGCCCTGGTGTAATATGAGAGCGAATCCTCGTAGTTCCCGATGGTCCTCGATGTCCCTCCGAGGCCGCAGAGGCAATACGCCGCCCCTATCTTATCCCCCTCGCTCCTGAAGAGCTTGTAAGAGCTTCTGAAGGTTTTAACGGCTTCGTCGAACCTGGCAAGAAGCCTCAAGGCCCCTCCTTTCGCCCAGAGCGCGAAGGCGAGTCCATGCCTGTCCCCCCTCGCCCTGTAACGGGATATGGCATCGTCGAAGAGGGAGATGGCTTCTTCATATCTCCCAACGGCCCTGAGGCTCATCCCAAGCCCGACAGTTGCATCTATCTCCTTCTCCTCCAAACCCTCTTCCCTCGCCAGCTCTATCGCCCTTTGGTAATACATCGCCGCTGCCCCGTATCTCCCGATCATCCTCATACAATCCCCAAGCCCCATGTGACAAGATATCCTTCCTCTTCTGTTCCCCTCCTTCCCGAAAAGCGAAAGAGCAGCCCTATAGTCCTCTATGGCCTCCCGATAACGGCATTTATCCTTCTTCCTCTCCGCCCTGCTGAAGAGTTTTGCAGGGGTTATCCTCTCCTGGTCCAAATCCATCCCCCTCCTTTCTCGAACCTCCTCTTTTGAATTCAATTTTACACCTTATCCATATTGTCGGGCAAACACCAAGAGAAATTGCGAAAGGCGGAAGGCGAATTGCGAAAATGATTTCCTGTCGGATATCCCTAGCATGAAGCTATCCCACCCTTTCAATTCCGCAATCCGCAATTCGCATTTCGCAATCCCCCTGTAGGGGCAGGCCCTGTGTAATAAACGTTGGAACGTTTGAACATTTAAACGTTGGAACGTTCAACGTGCCTGCCCATGATTTTGGGCAACCACAGGGGGTTGCCCCTACAATTCCGAACTCCCTTATGGGTAACGCGGTCATCCTTCGGGGTGCGGTTCCCTTGACACAGCCATCGCGGATTATGATAAAATCATAATGTTAAAGGGGGTGAGGATGTGGAAGAACACATCCCGTCGCCGGAGAGGGAGCTCCTCGTCGATTCCCTGAAGGTGAAGGTTTACAGGACCAGGAAGGAGATGGGAAGGGCGGCCGGGATCTCGGTTGCAGGGATAATAAGGGATCTCGCATCGAAGAAGGATTATGTCTCGATCCTCTTCGCCGCCGCCCCTTCGCAAAACGAATTCCTCGAGACGCTTAGATCCATCCCCGAGATACCATGGGACAAAGTCGTTGCATTCCATCTCGACGAATACGTCGGCCTCGATCCGGATTCCCCACAGCGCTTCGGGAATTGGCTGAGGGATAGGATATTCGATCCGGTCGGGCCGGCGATCGTCCATTACCTCGACGGAAACGCCCCGGATCTCGAGGAGGAGTGCCGGCGTTATTCGGAACTCCTGAAGATGTATCCGCCAGACATAGCATGTATCGGAGTGGGGGAGAACGGACACATAGCCTTTAACGATCCACATGTGGCGGATTTCGACGATCCATACCTCGTGAAAGTGGTGGAGCTCGACGAGAGATCGCGCCTCCAACAGGTTCACGACGGATGCTTCGCAAGGCTCGAGGACGTCCCAAGACATGCCCTGACCCTGACGATCCCGGCATGCGTATCCGCCGGATTTATAAGCTGTGTCGTTCCAGGACCTACGAAGGCGGAGGCAGTTCGTCGGATGCTCCTCGAACCCATACGGGAAGACTGCCCCGCTTCCGTCCTTAGAAACCATCCGAACGCCGTCCTCTACCTCGATATGGATTCCGCAGCGTTGTTCCTCCATGGGGTTTGAGGGAAAACGCAACATAGTTGTGACGACAAGCAGGGGAGGGAAAGGGGGTCCTCCCGCCAGGCTTATCGAGCTCGCATCTAAGGTTGCCGAGGAGTTGGGAGGGGTATATATCCCAAGGAAATCCGTATCCATAGGGGAGGATCCGGAAACGTATTATATCGTTGTCAGGGAGGACAAGATAATATGCAGGCATAGGGGATCCGAGTTCTTCTGGCATCCGAGCACCGCCAAGATAAGGATAGGGGATCCTTGGAGGGATCCCATGGTCGAGGCGATGGGGCTTATGGAAGGGGATTGGGTCCTCGATTGCACCCTTGGGAAGGGATCGGATGCCATAGTCATAAGCTACGTCGTCGGGGAGAGGGGGAGGGTTGTAGGGGTTGAGATAGTCCCGATCATAGCGTATCTTGTAAGGATAGGGCTTAGAACGTATGAGGATGAGAATGGGAAGCTGGTGGAGGCGATGAGGAGGATAGAGGTCGTGAACGCCGACCATAGGGAATACCTCGCCTCCCTTGAGGATAAGTCGTTCGACATCGTCTACTTCGATCCGTTTTTCCCCGTCCCGATAAAGGGCGCAACGCACATGGAACCCCTCAGGGCCTTGGGGTTTAAAGGGGATGTGGATGAGGAGACGATAGAAGAAGCGCTGAGGGTATCCAGAAGAAGGGTGGTGATGAAGAGGAGGGCTGATGAGATCCCTCCGCCCTGGGTTAAGGAGGTGGTAAGGGGAAGCAGGTCCTCGATAGCGTTTTGGATTATAAAGTAGGATCCGAAAAGGCTCGCTCTCGAGGAATGGGCGAAACGGATAAGTCCTTGATCGAGAGCGGGAGATATGGTATAACTGTATCGTGGCGCATCCTATGAGGTAAAGAAGGGGGGTGGGGCGAATGGCGGATGTCATATTGACGGGCTTCTCGGACGAGGTATCGGAGGATAAGGACATAAGGGTTCAGCTATCGGTGTTCAGGGCCCTCGGCCTATCATACTACACCGTAAGGTTCGTCAACCTCGACGGCCAGGTTAAGAACGTCATACGTCTGACGGATGATGAGGCGAGAAGGCTTAAATCCATAAACGACTCGTTCGGGATCAATGTATCGTCCATAGGATCGCCTATAGGGAAGGTGAAGATAGCGGATTTCGAGGATGGGACGTCCAACATCTACGTTCCCATAGATAAATACATCGAGACGGATGTTAAGAGGGCGTTCGACATAGCCCATATCCTCGAAACGAAGCTATTAAGGGGCTTCTCCTTCTACCCGCCAAGGGGGGAGGATCCATGGAAATACCTGGACCGAGCTGTGGAATACATAGGGATGATAGCGGATGCATGCAAGAAGGAGGGGCTCTATCTCGGGCTCGAGGTCGAGGCGAACCTGGTGGGGAGGGACGGGAAGACCCTGAGGGCCATATACGATAAGGTTGGGAGCGAAAACCTCATGCTCGTCTTCGACGGGGCGAACTTGGTCGTCCAGGGCTTCTCCGAAGAGGAGGTTTTAATGCATTACGAGGAGATGAGGCCGGGGATAGGCTGGATCCACGTGAAGGATTACAGGGCCGGGAACCTCGCAAAATCGGGATATGTGAAGGAAGACGAGTTAACGGATTTCGTCCCCGTCGGGATGGGGAACTCCGGATACAGGAGGATATTCGAGAGGCTTAGGGATGACCTCCCCTCCATATCCTCCAAGCTCATCTCGAAGGGGATACCTGGGTTCTTCCTCGACTTAGAGCCTCATTTAAAAAGCGGGGGCCAGTTCGGGGGTTTCAGCGGCCCCGATGGGATGGGGATAGCCTTCAGGGCCCTCCTCCAACTCCTCGATGAGGTCGGGATAACCTATTCCCTCGCCAAGTGGGGGTAAAATGCCGAAATGGGAGGTGTTCGAATTGCTGATGGAATTCACCATAAGGACAAGGGCCAGGACGGATCTCATAGATATAACTGGGCATGTGGAGAAGCTGATAAACGAAAGCGGGGTGAAAGAAGGGGTATGTTGCATATTCGTCCCTCATACCACCGCCGCCATAACCCTTAACGAACATGCGGATCCGGATGTGGTGATGGATATTTCCAAGGAGCTGTCGAAGATAGTCCCGAGGGACGACAACTATAGCCATTCCGAAGGGAACTCCGATGCACATATCAAGACCTCGATAGTGGGATCCTCCGAGTTCATCCCTATAAAGGATGGGAGGCTTTACCTCGGGACATGGCAGGGGATATTCTTCTGCGAATTCGACGGCCCGAGGACGAGGAGGGTGTTGGTGAAGGTAATCCGAGGATGATGTCCATGTATCTCGATTTCGAGGGGCGGTTAGAGGAGATAGACAGGGAGATAGAGAGGATCGTCCAGACGGCATCCCCGGATGAGGAAGATGTTTTAGAGAGGATAAGGGAGCTTGAGAGGAGGAAGGAGGAGCTCCTGAAGGAGATATACTCCAACCTGACCCCGTGGCAGAAGGTCCTCGTCGCAAGGCATCCCAATAGGCCGAAGACATCGGATTTCATAAAGCTGATTTGCTCCGATTTCATAGAGCTTAGGGGGGACAGGTTCTTCGGGGACGATCCGGCGATATTAGGGGGCCTGGCGATATTCGAGGGAAGGCCGGTGGTTTTGGTCGGGGTTCAGAAGGCGACGGGGGTGAGGAGGACGTATTCGGACCACGGGCTCGTATTCCCGGAAGGGTATAGGAAGGCCTTGAGGATAATGAAGCTTGGGGAGAAGTTCCATAAGCCTGTGATCTGTTTGATAGATGTCCCGGGTGCATTCCCGGGTCCGGAGGCGGAGCAAAGGGGTATAAGCAGAGCCATAGCGATGAACCTCATGAGCATGGCCTTTATGAGGACCCGGATAATATCGGTTATAACCGGGGAAGGTGGAAGCGGGGGGGCGATAGCCTTAGCGGTTGCGGATAGGGTCCTCATGTTCGAACATGCATACTATTCCGTGATACTTCCCGAGGGATGCGCGTCCATAATATGGAGGGACGAAGGTAGGGCGGCGGAGGCCGCGGAGGCGCTGAAGCTCACGGCCCAGGACGCCCTGAGATTAGGGGTTATAGATGAGATAATACCGGAACCGGTAGGGGGAGCCCATAGGGATTACGAGGGGGCTGCGGCGAACCTGGCGGATGCCATAAGGAGGAACCTTTCGGATTTGGAGGCGATGGATATGGACACGCTCCTCGAGATGCGCTATATGAAGTTCAGGAGGATGGGCCAATTTGCAGTGGCCATACCTGAAAAGGAGAGGATCGGATGAGGAAGACCAAGATAATATGCACGATAGGGCCGGCAAGCAGGGATAGGGAGACGATAAGGAGGATGATAGAGGCTGGGATGAACGTAGCCAGGCTGAACTTCTCCCATGGGACGAGGGAGGAGCATGCGAAGACGGCGGCCGAGATAAGGGATGTGGCGAAGGAGTTAGGGGCGATCGTCGGGATCCTCCAGGACCTGACCGGGCCGGACTTCAGGATAGGAAAGATACCGGGAGACGAGATGGACCTGCGGAGTGGGGAGGACATATGGCTTGTCCAAGGGGAGACCGGAGATCCATCCTCCATCCCGATCTCATATCCATCGCTCCTCGACCATATCGTCCCGGGAAACGCCGTGCTCCTCGGGGACGGGGAGATGGAGCTCGAGGTCGTATCCAAGGAAGAGAAGGGGATAAGGTGCAGGGTGATAAGAGGGGGCAAGCTGAGGAGCGGGAAGGGCCTGAACGTCCCAGGCCTTAGGATGGATATGCCTTCCCTAACGGCCAAGGACCTCGACGACCTCGAGGTTGGGATAGCGGAAGGGTTCGATTTCGTCGCCATCTCCATGGTGAGGAGGCCGGAGGATGTGGAGGTCCTGAGATCCATACTCATGGCCAGGGGGAGGAAGGCGAAGGTGGTTGCGAAGATAGAGCATCCGGATGCCCTGAAGAACATAGACAGGATAATATCCGCAGCGGATGCCGTCATGGTTGCCAGGGGCGATCTCGGCCTCGAGATGCCCCTTGAGGAGGTCCCGGTAGCGCAGAAGAGGATAATAAGGAAGTGCAACGAGATGGGGAAGCCTGTGATAACGGCCACGCAGATGCTGGAGTCGATGGTAGGGAGCCGGATGCCGACGAGGGCGGAGGCGAGCGACGTTGCGAACGCCGTTCTCGATGGAACGGATGCCCTGATGCTCTCGGAGGAAACGGCTATAGGAAGATATCCGGTGGAGGCAACCGAGTTCATGGCGAGGATAGCGGAGGCGGTCGAGAGCTCTATGGAAGGCCCAAGGAGGGATGCGTCCTATATGCGGTGCGGATCCATCACCGACGCAATAGGCCATGCGGCGGCATATATAGCGGAGGGCCTCGGGGCGGCAGCCATAATAACCCCAACCACATCCGGGAGCACCCCTATGCTCGTCTCGAAATACAGGCCCTCGTGTCCTATAATAGCCCCGTGCTCCGATCCGCTTGTCGCTTCACAGCTGACGATGGTCTGGGGCGTCTTCCCCGTTATATCGCAAAAGGCGAAGGACACAGACGAGATGATAGACATGAGCATAAGGCTTTCCCTCGAAAAGGGGTTCATAAAGAAGGGGGATCTCGTGGTGATAACGGCAGGACAACCGGTCGGGATCCCGGGAACGACGAACCTGATAAAGGTCCATGTGGTTTGATATGGGCTATGTAAAGCTTCCGAAGCCGGAGATAAGGGGAGGGATGGGGGTCGAGGAAGCCTTGGGGAAGAGGAGATCCGTGAGGGCCTACCTCGACGAGCCGATCTCCTTAAAGGAGCTGTCTCAAATCCTCTGGGCAGCCCAGGGAATGGTAGACTCGTGGAGGAGGACCTCGCCATCCGCCGGTGCGACATATCCGCTCGAGATCTACGTCGTGGTGGGGAAGGTCCAGGATATAGAGCCCGGGATATACAGATACGACCCGAAATCGCATTCGATAGAGATGAGGAAAGGGGGGGACATGAGGGAGGAGCTGGCAAGGGCTTCCCTTTCCCAGCTCTGGATTTCCGATGCTTCGGTGGTTTTAGCGATAGCCGCCTGCTACAGGAGGACCACGACCCGTTACGGACGAAGGGGCGAGAGATACGTCCACATGGAGGCCGGGCATGTCGGACAGAACGTGCACCTGGAGGCCGTATCCTTAGGGTTGGGGACGTGTATGGTTGGGGCGTTCGACGATAGATCGGTGAAGGATGTTTTAGAGCTCCCTGAGGAGGAGGAACCGCTTTATATAATGCCTGTTGGGAAGCCGAGATGAGGGGGCAAAGCCTCTCACATTGGCACTGCTAACAGTAAAAAATAGAGGAGGGATGTAAGGAGATGGGGGAAAAGGTAGGGATAGCGATCATAGGATGTGGGGGAATGGCCGGAGCCCATAAGAACGGGTTCAAGGCGCTATGGGAAAGGGGGATAAGGGATTTCGAGATCGTGGCCACCTGCGATATCGAGGAAGGAAGAGCGGTCGGGATGGCCGAGGAGATAGAGAAATTTCAGGGGAAAAGGCCTGCATCCTACACGGATTTCGAGAAGATGCTCTCCTCCGAAAGCTCCATAGATGCCGTGGACATATGCACCCTCCACAGGAACCACCACACCATAGCGGTTCCGTGCATAGAGGCCGGGAAGCACGTAACCATAGAGAAGCCGTTGGCGATAACGATGAGGGCCGGGAAGAAGATATTAGATGCGGCGGAGAGGAAAGGCGTGGTCCTGCAGGTCGCCGAGAACTACAGGAGGGATCCGTCCCACAGGGCCATAAACTGGGCTATAAGGAGAGGGATGATAGGGAACATCAGGATGATATATTGGATAGATGTGGGAGAGAGGCTTTGGTATTGGGGGTGGAGGGAACATAAGCTGGATGCGGGAGGGGGTTGGTCGCTCGACGGCGGGGTCCATTTCGCCGACCTCTTCAGATACCACGTTGGGGAGGTGGAGAGGCTCTACGCCGGTGTCAAGGCCTTCCATCCCTATAGATATAGGAATCCTGAGAAAAGGGAGGGGCCTATAGAGGTGGACGTCGAGGACACAACGATAGCGGTCCTTCATTTCCGGAACGGATCCATGGGACAATGGACATCCACATCCGCCGCGCCCGGCGAGGGCTTCAGCAGGAGGGTCATATATGGGGACGAGGGATCCATAGATTTCGGATCTGGGCTAAAGGCCAGGGATAAGGTGATCCCGATAAGAGAGCTTATAGAGATGTTCTGGAGCTCCATATCCGAGGAGGAGAAGGAGAGGCTCTTCCCCAAAGGGATAACGGACACCGTCGCAACGGAGCTCAAGGAGTTCGTGGATGCCGTCAGGGGCATATCAAGGGTGGAGACCGATGGGGTGGAGGGATACAAGGACGAGGCGATATCCATCGCCCTATATGAATCCGCATGGATAGATCGTCCTGTAAGGATAGAGGATATAGAGGAGTTGAAGGTCGAGGGATATCAGGCGGAGATAAATAGGAGGTTGGGGATCTCGTAATGCCCTTGATCGCCTTAGGCATCCTGCTCCCCTTTATCCTCCTATCCCCATCCCATCCATTAGCCCAGGAAGAGGATTTCAGGAAGGCCATGGGGGAGATAGACAGGGCGATAAAGGCGGGGGGGATGGAGGGGAGGATCCTGTGGATAGATGCCATTGCGAACATGGAGAGGACGAGTTCGGCGGAGAAGATAGCCTCGATCCTCGACAAATGCGCGAGGGCGAAGATAAACACGGTGGTCGTCGATGTAAAGCCCATAACTGGGGAGGTCCTCTACGATAGCTCCATCGCCCCAAGGTTCTCCGGCTACATGGGGAGGGGATATCCGAGGAACCACGATCCGCTCGGGATATTCGTCGAGGAAGCCCACAAAAGGGGGATACTGGTCCATGCCGGCCTGAACCTCTTCGTGGAAGGGTTCCTCGACCCAGGACAGGGGGCCATATTGAAACACATGGACTGGCAGGCGATAGTCTACGACAAGGTAAGGGTCGTCGTAGCACCGGATGGGTCGAGGTATCCCATATCGAGGTTCAGGTGGAGCAATTGGAGGGATAATATCTTCGAGATCCGAAGGGATCTCCTCCCCTCCCTCCTCTTAGGAAATAGGTCGGGGGAGGAGGTATACCTCGTAGCCGTTTTCAACGGGAAGGTGGTATGGGCGGGGGGATCTATCTCGGTCCCGGCCTCGATCCCCTCGTCCTCCTCATTCCTCCTCGGGGTTGGGAATGGGGCGAGGTGGCTCAAGGGAAGGTTTGCCGTTGGCTCGAAGATATCGATCTCGGAGAGAAGGGATTTCCTCCCCTTTGGGGATTATGTGGAGAGCTCGAGGGCCGTTTTCGTCAACCCTGCGAACCCGGAGGTCCAGAATTACGAGCTTTCGCTTATAAAGGAGGTTGTGACGAAATACGATGTGGACGGGATCGTCCTGGACAGGGCGAGGTATCCCGGCCTGAATACGGATTTCAGCGATCTATCCAGGGAGATGTTCGAGGAGTTCCTCGGGTTCAAGGTGGAGAGATGGCCGGAAGACGTCCTCTACCTGCCTGGGGAGAGGATAGGGATATATGGGAGGCTATGGATGAAGTGGAGGGCTATGGTCATAAGGGATTTCATAGCCAGGGTTGCCTCCATGCTTTACGAGATAAACCCGAGGATCGTATTAGGGGTATATGTCGGAGCGTGGTATCCCGTCTATTACGAATACGGGGTCAATTGGGCGAGCTCGAAGGTATCCGGCTACGATCCCTTTTCCCTCGAGGAATATAGGGAGACGGGCTATGCCGAGTTCGTCGACTATATATGTGCTGGGCTTTACTATGGAAGGGTATGGAAGGCGGGAAGTCCTAAGAAGTGGGAGTCGGTGGAAGGGGGTGCGGAGCTTGCCAAGGAGGTGATAGCGCACTCCGCTTTTGTATACGGAGGCCTATACCTCCTCCTATATCGGAACGATAAAGAGAGGTTTAAGGAGGCGTTGAAGATAGTCCTGTCGAAACTGCAAGGGGTTATGCTCTTCGACCTCTATTACGTCGAGGAATACAGGTGGTGGGGGATATTAGAGGAGGTATTCGGTGCTCCAGCAAATCCCCCTCATGCCGACATGAGGTTGGTGGAATATGTGAGGAAGCTCCACAGCCCCCTTCCCTGATTCCATTTCCACTTACGAAGTGGAAAACTTCTTTCCCCAATATATGGAGGTTATCCCCCACGTCAGCACCTTAAAGCGAGGGCTTTCGAGCCCACTATCCCTCATCATTTCGATAACCTCTTCCTGCCTTGAAAAATTCAGGATCGATGAGGAAAGATACTCATAAGCGCTCCTCGAACCGGAAACCATCCCGCCAACGAGAGGAACAAACCTTTCGAGGTAAAAGCGATAGATTCCGGAAAACAGCTTATTTTCGGGGAGGGAGAAATCGAGCATCAAAAGCTGCCCGCCCTCCTTTAGAACTCGCACCATCTCGGCGATCCCCCTTTTGCGGTCGGGAAGATTCCTCAAACCAAAACCTATCGAGACGATATCGAAGGTATTATCCTTAAAAGGAAGGGCGAGGCAATCGCCCCTTTGTAACTTGATCTTCCTATCCAATCCCATCCTCTCTATCTTCCGCCGTCCTATGAGGAGCATCTTCTCGGAAAGGTCAATGCCTATGATTTCACCGGCGCCCTTTTTAGCGAATTCTATTGCGATGTCGCCGGTGCCTGTGCACACATCCAATATCCTGCTATCATGCTTCAGCTCCGCACACCCAACCAAAGCCTTCCTCCACATCCTATCGAGATCGAGGCTTAAAAGGCGATTCAGATGGTCATAATGCATAGCGATCGATGAGAATAATTCCGATATCCTTTCTTCCTCATTCCGAACCATGCTCATGGGATCATATCCTTGTAGGGGCAGGCCCCCGTGCCTGCCCTGGTTTTTGGGCAACCACAGGGGGTTGCCCCTACCGATGTTCCACTTACGAAGTGGAATTTCCGCAGGAAGCCGGGCAGGGACATCATCCCCGCTTAGGGCCGATGTCAGGCAGGTCCACATCCAGCAGAGCGGCCAGTTCTTCCCGCTGCTGCGCATACCGTGGGTCCTCAAGGAGCGGCTTGCAAGCCTCAAGCTGGACCTGCCCGACGGCCAGTTTGTTGGCGAAGACAAAGCAAGAGACTTCGCCACAGGCCTTGCAGTTGGTGCGTGGCAGGAGTTTGTAAACTTCCACGCCAACACCGGAACGACGTTGACAATGCGGCCATCGCTGTATTAAAATGAAGGTTGCGCTGGCGTTTGGGAAAAGGATCGGGATCAGGTAGAGGTAGGTGAGGGAGTTGGATTTCGAGCAACACAACGAGGAAGTGAGGCAAGTGTGGCAGGCTTACCGAGCGGGTAAGCCGGTAAGGGTGCCCGTCGTCTTCGGCATCAACGTTCGCTTCACGATGTGGCTTCCAGAAGCGAACCCACGCGGCATAACCTTTGAGCAATACTTCGCCGACCCCCAATCGATGCTGGAGCGACAAATCGAGCACATCTTTTGGGTGCGCCACAACATCCCCCAAGATGCGGAGATGGGCTTGCCCGGAGATAATTGGCATGTCTGGGTTGATTTTCAAAACGTCTACGAGGCCGCTTGGTTCGGTTGCGAAATCCGTTTCTATCCAGACCAAGTCCCCGACGTCGTCCCGATGCTAAACGACGACAAAAAACGAATGCTTTTTGACAAAGGCTTGCCAGATCCGTTCACAAGCGGCTTGATGAAGCGAAACTGGGACTTCTATGAGCACTTCAAGAGACAGCAGGAAAAAGGATTTGAGATGTTCGGGAAACCGATAGCCTCAGCAACACCTTGTGGGTTGGGCACCGACGGACCGATGACCGTTTGTTGCAACCTCAGGGGCGCAACCCAATTCGTGATCGACTTGGTTGAGGACACAGAATATGCCCTGCAACTCCTGGACTTCGTCACCACAGCGATTATCAACCGCATCAAAGCCTACCGAAAACACCTCGGCTTGCCGGAGAAAGCAAGACCTTGGGGCTTTGCCGATGATAGCATCGAACTCATCGGCACGGAAATGTATCGCGAACTGATCTACCCGTTCCATAAAAGGATGGTCGACGAACTGGCCGAACCCGACGCCTTTATCAGCATCCACTTGTGCGGAGATGTCCAAAGGCATTTGGTTTTCCTAAGGGACAACTTGCGTGTTAGGAGCATCGACACCGGCTTCCCCATCGATCTGGGCAAAGCGCGAAGGGATTTGGGACCCGATGTTGAACTCCTCGGCGGTCCATCGGTGGTGTTGCTCCGCTACGGGACCCCAGAACAGGTCCGTGAAGAAACCATTAGGATCCTGAAGAGCGGCGTAATGGAGGGCGGCAAGTTCATCTTGCGCGAGGGAAATAACTTAGCACCTTTCACGCCTTTGGAAAACCTCGTGGCGATGTATGAGACGGCCAAGGAATACGGCCGCTACGATTAACAACGTATTGGAACAGGGGACACGTTGTAACGTGCCCCTTCATCGCACAAACCCCCTATCTTGCATAGCGGTAGGGGGCGAAAAATTTTTCGCCCCTACAATTACCACTCCTCCTCGCTCAGCAGTTGCTCCAGTTTCGTCATCGCCCTACGCACCGCCTTCATGCGCCTGATCGCCTCATCCTCCGCGCCCTGTTCTTGAAGGGCGGCCTGGGCCAGGTTGGCGGACGCGCGCAACAGAGCGAATGCCGCGGCTTGCAGCTTGGTTTGGGCGTGGCGCATCTTCTCGGTTTGGGCCACGATCTCGTCTATGGCAGGTCGCCAATCGGGCGCGGGCCTGGCCGGCGCCTTGCGCGCCAGGCTGGTGCGGATCAGGGGCTGTCCGTCCGGCCCGATGAGCGCCTCTATGATCCCCTCGCGCTCTTTCAGACGACTATAGGTTTTGTTCAAGCCGGAGCGGAGGGTTCGGCCGAAGGCTATGGGATATGGTCTCAGGAGGCCATCGTAGATAATGCGGTCACGGAAGGGCAGCAGCACGGCCTCCACCAGCACCGGCAGCGGTGCGCCCCCCAGCACAACCTCAATGGGATCGTATAGCCCCAACACCCCATACAGGTGGATCGGCTCCATGAGGCTCATCAGGACGGAATATGCCTTCAGGTGCCTCATGATGTAAAATTCGCCCTCGAGGCGGTGCCGCCAACCAGCGACGATCAGCAACTCGTCTGGGGGAAGCCGGTCGGGATTGTCGGCGAGATACTGCTCCAGCAGGTCGGGCCTGGCGTAGGCGGCATCGCGCAGCCTGGCGACTAATTCTATGGGCTGGCGGCGTATCTGTTCGGCTGGGATATCCTTTGGCATGATTTGCAGTTCGCGGTTGGCGAAAGCCAGCCACAAATTGTGCAATTTGTAGAAAAGTTCCGTTTCGGCGGTGGACAGCTTCAAGACAATCCTCCTCCTTTCGATTTTCTGCAGCCGGCGCGATCCCCAGCCACTCCAGCAGCACATCCTTGAAGCGGCGGAATGCGTCCCGGCTCATGATCGCCACCTCCAGCAGCTCGCGAATGCGATCGCTGCGGACCGTGGCGATGAAGTCCTCCATATTATCGATGCTTGTTCTGCGTTCTCTTCCTTATCATTTCCATCAGCTGCCTTGCCCTTTCCACCGCCTGTTGTTCTTCCTCCGACTCCGGTTGCCCCCAAGGTTGCGTTATACGCCAGGTTATCATGCCACTCAATGGTGGTTCCGGAAATGCTCCCGGATCATATAGCAGGTAATTACGAAACTCAACAGGCTTTTCCTGATAACAACACCATACAGCATGTCTTATCACCTCTGGATCTCCCTCAAACTGAAGATCGATCAAACGGAGTTGCTTTCTAAATCGCTCGATGAACTCAATTGGGACATTGAACAGAAATGGATGTGGTGCATTTGTCCCTATGATCCGCCTTCTTTCATCAACCCCGTTCTCCATCAATGCCTTTAATGCCTCTCCGGTCAGGTGGCCTTCCGACTCCGGCCCTGCAAGGATAAGCCATCTTATGTTTGGGTTCGCCACAATGTTGCAAATTATCTTCTCAAATCCTATGTTTTCTGTCTGCACGGTTCCTGCAAGCGCAGCACCAGCCTCTATTGCAACCCTAACGAGCGCTTCTATCTGCTTGGGCGTATCTTCAGGAGGGCAGTTCAAGATGACGGCAACAGGCGAGTAATCGTTGCCACGAATATACCTCCCTTCTTCTGGGGGATAATTCGGATGCGGTTGCACCTTATATTCGGGTCTGGGAGGCGGCATTGCCCCCACTTGCGCCCTCACCCCCCTTGTATGGCTTGAAGGACGAAGCAGCTGTTAAGCGAGGCTTTGCTTAATTAATTCTTCTATAGCATGCACTGCTTCCTCAGTTTTCATATTTCTAATGTCTACGGCAAAATGGCGGCTGGGATCAAAACCTACTTCCTTAAATGCATCTTTGAACATCTTTTGCTGCATCCTTGGATCACAGCCAGCCACAAACAACTTATCGATCTCTTTGTTTGCCATAAGAGCTTTAAGAAATTCATCCCCATCGTCGGCACAGAGTTGGGGATGGATAGCCACAAAATCAACTAATTTTCCCCTTCTTATTGTATTTAACACCTCAAAAATATTCATCCCTTGGAAAGATGGACAAGTTCCCTGACAAACGCAGAGTAAAAGTCCCTTTTTAGCCATTTTCCCTCGCCTCCTCATCACCAAAATATTTTATTGCCCCGTTTTCGCAGGCACCTTTTTGGCAGCCCCGACAAAAGTCTACACAATTATCGGGATTAGCCACCACAGGCTTCCCATCTTCCACTTTGAAAACATCGTGTGGACAAAACTCCACACAAGAAAGACAACCTATACATTTTTCGTAATCTATAATCGGATACCAATTTTTAGACATCCTAACCCCCTCCCCTTCTTTATCCCCGGCCACCAGCAGTCCTATCTTCTTTTTCAAAGGATTATACCATAAAGACAAAAGCCTGTCAAGGGTTGACGCTGACCTCTAAATGCGTTACCCACAATAGGGAATTCGGAATTGTAGGGGCAACCCAGAAATATTGCGAAATGCGGATTGCGAAAACGGATTGCGAAAAGACAGGTCACTATTCCTCATTTTCGCAATTCGCCTTCCGCCTTCCGCAATTTCTCTTGGTGTTTGCCCAAAATCATGGGCAGGCACAGGGGCCTGCCCCTACAAGATAATGATCCCATGAACATGGTTCGCAATGGCAATGCCAGGATAATGGTCGTCATCGATTTCAAACCCATGCACAACATCGGGCGATCCCATTGTAGGGGCAACCCCCTGTGGTTGCCCAAAAACCAGGGCAGGCACGGGGGCCTGCTGCTGCCGCATACCCCTCTGCGATGGCATGGATGATCTTGCGCGGCTCCAAAGCATCACCGATAACAATAGGATTCAGATCTTGAAGGTCTCGCGCCAGTTCGTTTGCAGGTTTTGCCGTGGCGGCCAGCACGACTCGATCAGCGGGGATGAGGAGCTTTTCTCCGTCCTTTCCCCGCACCAGCACGGCCTCGGTCTGAATGGCCTCCACCTGGACGCCGGTCATTATCTCCACACCGCGTTCTTTCAATTCGCGCAATAGGTAATCAAGATAGAGCGGGTCACTGCCACGCCCAAATGTTTCATACCTCTTTAGCACGGTAACGTGATTCCCCTGTACAGCCAAGTAATTCGCCGTCTCCAGGCCCACCGTTCCTCCACCGATGACAACAATACGTTGTCCGGTGAAGCGCAATCGGCGCGCCAGGAGGTCTTTGGCGGTCAGCACGTTCGGCCCATCCACGCCAGGAATAGGCGGGAGCACAGGCTTAGAGCCTGTGGCGATGATCACCACATCGGGTTTCAACGCCCGCACCTTTTCCGCATCCAGCGCCTGTCCCAGGTGGATTTCTACCCCCAGCCGGGACAACTCGTAATCGTAGTATTCCGTGATCCAGTTTAGTTTATCCTTCCCGGGCGGCACACTGCCCACGTTCAGGGTACCCCCCAAGCGGGGTTCTTTCTCGTAGAGAGCAACATGATGTCCGCGCAGTGCAGCCACGCGCGCTGCCTCCATCCCCGCCGGGCCACCGCCGATGATCAGCACCCGTTTGGGAACCGCCGCCCGTTCGAGCCGGACCGTCTCTGGTGCGCAGCCAACAGTCGGGTTGAGGGAACAGCGCAAGGGCACGCATTCCACGTGGCGGGCCATCACGCACTCGTTGCAACTGATACATTTACGAATTGCTCTTTCTTCTCCAGCCTGGGCTTTGTTAGGCCAATCAGGATCGGCGATGAGAGCCCGTCCCAAAGCAATGAAATCCGCTTTCCCTGTTTTCAGGATCTCCTCGGCTACATGGGGTTCACGTATGACACCCACAGCGATCACCGGGATGGAAACATGCTTTTTGATCTCCTCAGCAAGGTAGACCCGCCAGGCCTGAGGATATGGCATCGGATCCAGCCGCTTCTCCTTGCTTCCCAAGCCAAAATCTGGGTGGATAGCATCCGCTCCCGCCTCCTCCAGGCGTCGGGCGAACCACTGGGCTTCCTCCAGCGTAACTCCACCCTCTACCAGGTCTTCGGCTACCAGGCGCACCATAACAGGATAATCAGCGCCCAGGCGTTGCTTGATTCCCTTCACGATCTCCACCAGGAATCGTATCCTGTTGTTACGATCTCCACCGTACTCGTCCTGTCGCTTGTTTGTCAGGGGCGAGAGAAACTGGTTGATGAGCAAACCGTGGCAAGCCTGCAATTCTACGGCATCGAAACCGGCTTCCTTAGCCCGCCTTGCTGCCTCTATGTATGCATCTATCACACCCACAACTTCATCCCGGGAGAGGGCCCTGGGTATGAGACCGTCTTTGCGGGGTATGGCTGAGGGGCCGATAGGGATCTCGCCTTCCAGGTAGCGCAAATCAGCGTTCATCCCCGGATGAGCGAGTTCCACAGCAGCCTTTGCGCCAGCCCGTTGGATGGCCTCCGTCAGACGGCGCAATCCAGGAATGAAAGCATCGTTATCTATTCGAGGCTGCGTCTCACCATGCCGGGCCAGCGGATATGCGATGCAGGCATTTTCCACAACGATAAGCCCAACTCCACCTTTGGCCCGCTCTGCATAGTGGAAAAGCAATTCCTCGCTGACTGTGCCATCCTTTGCGGCAAGATTGGTAGAGATGGGCGGCATAATCAGCCGATTTTTTAACGTCATCGTCCCGATAGAACCGGGTTCAAACAAAGACGGAAACATTTTTACAGATCCCATGTCACATGCCTCCCTGTTGGGTCTGTTTCCAGGCTGCCAAAAAGACCGCAAAGGCCGTCTCCGGCAGTTCCTGCTGGCTGGCCCCGGCGCGCTTTAAAAGACATGCCGCTGCACACAGAGAAGCTCCTCATATACCGGTCTGATGTGTTATGAGGAGCCTTGCACGGGAGCCATCTCAGCACGACGTTCGCCAAAGTAACCGCGCAACCAGCCCGCCATCTTCAGATACGATACGAGGAGCAGAATTTGAAAGATGGGCATGGTCGCCGCCGGGATCGCGACCAACGGCGAGAAGGCCGTGGTTGCGATGGCAATGGCCGTACCATTGTTCTTCCCCGTGCTCGCAAACACAATAGCCATGTTGTCTCGATAGGACAGCTTCAGGTGGCGGTTAACCCAGGTCATGACGATAAGCGTTATAGCAATGAATAACCCGTTGGGAGCAAGGAGAAGCAACACGGTTTGCCATTTGTTCACGACCATCGTAGCTTTGGCAAAGAAGATCATGAACACGATCCCGTACATGGCCAGGAGCGATAAAGATGGAAAGAGAGGGCGCAATTGAAGGAACTTTTTCTCCCCCAGCCAACGAGTGAGCAGCAGCCGCGTGAGATAGCCAAAGATCATTGGCGCGATCAACACCTCGAGGATGGACATCAGCATATCGTGGATGGGAACCGGCACCCGATAATTCGCCGCGAAGACCGCCATCCAGAGCGGCACAGCCACGATCGCAAGGACAAAACTCAATGCCACAGCGACGGTTGCCAGTTCAAGATTGCCTTCTGCCAGGCCGGTATAACCGATGCTCATGCTGGAACAAGGCACGACCATCACCAGCAGAAAACCCAGCGAGAGCGATGGATCCGTTAAAAAGACCTTCGCAAGGATCCAGCCAATCAGCGGCGCCCACACGAAGTTGAACACGACCGTTAACAAAAGCCCTTTGATGTTTTTCCCTACCTTGAGCAAGGCCTCAAGTTTAAGGTTGATCATCATCGGATAGATGATGAAAAAGACGGCCAGCGTGGTCAGATTTTTCACAACGCTCGCATTTTTCGTCGTCCACGCCGCATTCGGATAACCCACCAATAGACCCAGCCCCATAGCCAGCAGAACATAGAGTAACAGCCATTTATTCAGATGTTCTTGTAGCGCTTTCATCGTAAAATCTCCTCCTTAAGCGGGGATACCCCCTTCCCTTATTCCTTCTGATGAACAAATCGTATTGACCAGTTTCTTAAATCCAGCCCAGCGCAACGGCAATTCCAGCAATCCCGATAAGAATGCCGAATATCGCCCGCAGCACCCAAGCCTTCATCGTCTTTGTCGCGCGGGCTCCCAGCCAGGAAAATACGAGGGTGACAAGGCCGACCCAGAGCACGAAATACCAGTTCTGGAAACCGTGTAGGGTCAGATTGGTCACTCCCACCGCCGTGACAGGGATCATCTGCGCCGAGGATGTTCCGATCGCGATGTGCATGGGATAGCCGAGGGCGTTCAGGATCGGCATATAATAAATACCGCCGCCAAAGCCAGTAAGCCCTGTTGCGGTACCAGCCAGAAGCATAAGAATCCACAGCTTCCATCCCGAAGAAAGCCTGCTGATTTGATCAAGCGTCACGCGGGCAGGAGTTGCGCCTTTCTTCTTGAATGCTACGGTGGTCATGTAAATACCGACGCCGATACAGGCAATTCCGAAGATCACCTTAAGAATCTTAGTCGGCGTATACACAGCAATCTGTGTTCCAATGAGAACTCCGGGTATCGCTCCAGCAGCAGCGACAATCGCTCCCCTTGTGTATACATGCCTCATATTGTAGTGGCTGATCACACCAGGAATGGTGGCAAGGCAGATGACGGCCATGTTCACTGCATAGGCCGTTTTGAGGGGAAGACCCAGCAGCAGCATCATGAGGGGTATCCGTAAAAAACAGCCCCCGATCCCCAGCCATGTTGCTATAAACCCGCATAACGCCCCTATGAAAATTATCCATGTTGCCAATAAAACGGTTCCCATAACATCCCTTCTCCTTTCTTTATCCTATTCGTTTGCACACCTTTTCTGATCCTTCACCCCACGCCCTCGCTCGCGAGGGGCCTTGGGGCAACGCCTTTATCCAGATCGGCCTCTCAAGTAGAACTTATGCCCCCTATACTCCGCCTCTACCAGTCGTCCCTTGGCGATTAAGCGCTGAACGAGCCCCCAGTCCGCGCCGGCCCGGGCCAGGAAGGCCGCCATCGCTTCCTCCCGCATCGGGTGGACAGCGGTTATGGCGATGAGGTCCGCCTCCACGTCGCCCGTAAAGGCAAAGGCATCCCCTTCGTAGCCGGTCAGCAGTTCAACCTGCACCCCAGCATCCCGGAAGATGGCGTAGGCCCGGGTGATGGCCTCATCCAGCGGCGGGCACACCCATCCTTCCGCCGGGGGCCGGGTCGGGATGGAGATGTAGGCCGTGGACGGGCGCAGCCGGGCCAGGAATTCGGCAACCGCCTCAACTTCGACCTCCCCGTCGTTTACGCCAGCCACCAGCATGGTTTCCGTCACCAGCCGACCCCGGAATTCGGCCGAGAACCGGAGGATGCCCTCCAGGATCGTTGGAAGCCGCAGGCGGCCGTGGGGACGGTTCACCCGACGCCACACCGGCTCCCGGACGGCATCCACCTTCACCGAGACCCAGTCGGCCTGCATGAGGTCGGCCCTGACCTCCTCCCGCCAGAGGAGCGAGCCGTTGGTGATGACGGCTATGGGGATGCCCAGGGGCCGCAATGAGGCGATCTCCTGCCCCAGGTTGATGTCCAAGGTCGGCTCCCCATCCGGCACAAAGCCGATGAAATCCACCGCCTCCCCGGATGCCCGGGCCTGAGCGACCCTTTCCCGGACCGCCTCCGCCACCCGGGCCGGGTCGTAGAAGGCGCGCCGCTGGACCCGAAAGGCCGACGTCCGCCCCACCTGGCAGTAGATGCAGGAGTAGGTGCACACCTTGGGCGGGATGTGATTCACGCCCAGGCTGTGGCCCAGTCGGCGGGAAGGGATGGGGCCGAAGGCGATCATCCGTCACCTCCTGAAGGCGATGCTCCAGCCTGCGCCGGCGGGGAGAAAGTCGTCGCCGAAGGCTTCGGCGAACATCCGCCGGGCCAGGTCTCCGGTGCAGTGGCACGGCGCAATCCGCCGGACCCCCAGGGCCCGCAGGCCGCCGATGACCTCCGCAATCTGTCCCCGGTCCGCCCCAAATAGGTGAAAGCCCCCTACTACCAACGCCACCTCGCCCTTCCCGACCTGCCGTGCCCGACGGACCATCTCCACGACGCCAGGGTGGGCGCATCCGGTGACGACCACCAGCCCCTCCGCCGTCCCCACGACCAGCGCCTGCTCCATAATTCCACCGGAGTCCACTTCGCCGGTGGTATGGACGCCGGGGAGGATCTCCGTCGGCCCGGTTACCTCCACCAGCGCGGTGCGGGCTCGGACGCTCCCCTTGAACGAGGGGGGAAACGACGCCGGGACGTAAACGGTCGGGCGGGCGCCGGCATCCAGCAGCGCAGTCAGCCCGCCGGTATGGTCGCCGTGGATGTGGGAGAGGACAACGACGTCTACAGCGCGCGGGTCCATGCCCCCCTCCGCCAGGTTGCTCAAGAGGGTTGGTCCGTCGCCGCCGGTGTCAAAGAGCACTACCCCATCGGGCGTCTCCACCCAACAGGCGAAGCCCCAGGCCGTCCGAAAGCGCGGGTTAAAGGTGTTGTTATCGTAAACGACGGTAAAGGTCACGGTTTCCTCCTTTCTGTCGGTGCAGGTTGAGGGACGTGGAGTCGGTGGACTTATGCCCTTCATCTTGCATGCGGCCATAAGGCCTATTAGCATCAGACCGATGAGAATCGCTTTTCCACATCGCACTCCGCTATCCCGCTTTCGCATCAGCGACCACCGCCATCCCGATGAATCCACCCCAGGGTAAGGATGACGGCCTGCGGGGAATTCCCCAGGGGAAGAGCGTTGTGCGCCAGATGACCTTTGCCTGCGGTCCGGCGACCGACCGCACCAACCGTTGCAGTTCCCACACGCTGCAGAAATGGGCCGCGCGGTAGACCGATGGTCGGAAGAGGCCCGCTATCCGTCGCGCCAAGCCCAGAGGGCTCCAGAGGTTGAGGACGCCCAGGACAAGGCCGTATCGGGCGACCCGCAGTGCCTCGGCCAACGCCTCTTGCGGGTGGGCTAGAAATTCCAGGGTGGTGATCAGAACCACCAGGTCCACGGCGCCATCGGCAAAGGGAAGACGGTGAGCGTCGCCCCGGACCAGCAGGAGACCGTCCAGCGCCTGGGCCAGCATCGGCGCGGAGATGTCCAGCCCCACTGCCCAAAACCCCTCATCCCGCAGCCAGCGGGTGAAGTGGCCCGTCCCGCAGCCGACTTCCAGGACAGTGCGCGCTCCAGGAAAGAGCCCTATCAGCCACCGGAGCAATTGTTTCTCCTGCCGGTCGGCCTGCCGCCCCTGAGGGGTTTCATACCACGCTTCGTAGTGGGCGGCGACCTCTTCCCCGAAGACGGTGGTCGCCATCCTACCCGCCCTCCGGCCGGGGACAGGCGTTGGAGAAGGTGACGACCATCACCACCTCTCCACCCTCCGTGGCCCGGTGGAAGGCCTGCCGGAGCGCAGCGAATACGGTTTCTTCCTCCCCCCAGACCAGCGTGCTCATCGGGCCCATCTCCACGTTGAGCCCCTGTTCCCGCAGGATGCGCACGGTTTCCCGAATCGTCGGCCCAATGGAGGGCTGACGCAGGGGATAGAGACTGACCTGAGCCGAAATCTGTGCCATTCTCTCCTCCTAACGGCGCCCCCGACGGCGCCAACGCCAGCGGCGGCCCTGGCCACCGACAGAGGAGCGTGGAATACCGGTTGGGAACGGTCCCGTTCGTTGCCCTTCCTGCTGTTCCAAGAGCATGTCTACCACCCTGGGGAGGACCTCCCGGCCTACGAAGGCCAAGGCCGACCCCAGCGTGGACAGGATGCCCGCCGAAGGCCGGGTGCCCGTGGTGACGGGCCGAGCCGGCGCCGGGACGGGCTCCCTCACCTCCTCCACGGCGAGAATCGCCCCATTCGGGCATGCCTCCAGACACGCCTGGCATTCCCGGCAGAGCGATGCCTCAATCGCCGCAACGCCTTTCACCAGCCGGATCGCGCCGGTCGGACAGACCTCCAGGCAGCGACCACAACCCGTACACAGCTTCTCGTCTACCTGCATCAAGAGCCATCACCTCGCTTTAGTGCAAAACGAACAATCCTTTCCCACACCTCCGCCAGGGCCCGGGAGACGGGACCGTCCGCATGCTCGGTCACCGTCCGGCCCTGCACCATCGCTTCCGTAACCACCACATCGTAGGGAATGCTCCCCACCACGGGAACCCCGCGCCGGGCGCAGAAGGCGTGGATTTCATCGGCGCGGCCAGGGTTCAGGTCCGCCTTGTTGAGGACCACCAGCGCCGGAATGCCGAAGTGCTCCGTGGTCGCCAGGATGCGCTCCAGGTCGTGGATGCCGGAGACGGTGGGCTCAGCGACCAGCAACGCCAGGTCCGCCCCCGCGCTGGCGGAGATGACCGGACAGCCGATCCCCGGCGGCCCATCCACCAGAACCAGATCCGCGCCGGTATCCAGCGCCCACAGGCGGGCCTGCTGCTTGACCAGGGTCACCAGTTTCCCCGAGTTCTCCTGTCCGGGGAACAGGCGGGCGTGAAACAGAGGGCCGAAGCGGGTTTGGGAACGATACCAGCGCCCGGACTCCCGCTCCTCCATCCGAATCGCCTCCGCCGGACACCGGTAGAAGCAGGCCGCACAGCCCTCGCAGGCCAGCGGGTCCACCCGATAACGGGAATCGGGAAGGGAATGGACGGCGTCAAACCGGCAGGCCGCCTCGCAGACGCCGCAGCTGATGCATTTCTCCAGGTCTATGACGGCGACCTTCCCGCCCATGAACGAATGCTCCTCCTGGCGTTCGGGAGAGAGCACCAGTTCCAGGTTGGCCGCGTCCACGTCGGCATCGGCCAGGACGACGGAGAGCTCGCAGGAGGCCAGGTGGGCAAGCGCCGCCGCGACCGTCGTCTTGCCAGTGCCCCCTTTGCCGCTCAGGATGACCAATTGTTTCATCGTCCTACCTCGCAGCCATTTCCTCCCACAGGGCGCGGAACCGCTCCCGGTAGTTCGGCTGCGCCGCAACCAGCGGCATCCCCTTTGAATACGCCTCGGCGATGCGCCGGTCGTGCGGGATGTGCAGGAAAACCGGGATGCCCTCGGCGGCGCAATACGCCTCCACCCTCCGGTCGCCCACGCCGTCCCGGTTGATGACCACGCCGACTGGCAATCCCAGCCCGTCCCGGGCGAGCTCCACCGCCAGTTGCAGGTCGTGCAGGCCGAAGGGGGTGGGCTCGGTGACCAGAAGGACGAAGTCCGCTCCCCGCATCGTCTCCACCACCGGGCAGGAGGTCCCGGGCGGCGCGTCCAGAACGACCGGGCGGTCACGGGAGTCCGGCGGGATGACCCACTCCTTCAGTTGGCGGATGACCGGAGCGGCCATCGCCTCGCCCACGTTCAGCGTCCCCTGAGCGAACTCCACGGGCCCGGCCCATCCCCTCTCCAGGACGCCCATCGGGCTCAGCACTTCCCGGATGGCACCGGTGGGGCAGTTGAAGGCGCAACTCCCGCAGCCATGGCACAGTTCCGGGAAGAGCAGGACCTTCTGGCCCACGACGGCGATGGCATGATACTGGCATACCTCCGCGCAGCGGCCGCAGCCGGTGCACCTTGCCAAGTCCACCTCCGGGATCGGGCGTCCCACCTCCCGCCGCTCCTCCAGGACCGGGTTCAGGAAGAGCGCGGCGTTGGGTTCCTCCACGTCGCAGTCCACCAGGAGCGGGCGCCGGTCGGAGAGGCTGAGGGCCAGGCCGACCGCGACCGTCGTCTTGCCGGTACCCCCTTTGCCGCTGGCGACGGCGACGATCATCACAATGCCTCCAGTTCCCGCAACATGGCGGTCAACTCCTCGGCCCGGACGTATCCGACGACGGTGATCTCCTGTCGGGCGACACCCTCCACCTTCGCCACCGCGTCGCGGATGGCGAGGGCCAGAGGAACTGCGATGGGACAGATGGGCGAGGAGGGGCGGAAGGTGTAGCGGACCGTCCCCTCCTCGTCCACCGTCAGGTCCTCCACCAGCCGCATGC
>Ga0209225_1000355_pt1 | contig 54750 bp, 52 predicted proteins | sample WasSprMetagenome_FD_184732 | JGI IMG/M metagenome (GOLD analysis project Ga0209225, IMG submission 184732) | Sulfidic aquatic microbial communities from Washburn Spring, Yellowstone National Park, USA - WS (SPAdes) (version 3) | ecosystem: Environmental > Aquatic > Thermal springs > Hot (42-90C)... | reverse complement strand
AAACCAAAATAAAATAGTATACTCTCCTTTAGGTAAATATATTGTTTTTTGAGTATAATTACCAGGTATTCCATAACCACCCATCATTCTCCTAACACCACAAATAGAGGTTAAATTATTACTCCAGCCTGGAAAAGAAAGAGACCCATCTTGTAGGGGAAGGAGTTCTTTTTTATTACCCCAATATGTAGCTCCTGGGTTTCCATAATAAATATAGATAAGTTTTTCTGAATTTGCTGGTAGAAATGGTATTTTTATCCAGATTGGAGTATGAGGTGCATTGCAAGACTCAGCTCTTACCCAGTAAGGTAATAAAGTTTTTCCATCAGAATCAGTAACTGCTATATCTCCACAGTCTCTACGCATTTTTCCAGCAGAAATTAAAGATTCGGTATCTAAATATATAAAAAAAGAGTGATTAGAGAAGCTTTTAGAAGTATAATTTTTTATTCTCGTACTCCTTACATAACGGAAATAATTACCACTTCTTGTATCTCCAATCACAGTTAATTTATCTCCACGATCAGAAGAATAAATGACTGCTCTTCCTACAAAAATTGGAGCATAGAGCCAATTATTACCGCTTTTCCTCTCAAACAGAAATCCTTCATTTTCTGTCTTAAATACAGTATATTTTTGTGTTGTTTGGGAAAGGGCTGGTTTTAAGTAGAGATAGAAAAATGAAAATAGGGTTATTAAAATTAGTAATCCTATTAAAGCTAATAAATCTTTTCTGTTTTTCATATTATTAAATTATAGCATATTTAAAATTCGCTTGTCAAGTCAATTGTGGATAGAAAAAGATAATTTACCTGGATGGGGACCGGATTTGTTGCCCGGATGGGAACCCGATAAACTCTCCTGATAGGAACTGGATAAGTTACCCGGATGAAATACCCAGATAATGATCGGATGAAATACCCGGATGGATATCGGATGTATCCGCTTGATATCCGGGTGATATTATCCGGTTTGAATCCGGGTAGAGATATCCGGTTTTAAATCCGGGTAGTATTATCTGGTTTGTACCCGGGTAAATACTATCCGGTATAAATCCGGGTGCTGTTATCCGGTTTGCATTCGTGTATTACGAATAAATTTTATTCCAAAAATCTTTTTCTTCTACTTGGGCTAATTTTAAAATTCCTTTTAAGGTTCCAGGAGCTAATTCTTTATGTAAGGGAACTATAGTAGTAATTTCTTTATGATCTATTTTCTTTCTTAATTTAACATGGCTACCTTTCTGTGAAACAAAATAAAATCCAAAATCACGACATAAAATTTTTATAGCTCTTCTTCCAGAAATTGGTTTATACATTCTTTAATTTAAGCTCAAGTGTAGTAACTAAAGGAGATTCTTTAGGTAATTTTTTCTTCAATTTTGGTTGATCTTCTAAATATAATTCAACTGCTTCTTTAAGATTCTTTTTAGCTTCATCAATAGTTTTCCCCTGGCTTACTACTCCTAATTCAAGACAATGAGCTACATACCATTTTCCTTCTTTAGTAATAATTGTAGTAAATTTGTAATTCATTTTATTTCTTTAATGTTTGCTTAATTTTGACCTCTAAAATATTATAACACAATAGAAGTGGGAGGTAGGAAGTAAGAGATGAGAGTAGTTTAAAACTATAACTATCTTGTCTGATCGGACATAGAAAGTTATACTAGGCGAATATTACCCGGATAAGAAACGGATAAAAATACGGATAAAAATACCCGGATTATTAACGGATAAGTTACCCGGATTTGGAACGGATGTATCCGCTTGATATCCGGGTGATATTATCCGGTTTGAATCCGGGTAAATATAATCCGCTTAAAATTCGGGTAATTTTATCAGCGTTTATCCGCGTTGTTATCTGCGTTCATCAGCGGTGTATCAGCGTTAATCTGTAGGTCTTATTCCTCAATTGCTTGCATTGGACAACTTTCTTTTGCTTCTTTTATACAATCTTTATATTTTTTAACATCAACATTATCTTTTACTTTAGCTTTTCCATCCTCCAATTCAAAAACTTCTGGACACAAGCTTTGACACATTCCACAACCTATACATTTTTCTCTATTTACCTTTACCATTTTTATTTTATTCAATAATTTCGACTGCTTCTCCTTTTTCAACTCTTTTTGGCGGATTTGGTTTTTCATCTGGATACCCTACAGGAATTATTGCTATGGGAATTAAATTTTCATCAAGGTTCAAAATTTTTCTAACTTCATTTTCATCAAAAGCACCAATCCAACATGTTCCTAATCCTAAACTTGTTGCTAATAACATTAAATTTTCTATTGAAGCAGAAACATCGCAAATTAAATATAACCTTTCTCCTCTTTCACCATAATTTTTAGAAATATTTTTATCTCCACAACAGACAATTACCAATGGAGCAGATTTTATAAAGTTTTGATTATATGAAGCCTTTGCTAATTTTTCTTTTATATCTTTATTGAAAACAAAATAAAATTTTCTTTTTTGCAAATTCCCTGCTGATGGTGCCCAAATTAAAGCATCAATTAATTTATCAATTACTTCTGTTGGAATTTCTTTATCTTTAAACTTTCTTATACTTCTTCTTTTTAATATTGCTTCATATACGTCCATTATTAAAGTTTAACCTATTTTGAAAATAAAACAAAATTTTTTAAAATTTAATTAAGGAGGGTTGTGCCGAATGGTAAGGCGACGGCCTGCTAAGCCGTGCTCCTGTTTTTTAGGGAGCTTGCGGGTTCGAGTCCCGCACCCTCCGCAAATATGGAAAAATTAATAAAAATTGATTATGAGGCGCAAGGGTTCATTACAAAATACTACTAGCCTTTTTAATTTTCCAAAGGCAGGCAAAAGAGAGAAAATTGATAAGAATATTTTAGATAATCTTTTAAATAAATATATTATTAAAGATATGAATGATTGGTATGATGTTAATGCTGATTTGATAATTACAGATCCACCATTTGGTATAGATTTTAACGGAAAACCTACAAATTACAATAGAAAATCAGAAAATGTGGTTGATGGTTATGTAGAATGGAAAAATTCTGAATATGGAGAAAAAATCCAACAATTATTAGAATGCATAGAAAGAAATTTAAAAGAAAATGGGCAGGCTTTAATCTTTTCTGGGTGGAATAATAGTAATATCATTCACGATAAAATTATACAATTCAAAAAATTGAAATTAAGAGGAAAATTATATTGGATTTATAATTTCGCACCAGTTTGCAGAAAAAAACCATCTCATAATGTATATGAAATTTATTGGGTAACCAAAGGAGAAAAATGGACTTATCATAAAAGGTGCTCTACTGAACATTGTTTAAAAGGAGAACCTAATCTAACATCCCTTAAATTTGTAAGAGATTACAAAGTAAATATGCCAAAGTATCCGACCCGGCTTCCTTTCAAGCTTATTCAATGTCTTTTAGAACACTTTTCTAACAAAGGTGATCTAATTTTTGATCCATTATGCGGAAGTGGAATGGTGGGGATAGTTTCTTATATGTTAGGCAGAGATTTTATTATGGGTGATTTAAATCCAAATGGGAAAGTTGTTTTTAAACATCTTTTAGATTATTATTTGAATAAGAATGGTTTAATTCAAGATCAAAAAATATTAACATGGTGGAAAAAATAAATAAAAATTCATTTAACAAATCTAGATTATTATTTAAAGAAATCAAAAGAAGAATCGAGAATAAAAAATATAAGCCAAATGTTCTTGAATTTGAAAAAGCAGTTCAAAAGTTGGTTGAAGAATATAATACTGCTAATTGGGAAAATAGATTTGTAGTTGGAGGTGCTTTAGAAATCCTTTTCTGTGCACTGTTAAAATCGTTAGGTTTTCAATGTAAATGGTTAAAAGAAGCAAGATATGATGTTAAAGTAAATAAGATGAAATTTTCTTTAAAAAGTAACTTTGTTGGTAGTGGAGATATTCGATTAATTAATATCCTTGGTGATGAAAAGGCAACTTGGGAAGAACCTACTTTATTTTTTATTAGTAGCTTAGGAATTTGTTATGCAGATCCTCAAATGAATCTAAGAACAAAACATACTAGGGATGCATTAGTAATAAATACTAGAGAAATAAAAAATTTAGTTAAAAATCATAATGAATGGTTAATATCTATTTCTATTCCTCGAAAATCGAGAAGCCCTAAAGAAGCTAAAACAGCTAGTTATGATGTTGCTAGGTCAATATTAGAAGAAATTAATAGTCAGTATTTGAAGAAATATATCCCTAAATAATATCGAGAGGAAAGATTAAAAAATTCTGAAATATTTTATAATTTAATATTATGAGGTTGATTCCGAAAATTGGTTTAGAGATTCATTTAGAATTAAATACGAAAACAAAAATTTTCTGCCCCTGTCCGAATGATCCTGATGAAATTCATCCAAATGTTAATATTTGTGAAATTTGTACAGGGCAACCAGGAACTTTACCTTCTTTCAATAAAAAAGTTTTAGAATATGCTATTATGCTTGGTAAGGCTTTAAATTGTAAGATTAATAATTTTAGTTATTTTGTAAGAAAAAATTATTTTTATCCTGATCTTCCTAAAAATTATCAGATTTCTCAATATGAGTTACCATTATGCAAAGATGGCTATTTAAAAATAAATGATAAAAAGATAAGAATAAGAAGGGTTCATATAGAAGAAGATACAGGAAGATTGATTCATGGAGAAAATGAAAGTTTTGTTGATTTTAATAGATCAGGAATACCATTATTAGAAATTGTTACAGAACCAGATATAGATTCAGGAGAAGAAGCAAAAGATTTTGTAGAGGAGTTAATTTTAATAATAAGATATTTAGGAATATCTAATGCAAGCCCTGAGAAAGGTGAGATAAGATTTGAGGCGAATGTTTCAATAGCACCAGAAGATTCAAAAGAATTAGGAACAAAAGTTGAAGTGAAAAATTTGGGCTCAATAAGATCATTAAAAGATGCTATAGAATATGAGATTAAAAGGCAAATGGAGCTTTATAGAGAAAATAAGGAGATAAAAAGAGAAACAAGAGGATTTGATGAAGTAAAAAGAATAACATTTTCACAAAGATGGAAAGAAGAAGCAGAAGATTATAGATATTTTCCTGAACCAGATTTGCCGCCAATAATTTTAACTGATGAATATATTGACTCTATACAAATAAAAGAATTGCCTGAACAAAGAAGAAAAAGATTAAAGGAAGAATATAATTTGAGTAGTAGCGAGGCTGAAATTCTTGTTAAAAATAAAGAGCTTGGAGAATTTTATGAAAAAACTTATTCTGAGTTAAAGGCAATGATGGGGGTTTTTGATACAAAAATTTTGTACAATATTTTGGTTAATGATGTTTTAGGACTTTTAGAGAAATTTAAAAAAGAGTTAATAGATTTGGATTTTAAACCTTATGATCTTGCTTTGCTTTTAAATAAATTGCAAAATGGAGAAATTAGTATTAAAATCTTGAAAGATATATTGAAAGAAGTTATTGATAGAAATGAGAGCGTTAAAGTTTTATTAGAGAAAAAGAAAGTGATTAGAGATGAAAGTGTTATAATTAGTTTAATTGAAGAAGTTATAAAAGAAAATCAAAAAGCTGTTGAGGATTATAAAAAAGGAAAGGAAAGTGCATTGCAATTTTTGATAGGTGAGTTATTGAGAAAAACAAAAGGTCAAATTGATATAAGTATGGCGAAAGATTTATTAATTAAAAGATTAAAAGAATGATAAAAAAAAGATATATTTTTTATATTTTTTCAATATTGATTTTTTTGTTTGGTGGATTGGCTCCAAATATTTTTAATTTGAATTATGGAATAGATTTAAAAGGGGGGCAATTAATTGAAATAAAAACAACATTGAGTGATATAGATTTTATTTTGAAAGAACTAAACATAAAAGGAGAAATAACAAAAACTAAAGATAGCATAATTTTGAAAACAAGAAATATTGATCCTAATTTTCTTTTAAACAATGTAAAAAAATATGATCCAGGAGCTAAAATAACAAAAGTAGACGAAGTTAGCCCATCCTTAAGCGGAGAATTAGCAAAAAAAGCACATCTGGCTATATTATTTGTTTTATTAGGAATAGGACTTTATATTACAATAGCATTTTGGGAAAAGAGAGGTTTAATAAGTGGATTTTTGTTTGGGATTGTAACAGTTTTGACACTTTTTCATGATGTTATAGGAAGTTTTGGAATTTTTACTTTACTTTCTCATATTTACAACTATGAATTTAACATAAATATAATAATAGCATTTTTGTTGGTAGTATCATTTTCTACTCATGATACAATTGTTGTTTTTGATAGATTAAGAGAAAATTTAAAAAGAGCAGGAAAAATTTCTGAAGAAGTTTTTGAAGATTCAATAAGACAAACAATTGTAAGATCCATTAATATTTCTTTTACAATAATACTTTCAATTTTGCCAATTTTATTTTTAATTGAAAATATAAAACCTTTTGCTTTGGTTTTAATAATAGGAACAATCATTGGAACATATTCTTCTTTATTCTTAGCAACTCCTTTGGTTTATGACTTAACAAGGAAATGAAAATCTTACCTGCCATAAACACAGAAAACTTTGATGAAGCAAAAAATAGAATTAATTTATTAAAAGATCTGACAAAAGAATTCCATATTGATATCTCTTCTTTAGATTTTTCAAATTATCAAACATGGCAAAATCCAAAAGATATCGATAGATTAGAAGAAGATTTAAGACTTCATTTGCATTTGATGATAAGATTGAAACCCCAAGAAATTTTGAAATGGGATAATAAAAGAGTTAAATCTTTTATCTTACATTTAGAAGGAACAAATTTGCCAGATGCCTTGATAAAATTTTCTAAAAAAACTAAAAAGAATTTATTTATTGCATGGAGTCCGAAAATTGAAAAAGAATTTATTGAAAGATATATAAAATTTGTAGATGGAATTTTGGTTTTAGGAGTAGAGCCAGGAAAATCTGGACAAGAAATTTTAGAAGATACTTTTGAAAGAATTAAAATAGCAAAAAATATTTTAAACAACAAACAAAAATTAATAGTTGATGGAGGGATAAATGAAGAAAATTTTGAAGAGATAAAAAAATTTGAGCCTGATATTATTGTTTTAGGTTCTGCAATATTTGACAAAGAAAATCCAAGGGAAGAATATTTAAAATTTTCAAAATTAGTTATAATTTAATATGGCTTTTGGAATTTTGTTTTTAATATTTTTAATCTTTCTTTGGTTTTCTTGGTTAGAGCAAAAAGAAGGAAATACTGCATGGGCGATAGTATTTTTAATTGCAGGCTTATCAATTTTCATTATGGCATTAGTTAGTAGATAATTAAGGACAAACACAACTATTTAAATTTCGACATTTCTCCCATCTTTTTGTTCCATACTCAAAATGCCACCATTCTGCACTATATCTAACCCAACCAGCTTCGCACATTATTTTTTGTAATAATGAAGCATTTGCTGCACCACCTTTTAAACTTACATCAACTGCCCTCCCTAAATTATGAGAAGACTTTCCAGGAGGAGCTACATATTTGCTTGCTATTGTTTCGCTTCCATATTTTTTTAATGCTTTTTCCCATAATACTTTTTGTTTAGCAATACTTCTATAAGCAGAAAAAACATAGATTATTTGGTTATATTTTTCTTTAGCAATTTTGCCTGCCTTTTGTAAATGTGGTATAACAGCACAATCTAATCGTTTGTCACTTGCAAGAATAATTAATCCTTCTGAGTTTTGTAACGGGCATAAATTTATAGTAGGAGGTATTGTTTCGCCAGGGTATATTTCCGCAGAATCATTCATTACTATATACTCTTCGCTCGGCATTTCTAAACTTGTTACTCTATAAAATATCAATTTAGCATTGAATATATTAGGATTTATCCAATAAAGAATAGCACCAAATATGAATATAATAGCTAATCCTTTAAGTGCTCCTATCATTTTATCTTTTCCTGATCCTTTTACATCAGGAATAGGGCTTAACATATACAAAATAGCTCCATAAAGAAAGATTAAAAATGCTACTAAAACTGCTAAAGCTACTAAAAGATTATATATCCCTTGAATACAAGATTGTAATGCTTCTGGATAATAACCCAAATAATCACCTCTACAATATTCTTTAATAAAACTTGTTAATTCTTGGGCATAAGCAATTTTTAACATTTGAATTTTTCTTTTAAATAATCTTTTAATTCTTCAATTTTTACTCTCTCTTGTTTTATTGAATCTCTATCTCTAACTGTCACATCATTTTTTTCTAATGTTTCAAAATCAATTGTTATACAATATGGGGTTCCTATCTCATCTTGCCTTCTATATCTTCTTCCTATTGAGCCAGTTTCGTCATAAAAAGTTACAAAATCATCTTTTAGTAAATCATAAACTTCTTTTGCTTTATTCACTAAATTTTCTCTATTTGATAATAATGGAAATACTGCTAATTGAATTGGTGCTATATATGGTTTTAATCTTAAAACAATTCTTCTTTCTCCTTCTAATTCATCTTCATCATAACTTTCGCAAAGCAATGCTAAAAAAATTCTTTCAACACCACTTGATGGTTCAATAACATAAGGGATAATCTTTTTCCCTGTTTCCTCATCAAAATAACTTAAATCTTTTTTAGAATATTCAGAATGCCTTTTTAAATCATAATCTGTTCTATTTGCTATTCCTTCTATTTCTCCTAATCCAAATGGAAACTTATATTTTATATCTATTGTTCTTTTTGAATAATGTGCCAATTCTTCTTTAGGAACATCTTCAGGAATTAAATTTTCTCTTTTAATTCCAATCTTTTCATACCATTTTAATCTTTTATTAACCCAAAAATTAAACCATTTTTCATCTTCTTCTGGTTTTACAAAAAATTCTATTTCCATTTGCTCAAACTCTCTTACTCTGAATATAAAATTTTTAGGGGTTATCTCATTTCTATATGCTTTTCCAATTTGTGCTATACCGAATGGTAACTTTGCTCTTGCTGTATTCAATACATTCTCAAAATTTACAAAAATCCCTTGTGCTGTTTCTGGTCTTAAATATGCTTCTGATGATAATTCTTCAACAGGTCCTACATATGTTTTAAACATAAGATTAAAATTTCTTGCCTCCATCAATCTCCCACCGCAAATAGGACAAGAAGCTAATCCATCTTTTATCTCTATCTCCCCATATTCACCCTTTAATAAACTATCTTCTTTAAATCTATTATGACATTTTTCACACTCAACTAATCTATCATAAAAGTTTTCAATGTGGCCAGATGCCTCATACAATTTTCTTGGACCTATATTTGAACTTTCTATTAGAAAAATATTTCCCATATTCAAAATATCTTTTAGCCATAATTTTTTAATATTATTTTTCATCAAGACTCCTAAATGCCCGAAGTCATAAAATCCCCTTAAACCACCATAAATTTCACTGCTCTGGAAAACAAACCCTCTTTTCTTTGCTAAATTTATTATTTTTTCAAAATCATACATTCTAATAGGAGCTTAAATTTTTTATATCTTGAACTGTTATGGGATCTGTTGTCAATTCAAATGTTTTTCCTGAAAATTTTCCTGTAGCTGTTAATGATAATTGTGGAATTACTATGAATCTATCTATATCTCCATATAAAGGAGGCGTAACTTCTATTTGTTGAATTAATGTATATTGACCATACACATCTCCATATCCAGCATTTATTTTATCAATCCTATAAACCCAATCACCCGTATTTTGATTATAGGATAAATTCATTGGATTAAATTCTCCTCCAAATAAACCTGTCAAAGAAACACCCATAGGAATCTTTGTTTTAATTATAACATTTTCAAAATCTTCTCCGTATGTTGATATTAATAAATAAAAAGATAATGTCGTCTTTTGCCCTTTTTGTAATGGGAATGGGCCTGAGTTTGTAAAGTTAGTATCTTTAAATAATACTGTTGGCTTTAAAGTAATCTTCCCAGGTATTATCTTTTTATTCTCTGCTTCTACTGAAAATTTTTTTGTTAGTATTTGAACTTCTGGTGGAATTGATTCTGTTTCTAATACTGCCCTAACTTTTGCTTCTAAATTTTTTGACCCAGATGGGTAATCTTTTATAAGATTTATAGAAAAATTAACAAAATCGGATGTTTGTGGTTTTATATCATACAAAGAAAGCTTATTCCTTGCATCCCATATTATAGATTTTTCAAAAGGAGAAAAGTATCCATCTGTTGAAATAGAATTAAAATCGAAGGGTCCTTCAAGATATACTTTCAAAACAACATTATTTAAATTTATAGTACTTTTATTTTCCCATAAAATTTTATAATCTATACTTTTACCAAGGGGAATTAAATTTTCTTCAGGAGAGGTTTCTATTTTTAAAGTTATAGGAATCTTAAATGCTTTTATTGCTATAGGCACATTATTAAGATTAAATTCTCTATTTTCGTAAATTATTTTTGGAGTTAAGGTTATAATAGGGTTAAGAGGCTCTTCTTTAAATTTAGATGTTATATTTATTTCAAAATAAGAGTTTGGAGGGATAGAATTTGCTTGCCAATTTAATAACCCTTGCGGAGGCGGAGATAAAGAAATTATTTCTAAACTTTCTGGTATATCTAATGTTAAATTCAAATCTATATTTTTATCTGAATGATTAATTGCCTTAATAGATATCATAAAAGGTTCCCCTATAAAGATTTGTGATGGTTTAAATATTTGGTATGTTAATGCTTCACTTTTTATACTCACACTTAAATCTTTATCTATCTGAAAGCTTTGATTTCTTTTTTCTGTTAAATAAGTTAAAGAAGAGTATATTTTAGCTATTTGATTAGCTTTACCTAAAAAAATAAGATCTACTTTTACTTCTTGAGAAGATTTAGGCCCTATGTCTCCTATAGTAAAAACTTTTGAATCAGAAGTTTCATCTTTAAAATATGCTCCGTTTTTTAGAGATATTTCCAATTTAGCATCTTTTAGGGTATATAAAGAATTATTTGTGATTTTTATCGAATAAGAATAATCTATTAAAGAATCAGCTTCTACTGGGCCAATAATATCGATACTAACCCCTTTTATAAAGATTGCTCTATAGTATAAAACAAAAACAAAGATACCAAGGCTTATTAAAAATAAAGATAATATGATTAAAAAGATTTTTTTAAGATTAAAGATTTTTTCTTCGGCTACGGCTTTTTCTTGCCATAATTCATATTCTTCTGGTTTCCTTCTTTTAACCCCCCAAATTTTTTTAACCCTACCAACTCTTTCTGAGGGTTTTACTTTATATAACTCTTTTTCTAATTTTTCTTCAAATTTCTCTTCCTCCATAAAATAATTTTAATATATTTTAAATTTTAAAAAATTAAAGGTCTTTCCATTTCTTTAGGAATTTCTAATCCCATTAAGTATAAAATTGTTGGTGCTACATTTGCTAATGTCCCTTTAACATTTTTTTCTTCTTCAGATAACCTTTTTGGATCTTTTTCTTCTATATAAAAATCTCTTCCAATAATATAACAAGGGACAGGATTATCATTGTGGCTTGTATCTATTTTTCCTGATTCGAAATTTAACATTTGCTCCATATTACCATGATCACTTGTTATTATCATAACCCAATCAGTATCTTTTATCTCATCATATATAGTTTTTAAATATTTATCTAAACCTTCTGCAACTTTTACTGCTAAATCTATATTTCCTGTATGTCCTATGATATCAGGGGCTGGATAATTTACTAAAATAAAACTATAAATATTTTCTCTAATAGCTTGTATTAAAAGATTTGTTATGCTTTCACTTTGCATTAAAGGATTTTCTGAAAAAGGAATAGGAGAAGGAGGTAAAATTTTCCAAAATTCATTAGGATGCAAATCTTTATATAAACCATTAAAACAATATGTGGTAGGATATTCTTTTGCTTTTTCTGTTATTTTCAATTGTTTTAATCCATGTTCGGATATGATTTTTGTTAAATGTGTTTTAATTTTTTGTGGAGAGAAGGCACAAGGAATATTTATTCCTTCTATATATTCCACCATACTTGCAATGAAAAGATTCTTTTTTTCTGGCCTTTGAAATTTATCAAAATTTTTATTAACAAAAGCCTCAAAAATTTGTCTTATACCATCTTTTCTAATATTAAAGAAAAACACAGCATCATTATCTTTTATTATCCCATCTTTATCAATAATCAGTGGTTCTAAGTTTTCATCTATAAAATTTGGGTTCTCTCTATATTTGTTCTCAATATATTCTATATAATTTTTAACTTCTTCTCCTATTCCATTTGTAATAAGATAAAAAGCAACAGCAGTTTTTACTTTCCAATTTTCATTTTTATCCATTCCATAACTTCTTCCACAAATTGTAGCTATTTTCCCTACTCCTTTTTCTTTTATAACTTCGTTAAGTTTTTTTAATAAATCTACCCCTGATTGAGGTGGGCTATCTCTTCCATCTAAAAAAAGGTGTAAATAAACCCTATCAAATTTTTTTCTTCTAAAAAATTCTAAAAGATTAACTAAATGATCAAAAGAGGCATGAATTATTCCTTGAGTTAAAAGACCAATCAAATGAATGTTGCTATTATTTTCTATAGCATGGTTTAGAAGATTTTTTAATGTTTCATTTTCAAAAAAATCTCCATTTTTTATAGATATTGTTATCCTTGAGTAATTTTGATAATAAACGCAACCACAACCTAATATTAGATGTCCAATTTCGCTGTTTCCTTCTTCACCCCAGGGCAATCCAACTGCTATTCCTGAAGCTTGAAGAAGAAAAAATGGAAAATGCTTTCTGGCAAAATCTAAAAACTCCTTTTTTGCTAAATGAATAGGATTTATAAAACTTTTTTTACCTTCTCCCCATCCATCTAAGATTATTAAAATAACTCTATAATTCATAATAGATTTTTAAATTTTGAAAAGATAAACTTTTGAAACTTTATCTTTTATTTTTTTGGGTTGATTGATTCTTTTGATAAGAGGAATATCTTTAACTTTTATCCTTTCCACTTTTTCATTAACAATCAACAACTCTTCATCATCATTAATAAGATCAGCAAAAATTAATTCTCCAAATTTTTCATTTCTATCAAAAACCTTAATCCCCTTCCCTCCTCTTTTTTGAATAGAAAATTCTTTAATAGAAATTTTCTTAAAGAAACCATTGGAAAATATACAAAGAAGGTAATTTTTATTTAATATTGAGGCATTGAATAATTCATCATTGATTATTTTTATTGCCTTAACACCAGAAGCGTTTCTTCCCTGCAAAGGCAATTCATCTTTTATACAAAGCCCAAATCCATTTTTTGTTATCATAAATATATCTCCATCATTTTTAGGAAAACTTTTTACAACTTCATCATCTTTTTTTAATTTTATAACTTGACTACCTGTTCTTTTTACTGACAAAGCATCCTCTATTTTAATCTTTTTAGAGATTCCATTTTTTGTAAATATTAATAAATACTTTTCATTTTTGGGGATAAATTCATCTATTATAGCATCATCTTTTTCTAACTTTAGATCTGCTTCTAAATATTTTGGATTATTGTAAAACTCTTTAACCGGTATTTGATAAAATTTCCCTTTTTTAGTATATGCTATTATCTTATCAGTTGTTTTTGCTAAATATATTTTTCCGATTTCTTTTTCTCCTTTAATTATTTTTTCAAGAGGAGTATCAATTTTATAAGTCGTAACAAATTTTTTATCATTTATAAAAATAAGGATATCTTCAACTGGAATTTCTTCCTCTTTTTCCTCTAATTCTTTCTCTATTATTTCTGTTCTTCTCTCATCTCCATATTTTTCAATCAATTCATCGCAATCTTTTATAATTATCTCATCAACCTTTTTAGGGTTTTTCAAAATTTTTTCCAATTCTTCTTTCAACTTTAATTTTTCTTTTAACTCTTCAAGGATTTTATTTCTTTCTAAATTTGTTAATGTTCTTAATGGCATCTCTAAAATAGCATCCGCTTGTCTTTCATTAATTTTTAATTTTTTCATTAAAGCTATTTTCGCACTTTCTTTATCTTTTGATTTTCTAATAATTCTTATAACAGCATCTATATTATCTAAAGCTTTTTTAAATCCTTCTAAAATTTCAATCCTATCCTTTGTTTTTTCTAAATCAAATTTAGCTCTTCTTATAATAACATTTTTCCTATGCTTAATCCATTCAATTAAAAGATCTTTAATATTGAAAAGCTTAGGTTGTATTCCATCTTCTAATGCTATAAAATTAAAGTAGTATCTTTTCTGTAAATCTGTTAACTTATAAATCTTTTCTATAATCTTTTCCGGATTTCCTTCTTTTAGTTCTATAACAACTCTTATTCCTTCTTTATTCGACTCATCTCTCACCTCTTTTATAGGTAGTATTTTTTGAAGTGCTAAGTTTGCAATTTGAGAAACGAGCTCTGATTTATTAACCTGCCAAGGTATTTCTGTGATTATTATTCTTTCTTTTCCTTTTTTGCTTTTTTCTATTTTTACTTTCCCTCTGATAACAATTGATCCCTTACCAGTTTTATAAGCATTCAATAAAGAACTTTTACCATACACTACACCGCCTGTTGGAAAATCTGGTCCTTTAATTATTGATAAAATTTCTTTTATAGATATATCGGGATTTTTAATTATTTCTTTAGCTGCTAATAATGTTTCTTTTAAATTATGGGGAGGAATATTTGTTGCCATACCCACAGCTATTCCAAGAGCACCGTTTAAAACTAATTGAGGTATTCTTGAGGGTAATACTATTGGTTCCTTTCTTGTATTATCATAATTTGGAGTAAAATCAACAGTATCTTTATCAATATCAGCAAGCATTTCCTCAGCAAAAGGAGAAAGTTTAGCTTCAGTATACCTCATTTGCGCTTGTGGATCTCCATCAATAGATCCAAAATTTCCTTGTCCTAAAACTAAAGGATACCTTAAAGAAAAATCTTGCGCCATTCTTACAAGAGCATCATAAACAGCCTGATCACCATGTGGATGATATCTTGCTAATGTATTACCAACTATATTTGCAGATTTAGTAAATTTTTCTTTGGGCCATAAACCCAATTCTTTCATAGTATATAAAATCCTTCTTTGAACAGGCTTTAATCCATCTCTTACATCAGGAAGTGCCCTTGAAATTATAACACTCAATGCATAATCTAAATAAGAAGTTTTTAGCTCATTAGTTATTTCAACTAAATTTATTTTTTCCTTCATTATTTAAATAAACTCATAAAAGCATTAAATATAGTAGCAAGCCCAGCCTTAAAAGCAGAAGCAAATGCTACAACCATAGCTTCTGCAGGAGAGGGTTTTGGTGCTAAAAATGGGATTATATGCCCACCCGCCAACCACCATAAAAATATGATAATAACAAAAACGCCAATTGCATATCTATAAGCTTTAAATTTTAATTTTTCTCTTTCCATATTAAACTAATATATAATTTCCTTCTTCTATTTTTTTAATATTAATTTTGACCTTGTTTGTTTTTTCTGCTTTTGGAAATTTTTGATCTAATGTTATCACGATTTTTGGTTTTAGTCTCTCTTTAATTTTATCATAATTTTTACATTTATCAAAAATCACAAAATCTAAATTTCCAAATTCTTCACTTATTTTTTTTATCAAATTTTCTTCCAGTTCTTCTCTAAAATAGATTCCTTTGATAAAGCGATTCAAAAATAAAAATGCTAAGTTATTTTTTTTATTTATATATCCAAATAAAAATAAATCATTAACCTCATATTCTCCTGGTAAATTAAAAATCTTATCAATGTTGATATTTTTACTTAAATCTGTTAGAATGTTAACGCCTTCATAAATTTTTCCAGTATCTAAAAAAATTTTTTCTTCACCAATCTCTATCTTTATACCTTCTCCAAATTTTTGAATTATCATTATTATTGTTTATAATTATACTATATTAATTATAAGGCGAAAAATGGGTGTATTTAATCTAACAAAAATGAGAGGGGATATATTATCAAATATTAATATTGGTTATATTGTAAGAGGGACAATTATAAAAAAGAGGCCAAGGGAAGTGTTTGTTGAAATACCAAATTTTGGAATAGCGAGAATTTATGGAAGAGAATATATAAAAGGTAAAGACTTGATATCAAAATTAAAAGAAGGGGATGGCGTTGTTGTAAAAATTTTGAGTTTAGATGATGGGTATGGTAATTTTGAAGCTGAAGTTCAAGATATAGAATACATTTCTGTATGGGCAAAATTAAGAGAATACATGGATAAAAAAACTATTTTAGAATTGCCTATAAAAGATGTAAATAAGGGTGGACTATTAGTAGAAGTAGAAAATGTTAAAGGTTTTGTCCCTGTTTCTCAACTAGCTCCAGAAAATTACCCAAGAGTTGATAGTAAGATAAAAATTTTACAGCATTTAGAAAAATTTAAAGGGAAAAAAATGAAATTAAGGATAATAGCCGTTGATCCTTCTTCTCAAAAATTAATATTGTCAGAAAGAGCAGCAAGAGAGGAAGAATATAAAGAAGCATTAAGTAAATTTAAGGTTGGTCAACTTGTAGAAGTAAGGATTTTGGGCTTTAGCAATTTCGGAATATTTGTTAGATTTTGTGAAAATCCTCCTATAGATGGTTTAATACATATAAGCGAAATTCCTGAAAAATATAAAGATTTAGAAGAACATTTCAAAATAGGAGATAAAATTAAAGCTAAAATTATAAAAATAGAAAATGATAGAGTAAACCTAACCCTTAAAGATCTTGTAGAAGATCCATGGGTTTCTTTCTGCAATAAATATGATATTGGATCAATAGTTGAAGGTGTTGTAGTTGATAAAAGCTCTGAATTTTTTGCCATAGTAGAATGCGAAGGCGTTAGAGGGATTGTTTTAGAAGATCTACAAGATCTTGAATTAAATAATAGATATAATTTTGAAATAATTCAATTAATCCCAAACGAGAAAAAGTTAGTTTTGAAATTGAAAAAATGAAAAATAAAACCTTAAACCTAATAATTTTATCCATATTTATTATTTTGTTTATTATAGTAGCTGGTGGGGTATTTACTTACAAAAATATAAAAAAAGAATCTATTTACAATCTGAAAAATTTAATAGAATCAGGTAATATTGAACAAATTATAATTGGAGAAAATTTTTTGCTTTTAACTACAAAGAACAAAGAAATTTTAAAAATAGATAAAGAACCAAATTTAAGTTTTTGGGAAATTGCAAAAGATTTAAAAATAAATGGAGATAAGTTAAAAGATATTAAAATAATTTCTCAAAGCAAAGAGCTTCAAAATATTGTTTTAATGTTTTTGATAAATATTCTGCCTATTTTGATTATTGTTTTTATATTTTGGTATGTATTTTCAAGGGCTCAAAAGGGAGCAGGACAAATTTTTACTTTCTCAAAATCTAGTATAAAAGTTTATAATCCAAATGATCCTAACAAAATAACCTTTAAAGATATTGCTGATTTAGAAGAGGCAAAAGAAGAATTGATGGAAGTTGTTGAGTTTTTAAAAAATCCTGATAAGTTTTTGAAAATAGGGGCAAGAATTCCAAAGGGTGTTTTATTAGTTGGGCCTCCTGGATCAGGAAAAACAATGCTTGCAAGAAGTGTAGCCGCAGAAGCAGGTGTACCATTTTTTTATATTTCTGGATCAGAATTTATGGAATTATTTGTAGGAGTTGGGCCTGCAAGGGTTCGTGATGCTTTTGCCATAGCTAAAAGATTCCAACCCTGTCTTACTGGAGATACAAGAATAACTTTTAGTGATGGTTCGGAAATGACATTAAAAGAAATTTTTGATAAGAAAATTTTGGGAAGGGAAATTTTATCTTTAAACGATGAAAGTTTAGAAATAGAAGGGGCAAAAATAATCGGAGTTATTAAAAGACCACCCAAAACTATTTATGAACTAAAAACAACCATTGGGGAAATTAAAGCAACTGCAAATCACCTTTTTCCTACACTAAAAAATGGAAAGCTTGAATGGGTAGAGCTTAAAAAATTAAAACCAGGAGATTTTATTGCTAGCATTGGGAAAATCCAAACAAAGAATTATACTCCGAAAATCTTTGAACTTTTACCCCTAGAAACAAGGATTTATTTAAAAAATTCTAAGAAGGCGATAAAATTAAAAGATTGGCGAGAAGAATTTGGTTTTGAGAATATAAAAAAGATTGCTTTAGGAAGAGGTGGCTGGACGGATACTGTTTTGAATAAAATTCCTGAATATGTAGACGAAGAATTAATGTATCTGAAAGGCTTAATTGATAGTGACGGAAGTTATCACAAAAACAATTATTCTTTGACTTTTATTAATACAGAGAAAACCTTACATGAAATTATAAAAGAAATCTTCGTTTATAAATTTGACTATCAACCTAAAACCTATCTTGCCTCAAAAAATTTTGAAACACTTTTACCTCAAGGTAAAAAACCCAAAAATCTAAAAGATTGTTTTGTAACTCATATAAATAATAAATTGATAAAAATAATTCTTAAAAAATTAGATGACTATATCTTAATGATGCCGGAAAATTTGATAGCAAGTTGGTTAAGCGGAATTTTTGATGGAGATGGTTATGCAGCAAGTATTAATAATGATCCGAAATGTGTGATTGTTGCTTCAGATAAAGAACTTAATTATAAAATAAGGGCCTCACTTTTAAGGATTGGTGTTATTGGCTATCAAACAAAAAGTAATAATTATTCAAATATTGAAATTACGGGAAAAACTAATTTAGAAAATTTTGTTAGAAGAATAAAATTATTACATCCTAAAAAAAGAAAAAGAATTGAAGAAATGCAGCTGCAGTTGCTAGGAAAAAGAGATTGGAGATTGGCTAAAATACCAGTTGGAGAATTGCTAAAATCAGCACGACTTTCTGTTGGTATGGGCCAAAGAGCATTTACTAATGGTCATATGGTTTCTTGTTGGGAAAGAAATAAATTCATTCCCTCAAAAGACAATTTAATAAATAAATATCAAGAAATCGAATATTGGCTTAAAAAACATAATATTCTGAAAACAAAAGAGATTAACATGCTGGAAAGATTAATTTTCTCTGATATTTTATGGGTGAAAGTTAAATCGATTAAAAAACTTCCTTATAAAGAAGAAGTATTCGATCTTTCTTTAGATAAAAATTATAATTTTCTTGCTAATAATCTTTTTGTACATAATTGTATTCTCTTTATAGATGAATTAGATGCTATTGGAAAAGCAAGGGGGATTGGAATTACAGGAGCACATGAAGAAAGAGAGCAAACATTAAATCAAATTTTGGTTGAAATGGATGGGTTTGAAAAAGGAACAAGGGTTGTTGTTTTGGCTGCTACAAATATGAATCCTGCATTATTAGACCCTGCATTATTAAGACCAGGAAGGTTTGATAGAAAAATTGTTTTAGATTTACCAGATGTAAAAGCAAGAGAAGAAATTTTAAAAATACATTTAAGAGATAAAAAAGTTGGAAAGGTTAATTTAAAACAGATAGCAGAAAGAACATCGGGTTTTTCAGGAGCCGATTTAGCAAACTTATGCAATGAAGCAGCAATATTAGCAGCAAGAAGAAACAAAGAATATATAACCCAAGAAGAATTATTGGATTCTATTGAAAAAGTTTTATTAGGTCCTGAAAGAAAAACAAAAGTCTATTCTAAAAAAGAAAAAGAGGTTGCTGCATATCATGAAGCTGGGCATGCAATCGTGTCTCATTATTTACCAAACTCCTCTCCTGTTCAAAAAATTTCTATTATTCAAAGAGCGAGGGCAGGTGGTTATACTATAAAAACACCATTAGAAGAAAAAAATTTTTATTTTAAAAAAGAGTTTATGGATGAATTAGCTTCTCTTTTGGGAGGTTATGCTGCTGAAAAATTAATTTTTAATGATGTAACAACAGGAGCATATAATGACTTAGAAATTGCGACGCAAATTGCAAGAGATCTTGTTGTAAAATTTGGTATGTCAGAAAAACTTGGGCCTATTTCATTTTCTATTAAACCAAAAGAGTTTACTTTTGAAAAAGAGTATTCTGAAAAAACTGCAGAGATTATTGATGAAGAGATAAAAAGAATAATTGATGAAGCATTAGAAAGAGCGACAAAGGTTTTAACAATAAAAAAAGATAAGTTAGAAAAGATTGCTAAATATTTAATTAAAAAAGAGACAATAGAAAAGAAAACATTTGAAAGGTTGGTTGGCGAAAAGAAGGGGAGCTTGATGATTTAAATTGTTGGAACCTCTGGAGGAGGAGAGATTGGTCTTGTAGGTATTCTTTCTATTCCTGGAGCTGGGACAAATTCCATAGGTATGTGGAAAAGAGAAGCCATCTCTTCTGTATTTAGAATTAAAAAGTTTTCTTTAAAATCTGAACCCCATCTACCTTTCAAATATGCCCAAACATATCTTTTTCTATAAAATATTTTTTCATCATATAGAGAAACAAAAAAAGATATAGGTCTATCTAAGCTTGTTACAGTTTTTGTATCTCTAATAATAGAATTCATATCTTGCCTTTCAAAAACTTTGAATATACCCATCACTAAAGAAGTATTTTTAGAAAGATTTTGTTTAAAAAGATCTTTTGTAGCAACATAGCAAAATCTAACATTCGTCCAATATCCTGGTTTTGAAATTTTCCTTTCAATTCCTTCAATAATTTCTCTTTCGCCAGGAGTAAGTTTCATAATTGTCATTTCTTCTTCTGGCTTTTTTTCTTCTTTTCCAACTTTCCACTCTATAGGTTGAAAAAGTAAAGCTAAAAATAGATTTTTAATAAATTCTAATATATAATCTAATGGTCCAGGCTCTTCTGGTTTAACTCTTTTCATTAATTCATCTATCTTCTTTTTACCTTTAACAGCCCATGCATCTCCAAATTCTTCATCAAATCCCAAGACAGGCATAGCATATAATTGAATAACTATCCATTCTTTATCAGACAAAAAACTTGCTCCTTCTGACAAAAGGCTTATAGGATCTATTCTTTGCTCTTCTGGCAATTTTTCCCAAACTTCATATGTTCTTATTGGATAAAAAGCTTCTTTAGTAAAAACAAATTCTGTCCCCCAAACATCAAAAGTAGGATTAGGTATCTTTGCTGGTAAAATTTTCAAAGGATCTTCAACTTCTTCTACAACTGCTTCAGGGTATTGTGAATATATCCTTCCTATAACAAAGTCTTTATATTCTTGATAACATCTAATAAAGAATCTTAATTGCCCATTATGTAAAACCATTTCAAAAGAATAAGTTGGTGGGGTAAAACCTTTTATATACCTATTATAGGGGTCGCTTTTTCTATATATAGAATGTAGAGAATAAAATATTTCTTCCATTGCTTTAGCAGATCTTTTAACATAGCGAGGAATTTTTATTTCTAAATAAGAATATTTTAGTGTTCCTTTATATCTAAACCTTACTGTTATTAAATGTTTTTCTTTAACTATAAACCACAATAAAACAACCAGTAAGAACCACCAAATAGAAAATATATACCCTAGAACAAATCTTAAAAAATCTATCATTTTAAATAAACTTTATCGCCAATTTTTTTAAAATATTTTTGTATATAAACATTGAATGTATTTTTAGAAAGCAATTTTTGTTTACTTACTAGTTCTAAAAGCTTATTTTTTTCGATGCCATTATATTTTTTAACTATTTCTTTCATTAACTCAATAATCTTGCCCTCTTTATAACCATCTTCTTTTAGAGCATATGTTCCTCTTCCGTACCAAACAAATTTATCATTTGCTATCAAAGTATTAAGAACAGATTGTAAATTATAATCCTTCTTCCAGCTTTCAGTAATTAGGGTATCTTCTATTTCTTTTATCTTATTCAATTTTTCATATACCTCTGTAAAATGCATTGGCCTTTTTTCTAATTTGAAAACTAAATAAATTTTATCTATCAAAGATGAAGGTGAAATTCTTTTATGATCGATGCTCCCTACTTCATTTAAAGGATTTTTTCCTAATTTTTTCAAAATTTTTGCAAATTCATAAAGCTCATCTATATCAGGAGTAAAATTAATTATCCTTTTTACACTTTCTTCTACAAAATTTAGAAATTCATCTTCTGTAAAAATTCTATTAGTTAATTCAATATAAAGATTATTTAGTATGGCTTTAGCATCTTCAAAAATATTTTCTTTTCCTAAAAAAGAATAATAAATTTTTGTTTCTTTATGATACAAATAGTCTGGTAATATAATTAAAAACAATCTTAAAATTTTTTTATCGTTTTCTTCTAAAGAATAATTATTGGCGAAATTTTCTAAAATATAAACTTCTCTTTTAATAGGTAGTTTCCCTATAAAAACTTCAGCTTCCTCATAAATCCTTTTAGCTAGTGGGGTTGTAGAAAATTTATTTTTAATATTTTTCAAAACATATTCCTGGATTTGTCTAATCCTTTCTCTGGTAAGTCCAAAATCTTTTCCTATTTTACTTAGCGGTTCTTTCTTTCCTTTATCTATGCCGAATCTTCTTTTTAAAATATCTACTTCTCTATCCTCTAGATCAGCAATTAAATCTTCAAAGGTTTGGTATAATAATTCCTTCATAATATATACTTTATATTATACAACAAAAATTTAAATATACAAATCTTCTTATCCACATTTATGATTTGAATTTTGCTAACCTTTTATCACCCCTAAGGGGGTTAGTTTTGCTATCTTTTTAGCTATTCCTATATTATGAACAACATCTACAACTTCTTTTACATTTTTATATGCGGAAGGGGCTTCCTCTGCTAATCCTGACATGCTACCAGCAGCTACAGTTATTCCTCTTTTTTCTAATTCTTTTTTTAATTCACTACCTTTTATTTTTCTTAAGGCTTCTGCTCTAGACATTGTCCTTCCTGCGCCATGAGGAGCAGAACCAAATGATAAATCTTTTGCCAATTCTTGGCCAATTAAAAGATAACTTTCTGTTCCCATTGAGCCAGGGATTATAACAGGTTGTCCAATATCTTTATATTTTTCTGGTAATTCTTTATGGCCTTTCCAAAACGCCCTTGTAGCACCTTTTCTATGTACAATTAATTTACGCAAGCTACTGCCCGGATGATTACCGGATTTATCCGCTTTATATCCGGGTAGCTCATACTCTTCAATCTTTGCGATATTATGAGCTACATCATAAATTTGTGTAAGTTTTATATTATCTCCAAAAATTTTTTTGAAAGCTTTTCTTACCTGACTTAATATCAATTGTCTATTTGCCCATGCAAAGTTAGAAGCACATTTCATTGCTGAGAAATATCTTTTACCCAGATCAGAATCAATTGGGGCATAAGCAAGTTCTTTATCAACTAATTTAATTTTTTTATTGTCGCAATATCTTATAAACTCTCTTAAATAATCTGATGCAATTTGGTGACCTAATCCTCTTGAACCACAATGGATTAAAATACAAATTTTATCTTTTTCTAATCCTAATCTTTCAGCCACAGACGCAGACTTAGCAGAAGAGGACGCAGGCTTAGCAGACTCATTCTGCATGGTCTGCGTAAAGTCTGCATATTCTGCGTTTTCAAAAACCTCTGCCACTCTTTGAATTTCCAAAAAATGATTCCCTGCACCAAGTGTTCCTAACTGATCTTCTCCCCTTTTTTTGGCTGCCTGAGAAACGGTATCGGCATCGGCTCCTTCTATGCAACCATAACTTTCCGTAGCTTCTAAATCCTCTTTTTCACCATAGCCTAACTCGACAATATATTTTGCGCCATTTTCTAAAACCTTTCTCATCTCATCTTTATTCAATTTCCAAAAGCCACCTCTTCCAACTCCTGATGGAACATTTTTAAAAATTTCTTCTGTCAATTTAGGAATTTTATCTTTAACATCTTTGTAAAATAGATCAGAAACCAAAAGCCTTACGCCGCAATTAATATCAAAACCAATTCCTCCAGGAGAAATTATTCCATTTTCATAATCAAAAGCAGCAATCGCTCCAATACAATTGGAAACCAAAAAGTTATTAGCAATAAAATTATGATTCTCGCTTAATGTTGTTAGATCATAAACAAAATCATTATTTTTGATTTCCTCTATTTTTTCAATCTCATCAAAACAAAGCCCGCTTTTGCCTATTGCATATTTTTTAATAAATTCTTTTAAAGTAATAAAGTTTTGGGGGATCTTAAATATTTTATAACCATAACCATTTTTTATTCGATAGCAGAAATCTATAACCAATCTTTTAGTAAAACCTGCTGATTCTAAGCTTTCAGCAATTTTTGCATAACTATAATTCTGATCTAAAAGAGGAGGGATAAGGTTTAAAATTTCTTTTCTTTTTTCAAAATTTCTTTTTTTAAGACGAAGATAAATGCTATATAAACTTGCTAATGCTTTTCTTCTTTGATTATATTCATAACCTATTTTTGACCAAAGATTTAAAAGGCTTTCTAAGGAACTTGAAAAAACAAGTTCTAGTGCAACAGTTCGATTTCCATTTTTTGCTTTAATTATCCTTCTTTCCTGAATTTTTGTTGTTTTAACTCCAAATTCTTGGCATAACTTAGCAATATCTTTTAAAAATTTTTTTCCATTTTCTACAAAATCTAAATTTTTATTCATAGTGAGAACCGGCGAATTAAATCCGAATTTTCTTCCTTTTCTTCTATGGGATTTTCTAAGCTCGCAACCAAAAAGAACAGCTAAAAATAGTCTTTTTTGCCATAAAGGCGCCTTAAAAATCCACTTGGGAACATTAAATTTTTGATCTACTTTTTTCCCAACTGGAACACCTAATGAAGATAATAATAATAAAAGGCTTGTAGAATTAACATAAAAATGATAGATATAAGTTTTTTCCCCATTTTTACAAATATGACTTCTTTTAAATATTTTTGAAGAAGAATAGCCAATTCTTTCTAAATCTTTTTTAATTTCAATCAAATCTTCTTTGTGACCACTAAAATGTAAAACTCCGTCCTTCTTCTTGCCTATAAAATTCATTGAACCATCTCCAAAAATAAAAGCACAGATTTTGATCAAATAAGGAAGCTTAGGATTATCATAGCTTAAGGGTAAAAGATTTTTTTCTTTTAATCTTTTAATAATTATTCTTAAAGAGGAGCTTCCCTTAGGAGCTTTTATATTATAAAATGTTTTTTTAATTTTATTTTCATCAACCAAAACTTCATTTGATGGTTCTTCGTAGGGAATACCTTCGAAACCATATATTGCTATTTTATCTTTTATATTTAAAAATCTTGATTCTTTCATTCCTTGTTCGGTAAAAATAGGATGATCTTCTGTCGCTTCTAATACAAAACCTGATTTAGTTGTGATTCTTAAAATTCTTCCATAGGCTTTGATTTTAAAAAATTTTAATATTTTTGTTTTATCTAGAGTTTTTTTGCCTTGGTCAAAATTTAGAATCTGGATATTAGATAAAAATTTAGGGATGTCTTTAATTTTAATATAATAACCATGTTCAGTTAATACTCTTGCATCTTTTGTTAAACAAAAACCATAACCTTCATGAATATCTGGCATTGCTAAAGCATACTTATAAATTCCAGGAAGAGAAGCAACATTGATTAACTGCCATATACTTTTATCTTTAAAAATTTCATCAAGCATACTTTCACTAGCAAAAATCCTCGCAGGGGCTTTCATATCTTCTCTAAAACCCTTTGGTATTTCCCAAATATAGTCTGATATTTTTATTAAATCTGTCTTTTTTATATCGCCCATTATTATCTTTTATAATTATAAAATCAAATGCATGTAGAGTATGATATAAGAGGTTTGTATAAAAAGGAGATAAATGAAAATTTAATCTATTTTGTGGGGGAAAAGTTTTTTAATTATATTAAAAAGAAGAAATTAGCAAGAGAAATATACTTAGGAATTGACAATAGACCTTCTTCTCCAATTTTAGCAAGCGCATTTGCAAGTAAATTTTTAGAGTTTCCAAAAGCTAAAATAAATTATTTAGGAATTGTACCAACTCCGATTTTATATTATTTAAGTATTAAAAATAAAAGGCCAGGGGTTATGATAACTGCTTCACATTTACCCCTTAATTACAATGGAATAAAATTCATTTTGCCTAATGGTTCTGTTTGGATATATAGAAATATTCCTAAATTTTTAAAAGCAAAATTTACAGGTTTTAAAATTAGGTATAAACCTGTTTACCAGAGGAGATTATTTGAAAATTATCTGAAAGAAATATCAAAAAAAATAAGGATTAAAAAGAAATTTAATTTAAAAATTTTAAAACCAGAAAAGAGTACGAATTATGAGCTTTTTAATTTAATTCCAAAAATTTTTAAAAATATAAAAGCTTCAAAAGCAAATAAAATAAAAACTGATTCTTTTCATCTAAAATCTGATATGGACGGTGATAGAATAGAGATTTATTATAAAAAGAAATTGATAATTCCCGAAGTTTTATTATACATTATTCTAAAAACTTCAAATTATAAAAAAGTAGGATTACCCATCACGATACACAAAAAAATATACTACTTATTTCCAAATATAAAATTTTATTTAATTAAAACAGGGCATTCTTATTTTAAATTAGCTTATAAAAAATATAAATTAGATTTTGGGATGGAACCTACTTTCCATTTTTATTTCTTTAAAGATTTTAAAACCGAAGCACCTCTTTTTTCACTTTTTAAAGTTTTGAAATATTATGAAAAGAATAAAGATATTAATGAATTGGAGGAATTATTTCCTTTAGAAAGAATTGAGATTAAAAAGAAGTTAAACATTGATAAAATTCAAAAAACATTAATTAATGAAGGTTTTAAAATGAAGTTCTTTGATGATTTTTATTTCTATAAAAAAAATAAAAATAGTTATTTAGCTGTAAACTTTCGCCAATCCAAAACAGAAAAAGATATTTGGCGCATTTTTATCGAAGCATTCAACAAAGAGGAGCTTAAAAATTTAGTTAATAAAGTAAAATCTTTAATAAAATGATTGAAAGAAGAAGAATAATGTAGGTGATATTATGGCTTATATAAAAATGATACAAGATATTCATAATTGAAAGGTTTCGTTTTGGAAATTTTTCTCTTATAATTTAATATTGTCATTATGTTAATTTTATTAAGCAGAGATATTAACAAAATTAAAAAATATGAATCCATCAAGTGAATATCCAAAACAGTCAAGGAAAATGGACTTGGAAAGTCGTCTTTTAGGCATTCTTGAAAAAAGAAAGGGTCCTTTAACTAAAGAAGAACTAGAAATTTTAATAGAAATTGTAACTAAGGGTTATACAGAAGGAGTTTATTCTTTTTTTATAGAACAGGCGTGGAATAAACTTAAAGGAGAGTTGGAAGAATATTTAAAGAAGAGTGTAGAAGAGGTTAAGGGTTATCTAATCAGAATAATAAAAGAGGGTGAATATCCACTAACCGTAGAAGCTACAAAAATTATATTAAATAACGAAGCTTTAAAAGAAAAACTTACAAGCGATGAGTGTGTTTCTATTATAGAAAAAATATTTGCTCGAATCTCTTCTAAAGAATTAAATTTAATAGAAGATATAGTTAATCTTTTATTAACAAAACAGCCCACCAAAGATGAACTAGTCTTTATTATTAGAACGCTGTATGTTGTTGTACCTGAAGAAGAAGTTAAAAAGAAATACCAAGAAATAAGGGAACGTTTAAGCAAAAAATTATTAGAAGATGCATCCCTTAAAAAAGCACTTACTAAAGAAGATTTACTTTTAATTATCTTAAGTGTTAAAGAGGCTTCTATACACGAAAAGTGTATCGATATATTGTTAGAAAATGAATATTTAAAATATCAAATAACAAAGGAAGAGTGGATTAAAATTTTAAGGGCGATTTGGAGTATCCCATTAAAAGAATTAATACTAAAAACAATTATAGAAGATAGTAAATTAAAAGATAAATTCACTCCATTAGAATTGGTTTTATTAGCTGAAGATATAGATGGGTTAAGAGACAAAGTATGGGATGAGTTTGTAACATCAAATCCTACTAAGGATGATTTATTGACTATAATTAAAAGGAAAGGATATTTGGGGAGAAAAGCTATAAGATTATTTTTAGAAACTCCGACAGAGGAAGTTGATAAATATATTATAATCTCGATTATTGCATATTATAGACCGGAAGAAATAGATGAAACTTTAAAAGAAAAAATAGCACAAAGATTTTTAGAGTTAAAACTTACTAAAGAAGATAGGAAGATAGGGGGTTTATTTTTGAATATTTTTTACTTTATTAAGGATATAAAAAAAGAAGATTTAATAAAGGAGATGTGGAATAAATTTAAAGAAATAGGTTTTGATGAAGGAGATAGATTAGTTTTATTTGCTATTATGAGGGAATGTGATTTATTAAGGGATGAGGTTTTCAATGAATTGGAAAAAATATGGGCTAAAAGTGGTGTAGATACAAGAGATTTAGTAACCATAATAGAAGAGGTACCAGAATTAAGAGAAAAGGCTGAAAGAAAATTATTACAAATATTACAAGAAAAAGATCAATTAGAATATTTTGAATTAGATTATTTAATTTGGTTAGCAATTAATGCCGAGTTTGTAAAGGGAGAAGCTGAAGAAAGGCTAAACAATTATATTGAGGCTCTGAAGAAGAGACAATTAACATCTGACGAGAAAGAGATTATAAAAAGATGGGAAAAAGAATTATCTAGAGAAAAAATAAACGAAGAATTAAGGAAGAAACTTAAAGAATTATTATCTCAATGAAATTTTATTTTTTGTAAATAAAAATTTTATTTTTGTAAGCTTGAATTGGTTCTTTATTGCGAAATTTGAAACTAAAAGTAATTATTTTGGAATTTTCTTTACAATTATTAAAAACAAATTCTGAAACATCATTTAAGACTTTAGGTGTAAGATATAAATAAATATAATCTGCATTCTTTAAATCTGCTTTTCTAAAATCTTGTTTATAAAAATAATAGTTTTTATAACCTAAAATTTTTCCTCTAATCAAAGATAAATAATATAAAAATGGATTAATTTCATATCCTATTCCTTTTGCCCCTCTCTTTACTGCTTCAAAAATAATTGAACCATCTCCACTACCTAAATCAACAAAAATTTTTCCCTTCAGATCTAATTTATCTAAAAATTCCTTAACTATTCTCATATTAGATTTTCCAAATGGAACTTGGGTTTTTAATAACCAAAAAATCTCAAAAAATAAGAAAATAAAACCAAGGATGAAAAATAATATTAAAAATATAGCGATAATTGAAAGAAAAATTAAAAATAAATAAAATAGTGTCATTTATCTGTTTTTGGCTTGTCTTCTTTCTTAAAATAATCTAGATAAACTAAAGTCATCCAAGAAGAAATAAGCGTGGATCCCATACTTTTTAAAATTATCCAAATTATAAAACTGATAAAGAAAAACAATAAACCAATAATTGCCCAAGTAGTTGAGTTTTTAATAATCATAACAAGAGAGAGGAACATTAATAAAAAAATTAATAAAAATAATAAAAATGAGAGGATTATTTGTAATACAATGTTTATAATGAAAAATTTAAGAATTTCTTTTAAATTAGCTATTATCAGCTGATGAGCAGTTTTAATTCCATTTATTAAAGAAGTTTCATTAATTACGATTTCTCTTAATCCTAAGATTAAAAAAACAGCTAAGTAAATTGAAAAAACTATATAAAAAACTAGATAAAAAAGAACAACTATTACCCAATTAATTATTAAACCACCAAAATTTTTTCTTAAAAGAAGCAAATAAGCAGGGATGTTAACTATATAATAACAGATTAAAACAAAAAGATTAAATAAGAAAACTTTCCAAAAATATTTAAATGAATTTTTAAAAGTGATATTAAAATTTATCTCTTCACCTTTTCTTATTTTGTTTGTAGCCCATATAAGGCCTATTTCGGTTAAAGAGAATATAGATAGAAATATAAATAAAAGGAAAATTATAATAAAAAATAAAACAAAAATAAACAAGGAAATATCTTGAGAAGGAGGTAATGGGGCTATGTTGGCTAAATTATATAAATAGATATGTGAATATAAATTTTGCGGAATAAGAGGAAAATAAGAAATTTTGAATAAATCTTCCTTTGGAAAATATGGGAAATAAAATGGTACTAAATAAGGAGAGAAAAGTCCAAATATCCATAAAAATTTATATTTTTTTGTTATCCCCCATGCTTCTTTTAACAATTTAAGCATTTGTTTATCTTTTTAATTATGAACTTATTTTTTATACAATGGCATTGGTAACTTTGGTTCTTCAAAAATTGATTTTTCCTTAAAATATTTTGCATAAATAAAAAACACAATGGAAATAATAAGGCTTAAAATTAGGATCAAAATAAATATTTTCATATTTTATAATTATAATAAATTTTAAAAAATAAAAAAAATTTTGTAAAATATAAAAAATGATTCATGAGGAATATTTAAAAAAATTATTTAAATTTTATCCTTGGGTAATTTTATTAATTGTATTAGTATTTATTTTGTTTAATTCATGTTATCAGTTTTTTTCTTTTATTTACATAGCAGAACCGGGTAAAACTATTTATATACCCCCAAAAGCTTCTTTGAAATATATAGGGGATATTTTAGAAAAAGAAGGCATAGTTAAATCATCTTTCTATTTTAGAGTATACTTATATCTTATTGGAGAGCATAAAAGTGTAAAAGCTGGTTATTATACTTTCAAAGGAACAATAAAATTAAAAGATGTAGCAAATCAATTGATAAAAGGAGGGCAAGGAATAACAATTACTTTTCCAGAAGGCCTAACACTAATAGAAATTCAAGATATTTTAAATAAAAATGGGTTAAGAGTTAATTTAACTAAATATAAACTAAAAGATTTTAAAGATATAGATTTAATAAAATATTTTCCAGAAGATGCATCACTGGAAGGTTTTTTAGCTCCTGACACATATCAATTTTTTAAAGAAGAAAGCGAGAAAGAAATAATCGGAAAGTTTTTGAAAAATTTTTCTAAAAAGTTTTTACCAGAGTTTTTAAAAAGGCCAGAGGCTAATTTTTATCAAAAATTGATTTTGGCCTCGATATTAGAAAGAGAAGCAAAAACTCCTAATGATATGAAATTGGTAGCAGGAATTTTAGAGAAAAGATATAAATATAATAAAAAGCTTGAAGTAGATGCTACTATAGCATATGTAAAATGTAAATCATATCCCTGTGATTGGGAAGTTAAAAAATCTGATTTAAAAATTGATTCTCCTTATAATACATATTTATACCTAGGATATCCTCCAACACCAATATCAAATCCAGGTTTAAATGCTATAATAGCTTCTTTAAACCCAATTGATTCAGAATATTTGTATTATCTTTCTAACAAAAATGGTGAGGTAATATTTTCAAAAACTTTAAAGGAGCATCAAAGAAATATTAAAAAATATCTCAAAGATTAGTAAGTGCTTCTGCTAATTCAAATATTACTTCTTCGTTATTTATTAAGAATTTTTTATATTTTCTATCTATATTAGAAAGGATTTTTATTATCTTTTTTATTTTTTCTTCAGTGAAATTTTTTGTGTATTGTTTCAAAATTTTTCTATAGCCATAACCCATTTTAAATTCTTTTTCTAATCTTTCTTCATCTTTATAAGATTTAACTTTCTTTAAAAGGAAAATTCTTATTAAAGTTTTGTTTAGTAAACCTAAAATATTTTCAATTTTAGTACCTAAAGTTATTTCTCTTTGAAGGGCTAAGATGAAATTTTTATATTCATTTTTCAAAAGGTAATTTGAAAGTTCAAATATTCGGCTATCCAATGGCCATCTAATTAAATCTTCTATTTCTTTTTTTGTTATTTCTTTATTCTTTTTGTAATATGATAATTTTTTAAGTTCCTGAATTAAAATTTGTGGTTGATTTATAAATATCTTTGCTAATGTTGGGATATAAGTCTTCGGTAATTTTAGATTGTATTTTTTTACAAGATCTTCTATAAATTCTTTAAATTCTTCTTCTTTCTTAAATTCTAATTTTGGAATTTCGTATATTTCATAATCTATTTTCAAATTTTTTAGTTTCTTTATAATAATTTCATCTTTTTTATTCAATATAAAAATAGTATTGTTTTTTGATAAGGCTTCTAAAATATTATCTCCTAAATTAAATTTTGAATTTGAAGGAAAATCTTTTAATATAATAGTGGGTCTTTTACCAATTAATCTATTATTTAAGTTTTGGAGTATGGTATCTAAGCTATCTTTTTCTTTTAAGGAAATATAAATTTTTTCACCTTTTTTAATTTCATCAATTTTCTCTTTAATACTAAAATTATCCTCCCCTATTAAAATATAGATCATAAAATAATTTTACAACAAAATTTTTATTTTATAGCCTGTTTCAAATCTTTTGCGGGAGTGAATCTTGGAACTTTCTTTGCTGGTACTTCAACTTTTTCGCCTGTTTTAGGATTTATAGCTGTTCTTGCTTTTCTTTCTCTAACCTTAAATGTACCAAGGCCTGCAATTTTTACTTGTTTTCCTTGCTTTAAATTTTTTGTTATTAATTCGACGAAATAGTTCAAAATTTCTACTACTTTTTTCTTGGGCATATCAAATTTATCCCCTATTTCTTGGGCTAAAGCTTCTTTTTTTACTGTTTCGACCATTTTAATTAAAATAATTTAATTCGACCTTTTTAATTATCATTTAATTATATATTAAAAATATGGAAAAATCAAATATTTTATCTTGCATATTCAACAGCCTTTGACTCTCTTATAACTACAACTTTAATTTCCCCTGGGTACCTTAATGAATCTTCTATTTTTTTCGCTATATTTTGGGCCATTTTATACATATCTAAATCACTAATCTCTTCTGGCCTTACAAAAACCCATAATTCTTTCCCTCCACTTATAGCATATGCTTTTTCCACTCCACTAAAGCTTTTTGCTATTTTTTCAAGCTCTTCTACTCTTTTAAGATACATCTCCGCCGTTTCTGATCTTGCCCCTAATCTTTTTGATGATATAGCATCAGCAGCTAATACTACATAAGCTTCTGGAACCTCAAATGGATATGTTTCATGGTGGGACTTCATTGCAGATATAACCCTTTTATCAATTCCGTATCTTTCTAAAATCTTTATTCCTATTTCTAAATGTGTTCCTTCGATTTCATGATCAACAGATTTCCCTATGTCATGTAAAAATCCTGCTTTCTTACAAACTTCTTTGTCTAATCCAAGTTCCTCTCCTATCATTCTTGCAAAAAATGCTGTTTCAATTGAATGTTGCAAGACATTTTGTCCATAACTATATCTAAATTTTAATCTCCCCATCAAATGCAATAATTCTTCTGGTAAATCTATAATGCCAACCTCTAATGCAGCATTAATTCCTGCTTGCTTTATTTCTTCTTCAACCTTATCTTTTGCCATTGAAACAGCTTCTTCAATTGTTGCTGGATGTATTCTTCCATCTTTTATTAACTTTTCTAAGGCGACCCTTGCTATTTCCCTTCTTACTGGATCAAATGATGATAAGGTAACAACTTCTGGTGTTTCATCAATGATTATTTGGACTCCTGTTAATTTTTCAAAATATCTTATATTTCTTCCTTCTTTCCCTATTATTCTTCCTTTCATATCATCGCTTGGCAAGCTTACTGTTGTTATATTTATCTCATTTGCTACTGACCTACTATATCTTGGCATAACAGATAAAATAATTTCATTTGCCATTTTTTCTATCTCATCTCTTTTATAACTAGAAAGTTTCTGAATCAAATTCAATAATGATTCATGATTTTCTTGTTCAATTTTTTTAAATAATAAATCTAAGGCTTCTTCTCTTTTAATTCCGGAAATTTCCTCTAACTTTTTTGTGTATTCTTCTTTTAATTCTTCGATTTCTTTTTCTTTTTCTTGCAATTCAGCAAATAAATTTTTATATTTTTCTTTTTCTTCAAACAATTCTTTTTCTTTATTGTCTAAAAGCTCTTCTTTTTTGATTATTCTTTCTTCCCTTATTTTCAAATCTTCTAACAATTTCTCTCTTTCTTTTCTTGCATTTTCAATTATTTCAACAGATTTTTTTTCTGCTTCCAATATTAAAGCCTGTTCTTTTTGCTTTAATTCTTCAATCCTTTGTTTGAGCTTTTGCTCAAGAGTTCCTGCACGTTTTTGGAATATTAAATAACGCAAAAGAAATCCAATTAGTACCCCTATCAAAAGAGGCAAGAAGTATTCTATTATGCTCATTTTTGTATAATTTTTCAAAAATAGTGACCATTTTTATAAAATTATTATAAACAAAAATTTTAAAAAATTGAAAAGGATTGTGTTATAATCGGAAAAATAAAATGAAAAATGTAAGGCTTTTATATATAACAAAAAATGGAGAAAATTTGATTGAAAAAGCATATAGAAATTGTTGGCAATCGAAGCCCAAAAATAAAAGCATAAAAGAGAGGAGAAGTTTTATTAAAAGATGTATAAGTATGGGCCATCTTTCACCTCTTGAGTTTGCTGATGCAGCATTTGAGATTTTAGGATCTAGAGCTTTTACTCATCAACTTGTAAGACATAGATTAGCTTCATATGCTCAAGAAAGCCAGAGATATGTTAAGATAAAAGATTTAAATTATTTTGTTATTCCAAAAACCATAAAATATAATAAAGATGCTCTAAAAATTTTTAAAAAATCACTTAAAGAAATTTTTGATTCATATGAAAGCTTAATTCAATTAGGGATTCCAAAACAAGACGCTCGTTATATACTCCCAAATTCAACAATGAGTAGAATTTTTGTAAAAATGAATTTTAGAGCATGGAGACATTTTTTAAAATTAAGATGTGATACTTCAGCTCAATGGGAAATTAGAGATATAGCAAAAGAGATTTTAAAAATTCTTTACAAAAATTCTCCATCTGTATTTGAAGATCTTTATGAAAAATTTGTAAAGGGGACGAGAAAAGATTTATTTACAGAAAGAGATTAAAATGAAAAAGGTTTATTTTATTGGAATAAAAGGAGTTGGGATGTGTGCTCTTGCAAATATTATGAAAAATTTAGGCTATGAGGTTTTAGGTTCTGATACAGAAGAAAAATTTTTTACTGATGAAGTTTTAAAAAGGTTAAAAATAAGGTATTTTGAGGGTTTTAAAAAAAATAATATTACAGAAAAGGTAGATTTAGTAATAGTTTCTCAAGCTTATGCTAAAAGAGTAAATAATAATATAGAAACAAAAAATGTTGAGGTTAAAGAAGCTATAAAAAGAAACATTCCTATTCTTTTATATCCTGAAGCTTTATCAATATTTTTTAATCAGTCTTTCGGTATTGCTGTTTGTGGATCTCATGGAAAAAGCACTGTATCTGCTATGATAGGAGAAATATTAAGAAAATCAAAAAAAGATTATATAGCTCTTGTTGGATCAGAGGTTATAGATTGGAAAAGTAATTCGAGCTTAAGAATAAAAAAGGAAAGAGATTTAAAAAATATTCCTTTTGTAATAGAGGCTGATGAATATAGGGAGGCTTTTTTGAATTATAAGCCCGAGATAATTGTTTTAACTAATATAGATTATGACCATCCAGATTATTTTAAAAATTTTATAGAATATAAAAGAGCTTATGAAAAATTTTTGAAAAATCTAAAAGGTAAAAAAATTTTGATAACAGCTGAAAAGATAAAGTTACCAAAAGATGTAAAAAAAATAGAAGTTGATTATTCTAAAGTTCCAGATTTTAAACTTAAGTTTTCTGGAAATCATTATAAAAAGAATGCATATTTAGCATATTTAACAGCAAAGGTTTTAGGAATTAAAAAAGAAGTTATTTTGAGAGCATTAAAAGAATATAAAGGAATAAAAAGGAGATTTGAATATTGGGGAGAAGTGAAAATAAATAAAAAGAAAGTAAAATTAATTGATGATTATGCTCACCACCCAAGAGAGATTGAAAGTGTATTAAATTCCTTAACTGAAATTGGGGTCGATTTAGATAAAGTTTGGTTAATATTTCAACCACATACATTTACAAGGACTCAGGCTTTATTTGATGATTTTGTAAAAGCTTTATCGAAATTTAAAAAAGTTATAATATTAAAAACCTATGCTTCAGCGAGAGAAAGGGGATTAAAAGATTTATCAAAAGATTTAGCTTTAAAATTAAAAGAAAAAATAATTGCCAGATATTTTGCTGATAAAGAAAAAGTTGTAAAATTTTTAAAAGATAATATAAAGGATGAAGAATATATTATAAGCTGTGGTGCTGGTGATGTGTGGAAAATTTTAGAAAATTTAAAAAAAATGTTATAATTAAATTGTAGGTAAGGAGGGTGGTCGCCTTTTATGAGGAGGAAAGTCCGGGCACACAATAAGAAGGGCTTGGGAAAGCCAAGAAGGCAGTAATGCCTTGGAAAGACCACAGAGACCATACTACCCTGCCATAAAGGCTGGGGAAAGGTGAAAAGTAGGAGGGTGTATCCTAAATTTTTAGGATGCTACCTCCTTTAGGATATAAGTGATTATATCCTAAGGTCTTTCCCCCTTGTGTGCAAGGCCGAGCCTTCAGTACTAAATTTTAGTACTGAAGGAGTGCTGCTTGTCCCTAATAGTAATATTAGGGCTAGACAGATGACCACCGCCCTGATGGGTACAGAACCCGGCTTATATCCTTACCTACTGAATAAGAAAATGAAAAATTTATTAAAATTTAAAAAAGAAAGGACTTTAGTATTAATAAAACCAGAAGGTGTAGAAAGAAAGCTAATAGGAGAAATTATTTCAAGAATTGAAAGAGTGGGATTGAACATAATAGGATTAGGGATTTTAAAGCCAAGTAAAAAATTGGTTGATAAACATTATCCTAAAGATAAAAATTGGATAAAAAATATAGGAGAAAAAAATTTAGCAACATATAAAGAATATAATTTAGACATAAAAAAATATTTAGGAACTGATGATCCTTATAAAATTGGTAAGATGGTAAGAGAATGGTTAGTTGATTATATAAGCTCAGGTCCTGTTGTAAAAATTTTGGTCGAAGGTCCTCATGCTATTGATGTAGTAAGAAAAATAGTAGGAAACACAAGGCCTTATATAGCAGAACCAGGAACGATAAGAGGAGATTTTTCATATGATTCACCAATATTAGCAAATTTAGAAAAAAGACCAATTAAAAATCTAATACATGCCTCAGATTCTCCCGAAAGTGCTGAAAGGGAAATTAAAATATGGTTCAAAAAAGATGAAATTCTAAAATAATGGTTGTCCCCGCAAAACATACTTCAAGATCAAAAGTAAGAAGAAGGAGGTCTCAAATTTTTTTGAAAAAGAAAAATTTTGTAAGATGCAAGCAGTGCAATAATTTAATTTTGCCTCATAGAATTTGTCCATTTTGTGGTTATTACAAAGGTAAAAAATATTTAGAAATTAAAGAGAAGAAAAAGAAGAAGTAAAACTTATGGCTACAAGGCATCTTTGTAGAATAATAGCTATGCAATCTCTTTATGAATGGGCTTTTCATGGTTATAAAAATAATTGGCAGGAAATAATGGAAAGGAATCTACAAGAATTTGGCCAAGATATTGATGAGCCTGAATTTTTGAGAAAATTAGTAAAAGGAGTCGTTGAAAATTTAGATACAATTGATAGTATATTAAAAGAATCTGTTCAATCTTTACCTTTCGAACAAATACCCTTATTAGAAAAAAGTATCTTAAGATTAGCTACTTATGAATTATTAAAAGGAGGAGAAGAAACCCCATATAAAGTTGCTATAAATGAAGCTATTGAACTAGCCAAAAATTTTGGGACACAAGCAACTTCAAAATTTATAAATGGAGTATTAGGGACAGTTTATAGCAAAATTGAAGAAATGAAAAATGAAAAATCTTAAAGAGATAGATTTTGAAGAATTAGAAAAAAAGCTTGGGGTTAAAATAAAATCAAAAGAAATTTTTATTGAAGCCTTGACTCATAAAAGTTATCTGTTTTTTCACCCAGAACATAAATATAATCATAATGAAAGATTAGAATTTTTAGGAGATGCTATAATAGAATTTGTAGTATCAGATTATCTTTTCAGAAAATATAAAAACTTAAAAGAGGGAGAATTAACTTCTGTAAGGGCAAGCTTAGTTAATAAAGAAAGATTGTTAGAAATAGCAGAAAGGTTAAATTTAGAAAAATTTGTTTTATATGAAAAGATACAAGGAGAAAAAGGGTTAAAAACTGTTTTGAGTAATTGTGTTGAAGCATTGATCGGAGCTTTATATTTGGATAGTGGGCTCAATTCGGCAAGAAACTTTATAGAAAAAAATTTCTTTGATGATTTGGATGAAATAATTTCGAAAAAATTATATAAAGATCCTAAAAGTAGATTGCAAGAAATTTTCCAAGAAAAATATAAAATTTTACCTAAATATGTTGTTTTAGAAGAAAAGGGGGCTCCGCACAAGAAAAGTTTTAAAATAGGCTTGTTTTTAAACGATAAACTAATAAGTGTTGGCGAAGGAAGTAGTAAACATGAAGCAGAAATAAAAGCAGCAATTAAAGCTTTAAAGAAAAAGTTTGATAAAATATAAAGATGGCGAAAGAAGATTATTTCTTATTATTATTCATAATATTTCTAATAATAAGTATATTTTTTGTTTTTACAGATATTTTAAAATTTAAACTTGGCCTCGATTTAGCTGGTGGTGTTGTTTTAATATACAAAGCAGATCTAAAAAATGTAAAACCAGAAAAAAGGAATGATACTTTGCTTGCAGTAAAAGACTTGATAGAAAGAAGAATAAATTATCTTGGAGTAGTTGAACCTTCTATAAATTACTCACAATCTGGAGAAATAGTTGTTGAAATACCTCATATAAAAGATCCAGAAGAAGCAAAAAGATTAATAGGAGAAACACCTTTATTAGAATTTAGGATTCCGGTTGAAAAAGGTACAACAACAGAATTTGTTCCATCAGAATTAACAGGAAGATTTTTAAAAACAGCAGAAGTTGAAATAAACCCAAATACAGGATTTCCGGTTGTAGCATTAGAATTAGATCCTCAAGGAGCTAAAATCTTTGAAAATTTAACAAGAGAATATTTAAATAAACCAATAGCAATATATTTGGATGGCCAACCTATTTCAGCACCAATTGTTAGAGATATCATTCCAAATGGAAGGGCTATTATAGAAGGAAAGTTTACTTATCAGGAAGCACAAGACCTGGCAAGAAAACTAAAACAAGGGGCTTTGCCTGTTTCTATAACTTTAATAGGACAATCTGTAATAAATCCTTTATTAGGAAAACAATTTTTAGATTTGGCTATAAAAAGTGGAATTATAGGAACCATTTTAGTTTTAGTTTTTATGCTTGTTTATTATAGACTACAAGGTTTAATTGCTGATATAGCTTTAATATTTTATATATTTTTTAACTTATTCTTATACAAGCTTTTAGGAATTACCCTTTCTTTATCAGGAATAACAGGATTAATACTTTCTATAGGGATGGCAGTAGATGCTAATATTTTAATAGCAGAAAGAATGAAAGAAGAAAGAAGAATGGGATTAAAAGTAGAAGAATATACTAAATTAGCTTTTGAAAGAGCGTGGTCTTCTATAAGAGATTCTAATTTTACAACTATATTGTCTTGTATAATAATCTATTCATTAACTTCTTCTTTTGTAAGAGGTTTTGCATTAACTTTAGGGCTTGGTGTTTTAATTAGTATGCTAACTGCTGTATTTTTTACAAGAATTTTAACCTTTAAAATCACTAAAAAATTCTCTAAATAGCTTTATTAAACTTGACTTTTAAAATTTTCTAATATAAAATTTTATTTACTATGGCAAAGATATTATCAAAAGAAACAATCAAAAAACTAAAGGAAGAGTTAGAAAGATTAAAAACTGTAGAGAGAAAAAATATTGCTGAGAAGATAAAAATAGCAAAATCTTTTGGCGATTTAAGTGAAAATGCTGAATATCAATCTGCATTAGAAGAGCAAAAGAGATTGGAAATGAGAATATTTGAGTTGGAGCAATTATTGAAAAATGCTAAAGTTGCTAAAAATAAAAAAAGTGAAGGAGTTGTTGATATAGGAAGTGAAGTTATTTTAATAGATTTAAAAACTAAAAAGACTGTAAGATTTGAAATTGTTGGATTTGGAGAAGCAAACCCATTAGAAGGCAAAATTTCTACTGAATCTCCTCTTGGCAAAGCTTTATTAGGGAAAAAGAAAAATGATGTTGTTGAAATAAATGTAAAAGGCGAAACTAAAAGATTCAAAATAAAAGAAGTAAAATAATCCCGCTGATTAACGCTGATACAACACAGATAGACGCAGATAAACTACCCGGATACAAACCGGATAATACTACCCAGATTTTAAACGGATATCCGGTCTCTATCCGGCTAACAAATCCGGTAGTAATCCGGGTAAATATAATTTATTATCCGTTTCTTATCCGGGTATTTTTATCCGGTAACAATCCGGGTAGATATAACTTATTATCCGGTCACCATCTGGATAACAAATCCGGTCCTAATCTGGGTGATATTCGTGATAAATTCGTGTCTCATTATCAGCGTTCATCCGTTGTGATATCCGTGTTAATCTGCGTTAAAATCCGCGTCCATCTGTGGTACATCCGCGTTTATCCGTGTTGTATCAGCGTTCATCCGTGGTGGCGTTAATCGATGGTTCTATCATCTTTAGAAATTCTTCTTCATTTAAAATTTTTATATTGTATTTTTGTGCTTTTTGTAGTTTTGAGCCTGGATTTTTTCCTACAACAAGATAATCAACTTTTTTACTAATAGCATCAACAGCTTCTCCTCCTAATTTTTCAACTATTTCTTGCGCCTGGCTTCTTGTATATTTTTCTAATTCACCTGTAAAGCAAAATATTTTTCCTTTTAATGGTCCCTCTTTAATTATTACTTCTTCTGTAATCTCAACACCATAATCTGTTAACTTTTGCAAAAATATTTTATTATTTTCATTATGGAACCAATTATATATACTTTCTGCAAGCTGAGGTCCAAAACCAGGAATTCTCTGATACTCCTCTTTTCTAATTTTCTCAGCTATATTCCACAAATCTATCGGCTTTTTAATTTCTCCTTTTCTTTTTAAAAATTCTCCTAAAACTTTTGCATTTTCTTCTCCTATATGCAAAATTCCCAAGCTATAAATAAATTTATGAAGACTAATCTTTTTCTTAGAATTTATACTTCGCAAAATATTACTCTCTGAAACAATATCAAAACCCGGAAGTTTTCTTAAATCTCCTTGTTTTAATTTAAATAAATCTGCTGCATCTTGAATTAATCCACTATCCAATAGCTTATCAACAATTTTAGGACCAAGGCCAACAATATCAAAAGCTGGTTTTGAAATAAAATGATAAATTCTTTCTCTTTGTAATGCAAAGCAATTTGGGTTTGTACATTTATAATATGCCCCTTCTTTTATAACTTTGCTTCCACACATAGGACAATTTTTTGGAAAATGAAATTCTTTTTCTTTTCCTGTTCTTAATTCTTTTATAACTCCTATAACTTGAGGAATAACATCACCTGCTCTTACAACTACAACTGTATCACCAATTTTTATTCCCAATCTTTTCATCTCATCTTCATTATGTAAGCTTGCACGAGAAACAACTACTCCTCCTATTTCAACAGGTTTTAAAATTGCTACTGGTGTTAATATCCCTGTTCTTCCAACTTGTACAATAATATCTTCTACAATTGTTGTTGCTTGCTTTGGAGAGAATTTAAATGCTATTCCGCCCCTTGGTGCTTTTCCAACAACCCCAAGTTTATCAAAAATATCATTCTGATTTATTAAAACAACTATCCCATCTATTTCGAATGTTAAATCATCTCTATGCTTTTCCCAATAATCCCTAAACTCTTTTACTTCATTTAAATCTTTGCATCTTTTTGTATGGGGGTTTGTTTTAAATCCTATTGCTTTTAAAATTTTATGCTCTTCTTCATGTGTTTTTTGTCCTAAATCAGTTACTAAATCATAAGCAAATGAATCTAATTTTCTTTTTGCAGTTTCTTTTGGATCTAATTGTCTTAATGATCCTGCTGCAGCATTTCTTGGATTAGCAAATGGAACTTCATTATTTTTTATTCTTTCCTCATTCAATTTATTAAAATCAATTTTATGCATAAAAACTTCTCCCCTAACCTCTATTTTTTTAGGATAACCTTTTTCAAAATGTTTTATAATATCTTCGCTAAGTCCTTCTTTTTTTAAATTCTCAATAATTTTTTCAATAGGTAAAAGTTTTAATGGTATTGCTTCGATTGTTTTTACGTTTTGCGTTACATCTTCCCCTAAATAACCATCTCCTCTTGTAGCACCAATTGTTAAAATTCCATCTTCATAAATTAATTTAATAGCTAAGCCATCAATTTTTAATTCTGCGTAATAATCAAATGCAGTATCTTTTTCTAAAAGTTTTAAATTTCTTTCATTCCAACTTTCTAAATCTTCTAATGAAAAAGCATCATTAAATGAGAGCATAGGAATTTCATGCCTAACTTTTTTGAATTCTTTTAATGGGGCACCGCCTATTCTCTGTGTAGGAGAATCAGGTGTAATAAATTGAGGAAATTTTTGTTCTAAATCAAAAAGCTCTTTTTTTAATGAATCTTCAACCTCTATTGGCACCAATTCTTTATTTAAAACATGCCTTGCATATCTATATTCATTGATCAATTCTTTTAATTTCTCAATTCTTTCTTTTGCTTCTTCTGGTGTTAGCTCCGTCATTTTTATTCTGATTCAAATATAAGTGTCCAATCAAATCTTCCTTTTTTACCTGTTGATAAAATTTTTATTGGAATTCCGTCTGTGTTTTTTATTTCTTGATATTTAAAATTATAATTCATTTCTTGAGTACCTGATATTTGACACTCGTTACTCCTACATTTATCTTCACTTTTAAAATCTTTCAAAAATACTAATTCTAATCCTACTTCTGCATTTCCTATTGCCTGATATGAATCTGTTGTTTCTTTTAATGAAATCAATTGATGGGTTAATGGCAATAATGTTATAAAAAGAACAGCCATACCTCCTAATATAGAAAAAACTGCTATTAAAATTATCTGAGATTTTTTGTCTATGGCGTTGGTTGTGCTATACATTTTGGTTGTGGAAAAACACTATTAATTGGCGCTACTGACATTTGAATATTAAATGGTGATTTTCCTCCTTTAGGTAAAATTAAATTTCCTGAAATTGATATTGTTATTAATTTTGGCGAGCTTAAAATATAATTGGGGTCGCTTGGATTTATTATTCCTTTCATATCTACATTAAGACTATTTATTTCTAAAACTTTCTCATCTGTTAATACACTTTCATTACCAGCAATATTTGCTTTTAATTTATTACCATCTAAGCAAACTTTTTCATCTTTACAATCAAATATTCTTTTAAAAATTATACAATTTGTTGTTGTCGAAAATTCTATTCCATATTTCATATCCTTCCAAATTTTATCTAAAGCTAACTTAATATTACTTAATGATATTTGAACATTTCGTGTATTTATATAGCCCCTAACTACATTTAAGTAAGATATTGCTATTAAATATGCTCCTATTATAAAAATTAAAATAGCAACAGCAGTTTCTATTAAAGTAAATCCTTTATTTTTTATTGAATGTCTGGATGCCATTTTGTTATAATTGTTCCTAATTTTATTTCTTGATTTCTAAATTTAACTATTGATATAACTTCAACTGATGTAGAATTTGCCAAAGAAGTCTTATCTAATGAATTTAAAATTATTTTTCTTGAATATTGAGTTTGAATATTGCCTTTATGCGAAAAGAAATTATTTGAATCTATATAAAGATTACAATCTATTCGTGGATTTAAATTATAATCTAAACAAATTTCTGAAGATTGATTGTTTATATTACCAAGACCTTCAAGCCAATTTATATTTTGGCCATTTGCAATCTTAGCTATATTCTCATTTCTTTTCCCTATAACTAATTCTAATCCTTCTTGTGCTAAGAGATTTGCAATAATCCTATCTTTAACATTTTTAAAAGAACTAAAATATGAGTTTAATAAAAGAATAAATGATACAACACCAAATATAAATAATGCTATTCCTCCTAATACCTCAATAAGAGTTTGTCCCTTATTGCGAAATGATTTGCCCTGTATTTGTGATTGTGATTGTTGCATATTCATTGCCTTTATTTAACAAAATATAGAAATTTTTAAAAGGAGTGGTTTGTGTTACAATTGCTCCTTGGTTATAACGATATATTATTAATTCTCCGTAAGGATGAGTAAAAATAATTGAGGTAGTTACAAAAGAGAAGGCTTTGTCATCTAATTTAAAACTAATATTAAAATCTTTTAACTCTTTACTGATTATAAATCGATTATTTTTATCAGTTGTGAATTCATTTGTCTTTGTATAAAAAATTGAGGGTTCTTTTTGGGTAAAATCAAATTCTTCTGGTGTATCTGATGCTATTTTATAACAATCAATTATCTCTTGCGTTGATGGAGGAGAAGTAGCATATGCAATCATTTTATATCCGGTTTGATATATCAATAATCCAACTCCACAAATAGTGCTTGATGCCCCATTAAAATTTATTTCTAAAGATCTAAAACTTAAATCTTGTGCTTTTTTAAGATTATCAGCTAATAAAAATTTCTCTTCTTGAAACTTTAAAAATGATTTACTAAAATTTGAAATAGTTAAACCTGCACTCAAAAGGATAGCAGTAACGAGCATCAATAAAGCTGTTTCTATCAAGGTAAATCCTTTATTCATAATTTTATTTTAACATAAAACTTAAAACTTTATTATAAATTAAATTTCCTGAAAAAATTGTAATTAATGTTGCTAAAAATATAAAGGGAACGAATGGTACTTCTTGAAAAAGTCTTTTTTTCTTAAAAAGCAAAAATAAACCATATAAACTCCCTAAAAAACATGATATCAAAAATATTAATATTAAATCACCAGATTTTAAATATAATCCTAAAAGAAACGCCACCTTTGCATCACCGAGCCCCATTCCTTTACCAAAAGTAAAAGTAAAAATTCCTAAAACAAAAATTGTTGCTAAAAATGCTAAATAAATTTTTGATAGAAAATCATCATTAACAAAAAATAAATAATTCATCCCACCAGAAAAATCAATATTTGGAGGTTTTGTAAATTTCCAAAAGACAAATTGGAAAATCATCCAAAAAATTATTCCGAAATACAAAACATTTTCATTAATATAGAAAGTATCAAGATCATATAATGCTAAAACAAAAAGAATGGATATAAAAATCAAAAAATATAAAAAATAGATAAAGGATTGGATATTCACTATAGGAATAATCTTTGCCAAATAAAATGTAAAAAATCCCGAAATCAATTCTGTAATAGGATACCTTAAGGAAATTTTCTCTTTACAATTTCTACATCTTCCTTTTTGAATAATAAAGCTTAATATAGGAATAAGTTCATACCAATTCAAAATTTTGCCACATTTGGGGCATCTTGATCTTGAAAATATAAATTTTTCTCCTTTCTCTAATCTATATGCAACACAATTCAAAAAACTTCCAAGAAACAAACCAAATATAAAATATAGCATTACATATTTTGTTATTGAGCTACACAGTAACGTGAAATATTTGTACCAGTGGCGCAAAGTACAGCGGCAGGTCTGCAATTCCAACCCCAATCCTTTTGACTATCGCCAACTGCAGATTCTCTAAATAATTGTGGTGCATTATTTACATTTGATACTTCTAAATCAGCCCATATAACATAATGACCTGCTATTTCTCCAGCTGAGGTTGTACAATAAGCATAACCATAAGATTTATTTCTAACTGGATCATTAACTAATATGGTCCCTGTAGTTAATATTCCTGCATTACGTAATGCAGTCTCTAACATAGTCCAATCTGTTGTAGTTGGATAGTATCCATATTTTAGAAAATATTGCCCTAAATATGTTGCAACATTTCTTAAATCTGCTATTCTTCTTGAGTCTCTTGCTGATGCTGTAAATCCTCCTAAGTTTCTTAATACAATACCTGCTAATATTCCTATAACCAAAAGTACTATTGCTAATTCTATTAATGTGAAAGCTTTTTTGCTCATTTTATTTAATTAATTAATTAATTCGACCTATTATATTTTATATTAATATTATTATTATATCATTTTAATTAATTAATTCGACCTATTTTAATTATATCATATTTCTCCTATTGCCTTTGTCAAACTCATAATTGGCAATAATAAAGATAATTCTAACAAAACTAATCCTACAGCCATTATAACCACTATGATTGGCTGAACAAGTTCTGAAATCGTAGCAGTCTTCATCTCTAATTCATTAATATAATAATCTCTTGTTGAATTTAATATCGATTTTAATTGTCCTGTTTTTTCTCCTGTGCTTATTGTTTGTATAACTAATGGCGGGAAAAGATCTGGAAAGTTTTGAATTGTATCACTTATTGATTTTCCTTTTTTTGTTTCTTCAGATATAAACAATATAGCATTTTTATAATATGGGTTATCCATGCTTTCTCCAACTATTTCTAAGCTTTCTGGTATAGGAACACCTCCTTCTAACAAAAACCCAAAATATTCAATAAACCTTAATATATAAACCTCTTTTAACATTGGACCTACAATAGGAATATTTACAAAAAAATTATACATAGCTAATTTTCCTTCTTCTGTTTTTGAATAATTGTAAATAATATATAATGCGAAAATAATAAATAATATTATATAAACCCCATAATTTATCAAAATATGGGTCATCATTTGAAAGAACATTGTTATTGGAGGTATGGGTATTTTATTTTCCTCAAACATATTTGTAATTTTTGGAATAACTCCTAAAAACAAAACAAGTATTGTGCCTATAAATATAATAAAAACTATTGCTGGATAATACAAAGAATTAATTATTTTAGATCTAAATCTTTCCTGTCTATCAAAATGATCTCCTAAATTTTCAAAAACTTTTTCTAATGTTCCTGAAATTTCTCCTATTCTTATTAATTTTGTCATAGATGGATCAAAAACATCTGGAAATTTTTCTAAAGCCTGTGATAAGGGCAATCCTGCTAAAACATCATTATAAACTTCTTGCAAAATACTTCTTAATTTTTCATTTGGAGTTTGTAAAGATAAAGTTTTTATACTTTCATCTAATGTAAATCCACTTCTTAAAAAATATATCATTGACCTACAAAACATTGCCAAATCTTTAAATGTTATCCTTCCAAATAAAGCTGGGATTTTTTCTATTTCCAAAGGATAAATATAAGTAACAACAACATTTTGTGTCTGTAAAATCTTAACTGCTTCTTCTTTTGATTCTGCAGTAATTACTCCTGATTTAAAATTTCCTTCTTGATCAAAACCTCTAAATTGAAATTTCATTTTATGTTAATAAATTTCTTAATCTTTCCACATTTACTGCAAATTGTAATGCTGTTTCTAAATTTATTTCTCCTAATTGTACAAGGGTTGCTAATGATCTTTCTAATGTTATCATTCCCTGTTCCAAGCTTGTTTCTATTACTAAATCAATTTGATATATCTTATTTTCTCTAATTAAATTTCTTACTGCCTGGTTTGCTATTAATACTTCGCATGCTGGTAATCTTCCTCCTTTTATTCTTGGAACCAATCTTTGTGAAACTATTCCTATTAAAGTTGATGCCAATTGAAACCTAGCTTGGTTTTTTCGTGCTTCTGGTAAAACATCTAAAATTCTATCAATTGTTTGTGATGCAGAGTTTGTATGCAATGTTCCTAAAACCAAGTGCCCTGTTTCAGCTGCTGTTAATGCTATTGATATTGAAATTGGATCTCTTAATTCTCCTATCATAATAACATCTGGATCTTCTCTTAATGCTGCTCTTAATGCCCTATGCCAACTATTAGAATCTTTTGGTATTTCTCTTTGAGAAATTAAAGCTTTATCTGGATAGAATAAATATTCAATTGGTTCTTCTATTGTTATAATATGGCAAGATCTTGAATGATTTAATTCATCAATTAAAGATGCTAATGTTGTTGATTTACCCATCCCTGCTGGTCCTGTTACTAAAATAAATCCTTGTCTTTTCTTTATAAACTCATGTAAAACAGGTGGTAAATTTAATTCTTCAATATTTTTTATCTCAGCAGATATTAATCTGAAAGCTCCTGCTAGGCCATTATTTTGAAAATATAAATTTGCCCTCATTCTAAACTTATCATCAACATTAAAAGAAAAATCAATATCTTTATATTTATATAGTAATTTTTTCTGATCTTCATCAAGCAAAGAAAGTAAAATTTTTTCAGTATCTTTTGAAGTTAAAATTCCTTCTTCTGTTAATGGATATAATTCTCCATCAATTCTTAATGTAGGATATCTTACAGGAACAATATGAACATCAGAGGCCCCTCTTTGTGCTGCTGTTAAAAATATTCTTTTTAATTTCTCATCCATATTTATATTTTAAGTTAATTTAACTGCTTCTTCAAATGTTATTAATCCACTCAAGGCTTTTATAATACCATCTTGTCTTAGGTTTATAAAATTCTGCTCTTTTAATAGTTCCAATATTTCTAACTCAGATTTTCCTTTATAAATAGCCTCTTCAATTTTTTCTGTTATCAAAACTACCTCAAATACACCCATCCTTCCTATATATCCTCTGCCTCCACATTTTTCACAACCTTCCGCATGATATATTTTATATGGCTCTTTTACATATCTATCTAAAATTTCTTTTGGAACATCCCTTAAATTTTCTTCAATAATCTCCAAAACTTCTTTTGGTGGGTCAATAGGTTTTTTACAATCATCACATAATCTTCTTGCTAATCTTTGGGCCACAATTAATCTTAATGTAGGTGGCAACAAAAATCTTTCTACTCCTAAATCTATTAATCTTGTAATAGCACCTATAGCATTATTTGTATGTAATGTGGAAAGAACAATATGGCCTGTTAAAGAAGCATGAATAGCTAATTCAGCTGTTTCTAAATCTCTTATCTCTCCTACTAAAATAATATTTGGATCTTGCCTTAAAATTTCTCTTAATCCTGCAGCAAAAGTATAATCTATTTCTGGCCTTACTTGAGATTGATTAACTCCTTCAATTCTATACTCAACTGGATCTTCCAAGCTTATGATATTAACATTTTCTTTATTTAACTTTTGCAGTATAGCATATAAAGTTGTTGTTTTACCTGATCCAGTTGGTCCTGTTATTAAAATTAATCCATGCGGTTTTTTCAATGCTATATTTAATTTCTCTATAGAATAATCATTCAATCCCAATCCCTCTAATTGTTTTAATCCCATTAATGGATCCAAAATCCTTATAGCAACCTTTTCTCCCTCAATAGTCGGCAATACTCCTATCCTTAAATCTATTTCTCTTCCCTCTATCAAAACCCTTATCCTTCCATCTTGTGGTATTCTTGTTTCATCAAGCCTTAATTGTGCTAAAACTTTTATTCTATTAACAATTTGATTATGAATATCTTTTGGTAAATATGCAATAGTATTAAGATCTCCGAATATTCTAAATCTTATTCTTGTTTTATGCATAAGTGGTTCTATATGTATATCTGAGGCATTTGAGAAAACTGCTTCTTCTATCAAGCTTTGAACAAGTTTTATTACAGGAGCATCTTCGGATGGCAATATTTCTTGCTCTAATGAAACAAATTTTTCTTCTGCAACAGGAGGTTTTTTCTCCCTTATTTGAAAAATTAAATTTTTCAATGTTTCTGGAAATTCTTCATATTGTTTTAATGATCTATAAAAATCTTTAATTGATATCAAAAATATTTTTGGTTCAAGGTTTAGTGTTTTCTTTATAAAATTAATAATCTCATCAAAATTTTCTATCTTGGGGTTTACAACACCCAAATATATTTCTTTTTCTTTTTTATCAAATGCTATAATTCTATTCCTTTTTGCGAATTCTTTATCTAATAACTTTATTACATTCTTAGAAATTTTTTCATCTTGTAAAAACTTTTTTGTAGGTAATTTATAAAACTCTCCTTTAGCATCTAAAAAACTATCATCCAATTTCCCTATCCTATAAAGATATTCTTCTAAATCTAATTTAGCTTCTTCTGCTTCTTTAATAAAATTATCTATATCTAACTTATCTTTTAGCTTTTCTTTAATAAATTCTTTAAAATCCATTATTCGAAAATACTTGGTTTTCCTATCTCATTAGGTTGTATTTCTGGTATTTCTATAACCTGTGGAGTGGGTAGAATCGATTGAAGATTTTCTGCCGTTTTTTTGAAATCATAATTATTTAAATAATCCAATTCTTTTTTAATATCTTCAACTTCTTTTGGCAATGTTGTTTCTTTTTTCAATATTCCAAATTCCCATAATCCAATCCACAAAATAAGAGATAATATTACAATAATACCTATGTATGCTAATATGTTTAACAAACTATAACTTTTTAATCTAATTATTTTTTCCATTTTACTCCATATAAAATGTGCTTATATTAATATTTGCCTCTATTAAATTTTTTTCTTTTTGTGTTAATGTTAAAGAGTTTATTGTAAATATTCTACTATGATTTTCAAAATTTCTAATAAGATTTAAAATGTCATCATATTTTCCATCTTGTGTTATACTAAAACTTATTTTTAAAATTTTATGATTTTCTAAACCTGGGATTGGTACTTCTTCTTTTTGGAATTGATAAATATTTGGTTCTCTAAACCCGCTACTTCTAAATATGCTATTTATCAATAATGTTAAATCATAATCATTAAATTTTTTAGGAAGATAAAAATCAAAATATCCTTTTTCTTCTGTTGCATAAATTTTTTTAACTTCCTCTTTTTGCAATAAATTTAAGATTGTTTGATTAACAAGAGATGTTTTTGAAAGCTTATTTAATGCCTCATTTTTATTTTGGACAGAAATACTATAATTTTTATAAGTAGGGATAAATTTATTAAAAAACAACATCAAAGCTATAAAAACCAAAATAACGATTGTCAAATTGATAAATAATCTCATTGTGTTAAATATTGACTAATTTTAAATGTAACCATAAAATTTACTATATACTTTTCATTATCAAAGCTCAAATCTGTTATTTTTGCATCAGGAAGCTCTTTTGCATTACTAAAATATTTTACTACTTTTGCATACTCTATCCAGTCGGGCACAGAAGCTCTTAGAGAAATTTCATTTTTCTTCATATCTATAGATACTGAATGAACCTTTAAACTCTTTGGAAGATAAAGATTAACTTTTGTTAAAATAGGTGTTACAACTTTTTTTGTTTTTAAAAAATTATCTAAAGCTATAAAATGGACAATGCTTTTATAAATGTCTTGGCCAAGGGCTTGTTTTTGATATTCTTCAGAAAGTTCATTTATTTTATTATTTATCTCATCAATCTTTTTATTATTTAAATTAGTTAAATAATCTAATCCTAAACTTCCAAAATAAAGAAAAGATATTATCAAAATTAAAACTAAGAAAAGTTTCTTTGGTAAAAATTCTAAAAATCTACTCATTTATAAATTTTAACCGAAAAAATATTTGAAACAACCCCCAATCGCATTTATTAATATTGGCCCTAAATTTAAATTTTTAACCCTCTTATCTATAATTATATACTGAAAAGGATCAAAAATACTCACAGGTACTTCTTTAAATTTTTCTAAAAAAGCATCTAAAAAGCCTTCATAAAGGCTCATTCCACCAGCTAAATATACATGCTCTATTCTACAATTGAATTTTTCATTTATTTCTTCACAGGATTGAGATAGTTCTTTTGAAAAATCATCTAAAATACTATCTATAATATTTTTAACTTCTTCCTCTTCTGGAGGTATATGAAAACCTCTTTTTAAAATATATTCTTCTGCCTCATTTAAGCCTATTTTTAATAAGTGGGATAAAGATTCTATTAAAAATCTAGCATTTACCTTGAGCTTTTGTGAATATGTGACAATGCTATTAGAGATAAAGATTAAATTTGAGTAAGAATATCCTAAATCTACATAAACTCTATTTCCTGGAATATTTTTAAAAAAGTTTTCGATTGCAAAATATTCTGTTTCTGCTCCTTTAAAATCTAATCCTGCTATCAAAGATATATTCTTTAATTTTTCTAAAAAATATTTAGGAGTGGCTGTAAAAAATATAAACCACCTTTCTGTTGCTTCTTCTAACCTAGGAATAAATTTATTATTTCTCCATTCTATTGTATACTCTTCAATTGATGCAGGCATATATTTTCTTGCTTCATAATTTACAGCATTTTTTAATGTGCTTAGTGGTAAATAGGGTAATGAAAAATATGTAGAAAAAAGATAAGGCGAAGGTATAATATAAATAGCATCCTTAGTTTTAAATTCTTTAACTCCTGCCTCTAAAATCTTTCCTAAGTTTTCTTCAAAAACCTGTGATGTTTCTAAAATTTGAGTTAACTTTTCTCCTTGTTCAAGGCTTATTATAATATAATTTAAGAGCTTTAATTTGTTTCCAGCTTTCTCAGTTTCAACAATTTTAATATTTCTTGATCCAAGGTCTATTCCAAGCAAGGTTTTTCCTCTGAATATATCAAAAATGCTCATTAATAAATTATACCAAAAAATTCAAGAAATATTGTCTCCTTATTATTGTTATAATTGCAAAAAATTTTTAGATTATGGTTATTTGTGCGAAGATTGTTTAGAAAAGATAGGATTTAGATTAGAAATATATTGTTTAAAATGCAAAAGAAGAAAGCCCTTTAATGAAAAGATAACCTCAACTTGCTGTTCTACATTAATTAAATCTTTAATAACATTTTCTGATTATACTGAAAATAAAATTATTGCTGATTTAATAAAGATTGGAAAGATTCAAGGTTATAAAAAGGTTTTTGAGTTTTTTGGATATTTGATAAGTAAAGAAATTAAAAAATTAGGTAATGTTAATTTTGATATTCTAAAAAATTTTAAGATAGCTTATATACCATTAACTAAAAAGGTTGAGAGGGGTCGTGGTTTTAATCAGGCTAAAATTTTAGCTGAAGTTATCTCAAAAGAGATTGGATTAGAAATTTTTAATGGATTGATAAAGATAAAAGATACAAAATTACAAACAGAATTAGATTATGAAGATAGATTTAAAAATATTGAATCAGCTTTTGAGTGCAAAGAAAGTTCTCCCAAAAATTTAATTTTAATTGATGATGTAACAACAACTGGTGCAACATTATTTGAGGCAGCTAAAAAATTAAAAGAAAAAGGAGCAAAAAATATTATAGCATTAACTATCTCGAAGTAATTTTTTAACTGCTTCTTTTATTGCTTCTTTATCTAATCTATATTTTTTTATTAAATCTTTCCAATTCCCTGATTCTGCAAAAGTATCCTTAAGACCGATAAACACCACGGATAAACGCTGATTCAACGCGGATTGACGCAGATAATTATCTAATTCATTATTTTCATTATCCGCGTTTATTCGCTTATTATTTGATCCGTGTTCATCTGCGTTATATCCGCGTTCATCTGCGGTTTTATTTAATCCGCATTTATCGGCGTTGAAATCTGCGTTAATCTGCGGTTGCACCAAGACTTCGCTAATCGCACTTCCCATTCCTCCAGCAATTTGATGATCTTCAACTGTTACAATCCCATCAACATTATTTGCTACTTCTAAAATAGTTTCTATATCTAAAGGTTTAATTGTGTGAACATTCAAAACATAAGTATAAATTCCTTCCTCTTCTAATTCTTTTGCAGCAAGTAGAGCTTGATAAACTAAATGGCCTGTGGCAAAGATAGCCACCACGGATGAACGCTGATTCAACACGGATTGACGCAGATAATTGTTTTTTTCGTTTATAATTCTTTTTATCTCAAGCTTTTCGAAACCAAAATTAACTAAGAGAAGAAGTTTATACTTTGTTGCTCTTAAATAAGAAAAAGCCTGAAATTCATCTTCTTTTGTTAAACCTCTTTTTGCTTTTATTTCTAGAATTATTTTATCTTCAATCAAAAAATCTGGTCTATAAATACCAATTATTTTATTCTCATATTCTATCTCTATAGTAGGTTCTTTTTTATACTCTATTTTTTCTTTTTTAAATTCTTCTTCTAACGCATTTTTATAGACTAATTCTTTGTGCCCCTTACCTACTTTATTATCGACCCTAAAAATACAACTTCTTATTTTATAAGTTAAATCTTTATATAACAAGTCGTTCTTATCATATTCCTCCGCGTTAATCTGTGTTGTATCCGCGTTCATCTGCGGGATCCAAAATTTTTCTATCTTTCCAAACCTAAATGGTGTATCTTCTGTTGTGATTATTGGTGTTTCTGGCCTTGAAAGTCTTAAATAAATAGGTCCTTTAATTTTTGCTGATTCAATTGTTGCTTTTATTGCTTCATAATAATCACAAGGGGAGATAATTTTTATATTTGGCAATGCTCTCATAATTCCTATATCTTCTGTTGCATGATGAGTAACCCCATCTTCTCCTGTTACTATTCCTGAATGGTGGCCTGCAATTTTAACATTTGAATTATTATATGCTATCATTGTTCTTATCTGCTCCCAATTTCTTCCTGGTGAAAAAACAGAATAGGCAGAAATAAAAGGTATCTTCCCTGAATCAGCTAAACCAGATGCTATAACAGCCATATTTTGTTCAG
>Ga0209225_1000354_pt1 | contig 54757 bp, 53 predicted proteins | sample WasSprMetagenome_FD_184732 | JGI IMG/M metagenome (GOLD analysis project Ga0209225, IMG submission 184732) | Sulfidic aquatic microbial communities from Washburn Spring, Yellowstone National Park, USA - WS (SPAdes) (version 3) | ecosystem: Environmental > Aquatic > Thermal springs > Hot (42-90C)... | reverse complement strand
CTTGGAGCCTTATTCGAGCCTTTGGACATCCAAGCCACATCTAACGAGTTGATGGAAGATTGAGAAATATGAATCCTGCGGCGATTCATCCCACGGTTAAAACCGTAGGCTTTCTCGCCGAAAGATGTGTAAACAGCTACAAATACGCTACCCCTCTCTAGATTTTGTGGTTAAACCTTTTATTGGTGATTGGCTCTAAGCCGTATCTGGGATTCCGCGGGGAGTTAAGGAGTTGAAGGCTCGGTTGCTGTTTGGCTTGATTCTCCTTCTTGCCATAATGTTAAGCCTCAGCGTTCAGTCTTCTCATGCTGAGAGGATGAATTGTTGGGTTGGGATTGTTCCAGAAAAGCCAACGGAACTTGACGAGGTTAGGGTGATTGTGAACTTCCGTTTTTACACTGATCCGCCGCGTGTTGTTGATTTCAGCGAGGTTAATCGGGATGGCGACACGTTTTCCGTTAACGTGAGTGTTCACGTGCCTAGAAAGGACGAGGCCGTCTTACAAGTCGTTCATAACCAGAGCAACGCTTACATGCTTGGTAGGCTTAAGGCCGGCGAATACACGTTTAAGGTTTATGTGCAAACCGTTCATGGAAGCAATGAATATTGGCTTGAAAAAGAGGTCAAGTTTACTGTTTCTTCCGAAGCGCCTACCCACGCCCCTGAAATTCCAAGTAATGGCTACTTTCTAGTTCTGTTAGCTTTAACGTTAGCGGCTGTCATCCTACTGAAATTTCCGAAAAGAAGCCTAGTAGTTTTGCAGCGAAAATAACGCTGGCTCCAGTTTTATTTTCTATCCCCTCTCCTCTCTAGGCTTTTCTTTGCATCAGCCATTCAAGGTCTATTTCTAGGGCTGCTGTTGGATTTTCGATTTCAAAGTTGTTTAGAACCTGCGGATGAATTTCGCCTAAAACGCCAACCTGTTTTTTGCCAATTTGGATGATGGCTGTTCGCCCCTCTAGGAAGCTTGGGTGTTTTGCCTCTTTTATTTGCCAGTCTACCAATCCCATGTTGGCTAGAAACGCTTCGCAGACAGCCCTTATTTCTGTGTAGTTGGCTGTTGAGTGGCATGTTGCAGCCGCCAAGTGTAAGCGCCTTTCGCACATGGTTTCTTGGCGTCGGTTTATTTTGGCTACGTCGGAAACTTCGAAAAGCTTTTGCGGGTAGCTTTCATGCTTGTTTTCGGCTAGGTTCTTTAAAAGCCCGGGTAGGAGCAGTTCCCTCATAATGGTGTATTCGGCGGAGACTGGGTTGGCTAGTCGCACCGGGTTTTTGGGCTTTAACCGCATAAACTCGTAGTGGACGCGTTCATTCGTCAGTGTGAAGTTCATGACTTCCAAGAAGCCTAAGCCCGTCATGATTTGGCGGACGGTTTCCGCCAGCTTGTTGGCTGGATGTTTCCCGCCGACAGTAACTGTGACGGGTATTGTTGGCTCAAGTCTATAATAGCCATAGCCTATGGCAACCTCCTCGACAAGATCTATCTCGTGGAGTACGTCTATGCGGTAGGGTGGAATGGCGACTTCCAAAACGTCTTTTTCTACGGGTTTGGCGTCAAGCCGACATTTTCGCAAGCAATAAGCCGCCTCGTCTATGGAAAGCTTCAAACCCAGCATTTTGTTGGCGTAACTTACCCTAAGCCTCATCTTCTCGGGTTCAAGGTTCGGCGAAACTAACGTGCGGTCTGGATAATGCACAGTAACCTTCTCAAGTTTTCCACCCATATCCGCCAGCGCCGTCGCCAAAACATTTAGGCTTTTCTCTACAGCCTCAAAACTCGGCCCGGTAACGTCCAAGAATAGGTTCCGCGTGTTTTCGCTAACCCTTGTCAACTCGCCATTTATAATAGGGGGCATGGACAAAACCCGTTCATACTTGTCAATTAGCAGCGGATATTTCGGCGCCCAGTCCACAAGGTGGCGGTAAGCGACACCCTTCTCGTGTTTTTCTAAAATTTCTTTAGGCGTCATTTCCTCAGTTTTGCCCAGAGGCACAAATTTTACGCCCGTGGGTTCTACGGCTGTGTATGTGAAGGGCGGCTCCACAGCGTCCAAGTTGTGAATGCCTATGGAAGCCTTTTTGCGGTCGCGGCCTATACCCCAGTGGAGGTCTTCCTGCATTTCCATAAGCTCCACAACTGTGTCTTCGTCGAGCTTAATGTCGCGGACAACCGCCGCAAGCATGTAGGGCCTAACGCTGGAAACCGCGCTGTCAACGTTTAAAGTTATCTTAGGCTCTTCAGCATGGTATTTTGGCAGTCCCGTCTCCAGCTCCAAGAAGCCTTTTAAGGCGCGGGCTACGCCAGCGTAGCTGCAGAAGTCTATGCGGTTTGGGTTGTACTCCGCCTTAACATAGTCTTCGCCGATCTCTTCCAAGTCGAAGCCAAGCCATGGCAGCCACTTGGCCAACTCCTCAACAGTGACAGCCCTACCCAAAAATTTCGCCAATTTTTCCACGCGAAGATTTATCACCGGCATAGGGGTGTCCTCCTAAGCCATCCAACATTGTTCGCATACAACATGCGAATATCATCCAAGCCAAGCTCTATCATGGCTAAACGCTCCAATCCGCCGCCCCAAGCCAGCACTGGGCATTTAATGCCCATGGGCGCTAAAACCTCTGGCCGGAACATGCCCATACCGCAAAGTTCTATCCAACGTTTAAGCTTGGGGTGGTAAGCCACAGCTTGGGCTGAAGGCTCCGTGTAGGGGAAGTAGCTTGGCCAAAACTCTATTTTTTCTATGCCGAACTTCGTGTAGAAGGTTTTCAAAGTGCCCATCAAATCCCGAAGTGTCACTTTTTTGTCTACAACTATGCCTTCAATCTGATGGAACTCGGCTAGATGCTCGTATGTGACCTGCTCGTTGCGGTAAACCCTATCCACGGAAAACACTTTTATCGGCGGTTTCTTATGGGTTGCCAAATACTTCACGGTTTCAGCCGTTGTGTGGGTGCGCAAAACAAGCTTTTTGGCTTCTTCGCCGCTCCACTTGTAGCCCCAGCCCTTGGAACCCGTAATCCACCCGTCCTCGTGGGTTTTCGCCACAGCCTCGACAAGTCTTTTGGATGGCAGCCTCCCTGTCTGCGGGTTAGCCAAATAAAACGTGTCCATCATCTCGCGGGCCGGATGGTCCTGAGGCTGGAATAAGGCGTCAAAATTCCAAAAGGCTGTCTCCACCAGCGGGCCTCGAATCTCCGTAAACCCCATCTCCAAAAAAATTTCACGGACGCGCTGGATAATCTGCTGCAGTGGATGCACTTTACCCGGATAAACGGCTGGGCCCGGTGCAGTCACGTCAAACTTTGTGAGTCTCACGTTTCGCCAGTGCTTGGAAACTATGAGTTCAGGCGTAAGCTGCGTGACTTCCTCAACTATTTCAACGCCTTTTCTGGCTATCCGCCAGCCTTTTTCGGTTAGTTCCAGGTCACGGTAAACTTTTTCCTCGACTTCTACAAGATTGCGTTTTCGAAGAGCCTCCAAGGCTTGTTTAAGCTCTTCAGTTAGGTCTTCAACTTTTACGAGGCGCTTTTCAAATATGGTGGCTAAAAGCTTTTCATCAACTGTGGGCGGAGGCTCCATGTTCACCATAAGCACACATTTTTTGCCTTTTATGACGCCCCAGTTTTTCCTTTTAAGCCAGCCTAAAGCTATGGGCGCCATTTTAGCGTCTAAACCAGCCTCTTGAGCGGCTTCATCCACATCTGCCTCGCCGCCAAGTCTAAGCAGTGCGCGGAGCAAACGGCGCTCCGGCAGTCCATACTGGGCGTAGTACTCGCCTTCCTGGCTTAAAATGGCAACTTTCCATCGCTTTTCATGAACCCTGATAAGCCCCTTTTCTGAAAGGGTTAGAGTAGCCCTCATGACGGTTGCGTGAGCCAAATCGCCTTTTTCAGCTACATCGTCAACAGAGGCTTTTCCATTAAGCATCCTCAAAGCCATCAGAACCCTTTTTTCGTGAAGCCTTAAACCAGCCATCTTAAACACCTAGCCTTTCATTCAAGCCTTCAACTTGGCGAAATTGCTTATATAGAAAACCTCGGAGCCTTTTTAAGTTATGCCCGTCAAAAACCGAAATGGTGAAATGCTTTACGGAAATTGGCGGGGCATCCCTTCACCGGTGACGATGTAATGGATGTGTAAACCGCATATTTATAGGTTATCCCGGAAGTCTCCTTCACAAAACTTAATACAAATGGTTGAAATGTATTAAAAGCCAGAAAACCCAAAAGAGGGCGCAGTTTGGCTGGCGAAGAAAGAAACGAGATGGTTGTCACTCCTTGGGAGGTTAGGGGCAAAGTAGACTATGAACGTTTAATCCGCGAGTTTGGAACCCAACCCTTAACCAGTGAACTGCTGCAGAGAATAGCCAAACACACTGGCGAGCTTCACCTTCAGCTTAGGCGCAGAATTTTCTTTTCTCATCGCGACCTCGACACGGTTTTAGACCTATACGAGAAAGGAACAAAATTCGTCCTATACACGGGCAGAGGTCCTTCCGGCCCAGTTCACATTGGGCATCTTGTTCCATGGATTTTCACCAAGCATTTGCAAGAAAAATTTGAAACTAGGCTTTATTTCCAGATGACGGACGACGAAAAGTTCGTGGTGGACGATGAGCTTAGGCTTGAGGACACGAGGCGGTTTGCCTACGAAAACGCCTTAGACCTAATTGCTTTGGGCTTCGAGCCGGAGAAAACCTTCATAATCTTTGATGTGGAGGACATCGACCTGCTTTATGACATAGCCCTCGAAGTGGCTAAACGCATAACGTATTCAACGGCTAAGGCAACTTTCGGCTTTCAGGAAAGCACAAACATAGGTTGGATTTTCTGGCCAGCCATCCAAGCGGTTCCATGCTTTATCCATGCCAAACTAACGGGAGAAAACGTTCCAGCGCTTATCCCAGCAGCCATAGACCAAGACCCATACTGGAGGATCACCCGCGACATAGCCCCAAAACTCGGCTACCATAAGCCGGCGCAGATCCACTGCCGCTTTCTGCCGGGACTGGGCGTCGGCGGAAAAATGAGTGCCTCCGAGCCTGAAACATCCATATTCACGGTTGACCCGCCTGAAGCGGTTAAGCGCAAAATTTGGAACGCTTTCACCGGCGGCAAGCCAACAGTGGCTGAACAGCGGAAGCACGGCGGAGACCCAAGCATATGCTCCGTTTTCCAGTACTACTACTTCCTCTTCGAGGAGGATGACGGCAAACTAGCCGAAAGAGAACGCAAATGCAGGGCTGGCGAAATCCTCTGCGGCGAATGCAAAACCGAACTAATAGAAAGGGTTGTAAAGTTTCTAACGGAACATCAAAGGCGCCGGGAAAAAGCCAGAAACATAATAGACAAGTTCCACCTAAAACGTTAGAAATAAGAGGAGGCGCAGAAATGAGGGAGAAAAATGTTGTTAATGTTAGCTTGTCAGGCGCTTGTAGGCTTGTCCACCCCATGCACACAGTGCTGGTTTCATGTGTAGGCAAGGATGGAAAACCAAACATTATAACGCTTGCATGGGCCATGCCCACGTCTATCAATCCGCCGCTTGTCGCCGTAAGCATTGCACCCCGCCGGTATTCGCACGCTCTTATTGAGGAGACCGGCGAATTCGTAGTGAACATTCCAACAATGGACATTCTAGACGCAACATTTTATTGTGGAACAGTCAGCGGAAGAAACCGCGACAAGTTTAAGGGAGCTGGTTTGACGCCTATGCTGGCTAGGCGGGTTAAGCCGCCCATAATCAAGGAGTGCGTCGCCCACTTGGAGTGCAAGCTTTACGGCAAATACCCAACGGGAGACCACACAATTTTCGTAGGCGAGGTTGTAGAAGCCTACGCTGACAAAGAATGCTTCAGCGAGGTTGGCGGCTACAACCTTGAAAAGGCAAAGATGATTTTCCACCTAGGCGGAGACGAGTTCGCAACCCTAGAACCAAAAATTTACAAGCCGAAAATCTAGAAAAACAAGGGATTTTAGAACTCGAAGCTCTGGCCGGGATTTAAAACCACAACCTTAACTTTCGCCGCCTTTTTCTTAACTTTCTCTACAAACTCGTCCGCTGACTGCGCCAAAACCGGAAAAGTCCTATAGTGCATCGGAATTACAGCCTTAGGCTTTAAGAGTTTGACGGCTTCAGCCGCCTCCAAAACGCCCATGGTGTAATAGCCTCCAATAGGCAGAAGCGCCAAATCCAGCTTATACAGTTGTCCAATAAGCTTCATATCCATGAAAAGTCCCGTGTCCCCGGCGTGATAGACGGTTTTACCTTCGCCTTCGAGGACAACTCCTGTCGGAGCACCCCTAGAACTCGTATGGAAGGCCTGCACCATATGTAGTTTTACGCCTTTCAATTCCACGCACCCGCCAATGTTTATTCCCACAACGTTTTGGACGCCGTTTTCGCTGGCGTAGTTGCCAAGCTCATAGGTGGAAACGAAAGCGGCGCCTGTCCGCTTACAGATGGTGACGGCGTCGCCCAAATGGTCGCCATGGTCATGCGTTACGTAGACTATGTCTGCCTTGCTAATCTCGGAAGCTTTTATCGGCGAAGTGGGGTTTCCGTCTAGCCAAGGATCCACTAAAACCGTTTTGCCAGCCACCTCAATTTGAAAGGCAGCATGTCCCAACCACGTTACCTTTGCCATACCGCCCATCCTCCGTACAACCAACCTTTTAAGGTTAAGCTTGGTTAATAAAGTTGATTTTAAGGTGCTCAAAAAGAATATGGTAATGGGGACGGCTTGGCTGGTAGGCTTCTTTTATGTTTTTGCGCCTCCCACCTTCCTAAGCTCCACCGTGATAACTTCTAATGGTTTAATTTCCATAAGCTCGATGGTTGCTGCCACCGGTATGAACTCGTTGTTTATCCCCTTCTCATATTCCAGCGTTATCCTCGCAGGCTTGTCAGAAGCCCCCCTTTTGTTCAGTTCGTCGATGAGTTTGCGTGAAAGCTCCAGCCAAGCTTGTCTATTTTGCTCTCTGACTTCGGCAGAAGCCTTCGAGAAAAAGTTAAGGTAAAACCACCGTTTCAGTTTAAAAATAGCCCCTCTACTAGTCGGTGAAATCTTAAACCTCTGCCTCAAAGGCATAGGTGAACCTCCCCATATAGAATTATGTATTAGTTTAAAAATTATGTGTGTTATGTGCTCAGCTTTCCTCCGGGCCTTGTATATAGCCTTTTTAGAAAGTTAAACATACATAAAGAAAGGCTAAAGGAGTTTGAGGTGTGAAGGGTGAATTGAACGATTTGGATGAAGAAGCTGTGAAAAAGTTTCGTCAATCTGGTAGAATTCTACGTGAAGTCCGTGAAGAGCTTAGAGGTTTTGTCCGTGAAAACATGCCAATAATAGAGGTCTGCGAGAAAGCTGAGGAACTCATAAGACGTAAAGGCGGAAAACCAGCCTTCCCATGCAATGTTTCAATAAACGAGATAGCTGCCCACTACACCTCGCCTTTAGGCGACAAAAAGCGGATTCCAAAAGGCTCCCTTGTGAAGGTGGATATAGGAGCTCATGTGGACGGCTACGTGACGGACACAGCCATAACCATATGCTTCAACCACGAGCTAAAGGACATGGTGAACACGGCTGAACACGCCTTGAAAAGGGCTATTGAAACAATTCAGCCCGACATGCCAACGTCAAAGCTCGGCGCCATAATAGAGCAAGCTATAAGGTCTAGGGGCTACAAGCCCGTCTCAAATTTGACTGGACATCAGGTTGGCCGCTATTTAGTGCATACTGGCACATCGCTGCCCAACGTGGCGCACATCTCCTTCGCAAAAGTTAGGCTGGGCGAAGCCTACGCCATTGAACCCTTCGTGACTGTGCAAGACGCCGCTGGAAGAGTGGAGAACAGCAGCGAGGTCACAATCTTCCGTTTTGTAAAGCAGAAGCCCCTAAAAAACCCATACGCGAAAAAATTGCTTGAACACATCGAGGAAAACTTTAGGACTTTGCCTTTCGCCGAGAGATGGCTTAAAGGCGTGATACCCCAAGAGCATTTCAAAGAAGCCTTCAAAGAGCTTTTAACGTCAAAGGCTGTTATGGCCTACCCAGTGTTTGTGGAGGCAAGTGGAAAACCAGTCGCCCAAGCAGAACACACAGTTCTAATAATTGAAGGCGGCTGCCTAGTCCTAACCTAAAATTGGAAAGACTTCTTACCTTTTTCACGCACCTCACGGTATATGGCAGTTATCAACATTTTCTCATTACATTTCTGGCAGACATCCATCTCCTTAAAAATGTAGTCGCCCCGCTGGAAACCCCTAACAGTTTTGAAACCGCATTTCCGACACTCAATAGTCGTGGTTATAGGCGGCAGCTCTATCCTCAAACGTAACAGACGTCTCCTCATCTCAGCAAACATGTAGATACATGCCGCTAAACCAAAAAAACCAATTATTAGAAGGGCCATGGCGATCTCAAAGTTTTTCTCGGCATAGAAATATACTGCATTAAAAAGCAGCATAACCACAACAACAAGCGTTATTATGATTGCGATTAGGGCGAAAGGTGAAACCTTCGCCGGGGGAGAGGTTTCAGAGGAAACACCGCTCATTTCCGACCACCCTTACTGGCCTATTCCAATTGTGTTGCCAACGCCGCAAATGATAACTTTGTCGCCTTCTTTGGTCTTCTCCAATATAAGCTGTTTGATACGTTCAATAGCCTTGTCCGCAGCTTCGAAGATTTCTCTACGCATTGGTGAAACAGCGTCGCCAATATCCTCCTTAATGATAACCGCGTTTATTGGAATGCGATACTTAAGGATGGTTTCCTCAATTTTAAATTGGTCCACGCCAGGCCCGCCTATAGCTGCGCCTATGCCTTCAGCCACCTCACCCACTTCTTCGCCTTCAAGCTTTAAGGCAGCGTCGATCATGATTATTGTGGCAATTTTCCCTTCATTCTCCTCAATAATGGTTTTAATGGCGTCCCCGGGCTTGCCCACGTTTCCACCTGGGCCTTCAGCCTTTATCACGTAGGCTGTTCTCCCCTCTATTGGAACCGTTGCCACAACACAGTCTTTAGGCACTTTTCTAAGGGGGTAGCCATGCATAAGCTTGGCGGCTACAAGGGCGCCCACACCATCGCCTATAGGCTGGCCATAGGCAAACGCCTTAAGGGCGCTAGCGTATGCTTCAGCCTCCCGCATTACAAGAGGCAGTATCATTTGAATCTGCATTATAACATAGAGGCTTAATGTTTTCTTTCCAAGAAGGAAATAGTGCCTGATCACCTTGTAAATGTAGTTCAGCGCCATAGCCGCCTCCAACGTGTTCTCCAAATTGTTTATCTGTGTCTCGTCTGCGGATGGCGCTAAAAGTCTAACTTCATCCTTGAAACGGGTATCCCTAACATCTAAAATATGTTCCAGCTTCCAAACAACACCAAAAGGGTCGAGGCTTTGTGGGGAAATGGTGAAATATTCAAGGAAACGGTCAACACGGGGGGTTGGATCAGCTTGAGGCTTCCCAGCTTCCTTGATAGCTTCAATGGCTATTTTACGCCCTTCATCCCTGATATACTTCAACTTGTAGAGGGATCCTTCAATCTCCTTAAGCCAAATGTGAAGTTGAATCCTCTGCCCATAAAGCATTGAGATAATCAACATTATTATGAAAATGGCTGAGAAAATCTGAGAAAGCCAGTCTCCCGGAATCTGCAATAACCAACCCTGGAATAGCGCTAGCATAAAGGCTAGTTTCACGAACTCACCTTCGTGAAACTAGCAAAATCTTGGTTATAAGCTTTAGGATATTCCAAGTTAATACGCAAAATTTAGATGCTAGATATAGTGCAGGCTTTTCAGGATCATGTTCACGCTTGCCACCACTAGCATGGCGGCGAACACGAAGCTTAGGCTTCTGCTTGAAAGTTTTCCGCTGATGTAAACGCCAACCTGAGCGCCGGCAATGGAGCCTAAGCCAAGATAAACCGCGTACAACGCATTAACGTTTCCTTGTTGGAAATGGTTGGAAGCTCCGAAAATCGACGTGAAAATCATGATGAACATGGATGTTGGAATTGAAAAATAGATTGGGAAGTTAAGCGCATAGCATAGGACCGGTACAAGGACAACGCCTCCACCTACGCCTAAAAGTCCAGAGGCTATCCCTCCGAAAAAGCTTAAGGCCAAGCCTAGGAGTATTCGTCTTCGGTCTTTGAGAAAGGCCTTTTCAAAAGCCGGGTCAACTTTTGCCAAAGCTTTAACAGGCTTTGCCCTTATAGCCTTAAAAACCATTTGAAATGCAACGAAAATTAGAAAAACTCCGAAGATTAGTCCAAGCCACATCTTCACCAAGGGGACGGCCGTAATAGCTGCTCCGACATAACCTCCAAGGGCGGAGGCACATGCCAAAACAAGCCCTGCCCGTACATAGACACGTTTCTGCCTCAAATAGCTGGCTGAAGAAGCCAGCGAGGTGATTATAATGGTTGCCAAGCTTGTGCCAACAGCCGCCACGGGTTCAAAATTGTAAAGAAGCGTTAACAAGGGAACCATGAATATTCCGCCGCCGACGCCTGTCAACGCCGCAACTATACTTATCAAAAAGCCAAATAGGGGCAGCAGCCACTCCCACATGTCAAAGCCTCCAAACACTTAATGATGCAAATATTCAAGACTGGAACATTTCAGTTATCTGCTATTTTAAATGTACCATGTATCCGGCTAAAAATGGAAATCAATAAGCGAGGTGGGGCTGCCGGCTTTCCCGGGTTCGCGTGGCCGAAGACCACACTACTGCCGGGAACGGAGCGCGGTTTAACTTCCGAGTTGCCGGTAGGAGGCTATTATCTGCTGGAGGATGGACATTTTTTCGGGGTTGGTAAAGCCGACAACTTTAGCGTATGTAACTATACTCTCTCTATCAAGTATTTTCAATCTCCAACTATCTATAGTTGCTCTTCTTTTACCTTTTCCCACATCTAAATATATTCTTGACTTAATCCCGAGATTTCCTAACATCTGCTGAACAGTATTTAATAGACGCTTATCTGAATTCGCAACGTCCACCGCTCTAACATGTGGTTCACCAGGCATATGATGACCCTTTCTATGTCTATATCGGTAGAAGCGGGGACCACCTTCCCCATCAAAGAACCCCCTAAGATACTTTGCCTGCTCTTCCAAAGACCAATTCAGCAATTCCTCGTATACATCCTCCATTTGCAGATGCCTCCTACTTTCGGAACGGGATCGGGTGGGTCCCGCGCCCTATGGCCGGCAAACCCCAAAATATACCGTTAACCATTACACATTAACTTTTCGCTTTTCAATGAACGCTATTCTTCTCCCTTTAACAGTGTTTCCCAGATTCCGAAGCCGCCGACGGTTTCTGGGCGTTCAACGGGGTTGTACCACTTCTTTTTTGTGCCTATTTTGGCCCGCATCTTCCAGCCGAAGGATTTGGGTTCTTTATCTATGGCCTCTAATATTTTATCCACTTTTTGGGCTATTTCCTCTCGGTCTTGCAGGCTAATCTGTTTTGGATCCATGTTTGCTTGGGGTGCCAACTCGTCCATCTTTTCCAGAAACGCCTTAATTTTTTTGAGGTTTGTTGTGGCCGTGTACCAGAAACCCCAGTCTTGAGCCAGCAGTTTGGCTATGTAGGATGCATCTACGCTTTCTTTCTCTGGTTTTTGGCTTACACCGTGGGCTCTTAGGAGAAGCAAACAGTCTTTAAGGTCTTTCACGCTGAAAGCTTCCCACATCTGGATTTTTTCAAGGAGCATGTCTGTAACAGTTATTGTTGGATAGTCGAGCTCCAGCCGTCCCCTAAAATCTATGGGATGATTTGCCACCAAAAGCTTGTCAAAGAAGACGTCGACGTAAAACCAGCCCTTGGGATGGAAATAAATCTGCCTTTCAGAAGCCGCCGTGGAAAGGGTGGCCCGCCTTTTCGCGTAACCCAGCTTGTCAAAAAACTCTTTCAGCCTATCCCTGTGACTGCGATATGAAACTAGGTCTATGTCGCTGTACTCTTGTCTCTCTATAACATTTGTCCCAACTCTGCCGAGTTTTTGGGCGAAATCTCTATACTCTTGACAGTGGATTGCTATGCCTAAACCGCCCAGAATCCTTAAAGTTATGCCTTCGCCCTCGGCTTTCTCAACAATCTTCTGGGATTCTTGGAGGAAGATTTCTGTTGGAACTATTCCTCCCCATTCTTTTGGCAGTTCACGCCTAATCTCCCTTTCGAGAAGCCAAGCCATGGCTGGCTTCTACCCCTCTATCCTTTGAAGCCTTGAAATCTTGTTTCCTTTAAACTCGATCAGAAAGGCTCTTAAGATTCCTTCTGCGTATTCGCTTCCAGGGTTTACACAATAGGTTTTTCCAATCTTTATGCAGCCCGCAGACTCGTGGATGTGGCCGTGAAGCCCAAGAAATGGCTGGTATTTCTCAATCATTTTTCTAACAGCCTTTGAGCCCACCGGAACCATGATTACTCTCCCGCTTTGAATGACGGGGTTAAGGTCTTTGTCCAGAAGGGGAGCCTCATCCAGCTTCGACTGGTATGGCGGAGCGTGAAAGTTGAAGATGGCATTTTCAACGTTTTTAACATGAGATATGTACTTTTCAAGGCGTTCTTCAAGCTTATCTTCTTCTTCCTCGCGGGAAGTTTTCCACGGACTTGGGTTCACCCATCCACAGCTCACCATTTCATGGGAATCATCGATTTCGATAACTTTTCCTTCTCCGTTAATTACGTGTTTGTGGCTGTTCACAACTTCGTCGATCACTGGCCTGTCATCATTTCCGGGGCAAACTACAACCCGCGTGCTTTCCGGAAGCTTCTCCGGGATAAGGTTAAACCACTCCTTTAGGGTTGAAGCCATGACTTCTTGGAAAACCTCCTCAACCTTTTTTGGGTCTTTAACCATCTCCTCATATTCGTCTTCGTCTGTCAAGTAGGGGTAGTAGCCTATCCCTCTAATCTCCTTCATGGCCTTTTCTATTTCGCTCTCCTCAACCACATGGGTCTTCTTCAAATGGTAGTAGGAGTATTTGCCATCCTTGCGTTTAACAATGGGCACAAGCATCTTTCCTGTCAAGTCTCCACCGCAAATCGCCCAGTCAACCTTAAGCATGGCGGAAGCGTTTAGAAATTTTCGCCAAACCCCTTCGGAGCCATGCATGTCGGTGACGAATAGAATTCTTGTTTCCGCCTCCTTCTTCCGTTTGAATAAAAACGACACTAGGATCATTCCTTCCAAATTTATTCCATTTTTCCATTATAGAAGCAACGGTTGTCCTATTTAAACCTAAGGTTTGTGGAAAGTTTTAAATTTAGACGGGGCTGAAATTAGATATTCGGTGTTATAGATGGCGAAAAAGCCTGAACTTTTTGCTAGGGAAGCAACCGGCCTCGTGAGGGAGATAGGCTTCACCATCGGCGTCATCATGATTCTAAGCCACGTCATCGGGCTAGGCTGGCAGAAACGCGCATTCCAGTTTGCAGGTCCAGCTCCAATGCCTATAACAGACATGCCTTTAGGCCTTCCAGCCATGTTCTGGGCCTTCCTTGCATGCGGCATAGTGGTACTAATCACCGGATATGCGGTAGGCTACGTCACAGCAGCCATGCCAAGGTCGGGTGGAGGCTACGTAACGATCTCCAGAGTCATCCACCCATTCGTAGGCTATGTAGGAGCTTGGCTAATGTACCTTGCAGAAGCCTTCTCATATGGGCTTATAGGCGTAGCCGTTTTTGAAGCCATCATGATATTCTATAACATTGCGTTAGCTCCAACAGTCATAGAGTTTGGTGCTTTAGAATTGTTCATTGGCGGACTGGTGATAGTTTGGGTTTTTGCAATAATAGCCCTTCTCGGAACAAAACTATATGGAAGGCTTATGGAGGTTCTCTTCTACATACCTGCAGCAATAACCATCATATTCTTCGTCATGTGGATTGCTGGAGCCATGAACCCAAACTGGGTTGCGGAGGGCGTCTATGATGTAATGGGAGTGACTCCCGAAAGAATCGTACAACTTGCAAAGAACACTGGCATGACTCAACATACAGTTGGTTTCTTCGACGCCTTCTCTGTGGCTTTGGGAGGAGCCTTCTGGGCTTACATGGGATGGTATGCAACAACATTCGTTGCCGGCGAAGTGAAAGAGGCGAACAAAAAGCTCCCAATGATCCTCCTAGTTTCAGGTTTATGTATAATGATAGTTTATCTGTTGGCATCCTCCCTATCCTCTCTCGCCGCCATGAACGTTGCCTCAGACGGGCAATGGAGCTTCTATCAGGCTTATGCTTGGCTCAGTTATCCACCATCAGGTGTAAAGGACGCTGTTAAAGCTGCCGTGAAAACAACAATTCCAAACTTCCAACCAGCTTGGAGCACGGGAATTGCCTCAATGATTGCTAGAGGAATGGGTTTAGGATGGCTTTCATGGCTTATCGCGTTGGGCGGTGTCCTGTGGGTGGCCAACGACATTCCACCTTTCCTACTTGTGGCTTCGAGAACATTCTTCGCCATGTCCTTTGACAGAATGTTGCCGGAGAAATTCGCCTACGTCAGCGAAAGATGGCACGCACCAGTATGGTCCATAATAATCACAGCGGTTTTCGCAATCCCAGCATGTATGGCTGAGGCAGACTTCCCAGCTGGTGCAGCAACCTACCTAGCCTTCGCAGGTATTGTTGGAACAGACATCTTCGACGCCACCTTCCTAACATTGTTCTGCATATCGTGCATGCTGCTACCACTTGAAAGAAGAGACATCTACGAACGAGCAGCCGTCAAACATTCAGTGGGAGCCGTTTGCACCTTAGGATTCCTAGCAACTCTGGGCGGTGCCTTCTGCCTCTACATATTCATCAAGGAGTCACCGTGGATTTGGTCGCTGTTCACGTCAGGCGTTAGCATAGCAGACATAAGCAGCTCTATAGGCTTCTTCGGCTGTATAATAGTTGGCATACTGCTCTATGTCTACTATATGTACAGAAATGTCACTAGAGGCATAGACATGCGCACACTATACCTCAGCATACCGCCAGAATAGCCTTAAATACTCCCCTTTTTATTCTTTTATAACCCGGAAAATGGTGTTTTAAACGTGTACGAACTGGATTTTGCCATAGACATGGTGGAAGAACAACTGGTAAGAGGAAACCTAAGATGGCTTGCCAACTTCAGCGAAATCCACAAGGACTACAAGGTTGGCGATGTAACATTCCCCCTATACGCATATGGAAGCCTACAGGAGAAAGGATTTTTCCTTTCAAAAATATTTTCAACCTTTGTCACGCCAAGATACAAGGTTCACCTACTAATCTACACAGAGCAAAACTTTGACCCAAAACTCGTCAGAAAACTGGTTTTAGCCTGCAAAAACAGGTTTGAAGCTGAAGACTGGATTTTTCTAGGACTCATTCAGAAAGAGGCTTTCCAAAAAGCAACAAAAGACGCTATTGTCAACATGGCGGACAAAAATGTCGGGGTAGTTGCCTATAGTCTAACGTCGAAGGAGAAAGTATGCTCCGAAAATGTTCTGGGAAAAGGCTTAGCAAAACAGTTGAAGCTAACAGAAGCTAGTTTTGAAGCTTTCGACCTTCCAAACTATTTGAAAAGCTTCACAATAACCTTCTTCGTCGTGATTCTATTCCTCGTATTCTTGACTTTTTCAGGATTAACAAACATTGTCAACCCATTATCCATTTTAATAGCCATCGCCATTTCCCTAGTCCTAGGCTACCAACTATACAAAAGTCATTATCATGTGAAGCTCTCCATAGACGGCAAAGGCTTCCAAATTTGGGAAGGCAAAAACGTAAGAAAATGGAGCTGGGCTGAATTTTCAGACGTAGCCATATACGTTACACCTAAACGCGAAACTTGTCTGAGGCTGTACTCCAAAAATGGAAATGTGGATCTTCCGCTTTCAAGGGTTGGACTTTCAAGGAAAGAGACATACGTGATAATTAAGCAGCTTATAGGAAAGTTCAAAGCAGCTCAGTGAAACTCTGAAAAGAAAAAACATTTTATTCGATAACTGGAGTTTCCACAGCCGTGTTCCACCAAGGCTTATCCCACTTCTTGTCGACCACAGGCAACACTTCAAGAAGCTCCTGTATGCGCTGAATCACGGTTGAAACCTCACGTTTCGACATCCACTTCTCAAGAACATCAGACCTTTCAACAATATTTTTGAGGTTTAACGTCACAGTTAAAGCCAGCTTTTTATCCTTCTCCAAGATCCTCCTCATCTTCTGCGCGTCTATCGCCTCGGTTCCAGATCCAATTTCATGGTCAAGAAATATGGCGCAAACATCCTTAATGTCTTTCTCTTCCATACCAACAATAATTTTGTCTTTAGCATAGTACGGATACGACAGAATTCTATAGTCGCATCCACATTGTTTCAATTCATCTGCGCACTCCCTCGGCATGTCAAAAATGAACTGGGCTTTCGAAATTATAAGGTTCTCAAGGCCGATGGTGTAAAGGTTCTCCTTATATCTCTGAAAGGCTTCTCGAACATCCACGCGGTGTCTCAAGTTGATGGCATCGCAGAACAAATCCAAAACAGCTATCTTCGGCGTACCATCATCATTTACGTCATTTATTGTGGTAATTCTATATCTTTCGCCGTGTCTCCAAGCGTTAAAACGTCTGTCATTCGCCGTTAAAAAAGACTTGTACTGGGTGCCGAAAGCCTTATCCATTTGAAGCAGAAGCTTATAAAAGTCAACACCATGCTTTTTAGGAACAATGTAATCCGTGTCCTTGATAGGTCTCTCAAGGGGGCCGCCAGCATTAGCGCTTGGACAATGTATCTTCACAGCGGCGCCGCCAAAAAGCAAGGCGGGAATGGGAGTTTTGCTTACAACCTTTTTGAAGGCTTCGGGGTAAAGCTCGTGAAGTTTAGGCGCGTTGACAGCAGCCCACAACGTAACCATGGCGCTTCTCATGGGAAAGTAGTTTAAGTCTATGTATTCAGGTAAGCCTAAAGCATCCCTCAGCTCCTCAGCATTAACATAGGAGGTTAAGGGCAATTCAACCTCGTAAACTGTTCCGTCTAAATCTCTGTACAAAACAAACTTCTCCCCAATGCCGCCGGCCTTCTCCTTTTCAGTCAAAGCTCCATCACGTTTGCTCCAGCTTGCCAAACATCAACAAGCCAAATAAACCATAACAAACTGGTAAATAAACATTATTCCAAACAAAATTTTCAGAATAACGCATATATCCAAAACCAACAAAAATTCTAATGCTGCAAAAACCTCAAGGGGCCGTAGTCTAGGCAGGTATGACGACGGGCTCCAGAACAAGTTTAAACGGGTTTGCGGACCATATGCTGGGATGAAGAAGTTTTGGAGCGGTCGGTAGGGAAACCCGTAGAAACAGCCTCTGAAGGCTGTTTCGGGGAAAGGTCGTCGGTTCAAATCCGGCCGGCCCCACCATAAAATGGCGTAATAGAAATTTTGTCAAGACATAACAAGGAAAAAGAAGGGTTTATTTTGTGGAAGGGTTATGCAAGTTAGGGTTAGCCTTGAAGGTGGGAAAGTGGCTGAGACTTATGAGGTTGTATGCCGTAAAAACGGGGTTTATCCGCGTTGGCGACGATCTTGTTGATGTGGTTTTGAAGGCTTTGTCGGAGCAAAATCTTTCGTTGGACGATAATGACGTTTTGGTTTTTGCATCTAAGATTGTGGCGTATGTGCAAGGTCGAATTGTCAAATTAAAGGATGTTAAGCCTTCTAGAAAGGCGCTGGAGCTTGCTGAAAAGTTTTCTATAAACGGAGAGCTTGCGGAGTTGATATTGCGTGAGGCAGACGCCATCTATGGTGGTGTTGAGAAAGCTGTTTTAACGTTAAAGGATCATATGTTGACAGTTAACGCCGGAATAGACAACAAGAATGCGCCATTGGGCTGTGTCGCTTTGTGGCCGGAAAACGTTAGGGATACAGCCAAACAGTTGAGGGAGGAGCTCTTTCGCAAAACTGGAAAAAGGGTCGCAGTCATGATTATTGACAGCGGCTTAATCCCGCTAGTCAGGGGCACAGTAGGCCTTGCTTTGGCCGTTGCAGGCTTCAAACCCATTGAAGATTACCGCGGATTAAGAGATCTCTACGGGAAGGAAGTGTTGATTACGCAGCACGCGGTGGCAGAGGATCTGGCTTCCGCCGCCCACTTGTTTATGGGTGAAGCCTCTGAGGAAACCCCAATTGTGCTTGTTAAAGGAGCCCCCCTCAAGTTTGATGATGAAGTTTACGGCCTTGAAGATTTGGCTTTACCTCAGAGGGAATGCGTCTTCATGAGAACCTTCAAAGCTGACTGTTAAAATTCAACGCTGGATCCGTGTTTTTTAGGGCTTTGTGAACTGCAATTGCTATAAACGTGGAGCCAATGGCTATGATGGTACGTTCTGCTGGATAGATAAACGTTAACCCTTGCCAGATTGCCTTCCATGCATTTAAATCAGGTATGAGAATGGGCCAGTTGGTAGCCTCGAAAACTATGGAGCCAGCGATCTGACCTGCCAATGTTGAAACTAAAGATATAATTGAAAAGCTGACTAGGTGGCTTGGGTTGTTGTTACGCAGGGTGTACCAAGCGAGGGCTAAAAATCCCACTATTTGAAACCACATGAGGGAGGGAAAAAGCCAAACTGGTCCAACATGCGGATAAAAACCAAAAACGAAAAGCAAAGCCAAGTAGAAAGGAACGCACAGTAATCCGTTTTTCTGTCGTAGGAAACCGGCGAAAAAGGCAGCAACAACACCGGAAACAAGGCTTGACGGTGAAAGGACGCCCCAAAAGAAAGCCGTGCAGCCGCCGATGAGCGAGGACAAAACAGCTATGAACGGCCCGAACAAAATGCCTATTGAAGGGGCCAACATCGCCGCTAATGTTATGAAGCCTTTTGAACCGACTATTTGGAATAACGGGATAAAACACGAAATTGCGTATAAACCTGAAAGGCAGACTGTCAAAGCTATCTGCTTTGAAGTTGTTGAATGCTGTTTTGCACTGGTCATAATAGGTGCCTAGCCATGCTCAATTGGCTTTGGCCGTGATAAGCTTTTGGGTTTCAATTTCCAATAGAAAATGATTATGCTTGTGATGGGCATGAAGACTACTGCCAACACATAAGCCATATTTCTGTTTTTTATGGCTGCAAACCCTTGTCCTGCTTCATTGACCAGAATTTCATATTCGGCGGTCACATCGCATCCAGCGATTATTCCAATTGCTTGCCCATTTCGCATGTAGTTCGCTAATGAAGGAGCTACAACTTTCAATGTGCCGATTATTAGTTGAACCCCAGTGTTGCCCAGTAATAAGCGTACATTCGAAGATTTCCGTTTCGATGGATAATATGAAAACTGCGGCGAAATCTTCAGCCTCATCAACATTTTTCATGATTGGCAGTTTAACGTAGTCGGTTACGGAATTGTTGTAATAGTCCTTATCCAATGTTTGATGAATACTCGTTGCAAGAGACGCTACAGCCTTCTGGTCATAGTCTATTTTCCCAAGAAAAACATAGTCAAAATCATACCGTTTTACTGCAAAGATGTTCGACGCTAAGGATCGAAGCTTTTCAAACATTAGAGGACCACTTGTAGAAGTTGAGACGAAAATAATTTTGCAGTTTTTATCGAAAAAGTGCTTGGTAAGAACAACTAGTAGAGGTTCTAAGGCTGGTCTTAAATTCTCGCCTTAATATATATTCACCAAAACATTTTTCCATCAGCAAGCACGTTTTCTATGTAATCATAAACTGTTTGGGTTTCTTTTGAAGTTTTTACATCAAAATTTATGGAAAACAGCTGCGGAACAGTAACCAGAGTTGAGATCAACAGAAAACTCAACTGTGTTAATTCAAAAAGTCTAGGTCTTTTATTTCCCGCCATCTGCTGCTCCCAGCGTCCAGAAAAGAGTAGACACGTGTGATTTTCAACAGATAATTCAGATATTAAAATAAAAGATTTTACGAAATAGAGAAAACAGCCAAGAAAGAGGTTTTATGCGTTTTACTCTTCTGATGCTCCTGCTTCAACTACTTCGGCTTCGGCGAACCTTCGGCTTATTCTTGTTATCTTTATTTTTACGTGGTCGCCTGGCTTTGTGTTTGGTATGAAGGTTACTAGGCCTTGGATGCGGGCTATTCCTTCACCTCTTCGGCTTGTTTCTGTGACGTCTACTTCGTATTCTTTGCCTAGCTCAACTGGTTTCGGTGGGAACCTTCTCGGTCCACCTTTTCCATAGTCTCTTCGTCCGCCGAACCTTCTTCTTTCTTCCATGTTTTCACCTCTTATACGTGGGTAAATGTTCCGCGAGTTGTTTATTCAACTGTGAGTTTTCCGTATTTTCCAACATTAAGCTGGATTTCACCCTTGAAGCTTGTAACGTAGCCGTTTTCCACTTTGACCGTGTCGTTGACGTCCACTTGGTCTATTTGGTCGTTCCAAAGGGTTAGCTTGATGGTTCCAGTGTCATCTGCTATGATGGCTGTTGCCACCTTATGGGTTGTGTCGCTGAATCTTGAGAGAACCTCTCTTGGAGCAGATTTCTCTACGACTTTGGCTTCGACATTTACGCGTTTCATTCCGTTTCGCAGTTCCTTGATTTTCACTTTTCACCCTCCTTTTAGGATATTCTTTCCGCGACGGCGAATTTTCCGCCAACCGATAAAATGCGCACTTTGACGCGTTCGCCTGTCTTGCTGTTTGGAACAAAAATCAAAAAGCCTTGTATACGGGCTATGCCGTCTCCCCTGCTTCCAATATCGTCTATGACAACCTCTAGCTCTTGGTTTTCCTTAACCGGCGCGGTTTGGAAAAAGGGTCTGTCGGGATTGAAGCGCCTGCTACTTCCAAACCTTCTCGGTTTTCGCTCAACGTGTTTTGTTTTTTCTGGAAGCCTTCTTGGCATACTGTTTTTCGTCCTTATCGCGGAACAGCCTTCAAGCCAAAAACCCAAGCGTCTCCTTGCCGGAAACACCGAGTTTAGGCTGAGGCTTGTGCAGAACAAATGGCATTCACGCATATAAATCTTGCTAGAGCAAACAGTATATTTCAGTGACATATTATTTGCTATGATACGCTCTATGGCGATGAGGCTTAAAATTGTCGGGAAAAACGCAGACAAAGCCGATAATTGAGCTGGTGGACGTTTACAAAGAATACCGAGTCGGTGCCATCCCTACACCAGCTTTGAAAAAAGTGAACTTCCAAATACGTCGAGGAGACCTCATCGCCATAATGGGGCCTTCAGGCTCTGGAAAAACAACCCTCCTGAATATGATTGGGCTTTTGGATAGACCTACAAGGGGGAGAATTTTCTTTGACGGTGTTGATGTTTCAAGACTTGACGATAAAGCTTTGGCGGATTTACGCAACAGAAAACTTGGCTTCGTCTTTCAAACATTCAACCTCGTCAATCGTTTGACGGTGTTCGAAAATATAGAGTTGCCTCTTATTCCAAGGGGTATACCACGCAATGTGCGGGCGAAAATGGTTTTAGAGGCGTTAGCCAAAGTTGGCGGTGAAGAAAGTTGGCTTCACAAAAAGCCAAACCAGCTTTCCGGCGGACAACAGCAACGGGTTGCCATAGCCAGAGCCATCGTTGGAAAACCCGTTGTGCTTTTAGCCGACGAGCCGACTGGCAACCTTGACAGAGCCTCAGCAAAAACAGTGGTGGAAACATTCCTAAACCTTAACAAGGCCGGCCACACCGTGGTGGTCGTCACCCACGACCCGGAAGTGGCAAACTGCACGGATAAAATATACGTCATAAGAGACGGAGAAATTATAGGCGTGTTCCCGTCTAACAAGGCGGAATCCCTTATAAGCAAGGAGTAAAAAATGCCTAGAAAAGTGGAGGAAGGTGGAAAATGAAAAAGTGTTTAACCCTCATAATGGTCTTTGCGTTAATATTCCAGTACCAGCTTGTCTTCTTAAATTTGACTTATGGAGAATCCAACGAAGATTTCCACATAGTCTACGTTAATGTAAGGTCTTCCGCCGACACGGCTGAAGTATATCCTGGAAGTAAAAGAGTGAATTTGAAGATTGAGGCTGTTTATCAAAACGTTACTCCGGCCGGAAATGTTGTCGGATGGCTTGACACCACAGCTGCTCCGGGCATAGGCTTCAGCTCTGGAAGCGGTTCATGTTCTCCGGCAAGGCTCCTTGATGGAAGCTTCGCCGAGAACATAAGTCTAAACACCTGCGTAACCTTCGAATACATACTTGACATTTCAAAAGATGTTAGCCCCGGTTCGTACAATTTAACGTTAAAAATAACTTATAGTAAGGATGGCGCCCATTGTGAGGAGCCTAAAAACATTACTTTAACCGTTTGGGATTATCCACCCATTTCCTTAAGAGTTGTGGATGCATATTTTTCGCCATCTTCTTATCCTGGCTCGGTGGATACAAACCTTTACATTTTATTGGAGAACAGCGGTGATAGCACCATAACTTCGGCATACTTCAATCTCACAAGCCTAGATGGTTTTATTGTCAAGAATCCACGGGCGAGCACCAGGCTTGTCAATAGGGGCGACCAGTTCACCCTAACCTTCACGGGAATATCAATACCGCCCGACGCAAACATCACAACTTACAATGCGACCATCTATGCCGACTGCAGCGCCAGAACAGCGGACGGCGTGGTCTACAACAAAACCACAATTTTGACGGTTCCGGTGAATGTTGAAGCTCCGCCTCCTGAACAGCCTATCATGTTGGCGGCTGTTAACACGCTTTACAATGGAGAGGTGGCTCCGCTTCTTCCCTCGGCAAAAAGTGTTGTCTTGCGAATTTACCTCATTAATAGGCTTCCAGAAGCCATAAACGCCATGAACGTAAGTGTTACACTTCCATGGGAGATAACGTTGAGGGCTGTTTCTGGGACATATATTAATGGCATGGCTTCTGGCGGGACATGTTTCGTTGACTTAACAGTTGATGTAAACCCCGAAACTGACTGGGGCAGGCGGTATAACGGTACGCTGAAAATAACCTATTTCAAGATTGTTTCTGGAGCTTCTTTCCCCATGAATCAGAATGTTTCTTTCCCGATAAACGTGGAAAGCCATCACAGCCACGTTTCAGAGTTGGCGCTTGTCGAGGCTTATTGGGGTTATCCAGACCCCACACCGGTTTACTCCACTTCACGTTATGCGCCTTTAACGTTAAGATTCACGAACATTGGACGCTACCCCGTCTGGGGCGTTATAGTTAACGCTTCTTCAACGGGGCTCAAGCCAATAAAAGACTTTGAAGCTTGTGCCACAACTGTTGCAAGCGGCGGATCCTGCACGGCTGTCCTCTACTTCAACATAGACACGACAGCGCCAACAGTTCCAGTTAACGTCCACGCAGACTACTTGTTCACGGAGTTTGGAACCCACATAAAAGTTAGCAGAGAGTTCACAGCCATCTTGCCCGTTGAGAGCTATCCTGCCTCAGAAAGCATACTTTTCCTTGTGAGCGCGGGCTGGCAAAACAATTGGAGTGTTTTTCCAAACACAAGCAACGCCACGTATCAAGTGACGTTGGCGAATCGGGCGCCCCACTCGTTGGCTGGAATAAACCTAAAACTTAAACTGCCAAACGGAATGACTTCTAAAGGGCAAAATGAAGCCACAGCATACATTGAAGGGCCGGTCAGGAGCCTAGCCACGTTCACGGCTTCCTTTACAATATCAGTGGGCAGCATGCCGCCAGGAGGCTACAACGCAAACCTAACGGTGGACTGTATACTGCTTTCTGGCGGTCCCGGAGTTAGACGGGTTGAAGGGTTCACCGTGCAGATACCCGTCAACAATGACAGTTTAGCCCTCGAAGTTGTGGAAGCCAGATGGTACGAGGGCACTGTTGGACCCTACACCTATGGAGCCCACCTCATAATCATGGTTAGAAACGTTTACGTGGACGGCCTAAGGGGCGCTGTGCTTGAGCTTGAACTGCCAAACGGCTTCCGAAACGCCTTAGACAACTCAAGCCGTGTTAAAGCCTCGCCCTTGTCAGTGCAGCTGCCCCAACAACTGCAAGCCATTAATCTGGCGGAGGTTCTAAACGCGTTTCTAAGCGCCCAATATGCCAGTCCAGCGCAAGTTTCCAGCCGAGGCGACATCCTAACCTTCATGGCCAGCCTAAACATTTTTGATGTTAAAATCGGCGACCACATGCTTAACGGGCGGCTTTCATACATAGATGCTTGGGGTGGGAATAGGCAAATCGCCCTAACAGTTCCGGTTGCCGTGCTTGGCAGAGCGGGCTACATTGAGGTGGCCCTTGACCCAAGCATAAGTGTGAGAAGCCGTTACGTGAACACCACGCTTACATTGGTGAACCGTGGAAGTACGCCCATGCACGACGCTTACATAGTGGTTTCACCATATCAAACGAACCCAATCCTCATAGCCTCTCCAGCCGTAAACCACATTGAAAGAATAAGCCCCGGTGGAACATGCACAATACCATTAACATTGGCGTATAACCCACTAGGCTTTTACGCACAGGCAGGAGCCGCATCCTACATAACATATGGACCAGTCCCGTTGATGGTTTCGATCTTTTACAGGGATGTAGGCGGCTATTACCGCACCTTCAACAACTCTGTAACGGTTGTCGTTGAGCCCTTCATAGAACTCGCTATAAAAAGTGTTAAGGCAACGGGAACAAACGTTTCCTCAACAGTAACCGGAACCATCATAAACTACGGCTCTTCAACAGCCTACAGAGTTGAAGTGGAACTGAAAATTGGAGACGCTGTGGCTTCTGAAATCATAGGCGACGTTGGGCCTGGCGAAGAGGTTGCCTTCAGAGTAGACATAAACAAGTATGGTGAAAACGCCGTACTAACAGTGCGATACTACAACATTTTCAACGAAGTAAACACAAAAGAAACTGCCATTACCATAACAAAGCGGCAAGAAGCCGCGCCTACCACAGCTAAAGAGGAAGGGTGGCCCATTGAAAGGTGGATTATCACTGCCGGAGTAATAGTCTTCTTAGCTGTGGCAGCCCTATTAATTTACAGGATGATGAAGAAAACCAGAGTGGTGGAGAGTGCACCTCCAGAAATGTGACGGTGAGCGCTAAATGCTAATTGACTTTGTTCGGTTATCGCTTAAAGCCCTAAGCGAAAGAAGGGTTCGGGCAGTCCTAACGATAACGGGCATAGCCATCGGCCCCCTAGTCCTTGTTATGATGAGCTCCGTGGTTGGAAGCTACTCCAACTACATAGAGGAAAGAATAACCTCTCTGGGGCAAAACGCCATCGCCATTTTTCCAACCGAAAACTATCAACTTGACGAGGAAGACCTAAACTATATTAGAGCCATAGAGGCTGTAAGAAGGGCTGAACCATTCTACAACACACAAGGCATTGTGAAAAAGGGAAGGGAAGAAACTAAGACGGCCATATTCGCTGTAAACTACAACCTACTTTTTGAGGCTATAGGAAGCTTGGAAATCGACGAGGGCTCCATCCCGCCCGAAACCGAAGTTATAAGCTCGATAATTGGCAGGAAAATAGCCTACAAAGGCGGTGAGAAACACTTCGACTTGGACGATGTTGTCACAGTGATGGTTCCGAAAATTGAGGGGGGCAAAATAACAGGCAAGAAAAACGTCAATCTACTGGTGGGAGCCATCCTCAAAGAATATGGCGGCGCATTAATAGTTGATCCGGACTCAACAATTTTCGTATCTTTGGAGGCTGGCAAAAGGCTTCTCGGATTGGACCGATGGTCTGGAATCCTTGTTTTGGCAGACTCTCCCGCCAACGTTAAGCCCATAGTCTCCGTTTTGCGGCAGCGTTATGAGGATAAAGCTCAAATAATCGCTTTCAGCTCCATAGCTGAAGCTGTTTCCAGCGTGACCGGCGCAATAAACTTCATAAACTTTTCAACTTCGCTTTCAGCCTTCGCCGTCGCCATCGCCGGAGTGGCTGCCACAATGATAACCTCAGTTATGGAGCGCACAAGGGAAATAGGCGTAATGAAAGCCATAGGCTACACTAATGGGCAGATTCTGCTGCTAATCCTTATGGAGTCCATAGTCATGAGTCTTGTCGGCGGAGCGGCAGGCATATCTCTGGGCGTGGTTGGCGCCTACACCCTCTCGTCAAGAGGCTTTAGAATCGGCGGAATAGGCGAAACAGGCGTCGTTCTACAGTTAAGCCCCTTGATAACGCCAGCCCTCATAACCCAAACATTAACCCTAACAATTCTTATAGGATTGGTGGGCGGCGTCCTCCCAGCCTACAGAGCCTCAAAAATACCGCCGGTAGTCGCCCTAAGATACGAATGACAATAAGGCGTTAGATTTGCATTAGAAAGCTTTCAATGAAAAGGGCTGCAAAGTAGGCTACGAAGGCTGTTAGGAAGCTTGTTGTCCATGTAAATTCCGTTGAAAGGCGGACGGCTATGCCACACAGCATCACGGTCCACACTATCATAGCCATTTGCACAGCGCTGTAAAACCTATTCAGAAGCCATGCCTCTTCCATGATTTTGTTGTAGGCGCTTTCAGCCTCACCTTTGACTCCACCCACATATTCAAGGGGATACCTCAATGCCGGCATCGCTGAAAAAGTGGCGGCGTTTATCACGGCTTGTACAAACATAGTTACCAAAGCAAAACCAGCTAGAACCAATGCGGCCCGCCAAACTGTTTTGGCCTTAAACAGTTTAGTGAAAATGTATAGAGCCGCTCCCAGCAGAAACCACCTTAAAGTAAACTGCATGAAAGAGTTGGCGCCGTAAAGGGCTAGATAGGTGGTGGCTCCCTCCAAAGAGGATTTATAAACACCGCCGAAAAACAAGCCGTCTAACAGAACCCTTATATTTGAGGTTTTGTTCCACATCATTTCCAGCTTCAAGCCCGTAACGTTTCCCCAGTCAATTTCTCCAACCCAACCTCCATCCGCCAATTGCACTGTCAAGTTGTTCCAAACGCCGGAAGCGGAAAGCTTGTTAGTTATGTCTCGACAAGAACTTGAAGTTCCAGAGTAAATGCATAAAGTAGCGTTTTCGGGCGGATAGCTTGGGCTTGTCCATTTCACCCTCAAATAAAGCCTTGTATAGCCGCCTTGAGAGGAACAGTTCACACTTCCAATGTTGTTAAGTTCCATGGCGATTTTGTCGCTTTCAACCGAAAACTCTATGCTTTTATTCCCGTAATAGTTGCCAGCAATATAATCAGTGAAGTTTTCAGCGCAATTGGCACCGTTTAATGGCTCCCAAAAAGTCTTGTTCTCAGTCCACAAGTCCTTGTTCTCCGATGAAGGCACTGTTACCTCAACATAGGCTTTTGCAAGAAATGCATAAGCCGCCGCCACGTTAGCCGCTATGAAAAGAATCATTATTAATATGGGGCCAATATACCTTGGATTTTGAGCTATCTCCTTGAAAGCCTTATGGGGCGCATATATAACCTTAAATATTCCGTAGGCAAACAATGCCAAACACTCCGTGCATACTTATTCAGGCAGTCTATTAAAGGGTTTGCTACATGCCAAGCTTTAGCCGCCTATAAGTGTTGTAGTCCACATACTCCAGAAACGGGTTTTCCGCTTGATATTTGACGGTCATTTTCTGCCTTTGCCTCTTATCAACTATTTGGCTTGTTGTTATGAAGGAGTAGGCGTCGCTTCCAGCCCCTGAGCCGTAGCTGACGATTAAAATGCGTTCATTCGGTTTTGCAATGTCGAGAACCGCTGCCAAACCCACCGGAGAGGAACCTGAATAAGTGTTTCCAAACTTTGCCACTTGAAGGGATGGCATGTATTGCTCCTCTTTGAAGCCTAGTTCTTTGGCTATTCTGACTGGAAAGTGGACGTTAGGCTGGTGGGCCACAAAATAGTCTATGTCGCTTGGCTGAAGCCTCAGCCTTTCCATAAGCTTCTTCGCCGCCTTTCTGATGTGCTTAAAGTAGGCTGGGTCGCCTGTGAAGCGGCCTCCATGCATCGGATATGGTTCGCCGTCTCGCCGCCAAAAGTCCGGTGTGTCAGAAGTGCATGAATACCATCCTTCAAGCTCGGCTATGACGTCGGCTTTGCCGAAAATGTAGGCGCATCCACCATAACCCACGAAAAAGTCCAATTCTCCGCCGGGACTGTCTCTTGGAGCAGCCTGTGCGTTGTCTGTGCCTATAACCATGGCATAGGCCACGCCCATCTTTGGATAACTGACGAGAGACGCAGCATCCTTAAACATGCTTGTAGCCGCTTTACACGCAAACTCCGTGTCCACAGCATCCACGCCTTGAACATCCTCATCCTCCTCGCCCAGCTTCAAAACCTGCGCCACTTTTGAGGCTATTGGCTTAACTGCGTAGGGATTCGACTCCGAACCCACGTAAACCTTGCCAATAAGCATGCTTTCAACTCCAGAGTGGATTAGGGCGAGTTTTCCAGCCTCAACAGCTGCTGTTATGGCATCCTCATCTATGAAGGGAACAGCCCTCTCCATATTGCCTTCCCTTATCCTAAACTTTGACGTGTAGAAGCCGTAACCAACAATGCCGGGCACATCATACTCTTTGCTGGGCTTTACTGGGCGGTATTCTTGGTGCGGGTAATATTCATCGGCGAAAGTGAAAGCCAACGAAATCGTGGGAATTATTTCGCTCTTCTCAACAGAGTAGCGTCTCCTAAACCTTGGAACAACCTCCCTGCCCTCAAGGCTTGAAAAGTCAACAGCCTCGCCGTCCTTGATAATCCTGTCCGTCAGCCTTCCGGGAACTCGGATTTTGCCGTCGTGGAAGGAAACTATGCCGTAAACGTAGGTTCCAAGTTTTGTAAACTTGTTCGTGGGTTCAGTTACAAGCGTGCAGAGTTCAAGCCTTCCCTTTTCGTAGAAAAAGTCAATGTCCTCCATTTTGCCAAAGCTTTTTCTGCCGCAGTTACCGCAGTAATCCCTAATTTCAAAGTATTCTTTGCCGCAAAGCTGGCAGCGTCTACCCCTAAGCCTATCGCCAAGATATGAAACCCGCCTTTCTATGGGCTCACTGCTCATTTAGGCTGCCTCCACCCCGAAAATATGAACGTGCCCCTTAGTGCCAAAACCCTCCAATTCAAGCACACACCCATAACGGAGAGGTTTATCATCCAAAACTTGACGTTCACCAGCCTCGCCTTTCAACTGTTTAAAAACCTCGAAGATTTGGGCGCCGCCCGTGGCGCCAAGCGGGTTTCCATCAGCCTTTAACCCGCCGTTCATGTTAACGAAAAGCTTCTTCCCGCCGATACAGTAATAACCCCTATAGTTCTGGCAACTTTCGTAAATGTTTTTCCAAGCGGTTCCACGCTGACAGAAGCCCAGATCCTCCAGAGAAACCATCTCCATAACTGTTGACTGGTCGTAAACTTCCAGAATCTGGATGTCCCAGAGGCCTATCCCAGCCATTTTCAAAGCCTTTTCCATGGCTAACCGGCTTGCAACAAAACCCGTTAAGTCCTCCCTCGACGGATAGGTCAAGTAGTCCGTAGCCGAGGCAGAGCCAAGCACATAAACGGGCTTGTCCGTCAACTTTTTGGCTATATCCTCGCTGGCTAAAATCACAGCCGTGGCGCCGTCGGATATGGGTGCGAAATCATAAAGCCCAAGGGGGCGCCTGGCGGCTTTCCGAGCCTCCAACACTTGTTCCACAGTTATTTTCCTCTGGTATTGGGCGTACTCGTTTTTCAAGGCGTTCAAATGGTTTTTCACGGAAATCTGGGCTAGGGCTATGTTGAGCTTTTCAAGGTTTTCGCCTGTTATGCCATAACTTTTAACGTAGGCTCTTAGCATAAGCTCGTGGTTTGCTTCGGGAGTGCATCCCGCATAGTAGCTCCATGGATCTTCTAAAAGCATGAGGTCGTCGCGGATCTTGTCCCAGCGGTCTGTCATTTTTTCTATTCCGCCCACAAGCACCAGACTGTATTTTCCAGCTTGAATAGCGTTACATGCGTTGACGAAAGCTGAACTGAAGGAACGTGCCACATCCATAGGCACATGCAGCTCCGTCAGCTCCGACAAGAAGCCCTCTTCAAGCCCAAGCTTGTTTGTTATAGGCAGAAAATAGTCAGACAGGTAGCATGCTTCCAGGTCTTTACGTTCAAGTCCAACATCTTCAGAGGCTTTAAGCCAAGCCTCCTCCATTAAGCGTTCAGGCTGCTTCTCGTAATGTTCACCAAACTTTGTTCTTCCAGCGGAAACGATCACTGGACGATTTCCCATTGTCGAGAGCACCTTTCAGCAATATCCATAACAAACACTTTTAAGTGTTTGCCAACCCAACGTCTAACAGAGCCACCGAGGGGGTAAGGCGTTGAAAAACGAAAAGTACCGCTTAACTATCAGGGTCAAAGAAATTAGGGGGAACTGCCCAGTCTTTAAGCTCGGCGACAAAATAGTCGTGGAGTCTCCAAAAATATTGGTTGAGGAAACAGACAACATTTGCATCCACGCTTTTGGCTGCATGCTGTCCATGCTCGTGCCCATAAGCCGCGGAGTGAGCTACTCCACGACTAAAGTCGGGAGCTTCCAGCGTTTAGAGTAGGCTTTGCGCCTATCTCCTCATCTGCTGGTTCGGGGGGCTCACATCTCCCCCATCCCATGCCTCTCTTTAAGGCATGGGCTATATTTATGCAGGCGTTCAGGTCTCTATTGTAGATTAGCCCGCATTTCGGGCATCTGAACTGCAAGGGAACATCCCAAGCAATTCTTCAACACACGACTATTTAAACCTAGCCCATTCATCCCAGAGCTAAAGCTCTGGGTTTTCTGGGCACCCCTTTTTATAAGCTTCAAAACCTTAGGCTTGGCAAGGGAGGAAGGCGAAACCGGCTACATGCAATGCCTAGACCCGGGAAAACCCTACACAGACGGTGGAACAGTGATCTTCGAAATAAAGAGGGAAAAATGCGCCTAGGTTTAAAGGAAAAATAGCTTAAACTTAAGGGTTAAGATAAGCCTTAGTTAGATTAGAAACGAAAGCTTTTTATGCTATATGTTTAATACAGTTTGTGGCTGTTGTAAAGTGAAGCGCTGCCAATCCGATTAAAAAACCCTTCGATTCGAACGGTTTGCTTAGCTTTTGTTATAGAAAAGTTGGAGGAGTCTGACCTATGTTCTTGGTAATTCTTGATTTTGACGGGGTACTCGTTAAAGGGGAGTATCTGCTCGAACTTGCGAGAATTGCCGGAAAAAGCAGCGAAATCGAAAAAATAACCAGAGACGCAATTGAAGGACGAGTAAGCTGGAGAGAAAGTTTGATAAAACGAATAGAGCTTTTAAAGGGCGTTGAATACGAAAAATGTGTTAAAGCTGCTGAAAACCTTGAGTTAACGCAAGGCGTTAGAGAATTTCTAGATTCGCTGCGAAAACTTGGAGAAGTCAAGGTAGGTGTAATAACAGGATGCTTTGACGTTGCCGTCAACCCTGTAAAGGAAAAGCTAGGCCTAGACTTCGCCATAACCAATGAACTTATATTTAACGACGGTAAGCTTGCCGGAGTAAAGATCAACGTGGATACAAACAAAGACAAACACTTGGAACACCTAGCAAAACAATATCAGGTCAAAATGGACAACGTAATCGCCATAGGTGATGGGGCAAACGACATAAATATGATACGCAAAGCAGGCCTTGGAATAGCATTCAATCCAACACAAATACTCAAAGAACATACGAAAATAAGCATATACTCAGAGAGACTTGACAAAACTTTACCCATTATAGAACAGTTCATACAGGAAAGGAGAAAAAATGAAAATGCAAGTAGCAACGAGAAACTAAAGGTCCTTGTATGCGACCTAATAGACCCGGAAGGCATAGAGCTTCTGAAGGAATTTGGGTTTGAAGTGCTTTTGGAGCCTGAAATCTCCATGGAAGACCTCAAAAGAAAAGTGGCGGAATACCACGTTCTTATAGTGAGAAGTAGAACAAAAGTTACAAAAGATATAATCGACGCTGGAAAAAATTTGAAAATAATTGCTAGAGCGGGGGCTGGTGTAGACAACATAGATGTCGAATATGCAGAAAAAAAGGGGGTACGGGTTGTATGCACGCCGGAAGCTGTTGCCACGGCAGTCGCTGAACTTACAATGGGGCTTATCTTATCCTTAGCCAGACAGATACCGATGGCTGATCGTGCAATGAAAGAAGGAAAGTGGATTAAAAAGGAAATTGTTGGTTGGGAGCTTCAAGGAAAGACTTTAGGCATTATAGGTTTGGGGAGGATAGGTCAAAGGGTTGCAAAGCTTGCAAAGGCTTTTGGAATGAAAATCATTGCTTGCGAGCTAAACAGCGTTTCTGAACACCTTCTAAAAGAACTGGACGTAGAAATCGTACCTTTAGAGGAACTGCTGAAAAAAAGTGATATTATAACATTACATGTGCCCTTAACACAGGAAACATACCACATGATAGGCAAGAAAGAGATAGAGCAAATGAAAAACGGCGTATACATAGTCAACACTTCCAGAGGATCAATAATAGATGAAAAAGCCTTGTTTGAAGCGTTAAAAAATGGAAAAATAGCTGGAGCAGCCTTAGATGTTTACGAAAAAGAACCCCCAAACGATTTCTCACTCATAAAATTGCCGAACGTTATATGCACCCCCCACATAGGAGCACAAACCTTGGAGGCTCAAAAATACGCTTCAATAATAGTAGCGCAGAAAATCATTTCAATCGTTAAACATGCTCTTAAAGTATCTTGCAACTACAAGTGCCAAGAATGTGACAAGTTTTAAATGTTAAAGGAGGTTGCATTCCTTCAATTTTAAACATTGAATCACTGGAATATTTTTCTTGCTGCGTTAAGACAATCTTCAATGTTTACGGGGTATCCCACGTCTTTTAGCGCATTTCCCAAGGCATTTACCGTCATTAAAACCTCCATCTGGGACACCACGCCCATGCAGCCAATTCTTAAAATTTTGCCTTTAAGCTTACCCATTCCACCAGCAATAAGCACGTTATATTTTTCTCGCATTATCTCGCGTACTTTGCTTTCGTTAACTCCATCTGGAACGTTAACGGCAATCACCGTGTTCGAGCGATTTTCTTTTTCCATCGGGAAGGGAGTCATTCTTAGGGCGTCTATCGCGTTGTAGAAGGCTTCTGCACATCGCTTATGCCGTTCGATCCTTCTCTCTAACCCCTCCCTTCTAACAAGCTTCAATGCTTCATTCAAGGCGTAAAATAGGGGCAGGGCTGGCGTAAACGGGGTCTCTTTTTTAGACGCATATTCCCTCATTTTCAACAGGTCAAAGTACATGGGCTTGTTCTCTGTTTTCTCTATTTTTTCCCACGCTTTTGGACTAACAGAAACCAACGCTAAGCCTGGAGGGCAAGCTAAACATTTCTGACTCCCAGTCACACACACGTCGATGTTCCATGCATCCACTGGAAGATGGTCTCCGCCGAGGATTGACACTGCATCAACCATAAATAACATGTCGTTCTCGTCAGCGATTCTTCCAATTTGGGGTAAATCTCGAACAGTAACGCCCGTGGAAGTTTCATTATAGACAAGGAATATGGCTTTTGCATCCGGCTCCTTTTCGACAACTTCCTCTATTTCCGAGGCTTTTGGAGCGGTTCCCCATGGAAGGGCCACTTCTATTGGAACCCCTCCTCGCCGCCTTATCTTTTCAGCCAGCCGTTCGCTGAATACGCCGAAAACTGGAACTATGACCTTTTCACCTTCACTGATTAGGTTGCACACTGCACATTCAACCCCGCCAGTCCCAGACGAAGTCAATATGAAAACGTCGTTTTCGGTTTGGAAAACATACTTAAGATTAGCCTCTATTTCCGAGTAAAGCGCGTGAAAATCGGCCCCACGATGATCTATCATCGGCTGCAACATAGCATACATTACGCTGTCCGGAACGTTGGTTGGGCCTGGAACCATCACCAATTTTTTATCAATCAAATCCGTTTCACCTAGCATCTTGAAATTTAAAGTCTGTTTGAAACACCACCTAAACGTTGCAAACATTCAAGTGGCAGATTGCCCTAACTATGCACAATAAAACACATTATAAAATTTTCTACATTCAAAAACGAATACCTAGCTTTTCCCGGATGAAATAAGCAAATTGAATGCTCCGGGCGGGATTTGAACCCGCGTCTCCGGCTCGAAAGGCCGGAATACTTGACCGGGCTATACTACCGGAGCGCCTTTTTGGCTTTATGCAGTGTTTTTGTTTCGGATAAATTTTTATCTTTTTAGGGCTGTTTTTAAGCATTCTTCGAGGCTTGCAAGTTTCACTTCAGCCTTGTTCATGGTTGGAGCGTAGTGGGCTGTTTTAGCCGAGTTTGTCATTATTGTTTTTATTCCAAGCTTGTCTGTCCATGTGACTACGGCGCATGTGTCCGTTATGATTTTGGCGCCTCCTGCCTCGATCTTTTGCACATAGCGGTTGGCTTTTTCTTTTATGTGGCGGCTTGTGCAAACCCAAAATTCGATGTCTGCCCTAACTTTTTTATCGCTCATTTTCTCTGCAATCTCTCGGATTTCACGAAACGAGCAGTGTGGGCAACCAACGAAAACCAGATCTGGCTTTGCTGTGGAAGTTGTGGTTAACTCTTCTATTGTCTCTTGGATGTTTTTGGGTTCTACTGTTATTTTTTCCAGCCGCTCTTTCTCGATTTTGACCGCGGCGCTGTTATAATGGAGCATGTTGACCATTCCGGCGGACGCCAAAGCTGCGCCAAGCTGTTTGAGATTCTCAAATGTTGGCTTTCCTAAGCCGGTTATGAGTGGGATTTTGTCTTCCAAAACTTTTCCGAGGAATATTCCAAGGGCGCCAAAATCAACCTCTTTTTCCAGCGGTGCCTTAACCTCAACCAAGATTTGTGGTTTGCGATTCTCAGCCTTATGGATGCCGCAGTCCGGTGTTTTGCCAATTATTGCCGATGCTAAGGCGCTTGGTCCGCCTTCACGATTTGTCCATGCGCCTAAAACCGAGTTAGCGTAAACAACAGCTGAGGATTCAGCCCACGCCAAGTGAGAGCCTCTCTTTGGCGCTTTAATGTAGTAGGGCGTGCACGTGTAGCATGTTTTGAAGCCCATTTTCTCGAAAATTTCGCAGAGTCTCCGCTGGGTTTTCACAAGGTTTTCCGGAAGCCTTCCAGCCAAATGCTTTGGGTCTAGGCTTTGGGGGTTTAATGTGGCTTCTACCGCTGCTTTTTCATCGGCATCCGCCAAAGCCTCCAAAAAGTCTGCGGGTGCATCGCCTAAAGTTTTGTAGGAAACCCCAGAAACGTGGGCAGACTCCACAGGGATGAGCCTTGAAGCGCCGAAAAGCTCGCCAAGTTTGACGAGAACCTTCATGCAAACCTGTTTCGCCCAACCATATTCGCCGTTGTAAATGCGCTCCTCCTCCCTTGTCAAATACATTGCTAGCCCTCCAACCTTGCAGGTTTCAAGACCTTGACTATGCCTTTATAGGCGTCCACCTCAACCAAATCACCGGTTCGTATCTGGTTTATGTCCACCTGATCTATCATGGGAATGTTGGCTATAACTGCGCCGACAACGACCACCGGGTCTGCTCTACGGTTTATTATGGCTTTTGGTGCCAATCCATTTTTCGCCAATGAATAGAGGACGTAGCTTCCAACGGTTGAGCCATGCCCATGGGGGAAACATAAAACCTTATCTTTTATGCATTCGCCGTAAAGGTCATGGTGTCTCTCGATTATTTTTCCGGTGGCTGGGTCCACGCCGCCGAGAAAGCTTATTGGCTTATTGGAGACTAGAGCTTGGGCTGTGCATTTTCCTTCAACGATTCCTCGTCCACGCAGAACTATTTGACTTGTCATTTGCGGCGCCACTTTTAGTAAGATATTTTGGCTGAGGAGGGAATCTCGCCCAAAACTTTTGAGGCAGCTTCCGCCACCCTTGCACGGTTTTTCTCGTTTGTGTAAACCCTTAAAATGTTTATGAAACCCTTTAAAACCTCGAATATGCCGGAGATTTCGCTGAGCCGCTTGACCTCTTTTTTGCCGTCTCTTGTTTTGCTGAAAACTGGGATTTCCATCGGCTCCATGAACATTGAATGGTGGTATGGCACGCTTGGCACCGTTGGCACGTCAATTATTATGGCGTCTGGCTCCACATCGGCTTTCTCTGCAATCTTGTCCCTTATCTGTTTGCGGAATTCTTCGGCGCTGAAAATGTTTGAGACCGTTTTGTCCTTAACGTAAAAGGTTTGCTCGTAAGCACATTTTAGCATTTTGCGCCTTTCCAAATCCTTAATGATTTGGCTTGATTTCTTGCAGTTTTTAAGCATAGTCCAAACCGTGTAATCGTCCATAGCCAAATATTCTTCAGGTGTTTTGAAAGCCGATAAACCAAGTTCTGGATCTGCCTTTTCAAGGGCTGTGGCCAACATTATTTGGGCAGCTCTTCCCACCCGGTGGAAATATATGCTTTTAAAGGATTCTATTCGAGCTATTATGAACGATTCCAGGGTTGAAAGCGCCCCCATGTCTACGGCTAGGTTTCCATCCAAAACGTCAAATGAGTGGATTAGGCGGAAAACGTCCACAAAACCATACTCGGCGCCAGTGTGATACGTGTCCCTAACGACAAAGTCCAGTTTGTCAACGTCTATGGAGCTTCGAACTATCTGGTTGAGGAAAGCCTTTTGGCTTTCTGAAAGCGAACCGGCAGCCATTTCAGCAATGTATTCTGGTTTATGTCCAAGCCTGCTTATAACGTCTTTTAACTCGCTATTTTTAATTATCCACACCGTCATGTCCTCATGGGTTTTGCCAAGCTTCTTTGTAAGCAAGTGTTCAAACACGTGAGAGAATGGCCCATGACCCACGTCGTGGAGCAAACCGGCAATCCGCACAGCCTCCACGTCTTCCTCGTTCACTATCTGTGAAACGTTTGGGTTTTCAACAACCTTTCCAGCCAAGTACATTACGCCGACGGAATGCTCAAAACGCGTGTGGTTTGCCCCGGGATAAACATATTCGGCTCCAGCCAGCTGCCTAAGCCTTCGAAGCCTCTGCACAGGATAAGAGTCAATAACTTCTTTTTCATTTTCCGTTATGTAGACGTATCCATACACGGGATCCTTTATTTCGCCCCAATAGGTTTTCAGCATGGTATATTCTCCACTGGTAAGCTAGCAATTATTAATACGGGTTCCCTTTTATAATGTGTGATGTTCAACTTGGAGGACTTGGGGCGTTGACTGGAAAGGGGTTCTTTATATGTATAGAAGGTTTAGACGGTTGCGGGAAAACAACCCAAACAAAAATTTTGGTGAGAGAGCTTAGAAAAAGGGGTTATGAGGCAGTTTATACAGCTGAGCCGAGCCGAGGAAAAATTGGGAAGTTTATAAAAAGGTATTGTTTACATGGAGAAAAGCGGGTTTCAAGCATAGTTGAGGCTTTGCTTTTCGCAGCTGACCGCTACGAACACGTGGAAAACGAAATAGCCCCGGCGTTAAAAATAGGGAAAATAGTTGTTTCAGACCGGTATGTCTACTCCAGCCTAGCCTATCAAGGGGCAGCTGGCCTAAGCTTAGACTGGATTAGGAAAATAAACCAGCACGCATTGACGCCTAACTTGGCAATCTACATAGATGTTGAACCAGAAACTGTCATTCAAAGGCTAAAGCCCAAGAAGTCGGTCATGGAAAACCTTGAAACCCAACGGGAAGTTAGGAAAGTCTACATGCGCTTTGTAGAAAACGGAGAACTCATAAGGGTGTATGGAAACAAGCCCAAAGAGGAAGTTGCAAAAGAAATCTTATCCATAGTACTAGACCGCTTAGAGAAGAATCGCGAAACCTTAAGCGGGGTTTAAAACTTTTCTCTGGAATAATGTGTTCACCCTTGCCACGAGGAAATTGACTATTTCTTCTGGAGAAATATGACGTGGCCCTCTTTCATGGAAGACGTACACGTTCACAAGGTTAGCATTGAAAGTTAGGCGGATCATGTAGTAGTCGAACTTCAACGGTTTGCTTCTGCCCTCCATCCACTTATAATAGCGTACGGCGCTGAAAAGGTCCATCACTTTCATGGGAGCTTCTCCAATCTTTTCCAACACTTTCTGCGTTTCTTCACGGTCCAGATAGTCGAAGGTTTTGCCTTCTGCTATGCCGAACTCAAAGATGACGGTGCATTCTGAAATGGAAGGTTTGGCAACAGCGTTTAGACTTAGGTTTTCGCCATTAAGCTTGTGAAGCGTTTGCACTATTGCTTGTTGAAGCTTTTTCGCAGAGATTGAAGTGGTTAGCTGCATAACCATGTGCACGTTGACTGGAAAGTTCTCGTAAAATCCAAGCATTTTGAGGTTCGCCTTTTAGAGTTTTTTGGCTTTCCTGACCTTCTCCAAATTTTCTAGTAGGCCGGAAAGCGCCGCGCCGAGTTTTTGCAGTTCTTCAACGTTTGTTTCCTTCTGCATTTTCTCTTGGATTTCCTGAATCTTGACGAGCAGCGTTGCCTCCAAGGTTTCAAGGCTTAGGGCACTTGTTATTTTCGTCAGCTCCGCTTCCTCCTTGACAACTATGACTTTCTTTTCACATTTGGCGCACCATAAATCGCCATTCTTAAGCCTAAAAATCGGCGATGCACAAACAGGGCAGGCAAGCTCTGTTAATGTTGAGCCTTGTCGAAGCAGGTCAGCCATACGCCTAATGTATTGTTCATCTCCGGTTTTGGCGTCTTGCGCCATTTGCCCAGACCTCAAGGATAAATAGGTGTATAAAAGCCTATATAACTTGACTACTTGAATATTCTGACTAGTGGTGAGCTGCCATGGTTAAGAAGAAAAAGCTTGAAGAATATGAAGCGCGGATTAAACAGGCTTTGGCTGTGCTGGCTGAGGTTTCCGAAGACACCACAACACCGCGAAATATTAGGAGAGCAGCCAAAGACTCCATGGACGCTTTACAGACAACGGAGTTCACGCCGGCGGTTAGAGCTTCAAACGCCATATCCATACTGGATGAAATTCTGCAAGATCCAAACATGCCGCCCTACACACGCGTTAAGCTTTGGAATGTTATGAGCATCCTCGAAGCCATAAAAGACTAGTAAAGGGTGCTAAGCTTGAAGATTTTCCACTACAGCGAAGTTAAAGCTGAAGAAGCCCAAGAAAAAGGCGTCTCAAAATTGAAAGTTAGATGGCTCATAACGAAGGACACTGGAGCCCCAAACTTTGCCATGAGACTTTTTGAAATGGAACCTGGAGGCCACAGTCCATTACACGTCCATCCTTGGGAGCATGAGGTCTTCATTCTTGAAGGTGAAGGCACCGTTGTCGGTCCGGAAGGCGAAAGAAAATTCAAGCCTGGTGACGTGATTTTTATTCCGCCAAACGAGAAGCACCAGCTTAAGAATAATGGAAAAAAGACTGTAAGGTTTCTTTGTCTAGTGCCGCTCCGCTAAAAATCCTTTAGTTTTCTTCGCTAAAAATATATGCTGGTTATCACATCTAGTTTTGGGCTTCAGAGAGGAAAAGCCTTGAAGTACGACGTAGTAATTGTTGGAGCTGGCCCCGCTGGAATATTTTCAGCCCTTGAACTTATCGGCAAATCTAACCTTCACATACTAATGCTTGACAAGGGTCCAGATCTTGAACAGCGGAAATGTCCGGCAAGCAGAGGCTTCGGCTGTGTGAAATGCGACCCTTGCGGGCTTCTCTGCGGCTGGGGTGGAGCCGGAGCCTTCAGCGACGGCAAACTAACCATATCAACAGAGGTGGGCGGCTGGCTAAACCAGTACGTTGCGGAAAAAGAATTGTACGAACTAATAAACTATGTGGATAACATTTACATCCGTTTTGGAGCGCCGGAACACATTTACGGCGGCGACTTGGAAAAAATGGAGGAAATAGAGCGGAAAGCCTCCCTGGCCGGGTTGAAGCTTGTCCCGCAAAAGATTAGGCATATGGGGACAGAACGCTGCGCCCGAACCCTTCGGAAAATGCGACAGGAACTCGAAGGAAAAGTCGAAATAAAAATGAGGAAAGACGTTAAGGGGCTTATTGTAAAAAACGGTGTTGTTGAAGGGGTTGAAACCGTCGACGGAGAAAAATTCTTTGGAAAATATGTCATTGTGGCACCGGGAAGGGTGGGCGCTGAATGGCTTCAAACAGAAGCCCAAACCTTAGGATTGAAAACGCTTAACAACCCGGTGGACGTGGGCGTAAGAGTAGAAGTGCTTGCCGTAGTTATGGAAGAATTAACAAACGTCCTTTACGAGCCGAAATTTATTTACTACTCGAAATTTTTCGACGACCAGGTTAGAACTTTCTGTGTAGCACCCTACGGGGAGGTCATAACAGAATCCTACAACGGCGTCTTAACCGTTAATGGACAAAGCTATGCTGAACGAAAAACGGAAAACACAAACTTCGCAATCCTTGTTAGGACGTCCTTCACAGAACCATTCAAGGAACCCATAGCCTACGGCAAGTATTTGGCAAGGCTTTCAAACCTTCTAAGCGGAGGCATACTGGTACAACGATTAGGCGACTTAATAGCAGGCAGACGTTCAACCCCAGAAAGAATAGCTAGAAGCCTCGTAACGCCAACGTTGAAAAACGCGACGCCAGGAGACTTAAGCTTCGTTTTGCCGTACCGCTATCTAGCCGACATAAGGGAAATGCTTGAAGCCTTGGACAAAATAGCTCCCGGCATTCACTCGCGGGACACGCTGCTCTATGGAGTTGAAGTTAAATTCTATTCTTCAAGGCTTGAACTAAGCAACTCGCTTGAAACAAGAATACGGAACCTATTCACCATCGGCGACGGCGCCGGGGTTACAAGAGGGCTTATCCAAGCGTCTGCCTCTGGAGTGATTGTGGCGAGAGAAATCTTAAGGCGGGAGAAGCAGAAGGTAAAGGGAAATGTCAATAGTTAAGGAGCTCCGCTGCTCCTATTGTGGTGCACCCATACAGTTTAAACCCGGTGAAATAATCGCCACATGCAGGTACTGCGGCTACACGGTGGTTATTGAAACCGGGAAGGCTTTCACCTTCGAGCATTCCATGCTCCTCAATAAATATAATCCAGAAAGCGTTGAGGAACCAGCCAAAGACTGGATGCGCTCCGGCTTCCTCAAGCCCCCAGATTTGGCGAAAAAGGCGAGGTTTATTGAGAAAACATTGATGTATCTGCCTTTTTGGGTTGTATCGGCTGAGGCTGAAAGCACTTACAAAGGCGTTTTTGAACGCTTAAACCCGCCAATGGTAAAGGAAGGAAAAATCTCCAAAAAATACAGTTGGCTTGTCCTAGCAATAAAAGCCTCAGACTTTCCGACAAGAGAATACGACGTGCCGTTGGAGGGCAAAGTTCCATACGACTTTAGGAGAATCGAAGAGTTTGCAAAAGTTCTAAACAGTGAAATTGACAAGGAAGAAGCCGTAGAAATTGTGAAACAACAAATAATAGAGCATCACCGCTTTTTAGCTCAGCAAGATGTTGATAAAATCATAGAAATGAAAAACGAAATAAAAGTGAATCAGACGGTTTACCTCCACGCTCCAGTCTGGCTCGTTAAATATGAATATAAAGGCAAAGTTTACACGTTATGGCTTGACGGAGCCTCTGGCACAGTTATAAAGGGCGAAATCCCACAAACAAAAATCGGACTATTTTAACGCGTGGACTGTGATAGGTGATGAGTGAGAAAATAATTGGACGGGGAACATGGTATGACAAAATGGCAGCGAAAATCATTGAAAGAGAGCGGAAACTAGGCAGAAGCCTAGACGTGATCCGAACAGAAATGGGCTTGGGCGCCTCTGGCTTTCCACACATTGGAAGTTTAGGCGACGCCGCCCGCTCCTACGCTGTAACCTTAGCCCTAAGAGAGCAAGGCTACCGCTCAGAGCTTATCGCTTTCTGCGACGACAAGGATGGACTGCGCAAGGTGCCAGCTGGACTGCCAAAAACCTTGGAAAAATATCTTGGTTTTCCAGTCACAGATATCCCGGACCCTTTCAAGTGCCACGACAGCTATGGAAGACACATGAGCTCGCTACTGCTTGAAGCCATGGACAAGTGTGGAATAGAATACCGCTACATGTCAGCCAAAGAAGTTTACGAAAGAGGCTTACTCAACAATGAAATCCACACAATACTTTTGAACGCAAAGAAGGTTGGCGAAATCGTCAAAGAGGAGGTTGGTCAAGAACGGTACATGGAGGTTTTGCCCTACTTCCCAGTATGCGAAAAATGTGGAAGAATCTATACAACCAAAGCACTGGAGTATCTGCCCAAAGAAAACAAGGTGCTCTACGTCTGTGAAGGAATGGAAATTAAAGGCAGATGGATTGAAGGATGTGGACATAAAGGCGAAGTTGACGTCACGAAGGGCATGGGAAAGTTAAGCTGGAAGGGCGAATTCGCCGCCAGATGGAAAGCCCTAGACATTAGGTTTGAGGCCTACGGCAAAGACATAGCAGACTCCGTCCGCGTCAACGACAGAATAAGCCGCGAAGTGTTGGGCTATGAGCCCCCAGCCCACGCCAGATACGAAATGTTTCTAGATAAAAGTGGAAGAAAAATTTCAAAGTCAACGGGCAACGTTTTCACACCCCAAGTCTGGTTTAAATATGGTTCACCCCAGTCGCTTATGCTTTTAATGTTGAAAAGGTTTGTTGGAACCCGCACCCTAGATGTGTCAGACATACCCGCCTACATGAACGAGCTAGACTACTTGGAAGACATATACTTTGGAAAGAAAACAATTCCAGACGAGAAGGAGCTGGCGAAACTTAAAGGCCTATACGAGTACTGCTGGGTTTTAAAACCGCCAAAACAGCCAAGCATCCACGTTCCATACAACATGTTGACTTACCTGGCGAAAATTGCACCGAAAAGCAGAGAAACGGAATTCATAACAGAAAAGCTTCAAGGATATGGCTATTTGCCAAAAGGACAGCAGCTCGACGAAAACTTGAAAAAAAGGATAGAATACGCCCTAAACTGGGTTAGAGACTTCGAAGAAATCCGTGAAACAGCCATAACCTTAAAACCAGAGGAGAAAGCCGCCATAAAAGAGCTGATTGAAACTCTAAAATCTGAAGAGAAAGCGGAAAAAATCCAAAACGCCATATTTGACATCGCCAAAAAACACAGCATCCCACCCCCAGAATTCTTCAAAACCCTATACACCATTTTGATAGGGGCGCCTCAAGGTCCAAGACTAGGCCCATATATAGTTGCCATGGGAAAACAAAACGTGATAAACGCCCTACAACGCACCCTAAACCAAACCTAAAACCTCCTTTTAACTTCGGAAAACTTTTAAAGGGTGTAGTTTTCGCTTATCAGCCACTCACGGAGCACCCTTACATGGTTGAGCCCAGACACTCTGAGGGTTCGAAGTTTTCTCGTGTGGACGCCTTGCTTGTTGGGATGAGCCTAATCTGGGGCTTGAACTTTGTGGTGGTTAAGATTTCCCTAGATTTTTTCCTCCCGTTAAGCTTTAATGCCCTACGCTTCAGCATAGCATCAACACTGCTAATGCTCATCCTAAAAGTTAGGGAGAAATCCTTCAAAATCCAGAAAAGCGACTTAAAAAGGTTCATTCTTCTCGCCCTTATGGGAAACACCATCTACCAGATTCTCTTCATAAACGGAATCTACAGAACCACCGCCGGAAACTCATCCCTGATTTTAGCGACTACACCAATATTTGTTGCTGTTTTAAACTCAATCCTCAGGGTTGAAAAAGTTGAGCGTAGGGTTTGGGAAGCCATGCTAATATCCTTTCTAGGAGTCCTCCTAATAGTACTAGGCTCCGGAAAGCCCCCTTAAGCCTTTCAGCCCAAAACATTCTTGGCGACATACTAATCCTAGCATGCACCTTATGCTGGTCAGTCTACACGGTGCTTTCTAAACCCTTACTGGAACGCTACTCACCCCTAAAGCTCGTCGGATTAACAGTGGCCATGGGAACCCCACCGCTAATTATAGCCTCAGCCCCATCCATAATGATTCAAAATGGCCATACATCCCCACGGAAGCTTGGCTTGGCCTAGCATACTCCTCATGCCTAGCAATAGCCATATGCTACGCCATATGGTACACAGGCGTAAGCCACATAGGAGGAGCCAGAACAGCCCTCTACGAATACCTAGTGACAGTCATAGCCGTGGCAGCCGCATGGATACTCCTAAACGAAACCTTAAGCCCACTACAATTGACGGGTGCAGCCCTAATCTTTGCCGGGCTATACCACTCAAGAAAACAAAACGCCTCCAAAACTCCTTAAGCCTCAATAGAGTGTTTAATAGTTTCTCATTAACTGAATAACGCAACTCAAGCTGACCCATATTCTAACATGTATTGAAATATGGCTGTCGATTCCCCGCAAATCCACTTTTTCTGTTTTTGGTTTTTGTTTGGCTTGCTTTGTCGTTTTAGGCTTTTTCCTCTGAAGTAATTGAGAGGACGTCTGCGCAATAGAATTTCATCAATTTGCAACTTGTTCATTTAAAGCGATTTTCCATGAAGAGATATCCAACGCTCGAGAAGTATTAATCTATCTATAAAAAAGAGAATGATCATTAGAAGATGTCTGATCCTAACCTACTTTCTTGATTACTTCTACAATCCCATTGTCAGCGTCAACAACTACGAAGTCTCCTGTTTCTATAACCTCCAAAGGGTTTTTCTCTAGCATATGCATCATGGGGGTGTTTGTAATTATAGCGCTGACAGCTACTACAGCTTCAGCTTTAACATTGATTATGGCCTTGGGAGCTTTTCCACGTTTATATGCTACATAAAATTGCCAAGGACCAGTAGTTGAACCTTTGCCATGTGGGAATACTAATATTTTTCCGGCGACGCTTTGTCCTTCAAGCTCGTGTCCTTTTTCCACGATCTTACCGCTGTAAGGGTTTAGACCTCCTGTGATGGATATTGGCATTTTGGTGACTATCGCTTCTCCTTCAGCTTTACCTTTAGAGATGGCTTTACCTTTTAACACTATTTTGTGATTCATTTTTCCCATCTCCCTTTAATGGCAGCTTCCACGCAATCTTTAGTTGAGGCGAATATGGTGCCCATTCCAAACAGCCCATACGCGTAGTATGCAGCTTTTAAAGAATTTGTGACAACAACGTTGATCCCTTTATCCTTTAGATAGGCATATGGCCCTCCAGAAGGACACGTGTCAGCAACTAGCATTCCTCCAGCTCTTCTTATAGCATCACCATAACCCATTCGTTCAGCAATAGCCTTAGTAGCCTTAGAAGTGCATACCCACAATTTTACCCCATTACAAACTTTTCTTCCATTAAGCATCGTTGCAATTTCCTCTATCTCTTGTAAAGTGCAGTGTGGACAGCCGAAAATCACCAAATCAACTTTTCTCTCATTTGTTCTGCAGGATTCTTCGTAAACTTCTTTTATGTCAGATGATGATACTTTTATCTTGTCTTCAGGTTTACCTCCACCGAAGGCTGCTTCTAGTGTTGGTGCTTCAGGTGTTATTCCAACTAGATGAAACATTGGGACAGCCCCTGAAACTGGAAGAGGATATGCTAGTGCTTGAAGGTTTGGAAGCGAAATATCTTTAGGCAAACCGACAAACACTGGAATTTTATCGCCAACGATTTTACCCACATAATAGCCCATGGCGGCATAGTCCGTTTGAGTTAGCTTTCCAAAATTAAGCTCACTTACGTCGACAAGTATATTTCCAATTCTGTTTTCAGGCAAATGCATTCCATACTCTGGGGTTCTTCCCGTAACCGCAGCTGCAAGGGCTGAGTGATCTCCCTCCCTATTTGTCATGGCTCCAAGAACCGAATTGGCGAATATTTCAGTTTCCGATGCAGCCCAAGCAATATGCTCGCCTTTTCTGGGCAAGTTTCCAACTAAAAATTGTTGACAAGTGTAGAACAATTTAACCCCTAGTTTTCTTAAAGCTCCGTCAATTCTTAACTGAATTTCCCTAAAATTTTCCGGGACACCCATCTCTTTGTATAAGTCGAAATCAAAGCTTTGCGGGTTTACTGTAGTGAAAACTCTAGTAGAAGCGCCTGTCTCAGCAAATTCTTCCAACCATTCAACTCCTTCATCCCTTAAAACCCCATAGTTTCCGGCCATGTGCGCGCTACTAATTGGTATCATTTTCTCAGCGTCATAAAGATCACCTATAGCCACCAATATTTCCATGGCCTTTTGCACACCAGAACCATAATCCCCTTCAAGCATCTTCTCTTCTTCACTAGTTAGATACACAACATCCCCACCATGGCTATGCTCTTCACAAGCCTTCTTATTACTTTTACGTCCTTTTTAGCATAAGTCTTAGCATAAGAAAGTTTTAAATAGATTTCCCTAAGAAACTAACTATGGAGGTTTTTTATAAATGAAGAGTTTCAACTATTTGGGGAGAAAAGCTATTACCAAATTTCAAGCGGTTATTATCGCCATCATTATCGTAATCGCTGCTATAGCGGGCGCAGCTTATTATTATACCACTACAACACCAAGTGCTCGTACACCGATTAAGATAGGGGTAATTTTGCATATGTCCGGTGGTCCTACTAGGCTTTGTAAAGAGGTTTGGGATGGAATGCGGTTGGCATTAGAGGAGATAAACAGCAAGGGTGGCGTCTTGGGCAGACCCATAGAGTTTATCCTCGAAGACGATGAGGGGAAATCAGATAAGACATTAGCCGCGGCTAAGAAATTAGTTGAAGTAGATAAAGTAAGCGTATTGGCTGGAATATTAATATCGGGTAATGTTATCGCAATCAGCGAGTACCTTGCAGAGTCAAAAATCCCTTACGTATCACCAATCTCTTCAGCCCCAAGGCTGCTATACGAACAGAATCCCACTAAATTCCGAAACGTATTTACACTTCATCCAGACTACGATCAAATAGCTAGGGCTTTGCTCACGTTCATAAGGGAAGTCGCAAAAGGCAAGAGCTATGTATATATCGGGGAGGAATACGTAACATGCCATTATATCGCCGAATACCTAGAGCCAATGGCTAAAGCGGTAGGGGTTCAATGTTTAGAGAACATTTTTGTGCCCATAGGTTGCAAGGACTTCACAGACGCGCTTATAAGGGTTGAAGCAGCTAATCCAGACGCACTTGTCTGGTTCGTGTACAGCGGAGCTGAAGTAACACTTACAAGGCAAGCCTACGAAAGGAAGTTACGCATGCCCTACCTAGGCATGATGTCTGTATGTAGCATGTGGGAGCTTCCCGATTTAGTTGGAGAAGTTTCTGACTACTTATGCTTTGGCACATGGAGTTGGAACGTATCCCTCACCGAGAAGACAGTTCCATTCTTTAACAACTTCTACAAAAAATATGGCTACCGTGCATGTGGACTGGAGGGACCTGCTGGATACGATCTCGTTTACTTCATAGCAGAGGCCATCAAAAAAGCAGGAACCCTTGACAGGGAAGCCATAATAGAAGCCCTTGAAACGGTCGAAGTTGTCGGAGTAAGGGGCAAGGTGAAAATTGATCCAACAGATCATGGAGCCATCTATTGGGCTCCGGGATACATAAACGCTATATTTGCACAATGGCTTGGCAGGAAGCCATACGTACTTTGGCCGCCTGAGTTGGCTGAAAGAAGCTATACAAAGCCTCCATGGGTATCTTAGGAATTAACCCCTGTTTTTCCCTTTTTCTGAGACCTAAATAGTTTCGTAAGTTCACTTATATCATCTACGTATTCAAGGTTTTCGATTGTTCTAATTAACATATCTGTGCGTTTCTTGCTTAGAATCGCGCCCGCTAACTTTTTAAATTTCCGCCGTAAATCCTCTTTTGTCATTGGCATTTCCGGGTCTCCCTTACAATATTCTTTTTTTCTTATATGAACCTTGCCTTTAGCTTTGAGTTCAATTTTGGCAAAAGTTTTTTCCGGTGTTTTTTCAAATATCTCGCTGGCCTCTGGATCATGCACTACTTTTACCTTTTTAGTGAAACTGAGCACGTTTGGATCAACGAACCTTTCACTCGCGTACCATTCTGGACCCGGCTCGTATCCTAGAACTGCCATCGCAATGCCCCATGGAACGCTCCAGACGGCATCCCACATCGTTTTAGGCTCCGGGTTGTCATATGGAGGAGCGCAAACTTTCCAGTGCGCTCTAAAAATTATTTCATCAATTTCATTTATCCCTATTTTCTCTTCTTGTAAAAGTTCTAAAACTAACTCGATGCCAGGATGTATCCATCTACATGTTGGCCAAGGTTTTAAGGAAAGAAATTTCTGAATATTATACTCTTCTCCTAGCCTATTTACCATCATTTCCCATTCGCATCTGTCTGAAACTGTGACCCAGTAACCTTTGTCCCCGTCAAGGTAATCATGAAAGCCCGTGAACCCCTTTTGAGCGAGAAAGACTGCGTTTATCCCTGCCTCGCATAACCAGAAATTTGGCAGTTTTATCATAGCACCGGGTACATCTAAAATCCTATGTACGTTTATTGCCGGTGCCACTCCTCCAGCTATTCCAAAGCTATGCTTAATTTTATCCTTGTTAAGATGCAAAAGCTTAGCCGCAGCTGCGGCTACCCCGAAAATGGGCCAATTTTGAAGCCAAACTTTCTTCATTAATTCGGAAGATGGGTGAGTTGCATCTCCTATTCGCGTAGCAACTTCGTAACCAACAACGATAGCATTAATTAAATCCTTTCCATTCGCCTTAAGAGATTCGGCGATAGCAATGGCTGATTGAACTATGGGTGATGCAGGGTGAGCTCGATTCCTATAGGTTTCATCGAAGTCGAGGATGTTCGCCATTTGAGCGTTGACACCAGCAGCCAAACAGCTAGGCACCTTACATCCATCACCTATTATCGTAGAGTCACGTCTTCCACTCAGCTCCTTAACAAAATCTATTAAGGCTTTATCAGCACCCGTCGCATAACCCCCAAAAGCGCAACCAACATTATCTAAAATCAGTTCTTTCGCCTTCTCAACTACAGCATTCGGCAAATCCTTGAATTCAGCATTTGCAACATATTCAGAAAGCTTCTCGGTGATGTTCATGGCTGAATACTATCCCTATTACACAACCAGCAATCTAAACCTTAAATTCCTAAATAGGCCCTTCTAACATTTTCATCTTTAAGAAGACTTTCCCCACTGCTTTCTTGAACTATTCTTCCATTTTCTAAAACTAACCCTTTATCAGCAATTTTCAGGGCTGAGTACGCATCTTGTTCCACTAACAAAATAGTAACACCTTCCATACGGATCTCGTCAATTTTCTTAAAAACAACACTTCTCATGATTGGAGACAAACCCAAAGAGGGCTCATCTAACATTAAAAGCTTGGGCCTAGACATCAGCGCCCTGCCTATGGCAAGCATTTGCTGTTCACCCCCGCTTAAAGTCCCAGCTAGCTGTCCCTTCCTCTCTTCAAGCACAGGAAACAAATCGAACACCTTCTTCAGGTCTTCCCTTACCTCACCTTTCGTCTTACGTAAGTAAGCTCCCATTTCTAGATTTTCTAACACTGTCATTTCTGGAAGTATTCTTCTTCGCTCAGGACACAGAGATACACCCATCTTCACTATTTCACGCGTAGACAAGCCGTCAATGCGTTTACCTGCAAACCATATGGAGCCCTTGTGAATTTTCTTTAATCCGATAATTGAGCGGAGAAGAGTTGTTTTCCCAGCTCCGTTAGGTCCTATGATTGCTGTAAGTGTCTCTTCTTCGACGCTTAGACTTACATTCTCTAGTGCTAGTGCACCTCCATAGTAAACAGTAACTCCCTCTAAGTTAAGCAATTGTACTTACCCCCAAGTAAGCTTCGATAACTTTCTTATCTTGAACAACCTCTTTGGGTTTTCCTTCAGCTATTTTTTCACCCTCAGAAATCACAATCACTCGCTCGGAAAGGTTCATGATAACTCTCATCACATGTTCAACTATAACAATTGTGAGACCACTTTCATGCAATTTTTTAATAACTTCCATTAGAACAGCCATTTCATCGAAGCTTAACCCAGCAAATGGTTCATCTAGTAATAAAATTTCAGGCTCCGTTGCTAAAGCCCTAGCTATTTCGAGCTTTTTCAAGTCTCCATGTGGCAAATTTCTCGCTAGTTTATCTTTCTGATGAGACAAACCTACAAGCTTCAATATCTCTGAACCTTTTTCCTCTAAGTTTCCTTCCAGCTTTTTCCTCTTACCATATAAAGGCACTAAAACATTTTCCATAACGCTCATGTTGGGAAAAGGACAAATCAATTGGAATGTCCTAGCTATTCCTCTATTAACGATTTCATAAGGCTTAAGGTTTGTTATGTCTTCCCCTTTTAGAAAAACAGCCCCATTTTCAGGTTTAAGAAAACCTGTTATTAAATTGAATATCGTGGTCTTTCCAGCTCCGTTCGGTCCAATAATTCCTACACATTCTCCTTCATCCACAGTAAAACTTACGTTCTTAACAGCTATTAATCCTTTAAATCTTTTTGTCAAGCCTTTAACTTCTAGAAGAGCCATTTTTAATCCATTATTGTATACCTCCATAGCATTTAAAAGTCTTACTTAATAATGAATGAAACATCATGGTGTTTGCTCAAGTTCTAATTATGCCAAAAAGCTTTAAAAGGGTTAGAAACACATCTTAAGAAAAACATTCAGGAGTCGGTAGGTCTTTTGATTGCGACAATTATGGAGTTAATCTTTAGCGGGCTGGTTTTAGGAGCAATATACGCACTTGCAAGTGTTGGCTTGTCTTTAATTTTTGGGATAATGCGTGTAGTAAATCTTGCGCATGGTTCTCTTCTAGTCCTCGGTGCTTTCTTATCCTACTATTTATATAACATTTTTATCCCAGACCCCCTTATAACCACCATACTGGCAGCGTTAACTGTTTTTGCGTTGGGAATTTTTATTGAAAGGTTAGCCGTTTACCCATTCAGAGCTTATGAGATGAGAATATTGATGATAACTTTTGGATTGGGCATAATAGTTGAACAGATTGTTCTCTTAGCAGGCGCCTTAGGAATGTGGCCAATGTACATCATGTCTAGATTCTACGTTCTTGGCTCCATAGACTTATTCGGCATAAAATTTCCAATACAGCGCTTAGTTCTTTTAGCGGTGAGCACCATTTTAATTTGTGGATTATGGTTATTTCTTACACGATCAAAGCTTGGAAAAGCTATACGCACACTTGCTCAAGACGAGGAAGCCGCAATGATTTTTGGGATTGCCATTGAACGAATACGTGCCTTAACTTTTGCTCTAAGCGGTGCCCTAGCTGCCATAGCAGGGGTTCTCCTCAATTCAATCTACATGTTTCATGCACATGTAGGATGGGAATATTTGCTAATAGCCCTTGCCATAGTTATAGTTGGAGGACTGGGTGATGTTAGAGGAACTATAATCGCTGGAATCGTGCTAGGCATATCAGAATCGTTGGTCGGATATTTCATCTCTCCCTCATGGCGAACCACATGCTTCTTCATTAGCATCATAATCACATTAATTGTCAGACCCTCAGGAATATTTAGAAGGGGGAAGGAAACATGACACTTACAATTAAAGCATGGAAGGGAAAAGTTCGAGATCTGCTTCCTAGTTTCATTCCGTCGGTGATTTTAGCGTTAATTCCCATTTTTTTAACAGATCCCTACATAATACACTTATTGACTGTTGCAAGTATTTATGCTGTATTTAGCGCAAGCTGGGATTTGCTTTCAGGCTACACCGGCCAAATAAGCTTGGGCCATGCTGTCTTTTTCGGAGGGGGAGCCTATGTAGCTGCCTTCCTAACTATGTGGTATAATGTTCCACCACCCATATGTATTCCAATTTCAGGTGCTGCTATGGCGCTTTTCAGCATCATTATTGGAGTACCATCCTTGAGAGTTAAAGGGCCTTACCTGACCATAACCACCCTAGCATTTGCTGAAACAGTTAGGGCGATTATTATAGCGTTTCCGGGAATAACGAGAGGCGAAGAGGGTCTTCCTGTAAAGTCTATGGTGAGTGGAATGATTCCTAATTTTTACATATCGCTTTTTCTAATGACTTTTTCTATAATCGTTATGTATCACATCGCGAATCGCAGACTTAGAATCCCATTGACTGCAATACGAGAAAGCGAAATCACTGCTCAAGCCTCTGGTCTAAATACTACAAAATATAAGGTATTATCATTTGCCATAAGTGCCTTTTTCTCTGGAATGGCTGGCAGTTTTTACTGCTATTATATGATGATAGTCTCCCCCGCATTACTATCCGCCGATACTTCATTTATGGCGTTTGCCATGGGCGTGGTGGGAGGAATGGGAACAATTGTAGGACCCGTAATAGGGGCTTACATCCTAACATTATTATCAGAACTGCTTCGCGGTGTAATTGCTAGAGCTCACCTTTTGATATATGGCATAATATTTGTCGCATTTATAATGTTAATGCCTGAGGGAATCATAAAACCCTTAATCAAGCTCATTAAGAAGAGTTGAATTTCCCCAATCCGGCAATTTCACGCAAACTAAAAAAGAAAACAGACTTTCTAGAGGAAACATGAAAAAGAGAAGCGTCGTTTTGGCATGACCAATATCCTTAAATTTAAAGCGAACTATTTTAAGCAAACTATTTTAAGCAGTTGTTTATTTATAAAATAAAAACGTGCATAGATGGGTTTACCCGGTCATAGGTTCGGTTATAAACTTAATACTTGGAGGGATTTACTGTTTCAGTTTATATTATCAAGCTCTCCAGACAACGTACAACTTGAGTTTGGTCGCTCCACTAGTATTGGCATATTCTATTGCTATGCTTTTAGATGTAGTGGCAGTGTTCATTGGGGGCATTGTCTACGATAAAAAGGGACCGAAGCTGAACATTTTTGTGGGTGCAATTTTACTGTTTATTGGGCATTTTATTGGATGGAGCCTACACGCAATCTCTGATTGGAACACTGCTAGATGGTTCTACTATATTGGACTTGGCATGATGCAAGGTTTGGGAGTAGGGTTAACCTACTCTGTTACAGCATCCACAGTCATAAAATGGTTTCCAGATAGACCCGGTCTTGCATCCGGGATCGTCATTTTTGGATTTGGAATAGGAGCAACTGTTTTAGCTCCACTTATTCAATATTTCCTAAACGTCGTAGGCGTCTTTCAGACATTCATACGAGTCGGCTTAATTTACTTATTAGTTTTGGTCATTGCGGGAATCTTTTTTAAAAATCCTCCACAAGACTACAAACCTTACATTTCTGCTAATTCAGAGAAGCGCTCTTCCCTTAGATTTCATCCGTCAACACCCTTGGTTGATTTGACTCTAAAAGAGGCTGTTAAAACCAGCAAATTTTACATACTTTGGCTTGTCCACGCCTTTTCAGCTTTTGCTGGGTTAATGATCATAGGCAATATTGCTCCTATAATAAATGAGAGTGGGATTATCTCTGGCTTTAATCTAACTTATATAACTAATACAGTAACCCCTTTTTCCATGATGGTTACTTCAATCTTCAATGCGTGTGGTAGGCCATTTTGGGGAGAGGTTTCAGACAAAATCGGCGTGTGGAAAGCAATGCGACTTAACTTTTTAATTACAGCAATTCTCTTAATTGTTTTATCGTTTACTTATGTAAATCCTTGGAGCTTTCTAATCGTCGTTGTTTGGATCTACTTTTGTTATGGAGGAGTATTGACTCTTTTTTCTCCTGCAACTGCCCTCTGTTTTGGAAGAAAAAACTTTGGTAGAATTTATGGGCTTATTTGTACGGCTTGGGGAACAGCTGGCTTAACAGGCGGAGCGACAGGAGCCTTGATAAGGGATTTAACAGGGTCCTACCTTTATTCATTTTACCTAGCAGCCTTTTTATCATTAATTGCAACCGCGATAGCCACCTTAGTAGCAAGGCAAAAACTACAATAAACTTAAAGATTACCAACTCCCGTTGACTCGAAGCAGACAATATTTTCAACAAAAGCCTAGGCGCATTTCTATATCCGTACCAGCCCTCCGACAATCTTTTATTCAATTTAATTTGCAAAACGACTTAGATCATAAGTTGCCAAGAGAACGATGACCATGCAGGTCGAGATTCCACCAGCCTTGGCAGGCTTGTGTAAACCTTGACCACAGTGCAAAAGAAGGAAAAAGAAAAAAGCGATAAACGGAAGCCCGCAGAGCAAACGACACAACCATGGCGGATTTTACGGAAAACTTATCATTCTCCTAGTGACGAACCAATAAGTTCGATTTTCAGGGATAAAGCTGAAAAGTCCGCAAAAACTGTTTGAGGATCAGCGGCGGAGAATAGCGCCAAACTTAAGAAGCCAAGGCTTCTTAAAATATCCTTACTCTGAGATGTTGGAAGTTTACCATGAAATACGCTAAAACAAAGGACATACTATACGTTCAGAAGCTACTTGGACATAGCACCTAAAATCAACGCTTAGGTATACACAACCAGCCCACACATGGTAGAATACATCTGTAAAGTGGCAAGCAATGTGGAAGAAGCTAAAAAGCTGATAGAGGTGGATTTGAATACATAACTGAAATAGAGGGCGTAAAACCTATTTTTAGAAAAATCAAAACTTCATATATTGGAAGCCTGTAGTCTCTTTTATGGGGCCCGTAGTCTAGCATGGATTAGGACGCTGGCCTGCGGAGCCGGAGATCCTGGGTTCAAATCCCAGCGGGCCCGCTTTGACATTTTGCTTTAGTAGAAAAGGTTATGTTTTGGTAGCCCGGGGGAGATTCGAACTCCCGTCAGCGGGTCCAAAGCCCGCTATGCTTGTCCGCTACACCACCGGGCTTCG
>Ga0209225_1000349_pt1 | contig 55289 bp, 44 predicted proteins | sample WasSprMetagenome_FD_184732 | JGI IMG/M metagenome (GOLD analysis project Ga0209225, IMG submission 184732) | Sulfidic aquatic microbial communities from Washburn Spring, Yellowstone National Park, USA - WS (SPAdes) (version 3) | ecosystem: Environmental > Aquatic > Thermal springs > Hot (42-90C)... | reverse complement strand
AGGCAGAACATTCGGAGGAAGCCGGAACGAGGACCGCCGGGTGGGGACCGGTACGCACCCGCTCGCAGGCAGTGCAGTGAGGACAACGCTCTATCGGAAACCGGGATGGGCCGTTCAGCCAGAACGTGGCGCAGGTCCGGCAATCGGAATTACCGGCAGCCACCAGGCAGACCCAGCCACCCATAGCTCCTACAGCCGTTACCGTCTGCCGGAGGACGTCCTGAAGGGCCGCCTCCAGTTCCAGGGGCCCGGAGAGAGCCTGGGAGACCTGGTAGAGGGTGGAGAGTTCCCGATTGCGCCGGAGGAGGCTTTCGTTGACCGCGGCCATCTCCTGGCGGGCGCGGGCCAGCCGCTCCACCATCGTGTTGAAGGACTCCTGCAGGTAGCCAATCTCGTCCGCGGCCCAGGGCGTCAGCCGGGGGCTCAGGTCCCCTTCCCCCACCCGGCGGGTTGCCTCCGTCAGCGCCCGTACGGGGCGGGTGAGCAACCACGTCAGCAGACTGCTCAGCCCGATCCCCACCAGGGAAACGGCCAGCATGGTCACCAGCAACCAGCGGGTCGCCCCGGCAACAACCCCATCCAGCCGACGGTGGGACATGCCGACCCGCGCCACGCCCGCCCGGCCGTCAAACACCGGTACCGCCACGTCCAGAATCAGCCCCTCCTCCGTCTGAATCCTCTGGAGCCGATAGGGCTGGCCCTCCTCCGGTCGGTTAACGGAAAGAGGGTCGGCCGGGAACCCTCCCTCAAACGAGTGCGCCAGCACATTCCCCGCCGGGTCCACCAGAAACGTGTACCGGACATCCTCGTTAATCTGGACGGTCTCCCGGGCCAGGGTGTAGAGGCCGTAGAGGTTGTTGGTCAGAACGAGGTCGGTGCTGCGGAAGGCCAGGTCCCGGGCGATGGAGATTCCCCGTTGCTCCAGTTCCCGCTGGAGACTGCGCACCATCATCGCCCGGGCCTGCCAGGTGATGCCCAGACCCAGGGAGAAGATGCTGACCAGGGCAATGCCCATAATCTTGACCCGCAAACTGACGCTGCTCAGAATCGGCCAGAGTACGCTCCAGACCTGTCTCCATCGTCCCCTCATGGCCTTTCTCCCACCGTCAGCACGACCTCCCGGGCCGAATCGTAGAGGCGGTCATCGGGGAGCACGAACCGGCTCACCCCCAGCAGGGCCAGGGTGGCCCGGCCCTCCGGGTCCCGGTCCATCTCCAGAAGAATCCGTTGCAGTTGGGCCTTGCGCGCCGGGTCCAGGCCGGGGTGCACCACGACCGGCGGCGCGCCGTAGGGGACGGACCGCCAGATGATGCGGATGTTTTCCCGGTAGAAGGGGGTCTCCTGGGCCATCGCCTCGTAGACTAAGCTATCAACCGCCGCGCCGTCCACCCATTTCTCCCCCACCGCCCGGACGGAGTTCTCGTGGCTGTAGGTGAAGAGGGTGCGGGCGAAGAAGCGGTCGGGGGTCTCTCCTGCGGAATGGAGAAGGTACAATACGCTCAAGTAGCCCGAAAGGGAGAGGGGGTCGGTGAAGGCGAAGACGGTCCCCCGCAGGTCCTCCCATTGCTGGGCGGGACTTTCGGCGGGGACGATGATGTATTAGCGGTATGTCCGCTCGCCGTTGATTTCGGGGATAGCTAAGAGTTCCAGGCCGAACTCTTGGTGGCCTTGGATGTATGGCCCTGTGCAGATGAACCCTAAGTCTACTTGGCGGGTGCGGAGCAGCTCGTTAGTCTCGGCATAAGTAGCAGGCTGGATGACCTCCACAGGCTCCCCGAGGCGTTTTTCAAGGTAAGCGGCCAAGTTTTTGTAAACGCGGTAAGTAGTCCGTGGGGAAAGGATGGCGGCGATGGCGATGCGAATTGGGGTTTGGGTCTGTGGAGAAGTCAAGGTAGGAGTAGGTTGGGGGCTGGCACGCAAACTCACCACCGGGTAAGCCGGCTGTGCACAAGCGCTCAACAACAAGGCTAAGAACAGCGAAAGGAAACTTAACCGTGCTTTTCGTTTCATCTGGCTAAATCCTCGCCGAGCATCAAAGATATTATAACATCAAGCCCTCACGGGGAACAAGCACACATTCACGTCGACTGAAGTCAGCGATTAAAACGGGGGTGGAGGAGGCGCAGCCCACTCCCAGGGGGTTTAGGGGATGTGCCCCCAAAATAAAAAAGAGGGGGCGAGTTGCCCACCTTAGCAACCCCGCCCACGAGTGGGGCCCAAGACGTTGGCAAACCCCAAGCCAACGGGGGTGGGCAAATGGGGGTCCAGGGGGGCGAAGCCCCCTGGCAGGGGTGGGGGGGTGTGCTTTTCTGACCTAACCCCCTGACCCCCTTCCTTGCGAGGGAAGGGGGAAAATTTGGCAGGATTGGCCGGGGGAGAGGTTAACCCAAGACGCTGGCAAACCCAAGGCCTACGAGGGTGGGCAAATGGGGGGTCCAGGGGGCAGAGCCCCCTGGCAGGGGGCATGGGGGATGTGCCCCCAAAATAAAAAAGAGGGGGCGAGTAGCCCACCTTAGCAACCCCGCCCACGAGTGGGGCCCAAGACGTTGGCAAACCCCAAGCCAACGAGGGTGGGCAAATGGGGGTCCAGGGGGCGCAAGCCCCCTGGCTTCGGCATTTGCCTTTGCCACCGCTTCGGGTATAATCAAACTAAGCCTATGGGAGAACCAACCGTTTTTGGCCGAAGAATCTATTACTTCCGCACTACAACTTCCACTCAGGACGAGGCACGGAGGCTTGCCGAAGGCGGTGCCCCGGAAGGGACAATAGTCCTGGCGGAAGAACAAACGGCCGGCAGAGGACGTTTGGGAAGGACCTGGATTTCCCCGCCTGGCTCCTCAATCCTTATGTCCATAATCTTCAGACCCCCGCTCCTTCCTCACCAAGCTCACCGCTTAACAATGGTTACCTCCCTCTCCATAGCCGAAGCCATTGAAAACCTAACCCCGCTGAAAGTAGCCATAAAGTGGCCAAACGATATCCTCTTAGCAGGAAAGAAGGCAGGCGGAATCCTCACCGAAATCCAGACTTCAGCTGACCGCATACTTTACGCCATAGTCGGCGTCGGCCTCAATGTTAACGTTAAAATTTCAGAGTCGCCCCTTTCAACCTTAGCCCCCTATGCCACCAGCCTATCAGATGAACTTGGATACGAATTCCCTCGCTTCATCCTGCTTCAGGAAATCCTCAGTTGCCTGGAGGGAAATTACCAGGAGCTGAAGAAAGGGACGGACTTCCGGGCTAAATGGCAAGCCCGACTTCACCCCCTCGGCCGAGAGGTAACCGTTATTACCCCAACCGAGACCATAGAAGGAGTGGCCATCGGCGTGAACGAAGACGGGGCCCTCCTTCTGGCTACTAATGAAGGGGAAGTGAAGACCATATGGGCTGGAGATGTAACTTTAAAAAAGGAGGTTGGCCATGAACAAAAGGACAATCCGAGACATAGACCTTAAGGGGAAGAGAGTGCTGGTAAGAGTGGACTACAACGTCCCCATAGTTGAAGGCCAAATAACCGACGACCGGCGTATAAGGGCCACCGTGCCCACCATCCAGTACCTCTTGGACCAAGGAGCGGCTGTAATCCTCATGTCCCACCTTGGGCGGCCCAAAGGCAAACCAACGCCTGAATTCAAGATGGACTTGGTGGCCAAGAGGCTATCGGAAATCTTAGGAATGCCGGTGAAAAAGCTTGATGACTGCATCGGCCCGGAGGTGGAAAAGGCGGTGAAGGAGATGAAGCCTGGGGAAGTAATCCTCTTAGAGAACCTCCGCTTCCACCCTGAAGAAGAGGCGAATGACCCCGAGTTCGCCCGTCAACTCGCTTCCTTGGCCGATATTTACGTTAACGATGCCTTCGCTACGGCCCACCGAGCCCATGCCTCTACCGAAGGAGTTGCCCATTACTTACCAGCTGTGGCCGGCTTCTTAATGGAGAGGGAAATCCGCTTCCTGGGTCTGCTCCTCTCCGAACCCCAGAGGCCGTTTGTAGCCATCTTAGGAGGAGCAAAGATTTCGGACAAAATTGGCGTGATACGTAACCTCCTCCCCAAGGTGGACCTCCTCCTCATCGGGGGTGGGATGGCCAACACCTTCTTTAAGGCCATGGGTTACGAGGTGGGCGATTCCCTTGTAGAAGATGAAGCTTTGGGGCTGGCCCAGGAACTCCTCCGGGAAGGGGGCGAGAAGCTGGTCTTACCTGTGGATGTAGTAATAGCGGAACGCCTGGCTCCCGAGGCTGCTACAAGGGTAGCAAAGCCAGGGGAAGTGCCTAAAGGGTGGCGTATACTGGACATAGGGCCTGAAACCGTGAAGCTTTTCCGTGAGAAACTGCGCGGAGCCCGCACAGTCTTCTGGAACGGCCCCTTAGGTGTCTTTGAAGTGGAGCCATTTGCCCAAGGGACCTTTGCTATAGCCCGGGCCTTGGTTGAGTTAGAAGGAGCTACTGTAGTGGTAGGTGGGGGGGATTCGGCAGCGGCGGTGGAAGCCGCCGGCGTCGCTGAAAAATTGACCCACGTCTCTACCGGAGGCGGGGCAAGCCTGGAATTCTTAGAGGGGAGGGAACTACCGGGCGTGGCTGCCCTTATGAGTGCTTAATAAAAATGGGGGGGAGGGTTTACCCCCTCCCCCATTTCATGAGGCCTTCTACCGGCGAGGTCCCCATCCTTTGGGACCACGCATCTGGCCCCATCCCCAACCAAACCTCCAGTTGTAGGTGAATTGGAACTCTAACATCTGCCTCTGGATGCTGAGCCACTTATCGGCCATCTCCTGGGTTATGTAGCCCTTCTGGACCAGGAAGGAGAGCCAGTCTTTCCGGAACTGCAGGCACTGGTCCACTATGGTGGAGAGAGCTACTCCTTTCTCCTCGGCCAACTGAGCTATAGTCTTGCCTTCCTGAAGGGCCTTCACCAAATCATCGGTGCTCATCCCCAGAGCTTCGGCGATAGAATTAAGGTTACACCCTCTCCCAAAGCCCCAACCGAACCACTTCCACGGCATCGGAACAGGCGCTTTAGGGCTTGGGGTAGGGGTGGGGGTTTGAGCCAGGGCTTTTTCCACACCCAGCCCGAAAATTAACCCCACAATCGCTACTGCTGCCAGAATCGCTATCCACTTCCTCATCTTCTCACCTCCTTTTGGAAGATTTTCCAGCCCAAAGTATAGCATGCCCTTATTAAGAAATTGTGAAGAATCCGGCGAAAACCGGAGCCAACCTTCACTAAAGCTGGGATTGGAAGGCCATGGGGAATGTGCCCCCAAGAACTAAAGAGAAGGGGCGAGTGGCTAACTCTTACCACCCCGCCCACGAGTGGGACCCAAAACGCTGGCAAACCTTCAGCTTACGAGGGTGGGCAATGGGGGGCCAGGGGGCCGAGCCCCCATGGCGGGGGGTTGTGGTGGCTCCCCACAAAACCTTAAAGGGGGCGAGTTGCCCACATTAGCAACCTGCCCACGAGTGGGGCCCAGAACGCTGGCAAACCCTCAGCTCACGAGGGTGGGCAAACGGGGGGTCCAGGGGGCTTCGCCCCCTGGCAGAGGGCATGGGGGATGTGCCCCCAAAATAAAAAAGAGGGAACGAGTTGCCCACATTTGAAACCCCGCCACGAGTGGGGCCCAAAACGCTGGCAAACCCCAAGCCAACGGGGGTGGGCAAATGGGGGGTCCAAGGGGCCGAGCCCCCATGGCAGGGGGCTCGGGGGATGTGCCCCCGCCTTTCCTTTGCTTCACCACCCCCTTTGTGTTAAAATAAAACCCAAAGTATGGCCATGCTTGACGTGGGAGTGGTTATCGTAAACTACAATACAAGAGACCTCCTCAGGGATTGCTTGGCTTCGCTCCTGGAAAGCCGAGGGGTCTCATTCAGAGTATGCGTGGTTGACAACGGCTCTGTAGATGGAAGTGCAGACATGGTCAAAAAAGAATTTCCCGAAGTCCTCTTAATCACCAGTTCCTTCAACGGCGGATACGCCTACGCTAATAACTTGGGCCTTAAAGCCCTCGGCTTCAACCCAGGCTCTATCTCCGAGGACACTGCCCGCTATGCCCTCCTACTGAACCCAGATGCCATTGTCCCCCCAGAAGCCCTGGCCAAAATGGTCCAATTCATGGATTCCCATCCCCAAGCGGGAATCGCCGGCCCTAAGCTAATCCGGCAGGATGGGAGCCTGGACCTTGCCTGCCGCCGTTCTTTCCCCACTCCTGAAGTGGCATTTTACAGGATGATAGGCCTAAGTAAACTCTTCCCACGCCATCCCCGCTTCGCCCGCTACAACCTCACCTACCTTGACCCAGATAAAACCGCCGAGGTGGACTCGGTGGTGGGGGCCTTCATGATGGTGCGTAGGGAAGCCATCGCCGATGCCGGCCTCCTGGACGAATCCTTCTTCCTTTACGGGGAAGACTTGGATTGGGCTTTGAGGATAAAAAAGGCCGGATGGAAAGTCTACTACTACCCCGAAGTCACCGTCCTACATTATAAAAGGGTTTCAAGCCAAAAGAACCCCAGGGCAAGGGATGAATTCTTCAGAGCAATGCTCATCTTTTACCGCAAACACTACGCTTCCCAAACGCCCTGGTGGCTGGATAAATTAGTTAAAGCGGGGATTTACCTGTGGTGGGGGATAAGCAAAGTCTTGTGAAAAACCCAAACCTTCTCTTTCGCCTTAGTCTGGCAGTTCTGGATGCCATCCTCATAGCCTTGGCTTTCTACCTGGGCTATAGGCTTCGCCTGCTTTCCGCACACCAAAACTTGCCATACACTTTCACCCCTTACTTGGGAATGGCTGTAATCTACGTCCTCACCATGCTTACAACCTTCTTCTTCGCTCGCCTATACCATCGTCACAGAACCTTTTCCCACATAGACGAGTTCTCCAAAATCACCGCAGCTTCCTCCATCGGAACCCTTATCGCCATAGCCTTCTTCTCCCTCATCTTCAAGAACGAACCCGACTACTCACGCCTGATGATGGTCTACGTCTGGTTGCTAACCATAATCTTCACCTTCATAGGCAGGACCCTCCATGCCCGCTGGCAACGTTCAATGTATGCCAAGGGCATAGGTGCTTCCAAGGTCCTAATCGTGGGGGCGGGGGAAGTCGGGCGCATAATCCTCCAAAAAATAATACGCTCCCCTGGCCTGGGCTACAAAGTAGTGGGTTTTGTTGATGACAACGTAAACGGCCAAATCATGGGCGTTCCAGTTCTGGGAAAGGTGAGCGACTTGCCCTCCATCTTAGCCAGAGAAGAAGTGGACGAAGTCATAATCGCCATGCCTGAAGCTGACCACTCCCAGATACTCTCCGTAATCGGGATGTGCGACCGCAGTTCGGTTGCTATAAAGGTCTTCCCCGATGTCTTCCAGATAATAGCCTCGGAAGTAAGCATAGGCGATTTGGACGGCCTCCCCCTGATTACCATCAGAGATATGGCTATGAGGGGGTGGAAGCTGACTTTGAAAAGGGCAATGGACGTAATAGGGGCATCTATTGCCCTAATCCTCCTTTCTCCCCTGATGCTCCTCATAGCCATCCTCATAAAACTTGACTCGCCCGGACCAGTATTTTACGTCCAGGAGAGGATGGGGCTTGATGCCAAGCCTTTCCCCATGCTCAAGTTTCGCTCCATGCGTCAGGATGCCGATGCCAACGGCCCCGGCTGGACTAAGCCCGACGACCCGAGGCGCACAAGGCTCGGAGCTATCCTGAGGCGCTATTCTTTGGATGAACTCCCGCAGTTCATAAATGTCCTGCTTGGGCACATGAGCTTGGTAGGACCAAGGCCTGAACAACCATACTACGTGGAGCAGTTCCGCAAAAGCATTCCTCGCTACATGGAACGCCACAGGGAAAAAGCCGGGATAACTGGTTGGGCTCAAATCCACGGCCTAAGAGGCGATACCTCCATCGCCGAAAGGACCAAATACGACCTCTGGTACATTGAGAACTGGTCCCTATGGCTTGACATAAAGATAATCATCAAAACCCTTGTCCGCATCTTCTCCGACAGGAGCGCGTATTGATGTCTTCCAGTTACCGAAAGGGCGAGCATTTGCGCATTGCTTTGGAAAAAAACGTGGGTTTCAGGACCTTAACAACAGGCTTTGAGAAATACCGCTTTCTCCACTGTGCTCTCCCGGAGCTTGACCTATCAGAAGTTGACACCTCAACTGTGTTCTTGGGCAAGAGGCTCAAGGCCCCTTTCCTCATATCTCCGATGACCGGGGGCACGGAGGAAGCGGGGAGGGTAAATCGCAACCTGGCCCTTGTGGCTCAAGAGCTCGGTTGGGCGATGGGTGTCGGTTCCCAAAGGGCGGCCTTTGAGGACCCATCCTTAGCTTCAACCTACAAAGTGCGCGATATCGCGCCCGATATCCTGCTTTTCGCCAACTTAGGGGCCGTTCAGCTCAACTACGGCTACGGAGTGGATGAGTGCCGAAGAGCTGTGGAGATGATACAGGCCGATGCCCTTATCTTACACCTTAACCCATTGCAAGAAGCCCTTCAGCCCGAAGGAAATGCCAACTTTTCCGGACTCTTAGCCAAAATTGAAAAGGTTTGCGCCAGCTTAGAAGTCCCGGTAATAGTAAAAGAAGTGGGGTGGGGGATAAGCCCTGAGGTGGCTTTAAAACTAAAAGAGGCCGGGGTAGCAGCAATTGACGTAGCCGGTGCCGGTGGAACTTGTTGGAGCTTGATTGAAATGCACCGCATCGGGCGCGAAAGTCTCAGGAACGTAGCCGAAGCCTTCTCCGACTGGGGAATACCGACGGCCGAAGCCGTTAGAAGCATCCGCCAGGTCTTGCCCGATTTCCCCTTAATCGCCAGTGGGGGTATAAGGACAGGGATTGAAGCAGCCAAAGCCATAGCTCTGGGAGCTGACTTGGTGGGGATAGGGGCTCCGTTCCTGAAGCCAGCTTTCCTATCCCCCGAAGCCGTCCGGGAAAAAGCTGATGAAATCCTCACTGCCTTTCGCATTGCCATGTTTTGCGTTGGGGCGGGAAGCATAAAAGCCTTGAAACAAAAACCATTGGTAGGAGGTTGAAATTGCTTAAGGACCACTACTGCGGACTCTTGCGCAAGGAACACGTTGGCCGTGAGGTAAAACTGGCCGGCTGGGTACACCGCCGCCGCCACCACGGAGGCCTCATCTTCATTGACCTTCGCGATCGGGAAGGGATAGTGCAAGTGGTATTCAACCCGGCTGAGTCCCCCGAAGCTTACCAGGTCGCCGATGAAGCCCGCAGCGAATATGTCCTTTGGGTGAGAGGAATCGTACAGGAAAGGCCGGCGGGGATGGAAAACCCCAATCTGCCTACCGGTGAAGTAGAAGTAATCGCCAAAGAGGCCAAAATCCTCAACCCTTCACGCACCCCGCCTTTCTACATTGACCGGGAAGAAGAAGTAGATGAAGCCCTCCGCCTCCGGTACCGTTACCTTGACCTCCGCCGGCAGAGGATGAAGGAAAACATAATCTTCCGCCACAAAGTGGTTAAATTCATCCGCGATTTTCTGGATGCCAAGGGCTTTGTGGAAATAGAAACGCCAATACTTATTCGCAGCACTCCTGAAGGGGCCAGAGACTACGTAGTGCCAAGCCGGGTCCACCCTGGAAAGTTCTACGCCCTGCCTCAGTCGCCTCAACAGCTAAAGCAAATCCTCATGGTGGCCGGCTTTGAAAAATACTTCCAAATCGCCCGCTGCTTCCGAGACGAAGACCTCAGGGCCGACCGCCAGCCTGAGTTTACCCAGTTGGACCTGGAAATGTCCTTTGTAGACCGCGAAGACATCCTCCAAGTGATTGAGGAACTGCTTACCTCTTTGGTCAAAACATTGACCAACAAAAGGCTCAAGTTTGAACCGTTCCTCCGCCTTTCCTACAAAGAAGCAATGGAACGCTACGGCTCCGATAAGCCTGACTTGCGCTTTGACCTGCCTCTATTTGACATAACCGAAATAGCGAGGGCGAGCGACTTCGGCGTATTCCGTCAAGTGGCAGAAGAGGGTGGGGTAGTCAAGGGGCTAAAGGTGCCGGGAGGTGCTGGCTTCTCCCGCAAACAGTGGGATGAAATGGCCGTTAGAGCAAAGGGTTTTGGAGCTCAAGGCCTCGTCTGGATGGCTGTAACATCGGAAGGGATAAAATCCTCAGCAGCGCGCTACTTTACTCCTGGTCAATTGGAGGCCATAATATCCCAAGCCGGCGCTTCCCAAGGCGATGGTCTAATCTTCATAGCGGATAAACCGGAAAAAGCTCTGGATGTCATGGAGAAAATGAGGCTTTTCTTAGGGCGCCATTTGGGCCTTGCCGATGAAAATGAGCTGGCCTTCGCCTGGATTTTAGATTTCCCCCTTGTGAAGTGGAACGAAGAGGAAAAGCGCTGGGATCCTGTTCACCACCCGTTCACAGCCCCCCTTGATGAGGACATACTGCTTTTGGACTCGGCCCCAAGTGAGGTCCGGGCCAAGGCTTACGATGTCGTCTGTAATGGCTGGGAAATCGGCGGAGGAAGCATAAGGATTCACAACCGAGACCTCCAGGAAAAAATCTTCAAACTCATAGGCCTCTCGGAAGAGGAAGCTAAGGCTCAGTTCGGGCATCTTCTGGAGGCCTTTGAGTTCGGAGCTCCCCCGCATGGAGGAATAGCCTTGGGAATTGACCGGCTGGTAATGCTCCTGCGGGGCGAAAGTTCCATCCGAGAAGTCATAGCTTTCCCGAAAACTCAGGCCGCTGTTGACCTTCTCTTCTCAGCCCCGGCTCCAATTTCCGAACGTCAGCTGGCCGAACTGCACATAAAAATTGTGGAAAAGGAGCAGTGATGGCTGAGGTAATTGTAATAGGTGGTGGACTTGCGGGTTCGGAAGCAGCTTGGCAGTTGGCGGAAAGGGGCTTCAAAGTATACCTATACGAAATGCGCCCCCACAAGCTTACCCCTGCTCATCGCACCGGCTTTTTGGCCGAACTGGTCTGCAGCAATTCCCTCGGCGCGGAACCGATTGATAAGCCTCTCGGCCTACTCAAGGAGGAACTGCGACGCTTGGGCTCACTCATCATTTCCTGCGCCGACAAAACCCGTGTGCCAGCTGGAGGGAGCTTAGCTGTATCCAGGGATGACTTTGCTCGCTTGGTCACGGAGCACATTGAATCTCACCCGAACATCAGGCTCATCAGGGAAGAAGTGACCGAAATCCCCCCTGGGCCTGTTATCATAGCCACGGGGCCTCTTACTTCCGATGCCCTCGCTCAGCGCATTCGGGAGCTAATCGGCGAAGAATACCTTTACTTTTACGATGCCATAGCCCCAATCGTGACCTACGAATCCATTGACATGACTAAAGCTTTCCGGGCTTCGCGCTACGGTAGGGGAGGGGAAGATTACATAAATTGCCCAATGACTCGGGAAGAATACTACCGTTTTGTGGATGCGCTTCTACAGGCTGAAACCATTGAGCTACGGGACTTTGAGAAAGAAGACCCCAAGTTCTTTGAGGCCTGCCTTCCGATAGAAGTCATTGCTCGGAGGGGGCGAGAAGCGCTGGCCTTTGGGCCATTGCGCCCGGTCGGACTTGTGGATCCGAGGACAGGCAAACAGCCATACGCTGTAGTTCAGCTTCGTCAGGATGATGCAGCTGGCACCCTTTACAATCTGGTTGGGTTCCAGACCAACCTCAAGTGGGGCGAACAGGAAAGGGTCTTCAGGCTAATCCCTGGCCTTGAAAAAGCCGAATTTGTAAGGTTTGGCCAGATGCACCGCAATACCTTCATAAACTCTCCAAAGCTTCTCCTTCCTACCCTTCAATTCCGCCAGCGGCTTGACCTTTTCTTTGCCGGTCAGATAACGGGGAGCGAGGGCTATGTAGGTTCCACTGCTACGGGCCTTGTAGCCGGGCTAAACATGGCTCGGATTCTCCGAGGAGAGGAGCCATTAGTCTTCCCCCCGACTACAATGATAGGGGCCTTATGCCGTTACATAACCGATCCCCGGCTCAAAGAATTTCAGCCCATGAAAGCGAACTTTGGCCTGCTTCCTCCCTTGGAAAAGAAGGTAAAGAAGAAGCAAGCTCGGTACATTGCGTATGCCGAGCGCGCTTTGCGTGACTTAGAAGCTTTCATAGCCTCGGAAAACATAGCCCACTCATGAAACTTACCCGAGGCACCAACTTCTTCCCCAAAGGGGGGCCAGGGGGGCAAAGCCCACAGGCGGGGGCCTTGGGGGGTATCCCGTGAACCGGGGGTGGAGGGGGCAAAGCCTCCTCCCGAGGGGCTGTGGGGGTGTCCCCCCACGAAACCTTAAAAGGGGGGGAAGCCCTTAACCTCTGCAACCCCGCCACGAGTGGGGTCCAAAACGCTGGCAAATCCTAAGCAAACGAGGGTGGGAAAACGGGGGTGGGGGGCACATCCCCTCCCAGGGGGTTTGGGGGATGTGCCCCCAAAACAAAAATAGGGGGCGAGTTGCCAACTCCTACAACCCCGTCACGAGTGGGGCCCAAAGCGTTGGCAAACCCTAGCGAACCCTTGGCCAACGAGGGTTGGCAAAGAGAGTCAAGGGGGCGAAACCTTAGAAATCTACCCGCAAGGGAGATGAAATGAGATGCCCAATAATTCTGGGGCACATCTTAAGCATAGCCGGCCATTCTTCGCATAGCCAAATTGGCTGGAAACGCTGGCTTTCAAAGCTAAGTTTAACTTGGAAAGGCTTGCCTTTTTCGCTCGTTTTGGCTATGCGAAGGGTTGCGCCGCTCTCTCTCGTTCTCCTCTCGGCGTGCTCCACGCACGCTTTCTCTGGCTCCAAGGCCTTTAACCACGTCCGCTATCTGCATTCAATCGGCCCACACCCGGTCGGCAGTAGGGCACAGGAACAGGCACGAGATTATATCACCCAAAGCTTGCAAACTAACGGCTGGCAAGTCCAAGTAAACCCTTTCTCCTACCGCGGCATACAGGGTTTCAACATCCTGGCCTCTAAAGGCAACGGGCCCGGAATCTTATTGGGCACACACTATGATACACGCCCCGTATCCGACCGCAACCCGCCCCACTTGCAGCATATGCCAGTCCCCGGCGCTAACGATGGAAACAGCGGCACAGCCGTGCTCCTGGAACTCGCTCGCTGCCTTAAGGAACCAGAAGGTTTCCGCCTATGGCTCGCCTTCTTTGATGCCGAGGACCGAGGTAATATTGATGGCTGGCCTTTCTCAGTGGGAGCTTATTTCGCCTCCCAACTGGACCTTGACCTCGCCGCCGTAATTGTTGTGGATATGGTCGGAGATGCCAATCTGGAAATTTACCAGGAAGCAAATTCGGACAGAGCCCTAACCGAAAGCATCTGGCGCTTGGCCCAAGAACTTGGCTTATCCAAATACTTCATCCCGCAAGTCAAGTACAGCATCATTGATGACCACTTGCCTTTCGCCTCCAGAGGCATCCCCTCAGCTCTGCTCATTGACTTTGATTACCCCTACTGGCATACTTCAGACGACACGCCAGACAAGGTAAGCCCCAAAAGCTTAGAAATTGTGGGGAGTGTGCTAAAAGCGTGGGTTGAGAAGGAGGGGAAAAGATGGACAGAGAAGAGATAATGGCCATAATAAACGCCGCCCTCAAAGCCGTTGACCCAGCGGAAGCAATCCGCAAGGTGGTCAAAAGGGAAGGCAATAACCTCATTGTCGCCGGAAAAATCTACAACCTTGAGAAGTACCGGCGAGTCATAGTTATAGGTGGGGGAAAAGCAGGAGCACCGATGGCTGCAGCCGTAGAAGGAATACTTGGGGAACGCATCGCCAAAGGTTGGGTCAACGTGAAAGAAGGCTACATCCTTGAGCCAGCACCCACACGCATCACCATAAACCAAGCCGGCCACCCAACCCCGAACGAATCAGGATTGGAAGGGGCAAAGAGAATTTTGGAGCTGGCATCAGAAGCAGGGGAAGATGATTTGGTCATAACCCTGATTTCCGGTGGAGGTTCGGCTCTCATGCCCCTCCCTGCCGAAGGCATAACCCTTGAAGACAAAAAAATTGCCACATCCTTGCTCCTGAGGTGTGGGGCCACCATAAACGAAATCAACGCCTTGCGCAAGCATATTTCAGCCCTGAAAGGAGGACAGCTGGCTAAGGCTGCATACCCGGCTACGGTCATAAGCCTCATCCTTTCAGATGTGATAGGAAGCCCATTGGACACTATCGCTTCCGGCCCAACCGCCCCCGATTCAACCACCTTCTCCGATGCCTGGAAAGTCCTGGAAAAATATGACCTTCTGCCCGAAATGCCCCCCAGTATTGTGGAAAGGATTAAGAGGGGAATGGAAGGAGAAATCCCGGAGACCCCTAAGCCTGGCGACCCCATCTTTGAGCGGGTACAGAATGTAATCATAGGCGACAATTACATAGCGGCAACGGCGGCCTTAGAGGAGGCTAAAAGGCTCGGCTTTAACGCCATGCTACTTACCACGTTCCTTGAAGGGGAAGCAAGGGAGGTAGCTAAAGCTGTCGCCGCACTGGGAAAAGAAGTAGCCTTTAGAGGCATACCAATCCCCCCGCCGGCTTGCTTAATCCTCGGAGGCGAGACCACTGTAACCATAAGGGGTAAGGGCAAAGGGGGAAGGAACCAAGAGCTGGCCTTAGCCGCAGCCATCGCTTTAGAAGGCTGGGAAAGGGTCACCGTAGTTACTCTGGCCACCGATGGGACCGATGGTCCAACTGACGCTGCCGGCGCTATCGTGGACGGAACTACAACCCGAAAAGCTGCCGCACGAGGCCTGTCTCCGCTCGCTTACCTCCAGAACAACGATTCCTACACCTTCTTCCAAACCCTCGGTGATTTGCTCGTGACAGGCCCCACCAACACCAATGTGAACGATTTAGTGTTTGTATTTGTAAAATAAGCAGCTTAGGGAGGCTGACATGCGCATAATCCTTGATGCTATGGGAGGAGACTACGCACCGCAAGTAGCGGTGGAAGGGGCCGTGATGGCGGCCCGAGAGTTCGGAGTAGAGGTAATCCTCGTCGGCCGAGAAGAAGCTATCCGGGCCGAACTTTCAAAGCACAACATTAGCGGCCTTTCCTTACCCATAGTCCACGCTTCCCAAGTGATTGAGATGCAAGAGCACCCAGCGGCAGCGGTGAAAGCTAAGCCCGATTCCTCCATGGTGGTAGGGATGAAGATGCTTAAGCGTGGCGAGGCCGATGCATTCGTGTCGGCTGGGAATTCGGGTGGGGTGTTGGCTGCGGCCATATTTCATTTGGGCCGAATAAAAGGGATAAAACGCCCTGCCCTCGCCACCCCCTACCCAACCATGAAAGGCTTCTGCTTCTTAATTGACGTTGGAGCCAACACCGATTGCAAACCCGATTATCTGCTCCAGTTCGCCCTCATGGGCCACGTCTATGCCGAAAGGGTCATGGGAATAAAGAACCCGCGCATAGGTCTGCTTTCCAACGGGGAAGAAGAAACCAAAGGGACAATGGTGGTCCAAGAGGCCCATCAACTCCTCAAAGCCAGCGGCTTCAATTTCATAGGTAACGTAGAAGGCAAAGACATCCCAGCCGGCATGGCCGACGTGGTAGTAAGCGATGGCTTCACTGGCAATGTGGTGGTAAAGCTTTCGGAAGGTTTGGCCATGGCGCTCATGGGAATAATCAAGGAAGAGGTAAAGAAGCGCCCATTGGCAATTCTGGGGGGACTTTTGGCCAAGCCTGCCTTTCAAGCTGTAGCTAAGCGCCTTGACTACCGAGAATACGGGGGAGGGCCACTCTTAGGGGTGGATGGGGTGGTAATAGTAGCGCACGGGCGGTCTGATGCTATAGCCATTAAGAACGCTATAAGGGCAGCCAAAAAGGCAGTAGAGGGCGGTATCCTGAAAGCTATAAAAGAAGGGCTTGAAGAAATGCGTTTGGCTTCACCTTCCGAAGAGGAGTAATCCCATGGAAGGGCCAATAAAGGAAGCGGGTGCAATCGTCTTCTGGGGAGATAACGTAGTGTTACGGAAGAACCAGAACGGCCACTGGCTCTTCCCCAAAGGTCACATAGAGGAAGGGGAAAGCCCAGAAGAAGCGGCCGTCCGAGAAGTAGCCGAAGAGCTGGGCCTCAAAGTAAAGCTGGGTAAGAAAGTGGGAGAAGTGCGTTATTCCTACGGAGGGAAGGAGTACCAGGTGGAATTCTTCACAGCCCATGTCCTTGAGCCTCTGCCGGAATGGGAAAGCCACTTCGGCTCCGATGCTTTCCTCTTCCGTTTTGATGAGGCTTCCCGCAGGCTATCCTTCAGCGATTACACTGCCCTCCTTGAGAAGGCGCTGGGCCACTTTACATAAAACATATCCCAGCCTCTCCTCTGAACCCCGTTGGAGATTTCTTCACCTCGCTCGCAATGGCAGGAGTGAGGTCATTGCGTAGCGGCGCAAGCCGCCGAGGCAATCCCTTCGCAGGGCTGGAGGTTGACCTGCTCCCTTTGGATAAAGTGCGTCAGTTAATTTAACATAAATTACATCAAAGCCAAGCGGGCCGTAAGGAATTTGGAAGGATTGAACTTCAGCAGAGCATAGGGGCTAATATAGTGGGGGCCAAGCGGCGGGCGAGGGCGGAAGGGAAGGGAATTTTATCCAGACCAGGAATAGACGCAAGCCTCGGAGGCAGGAGAGGATGGCTTGGGAAGGGAGCCTGGTTTAGGAGCATGCGTGGTATTAGGGCCCTGAGGTGAATTTAAGATAATGTACCTTATCTTAAATGCTCTTCATACTGCCCCGCACTTCCCCTCCTTGCACGACCCTATCAATCCCTCACGCCAAGCTCAGCTTACCCATTAACCTTCTCCAGCTCTTTGCCCCCTACCCAAACCAATGCCCATCCTTCATCCCGCTACCTACTACCCTGCTCTATCGCTCAACCCTTTAGCCTTGCCGGCCACGCCACCTCCTCTGAAAGTCTGGGCAAGGCTCTCTCACCGCCCAAGCCGGGAATGGCCGCATTTGTAATTTATGTAAAATAAATGACCCTTGACAAAGCCTATGCCTTTGTGCTACTATCTAAGAAAAACGGCTGGGGGCCTGGCCAATGTACCCTAAAAGTGAGATTCTTTTCCCGCACCATAGCGTTTATACCTTGAAGAACTTGAGGGGTAAAAAGTGGCAGAAGCTGGTGGAGAGGGTGGCTACTTTGCCGGAAACCCACGAGGAAAGCCTCGCCTTCTCCCTACTCATTATAAGGCTTTGCAATTGCCTCAATTGCAACCTGGGCAGCTACAAAGCCTCTCTGGGTTGCGTAACCTGCGCCAGACGAGCAGTGGCAGGCTTCAAAGAGCCGGACGAAGCTCTCCTCAAGCTCTTTGAGCAGGCCCGCCGGGAAGTCGCCGATTTCCTGGCATCAGTTCCGGAAGAAGAGCTCTTATGCGATTCAGAATAGCCGTCGTTCTGGCCCTTGCCCTTTTGGCTTTATTCTTCCTCAAATCAAGCCTGCCCTTTTATTTGACCGGCGAGGAAGAGATTCCAGCCCAAATCGGCGCCCTGACCCAGCTCCTCTCCTCCCAATTGCGTCCCCCGCTTCAGACTGAATTCTATGCCCCTGTAGCCTACGCCGGAGTGAACCCTTTCGGCATAAACACTTTCCTGGAGCAAGAGGTGGAGCCGGAAAAACGAGAGCTAACCGTCAAGCTCATCGCCGAGGCCGGTTTCCATTGGATAAGGCAGGAATTCCCCTGGGAAGACATAGAAATCCACGCCAAGGGTGATTTCCAGGACCGAAGGCATATCCCTTACCGCTCAGCTTGGGAGAAATATGACCACATAGTAAGCTTGGCCGAAAAATACGGTCTTGAGCTCATAGTGCGCCTTTCAAACCCTCCGGCTTGGTCCCGGGCCGATGGAGATGCCCGCGGCACTTTCGCCCCTCCCGATAACTTTGAAGACTTCGGCGATTTCGTCTATACCGTGGTGAGCCGATACCGAGGCCGGATCCGCTATTACCAGATATGGAATGAACCCAACATCTACCCCGAATGGGGGGAGCAGCCTGTCAACCCCGAAGAGTATACCCGTTTGCTCCAAATCGCCTACACAAGGGCCAAGCAAGCCGACCCGAACGTGGTGATAATTTGCGGTGCGCTTGCTTCCACCATTGAACTCGGCCCGAGGGACATGAACGATTTCATCTTCTTGCAGCGCATGTACGACGCCGGCGCTAAGGATTACTTTGACATCATGGCCATGCAAGGGTATGGCTTGTGGTCGGGACCGTATGACCGCCGCATGAACCCGAGGGTTATAAATTACTCCAGGGTGCTTTTCGTAAGGGACATAATGGTGAAGAACGGCGATGCCAATAAGCCGATATGGATATCGGAAATGAACTGGAACGCAGTGCCCGAGGGCCTACCCGCACCCTACGGAAGAGTTACTTTGAAGCAGCAGGCTCGCTATGCAGTCATGGCTTACCAGAGAGCAGAGGAAGAATGGCCGTGGGTCGGCGTGGTAAACTTTTGGTTCTTCAAGCGCCCTACGGAGGAGTGGCTCAGAGAGAACAAGCCCGAGTACTTTTTCCGCATGGCCGAGCCCGATTTCACCCTCATGCCCGTCTACTATGCCCTCAAAGCTTACATCCCCCAGGCCAAAGTCATGTACCCAGGTTTCCACCAAGAGGACCACTGGGCTATCACTTACCGAGGCCAGTGGGAGAAAGGGAAGGATGAGCGAGCCGTCCTGGAGGAATACGTCAAAGCCACCTCTGAGGGCGAGCTGGAATTCAGGGTCAAGGGTTCAGCCCTCTACATCGTAGTAGCCAAAGGGCCGAGGATGGGAGAAATTGAAGTTGAAGTGGATGGCAAAACCTCCCGCTACAGTCTGAAAGCATCCGAGGAAAAGTGGCAGGAATTTATCCCGGTCTTCCAAACCCTCTCTTACCGGGAGCACTTTGTGAAAGTAAAAGTGCATGCCGACCAATCGCACCCTGTCGTTCTGGATGGGTTCTTGGTTAAGAAGCCGCTCTGGGCTCCGTGAGCTCAGCTTCGGCTTATTAGTAGCCGAAGGATGCCGCCTTTCCTTTCAAAGCGGAGCAAATTACCTCCCCTGGTCAGGAAGAAAGAGGCTAAAGTGACAAAATCGTAGAAGCGGCTGCGCATGAGGAGCAATTTCTCCCCCAAGGCTATGAGCTTTACCGCCAAGTTGGATATATCCGGCTCTTCAAGGAAAAGCCGCCCCCCTTTCTTGAGGACACGCATCATTTCCTGCGCCGCCAAGGAATGGGTGCGGAAGTGGTGGAAGGCATCAACCACTATGATTCCATCGGCGAATTCGGAGGGGAAAGGGAGAGCCTCGGCACGGGCTATGCAAACCATGAGGCCCTTCTTCTTCGCCCGCACCGCCATCCCCGGTGAAAGGTCCACCACTACAACCCTGGCTTTCTCCCTCAGAGCCCCGGCTACCCTCCCAGTCCCTCCCCCAATGTCCAGAACGACCTCCCCTCCTTGTAACTCCAGCCAAGATAGAATCTCAGGGCCAGCCGGGGAAAATATCCGATCGTAAATCGGCGCAAGCCAAAAGAATGGATCAGGCATGCTTCATCACCTCGCTTGCAATATTATGTAAAGTAATCGCCCGCTCCTCTCCCGAAAGTATGCAATCTCTTCAAGCTTCAGGCCATTCTCTTTGGCCAGCGTTTCCAGAGCCTCTACCCTCCCCTTGAACACTGTGTCCTCAGGAGCATGGGCAATGAAGATAGTCCCGTGGCTAAGGAAGGAAGAAGCCCTCTCCCTGAAACCGGCATCGGGCGCATGGAAGTTTTCGTAGCCGAAGATTTCCACAGGCCTTACTTTACCCATGGTCAGGAATCGCAATGGGGCATCTATCCCCCAATCCAGCGCCACTACTGGGCTTCCTTCCCAAGAAGCAGTATAGCGAGCCAGTTCGTAAACGGCATCGGAGTGGGCCGAGTGCCCTCCTGTGGCTGCTAAAGCTCGGTGGTAGAGTGAGGTTATGTAAAGATCCCTCCCAGCCCAGAGGATGAAAGCGGCTATGGCTAAGGCTTTTAGAGTGCGTGAAGGGCCGGAAGTTTGGAGCAAAAGCCCAAGGCCTATCCCGCCGGAAATGGCCAAAAGGGGGAGGAGCAAGAAGTAGTGGGTTATGAATAGGCCGCTTATGGTGAAGGCGCTTTCCACTATGATTAAGCTGGCGATTGCCGCTGGGAGCAGAGTTCGCCATTTGGCTTTCCCGGCCAGCGCCAAGAGCAGAGTGGCTAATGCGAATCCTCCCGCAACCCAAGGAGCCGCTGGGTTGGAAAAGACCCCGCCAAGATACCAGAGGTGGTCACCTTCCAAGAGGGTTAAAAGCTGCTTAAGCCTCGCAGCCAGATTAGCCCCCAAGGCCAAGTTGTTTATCCCGTAGTATGAGAAGCGGAGGTTCCGGGCAACTGCCAGGATTGTGCCCCCAGTCAGGGCATTGAAGAGGAGGAAAGGGGTTAGGGGGAGGGAGAAGGCAAGCAAAGCGAAAGCGAGTTCTTTCGGCGAGGGGAGTCTGCGGTTGGGTAGAACCAAAGCCCAAAAGACCATGGCCAGTATGGCCCAAAGGAAAATGGCTTTGGAGTAAACGCCAAGCCCCCAGAGCAAAGCCAGGCAGTAGAGGTCAAGCGGATTGCCACTCTTCCGCCAACGCAGCCCGCAGAGGAGGCTGGCTACGAGGAAAAGGGAAACGATGTTGGTGACGAAAACCCCTTGTCGGCTCCAGAAAACAAATGAGGGGTTGAAAGCCAATAGGAGGGCAGTCCCGAACCCTGCCAAAGGCCCGCCAAGTTTCCGGGCCAAAACCCAAGCGAGGAAAATCGTGCCGGCGCCTACGGATAGGGTGAAGAGCCGCAAGGCCACCACCCTTATCCCGAAAGCGCCGAGGAAGGGGGTCACCAGGAAAACGTTCAGGGCACCGATGTAATCCTGAACCATAAGGGGGATGCCTACAGGGCCGATGCGGATTTGAGCATTTCGGAAGGCGGTGAGGGGGAGGCCTCGGAGGAATTCCATGGCGTTCAGGCCCGCCTCCTTGGCTTCATCGTAATGGAGGCCTGGGAGGTTCAGGTTCCATAGGCCCAGCAATAGGAAGACGAATAAGGCCAGGAAAAGCCCGGTTCGGTCAAAGCGCTCGCTCATGGCCTCGCCTCAAATTCCACTGCCTGGCCAAAGGGTTCCAAAGATGGCCATCGGTACAGCCCTGCCCTCAGGCGTAAGGGGAAAGCAAGCTCCCCTTCAAGCCAGTGGACATCTTCCAGAACCTGGCCTGGCTTCCACAAGGACGAAGGGTAGAAAACTCCTCCCGGCCGGTGGTCACTGCCTGCCACCCGCTCCCCTGCAGCGCCCAAGAGGTGAACGTAGCTGTGCAAATCCTCCCCCAAGGGGGAAAGGACTTTCCAGTAGAGGACTACCTCTACCCCCTTGCCCTTTTCCCTCAGCTTGTATCCGGCCAGGATTAGAGAATCCGAAACTTTGAGGTTCAAAGGGGTAAGACCTTCCCCGCTGACTTTCCCTTCCACTCTCCAGAGGCCGTTCCACTCTTGAACCTCGTAAGCCACTTCTAAGCCTTCCATCGGCTTTATGGTGAAGACCGGCCGGCCGGAAGAGAGGGCTCGGTCCAGGACAAGGCCGATATCGCTGAGCTCAGGAACTATGAGCGGGTAAAGAGGCACAATGTCGGGTCTCTTCTTCTCCACAAGCTGGTAGTAGTAAAGGGGGGTAAGCTCATCCCTATCGTTGCTGAGCAAAATGGCTCCCTCGGGCAATGGGAGGCTCAGGATGCGAGTCCACCGCTCGGCTACAGGCGCTCTTGAGGCCTGGGTCAGGGCTTGAAAGTTCTGAATCAGTAGGGCTATCGGGAGGAGAAGGAGGATAAAGGCTTTGCCCCCAAGCCTATCGGCGAACTCTCGTGCCCCGCAAGCAATCCAGAAGGCAAAGACTAAGTAGGCAGGGACGTAGAGGAAGCGGATGTCGCCTATGAAGTAAGCGAGGTTGAAAGCTACTTGGCTTGCAAAACCTAAGCCTGTCAGGGCCAAAATTTCCCAACGGCGCCGGAGGATAAGCCCTGTAAGCCCAATTATCCCCAGTGCAACCCCTCCCCAGCCGAACTCTTCTCTAAGCCAGCGCAGCGCCTCAACGGCCCTCTCAACCCCAACGGCCTCCCAGTTGACCAATCCGCCGAACCGCTTGGCCAGGATGAAGTCAACAAAATCTTTCAAGGAATTGCCATAGAGGATAAGGGTATCATCGGGGCTGAGCTGGACTTTGAGGTAGGGCAAAGAGGGCGCCCGCAGAGGGATGATGAGGTAGAGGAGAAGAGGGGCTAAGAAAAGGGCCAGCGCGGCCAAAAGCGAGCCACGCGGCCATTTGCCCTTGACTATGTAGAAGGCCACGGCCCCGGGGATGAAGAAGAGGAAACTGCGGTGATGGGCCAATCCAAGCCCGGCGATTAAGGCTAATGCGGTTAAATCCAGGCCTTTGAGGACAGCCCAGAGGAAAGCGGCGACGAGGAAAGCGTTTAAGGTGTAGACTTCGGCAACGGTGGATTGGCTCCAGAAGGTGCGGGAGAAAGCGAAAGCCAAGGCTCCGACAACAGCCGGCCACCACTTCGTCCCAATTGCCTCTAATCCCAGCAAGGCTAAAACCCCAACCGCTGCTGCTCCCCAGATGGCGGAGAAAAGGTTCATCCTGAAAGCTACGCCTCCCAAGGGGAACAAGTGGCTCCAAACCCACCCCAAAAGGCAGTAAAGCGGGTAGCCCGGAGGGTGTGGTATCCCCAAGATGTAGGGGACGAACTGAAATTCCCCGGGGTCGCCTTCCACAACGCCTGGGGAAAGGGTTACGAGGTAAACGGCCAAAGCCAGGAGGGCTGCACCTAAGGCAATGGTCCTCTTCACTCTTTCCGTCCCAACGCGATTAGGAAAATCCCCAAGAGTATCAGGGTTACGCCCATCCACTGCACTGAGCGGATTTGCTCCTTAAAGATTAGCCTGGCGGCCACTACCTGGACAGCCAGGAAACCAAGGCCCATGAAGACACCGTAAGCAAGGTACAGGGGGATGAACTTGAGTAGCAAGGTAAAGGAGATGACTCCCAAGAAGCCGGCCAGGTTTCCCACTACTTGCCAGGCCAGGAAAGCACGCCAGTTCTGGCTTTCCGCCGAAAGTTTGAAGCCAACGTTGCTGGTGACTACGCAGGCCACGTACAGTAGGCCTAAGGCCGGAATCGCCAACTGCCTTGGCATGGGAATTACCCCCGAGAAGCTGAGCGGTGCTCCTTGACTGCCCGCACGAAGCCGCGGAAAAGGGGGTGAGGCCGGTTCGGCCTGGATTTGAATTCGGGGTGGAACTGGCTTGCTACCATCCAAGGGTGATTGGCAAGCTCCACAATTTCTACAAGCTCCCCATCGGGTGATGTTCCGGAAATGATGAGGCCGTGGGAAGTGAGGAGTTCACGGAAAGCATTGTTGAACTCGTAGCGGTGGCGGTGGCGCTCGTAGACCGAATCGGTCCCGTAGGCTTGGGCAGCCTTCGTGCCTGGGATGAGCTTGCAGGGGTAAGCCCCAAGCCTCATGGTCCCACCCAGCCTGTCTATCCCCCGTTGCCCAGGGAGGAGGTCAATCACAGGGTAAGGGGTATTGGGATTAAATTCGGTGCTGTTGGCCTCCTCGCTTCCCAGGACATGGCGGGCAAATTCTATGACCATCACTTGCATCCCGAGGCATAAGCCTAAGAACGGGACCTTCCTCTCACGGGCAAAGCGGGCAGCGATTATCTTCCCTTCAATCCCTCTGTACCCGAATCCTCCAGGAACTATTATCCCATCCACTTTGCCCAGCCTATCCAGGGCGCTCCCCCTTTCCAGCTCTTCGGAATTTATCCATTCAATTTCCACATCGCACCCCTCGTGGACGGCGGCATGGCGCAGGGCTTCTTTAACGCTTATGTAAGCATCCACAAGCTGGATGTATTTCCCCACTATCCCCACCCTTATCTTCTGCTTAGGCCTTTTAATCTCCTGCACCATCTCTGCCCACTCTTCCAAATCCGGCTTCTTGCCGCTGATCTGGAGCTTTTCCAGGATGAAATCCCCAAGGCCTGCTTTCTCCAAGATGAGAGGCACTTCGTAGATGGTTTCCACGGTTATGAGCGGTATCACTGCCCTCTTCTCCACGTCGCAGAAAAGGGCTATCTTGTCCTTGAGCGATTCGTCCATGGGGTAATCGGAGCGGCAAACTATCACATCGGGCTGGATGCCCATGGAGCGCAGTTCTTTCACGCTGTGTTGGGTAGGCTTAGTTTTAAGTTCGCCGGTGGAGCTTATGTAAGGGAGAAGAGTGATGTGGATGTAGAGGGTGTTCTCCCGGCCGAAGTCCTTGCGCATCTGCCTTATGGCTTCCAGGAAAGGTTGCCCTTCTATGTCTCCGACCGTTCCCCCAACTTCTACTACGGTGACTTCGGCTTGGTGTTCATCGGCGGCCTGGCTTATGCGCCGTTTTATCTCATCGGTTATGTGAGGGATTACTTGGATGGTCCCTCCCAGGTAATCGCCGCGCCTCTCTTTGGCGATGACTTCGGCATAAATCTGGCCTGTAGTGACGTTGGAGGAGCGGGATAGGTTTTCGTCTATGAAGCGTTCGTAGTGCCCCAAATCCAAGTCGGTCTCGGCTCCATCTTCAGTGACGAAGATTTCGCCGTGCTGGTAGGGGGACATAGTCCCTGGGTCCACATTTATGTAGGGGTCAAGTTTTTGGAGGGTCACAGCCAGGCCACAGCTTTTGAGTATCCGGCCGATGGAGGCGGCGGTTACCCCCTTCCCCACAGAAGAAACAACTCCTCCTGTGCAGAAGATGAACTTCCTCATCCCTCTGCTACCTCCTGCGGTTCTTGAGGGCTTAAAGGGGCCCTTTTCATTCTATCAAAATCCTCTGCTTTCTCCAAATTCACCCCTTACGCCACCTCCCGTAGAGGCCGGTAAGCTCGGCGAGGCGGGATTTCATCTCCGGGGTTAACGAGCCGGGCAGGAAACGCCACTGCCAGTTTCCATCCGGACGGCCAGGGTAATTCATCCGGGCTTCGCTTCCCAGGCCCAATATGTCCTGAAGCGGGATTATGGCCAAGTCCGCTACCGAAGCCATAGCCAAGCGAGCCATTACCCAGTTAACCTCATGCCCATCGGTTCCGGTATATTTGCAGAAATGTTCCCTTACCCCCTCCGAGGCCGAGTTGAACCAGCCTACGGCTGTATCGTTATCGTGGGTTCCGGTGTAGACTACGCAGTTGCGGGGGTAATTGTGGGGGAGGTGGGAGTTGTCGGGGCCAGAGCCAAAGGCGAACTGGAGGACCTTCATCCCCGGAAAGCCGAATTGTTCGCGCAAGGCTTCTACTTCAGGCGTGATGAAGCCAAGGTCTTCGGCAATGATTGGAATCTCGCCCAAGGCCGATTTGAGGGCATTGAAGAGCTCAGCCCCCGGCCCTTTAACCCACCGCCCTTTGATAGCCGTTTCTTCCCCGGCCGGCACTTCCCAATAGGCTTCAAAACCGCGGAAGTGGTCAACCCGGACTACGTCTACGTATTCCAGGATGTGCTGAAACCGCTTTATCCACCAATCGTAGCCCCTTTCGGCCAGGACTTCCCAGCGGTAGATTGGGTTCCCCCAAAGTTGCCCTGTAGGGCTAAAGTAATCGGGAGGGACGCCGGCCACTACGGTAGGCAGGCCTTTTTCGTCCAATTTGAAGAATTCGGGGTGAGCCCACACGTCAGCCGAATCGTAGGCTACGTAGATTGGGATATCGCCGATGATGCGTATGCCTTTTTCGGCAGCGTACCTTCGCAAGGCCTCCCATTGTTGGTCAAAGATGAACTGGGAGAACTTGTGGAAGAGGGTTTCTTCGGCCAGTTTTCGGCTAACGGCTTCCAGAGCTTCAGGGTATCGCAAGGCCAGCTCTGGCTCCCATTCGTTCCAGGGTGCACCTCGGTGGGCTTCTTTGATGGCCATGAAGAGGGCATAATCATCAAGCCAGTGAGCCTGCCGGCTACAGAAAATTTCAAACTCGGCTTGGAAGCGCCCGGAGGCCTTGAATTTTTCAAAAGCTTTGCGCAGGAGAAGCCCCTTGAAGGCCCTAACCGTGGGGTAATCTACCCGGTCCTGGGGGAAGGCGGGAAGGTTTTGCCAATCTTGTGGGGAGAGTAGCCCTTCTTCGGCCAACTTTTCCGGGCTTACAAGCAGTTCAGCTCCAGCCATTGCCGAAGAGGAGACATACGGGGAATTGCCGACTCCGGGTGGGTTCAATGGTAAGATTTGCCAGAAAGTCTGGCCAGCCTCGGCCAGAAAATCCACGAACCGATAGGCTTCGGGGCCGAGGTCGCCTATGCCAAAGGCGCTGGGGAGGGAAGAGATATGGAGAAGGATGCCGCTGCTTCTTGGAAGCATAGTGCTCTCCTCCGCAAGTTTGCTGATAGGATTTTACCCATTTTAGCCAGACAATCAAGTGGGCTACGTTGTGGGGCTGACATTCGCGGGCTGGAAGCCCATCAGCGTTTTAGGCCCCACTCGTGGCACGAGTGCGAAGGATGTCACCCCCCTTTAAAGTTTTGTGAAGGGACACCCCTTGCCTGGGACTCCGCCCCGGCCCCACTTGCCCGATTTGACAAAAGCCGAAAATTGCAATAAGCTTCGTCCGCATTACGAAGCAGGGCTGACTTGGCCGTTCAGCTGAGGCATCTTCCATGAAATGCGCAAAGGCTATGCTATTGGAAACATCAAGGCTGTTTGAGCTCCTCCTCTTCCTCTCAATATTTGCGATGGCGTTGCGGGCGCCTGTGGACACGGATATGTGGTGGCACTTGGCGGCTGGCCGCTTCTCCCCCACATTGAGGCCTCTAAGGCTTGACATTTTTTCCCATACCGTGGAAGGAAGCTCGTGGCTCAACCACAGCTGGCTGGCCCAACATTTCCTCTACGGTCTCTACAGGCTTGGAGGCCTACGGGCTATAGCTTTGGCAACGGCTTGCCTTGTAACCCTCACTTTTTTAACAATCTATCCGGGCCGAGGCAACCCTTACATAAAAGGCTTCTCCCTGCTTCTGGCCGCCTTAGCTTCTTCCGTGGTCTGGACCCCGCGTCCCCAGCTCTTTTCCTTCTTAGCCTTCGCTTTCATCCTGAAGCGATTGGAAAGCCTCAAAGAGAAAGCTGACTTCTTCCTCATACCTATTACCTTCGTCCTCTGGGCCAATCTCCACGCCGGATACGCTTCCGGCCTTTTGCTCCTCTTCCTTTGCCTAATAGGCAGCCTGATTGATTCAATCATCTACCATGACCCTGAATCCCCCCGACGAGCCAGGGCTTTAACCCTGATTCTGCTCCTCTCGCTTCTCGGAGTGTGCTTAAACCCTTGGGGTTTTGAGCTCCTCTCCTACCCGCTCACAACCTTAAGGATAAGAACTTTGCAGGCTTACATCCAAGAATGGGCCTCCCCCGATTTTCACCTTCTGGCCAACCACCCCGCTATCTGGCTGACCATAGCCATTATCCTGGTCCTGGCTTTCTCCACGATACCGGCCAAGTGGTCCGAATTGCTGCCCCTTTCGGCTTTCTTCTACCTCTACCTTACGGCCGTCCGGAACGTGGCTTTTTATTCTCTGATTGCAGCCCAAATCCTCTTCCGGCACGGTGAAGTAGCACTGCGGCGTTTCGGCACCCTCCGGCCTTCGGGCCAAAGAAGCCTAATCAATACGATAATCCTGGGCTTGGCTCTGGTGGCTGTGGCCTTAAGGGGATACTATGAGCTTGGAGGACAAGCCATCCAGGCTCGGGAGGAAGCCTGCCTGCCGGCGAAAGCAGTGGATTTTATCCTGAAAGAAGGCCTAAAGGGCAACTTGTTCAACAGCTATAACTGGGGTGGATACTTAATCTGGCGTCTGTACCCAAGCTGCCACGTTTTCGTTGACGGTAGGACCGACCTTTACGGGGACGAAGTGCTTGAGGAGTACCTCCGAGTGGCCAAAGCAGATGAAGGCTGGGAAAAAGTGCTGGAAAAGCACAAGGTAGGGATTGTGATAGTGGAAAGGGGGCTGCCAATCGTCCGCTGCCTTGAGCTTAGCGGAGGATGGCGAAAAGTCTACGAAGATTCTATGGCCGTGGTCTTTGTGAAATAAGCCAGGGCCAAGATAGCAAGGATAAAACCGAGATAATTTTCGTTCAAGAAGCGGGAAAAGTAGAGGAAGACGAAGAGGGTAAGGCCGTAAGCCCAAAGGGCATTCCCAATTGAAGGTTGGCGGTACAAACGCAGTCCGAGGACAACGGCTACCGGGAAGGCGAAGGCCAGCTCAAGGAGCCAGAAGGGGAAGTAGCTAAGGCGGGATTCCACAAGGCCCAAGGCCAAAACGAAGTTAGCCACCCCCCAGCCGCGGATTTGGTAGGAAATCTTTGCCGTCCCGGCTGCCCACCGCCAGACATCGTCCACCATAGCTTCAGGGTTCCAGAAGAAGAAGGGGGCAACGATGGCCAGAAAGACCAAGGCAAAAACTCCGAGCGGGCCGGCAACATGCTGCAAACTTCCCTCTTTTCGCCAGAGGTAAAGGAAGTAGAAAGGGGCAAAAAGCCAAGCGGTGGGCTTAGAAGCGCAAGCCAAAGCTAAGGATGCGGCTGAAGTCCATTTCCCGAAGTTCCCTTGCCTTAAAAGCCACAAACTCAGCACCACCCAGAAAAGGACGAAGGAATCGTTCTGGCCGAAGATAACATCGCTTCCCATGATGGGGTTAAGGCCCAAGACTGCCACCAACATAAGCTTCTCCTCGGGCCTTCGGGCCAAAGCCGGGGCCAAAGCCAAAGTCAAGGCGAAAAGCAAGAGGTAAACGAACCGCTGGTCGTACCAGCCGAGCGTGGCCTCAAAACCTTGGAAAAACGGCCAGGAGAAGAGGAAAGTCCAGGGGAGGTATGGGTAATGGTAGAGGGCTGTCTTGTAATCCAATCCCCACTCCGCCATCGGGGTTTGGGTATAATCCTCAACGTAAGGGTTTTTCCCCGCCTGGAAAAACTTGATGGCCTCTTCCGTCTGGATGACACCGCCATCGTGGGTGTAGGCGGCGGGGCCGGTTTGGTGCCTTAGCATTATGTAAAGTGCTGATTCGGCTACTACCGTGACGAGGATAATGCCGTAGGTTAGCCCGAGCTTAAGGCTGTAGAAGCGTGGCTTTATCGCATCCACTACGAAGTACAGGGCCAGGAGGCCGAAGGCGGTGGAGATAATGAGAAGCGACAAAGGGTCTGTTAGCCAGTCTTTTAGGAGCTCTTGGGCTTTGGGGTTGAGGAAGAAGTTAGTGAGGGGCAAGGAAGCCACATCCTGGTGGCGCTGGGGCAGAACAAGCTGCGCCAATGTATCAATCCTCACCCTGGCCAGGACTAATATGAAAAGGAGAAAGGCATCAACCGAAGGAATTCTCGCTCCTCCTTCCCAATCTTTGGGAAATTGTAGCCTGACGAGCATGGAATGTCAAACTAATTGCTGGTGCGTTTGTGGAGGTCCCCTCGTGGGCGATGGAGGTTGGGCATATGGGCGCTAATGCGGACAACTCGCTCCCTTTTTCTGGGGGCACATCCCCCAAGGTCCCTGGACCCCCATTGCCCACCCTCGTTGGCTTAGGGTTCGCCGGCGTTTTGGGTCCCACCCGTGGCAGGGTTGCTAATGTGGGGGGCTCGTTCCCTCTTTTGAATTTGTGGGGGGACACCCCCCACGACCCCCTGCCAGGGGGCTTCGCCCCCTGGACCCCCCTTTCCCACCCCCGTTGGCTTAGGGTTTGCCGGCGTTTTGGGTCCCACCCGTGGCGGGGTTGCTAATGCGGGCGACTCGCCCCCTCTTTTGGTTTTGTGGGGGGACACCCCCCACGACCCCCTGCCAGGGGGCTTCGCCCCCTGGACCCCCCTTTCCCACCCCAGTTGGCTTAGGGTCTGCCGGCGTTTTGGGTCCCACTCGTGGCGGGGTTGCTAATGTGGGCAACTCGTTCCCTCTTTTGAATTTGTGGGGGCACATCCCTAACCCCCTGGGATGGGGCTGCGCCCCCCTCCACCCCCGGCTTAATCAGTGAAGATTTTGATGCCCCGCTTGCCGTGGTTTAGGGAGTTTCCTACCCCTTTTCGTGGGCGGGTTGGCAAGAGTTAAGCGCCAGTAAAGGCCAAAGTCTGATCACCAATCAGAGTAAATGCTCCACCGACGGGGCTAAGGTCGTGGATTTCTGGGGCAAAGCCGAAGCGGTTTAGGTAGGCTTCCCTTAACTTCTCCCGCAAAGTAGGAACTGCACTCTCCTCCACCAAAGTCACTGTGCAACCACCAAAACCGGCCCCTGTAAGCCTTGAACCGTATACCCCCTCGCAAGATATGGCCGTTTCCACAAGGAAATCCAGCTCGGGCGAGCTAACTTCGTAAAGTTCCCGCAAGCTCTTATGGGAAAGGACCATAAGCCGGCCAAAGCTCCTTAGGTTTCCCTTTTCCAAAGCTTCCTTAGCCTCAAGCACTCTGGCATTTTCCTCCACTACATGCCTCGCCCGGCTCTTTATGGGCTCAGGCAAGAGCTCCTCCCACCCAGGCATTTCCTCAGGCTTAACATCCCTCAGGAAGCGAACTTGAGGCCAACGGGTTCGGAGAATAGCGACCGCTTCCTCGCATTGCTTCCTACGGAGGTTATACTCGGAACGGGCCAGCTCCCTCCTAACCCGAGTATCGGCAACCACTATGGATATGCCAGCTAGCAAAGGGACGTAGTGGTATTCCAAGGTAAGGCAATCCAAGAATATGGCATGGCCTTCCCGAGCCAGGAGCGATGTCCATTGGTCCATTATCCCACAGCGCATCCCAACAAATTCGTTCTCCGCACGTTGGCAGAGAAGGGCAAGCTTTTCCCTATCGGGTTCTACCCCGGCCAGGGCCAGGAAAGCCAAGGCTGTGGCTACTTCCACCGCCGCTGAGGAGCTCATCCCCGCCCCAATTGGCACATCGCCCCCGATAACGGCCTTTATGCCCGGAAGCTTGAAGCCTTCTTCCCGGAGAACCCAGGCTACCCCCTGGACGTAATTGCTCCAGGGTTTAAAGGGGTTAAAAGCGATGCCATCTAAAGGGAAAGAGGCTTCATCTTGAAAATTGACAGCGTAGAAAGTGGCCTCAGGCATGGGATTGCGAGAAGCCGCTACCCAGACGTAACGGTTGACGGCTACGGGGAGGACAAAGCCTCCGTTGTAGTCGGTATGCTCACCTATGAGGTTTACTCGGCCTGGGGCAAAGGCTATAACTTCTGGCTTTTCACCCCAACGCTTGGCAAATTCCTGTTCGGCCAGAACATTCATAGGCTAACTTATGCCAACGATTTTCCCTTGTTTTATGTAAACCCTCGGCAGGCGGGAAGTCAAAGAGGCCACCACCTCGTAGTTTATGGTCTCGGCCCAGCGGGCCACTTCCTCCGCTCCAATTCTCTGCCCGCCTTGCTCTCCTATCAGGACCACTTCATCTTCCATCGCTACTCCATCCACCTCGCTGACATCCACCACAAATTGATCCATGCAAATCCTCCCCACAATCGGGGCCCTGGCACCTCTTATCAGAACGAAACCGCGGTTGGAAGCAAGCCGATGGTAGCCATCACCGTAGCCTACAGGAACCAGGGCAACGCGAGTAGGGCGAGAGGTCACATAAGTACGCCCGTAGCTTATGGGAAAACCAGGGGGAAGAGTCCTTACCCTGGCTACCCGACTCTTTAGTGAAAGGGCCGGAACCAAAGGAAACGGCGGCTCAACTTCTTCCGAGGGCCGCAACCCATAGAGGATTATCCCCGCCCTGACCGCTTGCAAGTGCATCTGAGGGAAACGGATTGTAGCCGCGCTGTTGCAAGCGTGCTTCAAGGGGAAGTGAAAGCCAGCCCCTTCCAGCTTCTTGGCTACGTCCATAAAGGTTTCAAATTGCTTGAGAGTGTAAAGGGTGGAATCATGGCTGGTTTCGTCAGCCACGGAGAAATGGGTGTAGAGGCCTTCAAGCGCCAAGCCTGGAAGCGAGGCTACTTCTTTCACGAACCCTTCTACTTCTTCCGGCAAGAGGCCAAAACGCCCCATCCCCGTATCAACTTTGATGTGGACAGGCAACGTTTTCCCAGCCTTTGTGGCTTCGTCGGAGAAGGCTTTGGCTTGCTCCAAGGTTATGAGGGTAGGGGTAAGGTCGTTTTGAACTGCAAGGGGCACTTCGGCTAAAGGGATATAGCTCATGACCAAAATCGGGGCGTTTATCCCTGCTTGGCGGAGCTTAACCCCCTCTCTTACCCTGGCTACTGCCAGCCTGGAGGCGCCCGCTTCCAGCGCAACTTGTGCTACGGGGATAGCTCCATGGCCATAGGCATTGGCCTTTACTACGGCGATGAGCTCAACCCTATCGCCTATGAAGGCCTTAACGTTCTTTACATTGGCCTCAATGGCGCCAAGATTGACTTCAGCCCAAGAAGGGAAAGAAACTTCCCCCTCGGCCATTTAGCCTCCAAGGTAAGCTTTCTTGACCTCGGGGTTATTGGCCAATTCTTCGCAAGAGCCTGAAAGGACGATTGTCCCGGTCTCTAATACGTAACCCCTATGGGCAAGCTTCAGAGCCTGGCGAGCGTTCTGCTCTACCAAGAGGATTGTAGTGCCCTGGGCGTTTATTTCCCTTAGGACATTGAAAATCTCCCTGACCAGAACTGGAGCAAGGCCCATGGATGGCTCGTCCAGGAGCATGAGGCGGCCACGGCTCATCAAAGCCCTGCCGACCGCCAACATCTGCTGCTCCCCTCCTGACAGAGTCCCGGCCAACTGGTTCTTCCTTTCAGCGAGGCGGGGGAAGAGGGCGAAAACCCTCTCGTAGTCCCTTTTTATCTCTTTGTGGTCCTTCCTGGCCCATGTGGCCAGCTTAAGGTTTTCCATGACCGTAAGGTTAGCGAAAATTCCCCTCCCCTCCGGCACATGCGATATCCCCATCTCCACCACTTTATGCGGGGGGACATTTTTAAGGTCCACACCATCAAACACAATCTTCCCCTCGTAAGGGACAAGGCGGGATATGGCCCTAAGGGTTGTGGACTTCCCGGCCCCGTTAGCTCCGATGAGAGTCACAATTTCTCCTTCCCTGACCTCAAAGGAAATGCCTTTGAGGGCCCTGATTGCCCCATAAGATACGTGCAAATCCTCCACCTTGAGCAAGATATCCCCTTTCATACCACTGCCTCCTCCCCAAGATAGGCCTCAATAACCCTGGGGTTGTTCTGGATTTCAGCCGGAGGTCCCTCGGCTATGGTTTCCCCGAAGTCCAGCACCTTTATCCTCTCGCAAATCCCCATGACTACTTTCATCTGGTGCTCTATGAGGATTATGGTAAGGCCGAACTCCCGGCGAATCCACTGGATAAGCTCCATAAGCTCTGAGATTTCGGCCGGGTTCATCCCCGCGGCTGGTTCGTCCAAAAGGAGGAGGCGGGGTTCACTGGCCAAAGCCCTGGCTATCTCCAGCCTCTTCTGCAATCCGTATGGGAGCCCGGAAGCCAGCCAATCGGCCTTATCGGCCAGGCCCATTATCTCCAAAAGCTCCAAGCACTTGAGCCGCGTTTCCTTCTCGCTCTCCCTCACTCTATTGCCAACCTTAAACATTGCTTCCACAGGCGAGTATTTAAGCCTTGAGAACCTGGCAATGCGCACATTGTCTAAGACGGTGAGGTTCTTGAAGAGGCGGAGGTTCTGGAAAGTGCGAGCTATTCCTAAGGATATAATTTGCTCCGGCCGCTTCCCCACCAAGTTGTGCCCGTTGAAAATTATCTCCCCAGCGGTCGGCCGGTAAACGCCGGTTATGAGGTTGAAGACTGTGGTTTTTCCGGCACCGTTCGGCCCTATTATCCCTATGAGCTCGCCCTCTTCCAGGTCCAAGTTGAAATCATGCACTGCTCGCAACCCGCCGAAGTAATGTGTAAGGCCCCTTATCTTGAGGATAGGCATCTTCTCCCCTCACTTCTCAGGATTTAGAGGATTGGCTTTAGCAGAAGCAAGCTTGGGCAAGACGAAAAGCTCCCTCTCCTTGCGCCAGGATTCTGGCCTCTCCTCCGGAGGCATAAGGAACTTCCACTCCCTCATCCCCATGATGCCGTGCGGCCTGAAAATCATGAGGAAGACCAGGAGGAGCGGACCAATGACCCAGCGCCAAACTTGGAGAGGCCTCAGAAGCTCCAAAAGGACGGTGTAAACGGTAGCTCCAAGGATTGAGCCACCTATGCTCCCTATCCCCCCAAGGTACACCATCACCAAGATATCGGTGGACTTGAGGATGCTGAAAGCCTTGGGGTTGATGAAAACAAGGACGTGGGCATAAAGACCGCCCGCAATCCCCGCAAAGAAGGAGGCTATCATGAATGTGACAATTTTGACCGTGCGGGTGTCAACGCTCACCAAGGAAGCCGCTATCTCATCCTCCCTAATGGAAAGGGCTCCTCTTCCGTAGTTGGAGTAAACGAGGTTGCGGATAAGCCAAATGGTTATTACCACCCAGACGTAAACCCAAGCCAGGGAAGTCAGCTTGGGCATCCCCATGAATCCCCTTGGCCCTCCTATCGCCTCTATGTTCTCCAACACGCTCTTCACTATCATGTTCCAGGAGAGGGTGACTATAGCCAGATAGTCACCCCTGGTTCGGAAAGAGGGGAAAGCAACTACAAGGCCTGTAAGCCCTGCTGCTAATCCTCCGATGATAAGGGCTAAGGGGAAAAGGTAGGGGGTATATTGGGAAAGGCCAAGCTTGGGAAATACCCAAACCGTGAGGATGGAGGAAACGTAGGCCCCCACAGCCATGAAGCCGGCATGGCCAACCGAAAATTCCCCCATGTAACCGTTAACCAGGTTCAAGCTCAGGGTGAGAATGATATTTATGCCTACGTAGATGAGCACCTGCTGCCAGTAGAGGTTGATGATTCCCCACGCCGGGAAGAAGATGGAAGCAAGGAAAAAGAAGGCCACAAGCCCTGGAACAGCAGCCCTCTTTACAGGCTCAGGCCAGGAAGAGTAAAAGGCATCCCAACGTTCCTTAAAGGCAGAAATCAAGCTCTTGACTTTACCCATGAGAGCACCTCACACTTTCATAGTCACGGGCCGGCCAAGAAGGCCATAAGGCCTGAAGATTAACAGCAGAAGGAGCAAGGAGAAAGCTACGAAGTCCCTATACGTAGAGGAGGGCAAAATGACCGGGGTGAAGATTTCCACTAACCCCAAAAGATACCCTCCCAGCATTGCCCCCCGGATATTTCCTATCCCCCCTATCACCGCCGAAATGAAAGCCCACCAACCTATCCTTATCCCCATGTAGGGGTCAATAGTGTAGACAAAGCCGTACAAAGTCCCACCCACCGCCGCAATGGAAGCCCCAAGGGCAAAAGTTATGGAAATTATCCGGTCCATCGGGACCCCCATTAGAGGGACGGTAAACTTATCCCAAGAGATGGCTCGCATCGCCATCCCAACCATGGTGCGCCGGACAATGGTGTCCAGGAGGAACATAACAATAGCCGAAACGAAGATTATGATGAGCTGGATGTTGGAGGTGGCTATCCCAAATATAGTGAAGCGGTGGACCGGGATTATGGGTGGGAGGAAGCGGGGGTGAGGGCCTATGGTGGCAAGGGTGAAGTTCTCCAGGAAAAGGCCAACCCCCAGTGCCGTAATTACCGCCGAAACCCTCGGCGCTTTCCGCAATGGTCTGTAAGCAAAACGCTCAATCATTACGGCCAGAAAAGCGGTGAAAAACATGGAAGCCAGCATTGTCAGGAGGAAGGTGATTAGGCCTGGAAGCTTAAAGGCATAGGCCATCAAAGCCGAACCCACGAAGAAAGCCACGTAAGTGCTGACCATGAAGATATCGCCGTGGGCGAAGTTTATGAGGGTGATGATTCCGTAGACCATTGAGTAGCCCAAAGCGATAAGAGCGTAAACGCTGCCTAACTGTAAAGCATTGAGGATTTGCTGGAAGAAGGTCTGCATAAGCCCTCCGTCAGAAAAGTGGGGGCAGGCCTTTATCCCACCCCCACCTTGGATTTAGTTAATCCCCACTTACGGCTTGGCAGTGGTGTAATAGGTGAACTTCTTCCCCGGAACATCCACCTTGAGGACAACGGCACTCTTGATGGGGTCACCGGTGCCCCTATACTCCAAGACGCCCGTCACCCCCTCATAGCGGGAGATTTTTCTGAGGGCCTCAACTACTGCCTCGCGGTCAATCTTCCCAGCCTGCTTTATAGCCGTGACCGCGATGCCGAAAGCGTCATAGGTGAGGGCGGCCACGTCATCGGGCACCTTCCCGTACTTCGCCTGGTAGGCCTTTATGAAGGCCTGAGCCTGCGGAGTAGCGATGTCCGGGGCATAGTGAGTGGTGAAGTATAGGCCATCACAATCCATGCCGCAGAGGTCAATCAGCTCCAGGTTACCCCAGGAGTCGCTCCCGAAGATTATTCCCTTGAAGCCCAGCTTCCTGGCCTGCTGGACCTGCAAGGGCACTTCGGAGTAATAGTTGGGGAGGAAGAGGCCATCGGCTCCGGCGGCTATAATCTTGGTCAACTGGGCGGAGAAGTCCTTATCGCCTGTGGTGTAGGTTTCGTAAGCGACTACGGGGTAACCGAGCTCTTCTACTGTCTTCTTGAAGACTTCGGCGATGCCCTTGTTGTATTCGGAGGCCACGTCAAACAGGACGGCAGGCTTCTTCACACCCAGCTCCACGCCAAACTTAGCGGCCACAACGCCCTGGAAGTCATCAATGAAGCAAGCCCTGAACACATACTTCTTGGGTTTGCCCGTCTTGGGGTCAATGGTGGTCTTGGGGTTGGTAGACCAGGGGCTTATCATGGGCATCTTGTTGGTTTCGGCGACTTCGGCAGCAGGGATGGCGTTACGGCTTGCGTTGGGGCCTATCATCAGGAGGACGCCTGCGGTATGGAGCTTGAGGGCCGCCGCAGCAGCAGATTCAGCCTTGTCTTCGTTGTCTTCAATGAGGAGCTGGATAGTATACTTGCGGCCTCCTACCTCTGTGCCCCCAGCCTTGTTCACTTCTTCCACGAAGAGTTCAGCGGCGTTCTTGCAGGATTGGCCTATCACCGGGATTCCGCCGGTGAGCTCGGCATTGACACCTATCTTTATGACGCCAGGCTTAGGGGCGCACGATGTGACTACTAAGCTTAGAGCTACAATTAGACCCAGGAGCAAGGCTAACCTCTTCATATCACCCTCCTTGGCGAACCCTTCATCGAGTTCAAATTTACAAAAATTATACCACCACTTAAGCCGTAAGGCAAATTTGGAATGCCTGGCCACAAACGCCCAAGCAATGCCAATGCGAGCCCCCGCCGGGGGCAAAACAATCTCCTCCCTGCCCCAAGTGGGGCCCAAGACGCTGGCAAGCCCCCAGTCTATGATGGTGTGGACGATTCACTTTGCTCTCCGTTGCTTTGACTTCAACGGCTTTTTAGGCTATACTGCAATAAAAGCCAAGGGGAAAAGACCATGAAGGTAGTGATTAACGAGAAGCTCGTGGCTTCAAGGGGAAGGCTGGGAAAAGTGGCCAGCTTTACGGGGTTGGCAATCTTACTTGCCGGCTTCGGCTTCAGCTTCTTCCCCAAATACTTTTACCTCTCCCTCCTCTGCCTCCTGGCCGGGCTCATAGCCTCCAACATAGGCACTTATAACCTGAACCGCTGGGTAAAGAGGCCCCGCAACGATGAGATTATCGCTAAGGCCTTGAAGGGGTTGGATGACCGCTTCTGGCTCTTCAGTTATGTGCTCCCTGCCGAGCATGTAGTTCTCGGTCCAACAGGCTTGTTTGTGATTAGACCCAAACCTCACGATGGGGATATCCTGTGCGAAGGGAACCGGTGGCGCCGAAAGTTCCGCTGGGTTTATCTCCTACGCATATTCTACGAGGAAAGCCTCGGCAATCCTACGGCCGAGGTCGCTTGGGAGGCTGAAAGGCTCCGTAAATTCCTCGCCCAAAGGCTTCCCGAAGATTCTCAAGTTGAGGTAAAAGAGGTAATCCTTTTCACTAACCCCGCCGCCCGCCTTGAGCTTCACTCCCCGCTTACCCCCGTCCTTACGGCTAAAACTTTGAAAAACCACATCCGCCAGAAAGGAATTGAATCCCTCCCGCCAGAACTTTACCAGAAGCTTCTGGAACTTTTCCGCAGCTACGCTGAAGAAAAAGGGGCGGCTTAACTTAAGGAGGGAAAATGGAGCTTAAAGATTTCCCACGCCCCCCCCAGGATAACGGCAGGGGGATACATTGGTCGGCAAGCCCTTACCACCCCGAAGGGGAAGCCCTCCGCTTCTGGATAAATGAGCTCAAGGAGATGAACATCAAGTGGGTTAAGCTCCTGGACGACGGAGGAGGGTCTTCCCTGAAGCTGTGCGAGGCACTCCTCAAAGAAGGAATCATGCCCGTAGTCCGCCTCTACCGCCTCCGGCCCAACCCCGGCCACATCGGCGGAAGAGAAGTGGAAACGGTGAAGAACCTTGTGTCCATCGGCGTCCGCTACTTTGAGACCAACAACGAACCCAATCTCCCCGCTGAATGGCAGAACGGCTACATGCCCCCCAACTGGCTGGAAATCGTGGCCGAAAACCTTATAATTGATGCCGATATCATCCTTGGCCTCGGAGGCCTCCCAGCAATACCGGCTGTCTCAGTCGGGGAGAAGGCCGACATATTCTCCGAAATCGCCAAGCGCCGGCCCGACCTCTTTGATTCCGGAGTCTGGGCAGCCCTCCATAACTACACCCTCAACCATCCGATTGACTACCCCTACGACCCCGTGAACCAGGAAGGGAAGCCCTTAACCCTGGAGGAATACCTGAGCTACGGGCCCGTGGATTGGGTCTGGGATAACCAGCCTATGGAGTGGATTAACGAGTGGCGGGCTAAAGATAAAAACCCTGGGGCCACGGTCATGGATGACCCCTCATGCTTCCTGGCTTTTGAGCAAGTCAATGCCCTCATCGTGCGGGCTTGCGGGCACTCAATACCAATCATCTCCACCGAAGGCGGACCAGTAGTTGGCTGGCGAGATGACCGGCGCTATCCACGCGTGACCCCGGCACTCCATCGGGATATGGTCGTGGCCATAAACGATTTCATGCAGCGCCAGGCCCCACCGTATTACTTCGCTATGTGCCACTGGCTTATTGCCAATTACAAAATCGGCCACTTTGACCCCACTTGGGAGACCCAGGCGTGGTATACCGATTGGTGGAACGACCGCTTTGGCCTTTCGGGCCGGCTTCCAGCCGTGGATGCGGTGAAAGCCATGCCAAGCATCGCCAGAATCGGCTCCGGCACAGGAGCTATCGCCGGATTCCTGAGGGATAAGGAGGGAAGAAGCCTGGCTGCCATCCCTGTCGCCCTCTACCAAAAAGGGGCAAGGATAGCCTTAGCCTACACCGACGTAACCGGGTTCTTCAAGTTCTCCAACGTCCCGGCAGGGGAATACGATGTGGTGCTGGAGAAGTTAGGGGCTATCGCTCTGGGAGTGGAGGTGGCGGAAGGGGAGAGCAAAACCCTGGACCTGGCGCCTCTGGAAGTTGGGGTGAGAGGAGCTTTGGCCGGCAGAGTAGTGGATGATAAGGGGAAGCCCCAGGCCGATGTAGAAGTAACCCTATTGAAAGAGGGCAAGCCGCTGGCCAAGATGCGCACTACATCCTCCGGGGATTACTCCTTCCAAGGCTTGAGTGAGGGAATCTATGCACTTAAAGCCGGCCCTCTGACCGTTCACTCCATAAGTTTGGATGGCTGGAAAGAGGAGAGGTTTGATATAGCGCTACCTTCTCCCCCTGGCTACCGGTACATGGTCATAACCAAAAGGCTCCTCCCGCCTGAAGAGACCCAGAACCGACGCCTATTCTACGGCCAGGTCCTGGATGAAAAAGGCGTTCCAATTTCGGGGATAAAAGTGATGATGACTTGGACCGGGGCACCGCCGGGCACTTCCTTCCCAGTTAAAGTGACAGGCCAGGTGGTGGGCAAGCCTCCGGGATACTACGAATTCCTTCACACCCCTGGAGAATATCAGCTCCTGATAGTCCAGGGCGATTGGGATAGCGATGTGGCCGAAGGCCTCAATACTGCTTACGTGCCAGGCAGGGAGCCAGGCTCCCCTGTAACCTACGAAGTCAACTTCCAACTCCTTCCGGTCGGCCAGCCCAGAGGAGCTATGGTCAAGGGCAAGCTTGCAGGCTTGCCCAAGGGCCGCAAGGTAACACTCAAAGCACCCGGCTTCTCCCAGGTAGCCGAGTTGGATGAAGAAAGCCGCTTCGCCTTCCCAGGCCTTTCCCCAGGAGAGTATTCCCTGGAGCTGGAAGGCCTTGGCCCTATCGCCTCCGGAATTAAGCTGGAAGACGAGGAAATTTTCTTCCTGCTTATGCCCTTCAAAAGCACTGTCCAAGGCAAAGTTTTAGGCCTTGAAGAGGGAGCAACCTTGAGCCTGGTATCGGAAGAATTCGGGTGGAGGGTAGAGACGACCTGCCGGGTCGCCCCTGCCTTCCGGTTTGAAAACCTGCCTCGGGGCAAATATCGGATTGTGGTGGGGGATAAGGAGATAGGGGAAGTGGAAACTGACGGCCTATCCGCTTTTACCTTGCCCGACCTCTCCCTGGAAGGCCCATTCAGTTCAATAAAGGGCAAAGTTCTGGACGATTTGGGCAAACCCATGGCCGGCCTAAAGCTCACCTTGCTCCGAGAAGGTAACCCCGTCGCCGAATCCACCTCTGAGGCCGATGGTTCTTACCAGTTCCTCTTCATCAGGGCTGGAGTGTATGACGTAAAGGCTGAAGGATTCGGCCTGGTGAAGAGCGGCATTGAAGTGGACGGGGAAAGCTCGTATCAGGTGGACATAGTAATCCCAGCCGTGAGGCCGCGCAAAGCCCTTAGCCGTTGCTTTTACTTTGGAGCGGTAGAAGAGCCGATAGCGCAGGCTAATTTCTTAATTGCCCTGCGTTACATGATGGCAACACGAACCCCTGCAGTATTCTCGCTCAAAGATGCTTCCCAAGCTCAGGAGGTAATAATAGTGGGGGATGAAAGGGTGGTCGGGCCGGAAAAGGAGCAGGCTTTGAAAGAAGCCGGCTGCGATGTTCGCCGCATCCCAGGCGATAGTTACGCCATCGCCCGAGCCCTTGGCCTTTGAAGGAGGTAAACGATGCCGGAAAGGGAGAACGATGCCCTAAATTACGGAGTTGGAGTAGAGCCGGCCAAAGTAGAGGCGGGCCAGAGCTACTGGATGGCCATCAAAATCCACCATCTTACCCCCCAGGAAAACCAAGGCCGAAGTTTGCTCTACATTGACATCTTGGATGAGGGAGGGAAAAGGGTCTACGGAGCTCAAGCCAGGGTCTCCTGGCCTGGTGGAAGCCAAGTTGTTACGGTGGATAAGCCCCTGAGCGAACCCGGGACCAATTTTCCCCTCTGGCCAGGCCAACTGTGCTCGGTGGAAGTCTTGGGCCTCCCCAGCGATAGAGTCACCGGAATACACAATGACCACCCGGATGAAGGGCCAGGCAACACCCGCTTCCACCACTCCTTCCTGGTAGTGTTTCAGAAAGTGGTCAAGGAAGAGGGTAGGAGTGTGATAAAGGGGGAAGTAGTAGGCGGAGCAGGCAAAACCATCCTCCTCCTGAGGCGAGGGGAAGTCGTAAGCGCCAAAATCATCGGGGAAGACGAACGGTTCGCCTTTGAAAGGCTCCCAGCGGGGGTTTACACCTTAACCGTGCCCGGGACTGACCTCAGAGTGGAAGATATAGAGTTAGACGGCCTTGAAACGATAACCCTGAGGCTTGTGCTGGAGGAGAAAAGCAAGCCCATCTACCATTACCTCCTATTCGGCCCGCCCGAAAGGCCCGAAGTGCAAGTGGATATCCTCCTGGCCTCAGAATACATAATGCATTTTGGGCCAGTGGTAGGTTTCAGCCTGGAGGAAGCCTCCAACGCCGCCAACGTTACCATCATCGGAGACTATGACCGGGTTAGCCTACAGGAAGAGGAGCTACTTAAGGGCAAAGGGTGCACTGTCCGGCGCATAACTGGGGATGCTTACCAGCTGAAGGCAATCTTATCGGACCTTGTGGACAAAGGAACCCCCTTCCCTCAAGCCTGAAACAACTTAAATCCTCCAGCCTTGCCCATCTCCGTTGCCCAAGGGTCCGCCAGCACCCTGCGCCCCACTCGTGGCAGCTTTGCCCCCTTTGGAAGGAGGTTACGGTGGTTAGCAGGCGCGCCTCCTAATTTAGTTTTGCGGAGGGACACCCCTCGCAAGAACTAGCTTTACGGTTTTACCCCATCCTGAACGGCTAAGAAACCAGCCGGGTAAAGAAGTAAACCCAGTAATGGGAACGCAGCAAATGGCCTAACGATTTTTGCTTGATTCGCAGGCCGACCAAAGGGAGGCCTGTCGGCTCAAAGCGCGGGTTGGGCCGTCTATTCCAGAGAGCCCACTATAAAGCAGCGACAAACCTCGGAAGTGCACCTCTCATAAGGTAGATCAGGCACTTTATCAATGGGGTATCGCTTGGAAGAGAGCTTTCTACAGGCTTCACATACATAATTATCATTGCAAGTATTAATCCTGACCCATTTGTAGCCTAAGCGTCGCAGGCGGGCTATTTCGACCTTAAACCTGGCATAGGATTCTAGATCAAGAATTGCTACCCTGCAGGGCACCCCCAGTTCTGCAGGTTGGTTGGCCTCTAACCATTCAGTTGCTTGACCCAAATCCCACATCAAAGTACGCATCCCAGCCGCGATACGTACATTTTCTAACTGCGCGTCCGTTAAGAAACTCAAGCGCCTGGGCTTCAGTTGAAAAATCGCTGTAAGTATCTCCACATCGTTAGAGGGATCGTAATGTTTCCAATCAATACCCATTCCTCTTGGGAATACCTGCGCGGCCTCATACGAGGCAATCTTCAAGACCGCGTCACGGAACTTGCGGCGCTTTAAGTCCAATATCACCTCTTTCTCCAACTGTGCTCGCTTGGCTTGCTCTCTTTGCAAGTACTCTTCAGCGATTTGACGGCCTTGCGGGGAACATTTAATGAGCGTTATCCCAGCCACGGCTCTCTTCATTCCCTCAGGATCTGCCTCAATAAGCCGAGATATTAGCTCGTTCTTACGCCCTGTTGCCGCCAAGCCGCGCTGCTGTAGCATCTTCTTCAAGTCGGAAACCGTATACTGCCGATCTATCATCTCAGGCAATTCCAGGGGCTCTAATAAACCCTCTTCCATAAAGCGTTCAATAGCCCTACGTGGGTCTTCTCCGAGGGCCCTTTTCCACTCCTCTGACCTTGCTAAACGATCAGCATCTTGAGGATACAGAAACTTGGTTAGCAAAAGATAATGGGCGGGCGATTTTCTCCACTCAAAACCAAGAAATGAGTGTGGCATATCTTGCTCCTATAGGTCTATAGACGGCCCAACGGCACGCGCTTCACCTGCGGCGAGCCGAGCGCAGCGAGGCAAAGCCGTCAGGTGGAAGCGCTTGTTAGCCCGCTTTTCAGCCCTACACATTCTCCCTACTCATCTCAACAGATTCACTTACTTTGAAGGCAGGACGTATTTCTATCCACTCTACGTGACCAGAACAAACGGCATCCCGTATCCGCCTTTCCCTTGTGCTCAATGCTGAAACGCCAGTCTTTACTTCCACGAAGACGACCTTTCTCACTTCTCCTTCATTTAGCCCATAAAAGACCACAAAATCGACCGGATTACCAATAAATCGCGCATCCTTGGGATTGTAGGGGAAATCTGGTAGGTAAGGGATGAAGTGCTCAGTGACTTTTCCCAAGATTACCGCTTGGCTTTTTTGTATAGCATCCTGCCTGATGGATTGCTCGTACTGGTTTTTCCATTGCTCGAATTCAATTTGCATCTCGCGTCGTGCTATTTCCAAACTCTGTTGCTTGACCGCAGCAAGCTCTCTTGCCTGCCACTGTTCAAACTCTCGTCGTGCATATTCGGTAATCTGTCCCTTGATGGACAGGTATTTATAAGCCAAGATGATGGCCGCAATAATCGCTACTCCTAACAATATGAGCGCAATGAGAAGCAAAAGAAGTGACAAATCTCCTGACATTTCAAGCGTACTCCTGATAACCAATGTAAGCAGGCTAACTATTGATTATACGGACTCCGTTTTTGCCTATCCTTAGGAGGATTATGCGGATTCTGTATAATCCTCCCTAAAATTGACTTTTACGGCATCCGGTCCTGTAGAGGACCTGCATTGAATTGCTTCAATTCCAAGAATTGCATAAAAGGGCAGTCGTGTCAAGTTTCCAATGTTAAAATGTTAAAATTTCGCCAAAACCACATCTATCAACAGCTTCTACAAGGGGTTACAGGGAGTAGGCTGCGGCTCCTCCACTCTCTTGTAGCAAAAAGGCCCAGGTTGAGGCAGCTTAAAAGCCACTTTAAATTATGTCCTCAGGCCTGACGAAGGCGTCCCCAGGTCCTTTGCAGTAAAAGGGCGTCCTCTTCCAGGTTGGGGCTTTCGCAGATGAGGAGGCCTTTAACCCCGTAGTCCAGGAGGGCTTGAAGCAGTTCCTCGTACCGCAAATCTGATTCTCTGAGGTTCAGGTGCTCTCTCTCACCTTGCTTGGTGTACTCTATACCGGAGACGTGGATGTGCATGTCGGCCAAGGCTTCGGGGCCAAGTTCGTCCTTTATGAGCTTCAGGATTGAGGAGAATTCTTCGTAGGAATTCAGCTTGCCACCGGAACGGGCATGGAGGTGAGCAAAATCTACGCAGGGGGCAACATTCGGTATCTCCTTGCTCAGAGCGATTATTTCTTCCAAGGAGCCGAACTGGGAAGGTTTGCCCGTGGTCTCGGGGCGGAGCACAACTTCCACCCCTTCCGACCTCAGAATTTCCACAAGCTCCAGGATTTGGTCCCGCACCCTCTTCGCCACCTCTTTGGGGTCATTACCGTGGTAGAAAGCCGGATGGAAGACGATGTTCCGGGCACCGCACAGCCACCCAACCCTGGCCGCAGCTAAGAGCCTGCTCTTGCTGGCCTCAAGCTTATCTTTCTCCGGGGAATTTAAGTTTATGTAATATGGAGCATGGACGCTTAGGACGATGCCGAGGGAAGATGCGGTTTCTCTCACCACCCGTGCTGTCTCTTCGCCCATGCTCACCCTCTGGACAAACTCCAACTCCATGCACCCCAATCCCAGCTCCTTTATCCTCTTGATCCCTTTCTCGCTGGAAGGAGGTTTTGGTGTGCTCAGAGGCACCCCCGCTGTCCCGAAAAGAAGCTCGTTCATGGCCCCTCCTTTGTCAGAAATAATTGCCTTAGCTCCTCTTGCCTGGCCCACATCCTCTCCCGCTCCCTCTCCTCCTCATCCTGGTAACCCAAGAGGTGAAGCACGCCGTGTATTGTCAGGATTATGAGCTCATCAAGCAAGGAATGGCCCAAATCCCTGGCCTGCTCCTCAGCTCTCTGCCAGGAGATGACCACATCCCCAAGGTAATTCCGGGCCTCAGGGGCTGAGACAAAACCATCCCCTTCCCCCGAGTAAAAAGCCAGGACATCGGTCGGGCTTTCGGAGCCCTTGAAGCGGGCATTTAAGCGCGCTATCTCCTCATCCCCGGTCACTACGATTGTTAGCTTGCCTTTTCTTCTTCCCTCCTGATTGAGGACAAAAGCCGCAGCCTCGGCCAAAATTTTCAGCTCCTTTTTCTTCAGGGGCGGCGGGACCTCCCCACTCACCACTTCAATCCTGGCCACTTCCTTCTACCTCCGGGTATTGGATGCGGGGGTGGAATACCCCCTGCAGGGCTGTGACAAATGCCTTGCGGATTTCCTCAATCTCTTTCAAGGTGAGGCCACTTTCATCCAGCTCCCCCCTTTCCAGCTTCTCCTTCACGATTTTCCTCACAATCTTCTCAATTTCCTCCGGTGAAGAGGGCTTAGCGGCCCTCACCGCCGCTTCGCACGAATCGGCCAACATGACGATTGCCGTCTCCTTGGTCCGTGGGCGAGGCCCTGGATAGCGGAAACAGGAATCATCCTCTACTGCCCCGTTCTTGAGCTTGCACTCCTCGTGGTAGAAGTATGGGGTTATATCCGTGCCATGGTGCTGAGCGATAAATTCCTGGATTTGCCTGGGGAGGCGGTATTTTTTAGCCAGGTCAAGCCCATCCTTCACGTGGCTTATGATGATGCGCGCACTGGTGCGCGGGTCAAGGGAACGATGGGCGTTTAGTCCTCCCAATTGGTTTTCAGCGAAGAAGTAGGGGTGGAGGCTCTTGCCTATGTCGTGGAAATAAGCCCCGACCCTGGTCAGAAGGGCATTGGCTCCTATCCGCTCCGCAGCTTGCTCGGCTATGCTGGCCACAAGCAGGCTGTGGTGATAGGTTCCGGGAGCCTTGAGGAGAAGGAGCTGAAGGAGGGGGTGAGTAGGGCGAGAAAGTTCCACCAAGTGCAAGGGCGTGACAAACCCCAAAAGGCTTCCCAAGATGAAAGAAACTCCAAGGGTGAGGACTACGGAGATGAGGCCATTGAGGATTGAAATCCCTGCGGCGGTAGCTATTTCCAGCGGGTTTAAGTTACTCCAGGGCAAGCGGAAAGCCAAAATTACCCCTAAGCCTCCCAAGGCCGAAACCAAACCGGCCTTGAGGTAAAGGTTGATTTTGTCGGCCTTACCCAGAGCCAGCAGGAAGAAAGAGGCGCCTGCCAGCCAATAGGCTACAAGCTCTAAGGAGCCGCCCGCCATGTAGCCAGAAAGGATGGACAGAGCCAAGGTTCCCGCTACGGCAACCTCTTTACCAGCGCTTAAGGAGAGGAGAGCAGCACAAGAAGCGATGGGGAAAAGGTAAGGGATAAAGCTCTGGCTGGAGACCATGAACCTGGCCAAGGCCAGGAAGAAAGCGAAGAGGAGCAAGAAGCAAGGTTGGAAGCGCGAAAGGTGGAGAGCTAAACCCAAGGTTACGGTGCTGGCCAAAGCTACAGCCCCTGCAAGCTTGTAAGGGTCCAAAGGGGTTTTGTTGAGGCCGAGGGCTTCAATAGCCTCAACCTCCAAAGGCCCTACCACATCCCCGGCCCTAACTATCACCTCTCCTTTCTCCAGGGAGCGAACGATGGGGTTCACGGACTCGCGAGCAAGCTTCTTTGCTTCCTCGGTCTTCTCGGGGTTGGGGAAAGAATTGGGAGAAATGAGGTTACCGGCCAGGCTGGCTACTACCCTTACTTCTACCTCATCCAGCTCCCAACTGACCATAGCTGGGATAGCTCGCCTGACCTCGGGAAGCCGGCTTTCCCTAATCTCGTTCCGCATGGCTCTTTCCAGTACCGAAAGCACCTCGCTGGAGATTACCCCCCAGCGACTTTCGGGCAGGGAAAGCAGGGCCGAAAGCACCTCTCCGGTAACGGTAATCCCTTCCATTGCCCCAAGCCAGAGCCTCTTCTCAGCCAGAGTAGCATATGGGTCTGAGCGGACAGCCTCTATAAAGTTGAGTACAGCCGAAGCCTTGGCTAATTGCCTACGGGCGACGTAGGGGTCTGGTGGGTCATATATTTCCCCGACGGAAGCAGCCGCTTGAGCCTTAGCCTTCTCGGTCAAAACCTGGCTTACGTAGGATATTTTCCGCGGGGAACGCACATCGTAAGGGCTGACATCGCCTTCTTTCAGGCTTACCCTGCTGGCCCCAGGTTCCCAAATGAGGGTTAAGGTGACTAATAAAGCCAACAGAGAAAAGGAAAGAGCAATCCCGACCCTTCTTGCTACTTCCGACCAGGGCGATTTACTTTCCATTTTTTTTAAAGGCCGGCCAACAGTTCCTGCACTATTTTGCTCACCAATGCTCCATCGGCCCGTCCTTTGACCCTGGGCATGAGGATTTTCATGACTTGCCCCATTTGGCGGGGGTTTGTAGCCCCCACTTCCTTTATAGCCTGGCGGGCCATTTCTTCTATCTCCTCCCTGGAGAGAGGCTTAGGGAGGTAAGCTTCTAAAATGGCAAGCTCTTCTTTCTCCTGAAGGGCCAGGTCTTCCCTGCCGCCTTGGGAGAATTGCTCAATCGCTTCGCGCCGCTTCTTAGCCTCATCGGCGATAACGGCCAAGATTTCCTCGTCGGTTAACTCCCTCATCTTGTCCACTTCTGCCCTGCGGATAGCGGTCTTAAGCAACCTCAGGGCCGAAAGTTTCCTCTCGTCCTTAGCCCTCATAGCCTCTTTCAATTCTTGGTCAATCTGCTCCTTTAAGCCCATTTTTACCTCCTATCGGTTTTTCAGCTGGGCCAATTTTTCCCTCAAAAGTTTGGAAGCAAGGTTGGGGTCTGCCCTCCCGCCAGTCGCTTTCATCACCTGGCCCATGAAGAATCCGAAGGTTGATTCCTTGCCGCCAAGGTACCTCTCCAAGGCGTCGGGGTTGGCTTCAAGGACTTCTTCTATCACTTTGATGAGGGCGGCCTCGTCGGCGATAAGGGCAAGGCCCTTTTTCTCCACAATCTTCTCCGGGTCCTCCCCAGTGCTGAACATTTCCCTCAAGATGGATTTGGCCGTATTCTGGTTTATGGTCCCTTTGTCCACTAAGTTTATGAGCTTGATGAAACTTTCGGGGGAGAACTTGAGTGAATCAAAAGTGGAGCCCGTCTCCCCAAGGAGCCGGAATATTTCCCCGGTTATCCAGTGGAAGAGTTTGCGGGGATTGGGGTAAAGGGAAACGCAGGCTTCAAAGAAATCGGCGGCTTCTTTCTCCACGGTGATGGTGCGGGCTTCGGAAGGGGAAAGGCCATATTGGCTTTGGAAGCGCTCGCTCTTAGCGTCAGGAAGCTCCGGAAGAGAGGCCTTTATCCTCTCAACCCATTCCCTACTTATCACCAGCGGGGGTAGGTCAGGCTCAGGGAAGTAGCGGTAATCGTGGGCATACTCTTTGGTCCGCTGGATTACCGTGGTCCCCTTCTCTTCATCCCACCCCACCGTTATTTGCTCCACTTTCTTCCCCTGCTCCAAAAGCCTTTTCTGCCTTTCAATCTCATACTCCAAGGCCTGCTTTACGAACCGGAAGGAGTTTATGTTCTTGATTTCAACCCTGGTTCCGAGCTCGGATGAGCCCTTTGGCCTCAAAGAGACGTTGGCTTCACAGCGCATGGCCCCTTTTTCCATATCGGCTGTGGAAACACCGAGGTAGCGGAGGATGGTGCGGAGCTTTATGAGGTATTGCCTCGCCTCTTCGGGCGAGCGGATGTCTGGCTCGCTTACGATTTCCATAAGGGGCACGCCAGCCCGGTTGAAATCTATGAGGGTATAGTCGCCGAAGTGGAAGAGCTTGGCAGTATCTTCCTCCAGATGGACCCTTCGTATCCTGATGCGGCGGATTTGTCCGTCCACTTCTATGTCCAGCCAGCCATTGAAGCAGAGTGGGAGGTCATATTGCGAAATCTGGTAGCCTTTGGGGAGGTCAGGGTAGAAGTAGTTCTTGCGGTCAAACTTGGCAAATTCGGCGATTTGGCAATTGAGGGCGAGGCCGGTCATTATGGTGTACTCTACTGCTTTGCGGTTTATGACCGGCAGCGTTCCAGGCATCCCAAGGCATACGGGGCAAACCAAGGTGTTAGGTTCGGCCCCGAAAGTTTCAGCGCTGCAGGAGCAGAACATTTTGGACTTGGTGAGGAGTTGGACGTGGACTTCCATCCCTATTACGGCTTCATATTCCATTGCCTCTCTCCCTTCACTTTAGCTTCTTAAGGTCCACTTTCTTGAGCCTGGGGTTATGCGTGCGGCCGGGGATGCGACCCCTCTTCGCCCGCGGTTCTCCTTCAACTTCTTTTATGTCAGCGGTGAAATCTATGGGTGGGGCGCCGCTTATAGCGCTCCCTACGCCGAAAGCATCCACTGGGGCGCCTGCTTCTCGGAAGAGGCGGATGCGTTCCGCATCTATGCCCCCGCTTACCACTATCTTGACCCAGGTAAAGCCGGCCTGGTCAAGCCTGGCCCTTACTTCTTTGACCAAATCAGGGGTAACCCTTCCTCGTTCGGGGGGAGTGTCAAGGCGAACTCCCCAGAGTTTCTTCCCCAGGGCTTGCGCTACCCTTATGCTTTCCTCGGCCTCGTCTTTGAAGGTGTCAACCAGGGCTATGCGTGGGAGGTCAGGGGGCATGTGGCGGTCAAAGGCTTCAACAGCTCTAACGGTATCGTTAAAGATGAGAATCATGGCATGGGGGATTGTGCCGGAGGGCTTTATCCCAGCCAGCTTAGCTCCGGCGGTAGTGGCGCACCCTGCGCATCCCCCTACTATGGCCGCATACTCCATCCTTGCCGCTACTTCTGGGTGGACGTGGCGAGCTCCAAAGCTTATTACGGGTATATTACCGGCAGCTTTTACGCACTCCCTGGCGGCGGTAGCCCAGCCGCTTTCGTGGGCCAGAATGCCCAGAATCGCTGTCTCGTATATCCCGAAGCTTAAGTAAGGGGCTATTATCCTCAGGACCACCTCTTTGGCGGCCATTTCTTCCCCTTCATCCAAAGCCCACACCTCGGCATCATCGGGTAGGACGATGGACAATAGCTCCAGCACCTCTTTCATCCCGCACAGCACCCCAGGCTTGTTGGGGAAAACTTCCATAGTTACAACCGGATTTAGCCCCTCGGCTTCCAGGATTGCTTTAGTCCGAAGGAAATAGACATCGGCTGTTTCGCCGGAGAGGATGGGATGGGAAAAGGGGAGCTCTTTCATTTCCAGCCTCCGAGCTATATAATTTTGGCTCCAAGGACCTTCTCCATATGCTTGAGGGCAAACGCGTGGGCTTCGGGGTCAAAGCTGGCGACGCAATCTTTGGGGACTTCTACCTGATAATCGCGGTTTCGGGCATCGGCCACGGTATGCATGACGCATATGTCGGTACAAACCCCGCAGATTATGAGCTTTTCGGGCTTTAAGGCTTTCAAGCGCTCATCTAAGTCGGTGTCAAAGAAGCCGCTGTAGCGCCGCTTGGGGATTATGGTGCCTTTCTCCACGAACTCTTTAAGTTCGGGGATGATTTCTACTTCCGGCGTGCCTTTCACGCAATGGGGTGGGAACATCTGGAATTCCTTATCGTCTGGGTCGTGGGAGTCTGCGGTGAAGAACAAATATGAGCCCTTTGCCAGTTCCTCTTCCAGAAGCTTTCGGACGGCGGGGATTATCTTGCGTGCTTCGGGCCCGCAGTAAAGGGGGAAACCTTCTTCAAGGAAGCCCCTCTGCATATCCACAACAATGACCGCATTAGCCATAGCCAACCTCCTGAGAGGGATTCTGTGAATCATTTTAACCCATCGCTATGCTTCAGTCAAGCCGGTGAAACTGGGCCGGATTGATTGCGCTTGACGGATTGGCCTTTTTATGTTATCATATAAACCGAGTGGGGCTGTAGCTCAGCTGGGAGAGCGCGTGAATCGCACTCACGAGGTCGGGGGTTCAAATCCCCTCAGCTCCACTTTAATTTTAAATACGACCAAAAGCGGCGAACGGGAGTAGTAAGCCATCCCTCCAGAGAGCCGGGGTAAGCTGCGAACCCGGCACCGGCACCCGAGGGAGTGCCTAAGGCTGAACTCGCCCGGGAGCTGCGGTGGTGAAAGGTTAAGTAGCCACCGCCGGTTAGCAACCGTTACCTTGCCCAAAGAGGGCGGAATCGCCCTTCCGCCAAGCAGGGTGGTACCGCGGAGGGAAAACCCTTCGTCCCTGGGACGAAGGGTTTTTTAATTACCAAACCAGCCTAAGGAGGTTCTTCATGACCATACCAAAATCGCAATGGATTTGGTTCAACGGCAAACTTGTGCCTTGGGACCAAGCTACTGTCCATGTCGCAGCGCACGTCTTGCACTATGGCTCATCAGTTTTTGAAGGCATAAGGGCCTATGAAACAACCAAAGGCACAGCCGTCTTCTGCCTGGATGACCACGTCCAGCGCCTCATCAATTCCTGCAAAATATACCGCATGGCCCTACCTTACTCCGCGGAAGAAATTAAAAAGGCTATCTTGGAGACCATAAGAGCCAACGGCCACCGTTCCTGCTACATTCGCCCTATAGCTTTCAGAGGGGTCGGAGGCTTCAACCTTGACCCCCGAAATTGCCCAGTAGAATTGGCCATAATTACCATAGAATGGGGCCGCTATCTTGGCGCCGAGGCTATTGAGAAGGGCGTAGATGTGGCCGTAAGTTCGTGGCGCCGGATGGCTCCCGATACCTTCCCCGCTGCCGCTAAGTGGGGAGGACAATACCTAAACTCCCAGCTCATCGCCATGGAAGCCCACGACCGCGGCTGCGCTGAAGGCATCGCTTTGGACATCAACGGATACGTGAGCGAGGGGAGCGGCGAGAACATCTTCTTGGTCTACAAAGGCTCCATTTACACCCCTCCCTTGGCCTCCTCAATCCTGGAAGGCGTGACCAGAAAGGTGGTCATTACCCTCGCTTCAGAACTGGGATACCAAGTCCGGGAAGAGCTAATACCCCGTGAGCTTCTCTACATAGCCGATGAGCTCTTTTTCACCGGTACCGCGGCTGAAATAACCCCTATTCGCTCAGTTGACGGCGTGATAATAGGAAACGGTGAACGAGGACCGGTCACCAAAAGGCTTCAGGAAGAATTCTTCGCCATCGTGGAGGGTAAGAAAGAAGACCGATACGGTTGGCTTACTTACCTATGAAAGGAGGTGAAGTCATGGCCGAAAAATACATCCCGCAAGAGATAGAGCCCAAATGGCAGAAGCGCTGGGAGGAAGACAAGCTCTATCACACCACCGAAAGGGAGGATAAGCCCAAATTCTACAACCTGGTAATGTACCCCTACCCTTCAGGCGACCTGCACATGGGCCATTGCCGGAACTACGTGATAGGCGACCTCTTAGCTCGCTACAAGACCATGCAAGGGTACAACGTCCTTAATCCGATGGGATGGGATTCCTTCGGCCTGCCGGCGGAGAACGCAGCAATAAAACACGGCATACACCCACGAGTTTGGACTGAAAAGTGTATTGTCCGGATGAAAGAGCAACTTCGCAAAATGGGCGTATGCTACGATTGGGACCGCGAGGTCTCATCCTATGACCCCAACTACTACCGCTGGAACCAGTGGTTTTTCATCAAGATGTACGAAAGAGGCCTTGCCTACAAAGCCAAAGCCCCCGTGAACTGGTGCCCATCATGCAAGACCATCTTGGCCAACGAGCAAGTCATACAGGGAAGATGCTGGCGATGCGGCTCCATCGTCACCAAAAAGGAATTGGAGCAATGGTTCCTGAAGATAACGGCTTATGCTGAAGAGCTGCTGAGAGATTTGGAGAAGCTGGAACGCTGGCCCGAAAAAGTCAAGCTAATGCAAGCTAACTGGATAGGCCGCAGCGAGGGGGCAAAGGTCACTTTCAAGGCCGAAAGCGGTGAAGAAATCGTGGTCTTTACAACCCGGCCCGATACTCTTTGGGGGACGACTTTCATGGTTCTGGCCCCTGAACACCCGCTCGTTGAGAAGCTTGCGTCCCCCGATAAAAGGAAAGAGGTTGAGGAATACCGGGAATTCGCTTTCCTCCAGAGCGAAATCCAGCGCTTGAGCACAGAGAAGGAAAAGACCGGCTTATTCATCGGCGCATATGCCATAAACCCCGTTAACCAGGAGCGAATCCCCATCTGGATTTCCGATTACGTGCTCATGACCTACGGTACGGGTGCGGTAATGGGTGTCCCCGCCCACGACGAAAGGGACTTCCAGTTCGCCCTTAAGTTCGGCCTGCCGGTCATACCAGTCATAGCTCCGCCCGGAGGGAAGGCCAAAAGCTTCCTCAGAAAGGGCACTTTCCGGGAAGGCCTCGCTGCAGCCTTGGCGCAAGCAGGCTTCCAGTTTGAAGAGAAAGAAGGCTCTTTGTGCGTAACTTTGGATGAAAAGGACCGGGCACGCTACATAGACCTTGTCCGGCAATTCCTCTTGCCTGGCTCCTGGACCGAGGTCGTGGGGACGGGGTGGCAGTTTGTGTTTGCCGATGGCTTAATGGATGTTGACTCCATAGCCCAGGAAAGGGCAATCGTCCAGAAATGCCACGAGCTTGACCCAGCTTTACGGGATAAGGCTACAGTCGCTCAAATGCTCTGGGACATAGAATTTTACCGGGATGTCCTCTTCCATGATAGCTACGGCACCATGATAAACTCCGGCCCTCTGAGCGGGACCCCCGGCGATGTGGCGGTTAAGCGCACAATTGAGTGGCTGAAGGAAAAAGGCCTTGGGGAGTTCGCCATAAGCTACAAGCTTCGGGATTGGCTCATAAGCCGCCAGCGCTACTGGGGCACCCCTATCCCCATCGTCTACTGCGATAAATGCGGAATCGTGCCTGTTCCCGAAGACCAGCTCCCGGTCCTTCTGCCCGAGAACGTAGATTTTACCCCTACCGGGACTGGAGAATCGCCCTTGGCCACAATCCCTGAATTCGTCAATACCACTTGCCCCAAGTGTGGAGGGCCTGCCCGGCGCGAGACCGATACGATGGACACTTTTGTGGATTCATCCTGGTATTTCTTCCGCTACTGCGACCCCCGCAATACCCAATTGCCGTTTGACCCCAAGAAAGCTGCCTACTGGATGCCGGTGGACCAATACACAGGCGGGATAGAGCATGCCGTACTTCACCTGCTTTACGCCCGCTTCTTCACCAAATTCCTGAGGGATATCGGCCTGAGCCCGGTGAGTGAACCCTTTGCGGCCCTCTTCACTCAAGGCATGGTCCTCAAAGATGGGAAAGCCATGTCTAAGTCTCTTGGGAACATAGTCTCGGTGGATGAAATCACCAGCACTTACGGAGCCGATACTGCTCGCACCTTCACCCTCTTCGTGGCTCCGCCGGAAGTGGACTTTGAGTGGACCGAGAAGGGGGTTGAGGGGGCTTTCCGTTTCCTCAGCAGGGTATGGCGCATCGCTATTGAGGTCGCAGAAGCGCCGGAGTTTTCCCCAGAAAGCGAGGAAAACCGGAAAGAGCTTCTGCGCATTATCCACAGGACCATCAAGCGGGTTACCAGGGATATAGAGCGCTTCCATTTCAACACTGCGGTAAGTGCGATAATGGAGCTGACCTCGGCCCTGATTGATTACAAAGAGAAGCACGGAGTAACCGCTACGGTCCGGGAAGGTGTGGAGAAGCTTCTGCTCCTCTTAGCGCCGATAGCTCCGCACATAACCGAAGAGCTTTGGGAAAAGCTCGGCAACCCCTACAGCATCCACATGCAAAGCTGGCCGAAGTGGGATGAGGAGCTGGCTAAGGAGGAGATAAT
>Ga0209225_1000335_pt1 | contig 56211 bp, 44 predicted proteins | sample WasSprMetagenome_FD_184732 | JGI IMG/M metagenome (GOLD analysis project Ga0209225, IMG submission 184732) | Sulfidic aquatic microbial communities from Washburn Spring, Yellowstone National Park, USA - WS (SPAdes) (version 3) | ecosystem: Environmental > Aquatic > Thermal springs > Hot (42-90C)... | reverse complement strand
TATCTGGAATGTTCTTACTAGGCCCCTGGACCATATCTCATGGGGCTCCAGTTCATCGATGTCGACTCCATCAAAATACACATGGCCTTTATCGGGGCTGTAGATACCCGATATAATGTTGAAAAGTGTAGTCTTGCCACTCCCATTAGGGCCTATTAATCCAGTAATCGAGTTGGGCTCTACAGAGAGGCTCACATCATCGATGGCTTTTAGGTTTCCAAAGGTTTTCACAAGGTTTTTGGTGTTCAAAAGTCCTTCCTCAGCCATCTTCCCTCACCCCCTGGATCTAAAGCAACACCTCCTTTCGGATGGCTTGGCTTTCTCTTTAATTCTTCTTCCTTCCTTTCCTTCATCTTACTCAGTCTCATTCGAATCCTTTCTCTAAGCCTTCGAGGCTTCCTAAGGCTTCTAAGGAGACCCCCTTCATCGCCTGTCCTCTTAAAAGCCTTTAAAGCTGGGGTTTTAACCCTTTCCTCTTTAAGAAGGCCTGCAGGTCGGTACAGGAGGACTAAGATTATCAGGACTCCTATTATAATGGCTCTAAGATTGTTAGGATCCATCGGCATGATCCTAAGATCTTTTGCCATGCGGGCACCTCTTTCGAAGAACTCCACCAAAAGGGCTCCGAAAAGAACGCCCACATTATTTCCCACACCTCCAAGGATCACCATAATCCACATGGAAAACGTAAGGGTTGGCTCGAACATGTAGGGATTCACATACTGAACATACTGGGCGAAGAGGGCACCAGAAAGGCCAGCTAGACCAGAGCCCAAGGCGAAGATCTGGGCCTTATAGCCGAAGACATTCTTTCCGTAGACCTCGGCGGCTAAGGCATCGTCCCTAACTGCCCGAAGAACCCTTCCATAAGGCGAGTTGCTGACGATCCTTATGATAAGGAGACACAGAAACAGAACGGAGAATATAAGGAGAAGCTGTAGCCAGTAGAATTCCCTCGTGTCCCCGCTAAGGGGTATGGCTGGAGGAACTCCTATTCCCCATACTCCATGGGCAATCCATTCCTCGTTCTTGAATATCATCCGCAGGATTTCTCCAAAGGCAATGGTTGCTATGGCTAGGTAGTCCTCCCTCAGCCTTAGGGCTGGCAAGGAGGCTATTAACCCCGTGAAGGAAGCTACCGCGATGCTCAGAAATGCAGATAGGGGAAAGGGAAGGCCCGAGGTCGTAGCCAGGGCCGTCGTGTAGGCACCTACCATGAAGAAGGCTACATGGCCGAAGTTTGCCAAGCCCGTGAAGCCATACTGAAGGTTAAGGGCTAAGGCCGATATGGCGAAGATGCCCGTATAAGCAAGGGCATCAAGGAGGTAGATCAATGGGTCAGCGAACCTAATCACCCCTTCCCGCTTGCTTAAAGAGCCCCTGCGGCCTGAATATAAGGAGGACAATCAGGATTATGAAAGATATGGCTGTCCTATAGTCTGCGGAAAGGTTTAGGGCTACCAAGCCTACGATTCCAAGGTTTTCGGCAGCTCCTATAATGTAGGAGGCAATGATAGAACCGTAGAAGCTTCCTGTGCCCCCTAAAATCGTAACGGCGAAGGCCGAAAGAAGGACCTTCCAACCTAAAAGGGGGACGAGGGCCGTACCTGCTGCCAGAAAGGCTCCTCCGAGACCAGCCAAGGCTCCAGAGAGGAACCATCCTAGGACTGTTATAAGCTCTACATTGATGCCTGAAGCCATTGCCAGATTGGGGTTATCGGAGGTGGCTCGCATGGCCTTTCCTAATCTACTTTTCTTCAGGAAAAGGTGAAGGATGACTGCCGTTATGGCAGCGTCCAAGACGATCAATAGCCATATAAGGCTTGTGGATATGGGAGGCCATCGATATATAGGAAAGAAGATTTTGAAGGATAGAATTCCTCCTCCCCAAATCTCCATACATGTATGCCTCAGGATAAGCCCCAAACCTATGGAGGCTATCATAAGCTGAATCGTAGAAGATCCTCTCTTGCTCAAGGGGGCGAAAAGGAGGACATAACTAAGGGCGCCAAGGATTCCCGATACTAGGAAGGCCAAGGCAAAGGATATGAATGCTGGTGCCTTGATTTGGACCAAGAAGAAGTAGGCTATGTAGGCTCCGAAGGTTATGAATTCAGCATGGGCAAAGTTCGGAAACTTCGAGAGCCCGTAAGTAATAGAGAGACCTACAGATGCCAGGAGGTAGAGGCTCCCCGAAACAAGGGATTCGAAGAGTACTTGGGCGAGATTAACCATGGAGGCCCCTCTTCAAGAAGATGAAGAAAATAAAAAATTTTTGGAATTCGAGGCCCTTCAGGGCCATCTGCCAATTTCCTTGAACTCATACTTCCCTGGGGATACTTCCTCCACATCCCAGATGATGTAGTAGGAGTACATCATGTCTACGCCGTTAGGCTGGAAGATCTTATGCCCTGAAGGGCCGATGTAGTTCCTAGCAATCGTCAGAACAGCATCCCTGATCTTCGTTCCGTTATACTCGCCGCAGTAGGCGATTGCCTGGATGGCTAGCATGGTAGCATCGTAGCAGGTATCGCAGTATACCATGGGCTCCATGCCAAAGGCTTCCGTGTACCTTCTAGCGAACTCTTCGTAGAGTATGCCTCCTGGGGTCGTTGGTGCCGTCCCTATGACGGCTATGGACATAAACTCCGCAGCGGCAGGGTCGCCCTCTGGCGGAAACATAGCTGTTCCATAGACTCCTTCGGCACTGATCCATTGAACTTTCTCCAAGCCTGCTTCTAGGGCTTGCTTGAACATCACAGTCGCATCTTCAGGGTAGCCTACATGGACGACCACATCCGGATTGGCAGCCTTTACCTGCTCGAGTTCCGTCTTATAGTTAAGCTTCTTCTCGTCGAAGAAAATTGTGACAACTCCCTCACCAACCTTCTTCTTTACTTCCGCGCAAATGCCCCTTCCATACGCATTATCCATTATTAGGTATGCAACCCTCTTATAGCCCCTTTGAAGGACCAAATCGCCCATTACGGCTCCTTGGAGCACATCGCTAGCGCATGTACGCATAACGTAACTGTTTGGGTAATCTGTCGAGAGGAAGGGCCCCGATACGCTTGGAGAGATTATCAAGACCTTCTTCTCGATCAGGTAAGGGGCTATGGCTCTGAGCTGGGCACTGCCAGTGGTTCCTATGATCACTTGCACGCCATCGACTTCCACAAGCTTCTTGGCGACCTCCAAGGCCCTTGTCGGATCCGTCGCATCATCTTCTGTTATGAGCTGGATGCGTCTTCCCCTTATGCCGCCTCTAGCATTCACTTCATCCACAGCCAGTTGAGCACCCTTGGCTATCTTTGTACCAAAGGGACCCAGACCTCCGCTTAGAGACTGGATCTGTCCAATCTTGATAACATCCGGAAGAATTGGCTTTGCCTTTTCTAAGGCAGCTTGATAGCCTTTGGAATAGCCACTACTGTTACCTTGTTGTAAGCCTGCTTGGAATCCCTGTTGGTAGGCTCCTCGAGATCCGGCCTCATATCCGGCAGAATAGCCCGATAGGTTACCCCCGTAGTAGCCCACTCCTCCCGCAATGGCTGCTATGATTATAATTGCTATTAGTGCCATGGTCGTAGAAATGGCGTTCTTAGAATCTATGATGTTCCCCATCAAGATTCACCGTTCTACGTTATTGCGCAGATTGGAAATAAAAATCTTGCTCTTCCCCTTAAAATATCTCGTTTCCCAAAAATATTTCGCATGTCATCATAAAGGATTCATGGTTAAGCTTAACGATCGTAAGGTGCGTTGGGTCATCCTTGATTTACTGAGCCCGAATTGACGGTGTAAATCAAATATGAAGTTCATTTATGGATTTTTTACTCCACAAGGTCGGCAACAACAGCCCCGTTTAACCGCACGAGATCAGCAGGCTTCAGCCTGATACCTAAGTATGGCGATCCTGCACTTCCTATGACGAACTCACGTTTGAGAACTCTCGTATCTACTAAGGATCTTATGCCCGAACCTAATGCAGGAATGCCTCCTACTGTAAAGCCGAGACCTTCAACTTCCTTTGCTCTCCCAAGCCTCACATTCGCACGGAGGATTTTCTCAACCTTTCCCAAGTCTAACCTATTCTCGCCTAGAATGAAAGCTAGGATTGGCCCTTCCTCCGAGAAACATAGCAGAGCCTTCAATATGTCCGCCAAGGGTAAGCCAAGGGCCTTTGAGACAGCTTGGCTTTCTTTTCCCCATTCCTTATGCTCAAGAATCTGGGCATCGATTCGATACCTTTCTATGATCTGCTTTGTGTTTTCGACCCAATTCTTAGACATAAGACCTCCTCGCCCCTTCTCTTCTTTACCAAGGTTTTCCTTAGAGATCCTAAGATCCCATAAAGCTTAGGTCTCAAAACCCTTAAGGAGGCTAAGGACCTTCTCCATGCTGGGATTGCCCTCAAGGGCCTCCGTAGCTGCTTGGAGGAAGTTCCTCACAGGAATGACCTTAATTCCCCTCTGGGTGAGGGCATTTTCCATCCCAAAGTCGCCCAGATGCTCGTAGTTATACTCTGGTATCAGAAGCTTCCTCGCATACTCGTCCGCCAATGCCGCTTCGATCTTTCCCATACCCCTGTAATCGAGGCCTCCTACTGGCCAGACTTCCCCTTTCATGGTTATGGCACCAGTCATGATGACAGTCGGATCTACCGGTATCCCGACGAAGGATGAGAGCATGGCCGTAGCTATGGCGAGTCCTGCAGAGGGCCCTGAAACGGGTGGAAGGGCGATGCTAGGGGCTACCACCTGCTTCTCCATTCCTTTGGCTGGAGTTATCAGCTCCACATAAACATCGTAGTTCTTGAACCTCCAGTCAGATATGGAGTTTATATAGACAAAGGCATCCTGAGCACTGGCTAGGATGCTCTCCCCGAGCTCGCTACCAACGATTCTGACATTTCCGGACCCTTTTGGGTTAACGGTGACCTCTATTACGCCTACAAAGCCTCCTTGCCCAGACTCCCCAAGGGCTACGAGCCCATAGCTCTTCCCTATCTCAGGCTCCTTTATCCTTACGGTGCTACGGATCATGCTCCTAGCCTGTTCAACATACTCGTCCGTCACGGTTTCTAGGGCCTTCTCGAAGTGGTAGAGGCTCAGGGGATAGTTGCCTGGATCCAGCGTTTCAAGGACCTGGATGAGTTCCTTATCCGACACCCCTTCGCCCTTTATGCCAAGCCTTTCAAAAAGCCTCCTTAAATCGGGCTCAAAGAGCTTTCGAATTTCTTCACACTTCTCGGGCCTTGCCTTGAGGGCTTCTAGGAGCTTGTATCCTGCTTCAAGCTCCTTTGTCCTCAGGCGGTTTGCTTCATGGAGGGTATCGGCCATCTTGCGAGGGCTAAGAACCTTCTTCTCGAAGACTTTCAGGACATCCTCCACAGTAACGCCTTTTTCGAGGGCATCCCTGTATCGCCTTAGATGGACTTCGAGGATTTCTTGCTTCTCTGCTCTGTTCTTAGGGTATGTGAAGGAGAAGTGCCTTGTGAAGCGCTCAAGCAGAGCCGGATCCAAGGCTTCTATGCGGTTTGTGGCTCCTATGACAACGACATTTGTCAGGGGGGTGAAGCCGTCGATTTCCGTAAGGAGCTGGGAGACCACCCTATCCACTATAGGGTCGTGGGTTCCCCTCCTTGGGGCGATAGAATCGATCTCATCGAAGAATATGATAGCCGGGGCATTCTTCCTGGCATCTTCGAAGATGTCCCGAATCGTTTTTTCTGGATCCCCATAATGACCCTCTAGGATCGAGGGACCGTTTACGCTGTAGAACCATGTGTTGCTCTCGCCGGCTATCGCCTTGGCCAACAGGGTCTTTCCCGTCCCAGGAGGGCCGCTGAATATGAAGCCCTTTGGAGGAAGATAGCCCGCCTTGATAGCAAGGTTAGGGTTCAAGGCTAGGGATATCTCCTTGATAACCTCCTCCTTTATGCCATGGAGGCCTCCTACATCGCTGTAGCGCTCCCTAGGGGCTATGCGGTTTATAGCCCTCTTGGCTGCCTCCGTCTTCTCCGTCGATGTATAGGTCTTCAGCTTTCTTCCAGCATCCCTGAAGTCGCTCGCGGTCACCTGCCTTCCAAGGCTTTTTAGATCGACGAGGCTCCCGTCAGAGCCCGACTTGCTAGCATAGATAAGCTTCCTCTGGAGGGGCTCCGATTTAGACGACATGACTATATTGAAGGCGTTGACAACGTCGGCCGGTGTTAGCCTAAGGCTTCCCAGGGATCGAAGGCTGTCCTCGAGGGCGTCAAGGATGGCATCGGGGGAAAGGCTGATGCCATACCGAGCACATTCCCTCTTGGCTATTTCTAGGAGCATTTCCCTCGTTACGTCGGCATCTAGATCTATCGTTCCTACGAGACCCCTTCTCCTTAAGGTCTCTGTGATGGCTTCATACTCGTTCGTGGATATGAGGACTATGCATCGATAATTACGCTTCTGAAGGCTATCGATCTTCTCTAGGAAAACGGTTTGGACCCTCGTTTCCTCCATACCAACCTCTGTAGTCGATTGGAACTTTTTTCCAAAGGCCTGGAACTCGTCTATGAGGACAATGCTTGGCATGGAGAAAGCCGTATCGAAGAACTGGCTGAGTTGTTGGGCACTTCGCCCGTACCACATCGTGTAAACATCTTCGGGCTTTAATACCGCATAACGGACAAGGAGCCCATACTTGAGCCCATCCTCAAAGACCTCCCTTTGGCATACCTCGGCAAAGAAGGTCTTTCCACTTCCAGAGCCCCCTTTTAGAATGAAGACCTTGGGAGGGGGAAGGGGAGATGCCTTCCTGAACTCTGGGTCCCGAAAGATATGATACCGAGCGCTTATGAGGATTCGATGAAGTTCGGCATCCCTTCCGACCAGATCTTCCCTAGTAGCCTTTGGAAAGTCATGGGCCTTCCTGATCTTCCTCGCCCATCTTTCAGCCTTCTTCCTGCGAACCTCTGGGGGCATTCTGAGGAATCTCCAAAGCCTATACTGCCAAGATGTAAGGTAAAGGGCTGGGGCGAAGATCCTCCTTAGCCTATGGTGCTTGTGCCACCACTGGTCTACAAACTCATCCTCTTCGCTCATTTGGGCCTAGCCTCCCTTGGCGGGGGTCAATATTCCATAGAGGAGAAAGAGGAGGAGAGCGCTCAGGAACAAGGCTATCCCAACCCCAATCCACCTTCGCCTTGAAACCTCCTCGCTCTTGCTTCGATAGTAGGAGTCCACGACAAGGAAGGCGTTAAAATAGGCAAGGGGGGATGCCAGAAGGGCCAAGAGCAGAAGGCCCATGGAAGTCGGAAACTGAAGCTCGATGAGGCTTCCTGAAGGATTGACCTTCCTCACATTAAGGGTTAATGTGATCGTGTAATTTCCTGGAGGTGCCTCGGATCCAGATTGGAACTCCACATAGTAGCCAGATTGTAGCCTAGTAACCCTTGTTGCCGTCCTTTCGTACCAGCTAGGATCGCCTGTAAGAACCCCTAATCCATAACGCCAAAAGCCCGGGCTTACGAAGGTTATGGTAACGTTATAGTAGCCTCCCTCCTCCGGAAGGACTTCAACGATGGACTGGAAGCTTATGTTGGCCGCCATGTAGAGCTGGAATCTCTGCCGGCTGAGTGGCGTGCAGGAGGCTGCAAAATTGGAGACTGGTGGTGTTATGGCAACATAGAAGACATCTCCAAGCCTCATACTGATCTCTTGGCTTATGCGATAGCCTCCTCCCTCCGCCAGGCTGGGGTATGGGCTAAGGGCAAAGATGAGGAGGATGAGTGGGATGAAAAGTAGGGGTAGGACAGCCTTAGAATTCACCATTTTCCTAGATATTTTTCTCGGCGCCTTATTTAAGGATAAGGCATTCCTTCGACGAAGGTTGTGTGCCGTCACCTTAAGGTTTTTCATTTATAATTTGAGGTTAAACTTTGAAGCTTCTATGGAGAAATTTTGCACATACATGTATAAGTCATAAAACCTGTTCTCGTCAAGGTTAAAGCGCCTTAGAAAAAAGCTAAAGGCTTATAGGAGCCTATGTTTCTAGTTTAGAGGCTTCCAAGGGAGTCCGTTGAAAAATGCCTCGGTATAAGTCTACAGCTGATGTCCTGAAGGTCCTGGGCGATAAGAGCCAGGTTCGAAAGGCCTGGGCTTAATCCCAAGCCCGAGAAACATAGGCATTATCGCCCATGTTGACCATGGAAAAACAACAATGACTGACAGCCTATTGGCGGCGGCAGGCCTACTCTCCCCCTCTGTTGCAGGCGAGGCCCTAGCCCTAGATTACATGGAGGAGGAGCAGAAGCGCCAGATGACCATCAAGGCCGCCAATGTTAGCCTATACTATGAATTTGGAGGAAAGCCTTATGTTATTAACCTCATCGATACCCCTGGACACATAGACTTCACAGGAATGGTTACTCGATCCCTAAGAGCTATCGATGGTGCAGTGGTTGTTGTTGATGCCGTAGAGGGTGTTATGACCCAAACGGAAACGGTAACCCGCCAAGCCCTAGAGGAGCGTGTCAGACCTGTTCTGTACATAAACAAGATCGATCGTCTGATAACCGAGTTGAGGCTTACGCCCTCGGAGGTTCAGAATACCTTAGGCAGGATCATCCGAGACTTTAACGAGCTCATCCAGATGTATGGGGAGCCGGGTTTCCGAGAATCTTGGAGGGTTAATCCTGCTAACAATACGGTGGCCTTCGGCTCGGCAAAGCATAGATGGGGCTTCACCTTAGAAATCTCGAAGGAGAAAGGAGTGAAGTTCTCGGATGTGGTCGATGCCTATAAAACCGGATCCATCGAGGATCTATCGAAGACCCTACCCCTTCATGAAGCCATTCTGAACATGGTAGTTGAGCATATGCCCCCTCCCCATGTAGCCCAGAAGTATAGAATTTCTAAAATCTGGAGGGGAAGCCTTGAATCGGAAGTTGGAAAGGCCATGGAATCTTGTGATGACAATGGACCGACGGTCATGTGCGTAAGCAAAGTCAATGTGGATCCGCAGGCGGGCATCGTAGCCACGGGGCGCCTCTTCTCGGGAACCCTGGCTGAGGGTCAAAACCTCTACTTGATAAGTTCCAAGAGTTCTGGGCGTGTCCAGCAGGTTTGCATATACATGGGGCCTTACAGGGAGATCGTAGGAAGTCTTCCAGCGGGAAACATACCGGCGGTTCTTGGCTTTAGCGGAGCAAGGGCTGGAGAAACCCTCGCCTCCCTGAAGGATATGGTTCCCTTTGAGGCGATCCGGTACGTTACGGAGCCTGTCATGACCATCGCTGTGGAGCCGAAATACAGCCGGGATCTCCCACGGCTCGTCGAGATTCTGAACAAGCTTTCCATCGAAGATCCAACCCTAGTCACGAAGATAGACCAGGAGAGCGGGGAGTATCTCATTTCTGGTATGGGGCAGGTCCACCTTGAGATAGCCCAGACTCTCATCCAGAAGACGGGGTTGGAGATCGTAACTTCAAGGCCCATCGTCATTTACAGGGAAAGTATAAAGGGCTTTGCTGGTCCCTACATGGGAAAGTCGCCCAACAAGCATAACAGGGCCTACATAAGCGTAGAACCCTTGGCACCAGAAATCGTAGAAAAAATCGTAAGCGGGGAAATAAACGAAGCCCTCGATAGAAGGGCTTTGGCAAAGATTCTTAGGGATTTGGGTTGGGATGCGGAGGAGGCAAGGAATGTCTGGAGCATTGACCAGCATGGATGCCTCCTCGTCGATCGGACGAAGGGGGTTCAGTATCTAAACGAGGTTAAGGATTACATTACCTCTGGCTTCATCTATGCGATGGATGATGGACCATTAACGCGGGAGTATGTGAGGGGCGTGAAGGTAAACCTAGAAAAGGCGGAGCTTCACTCGGATCCTGTTCATAGAGGGCCTGCACAGATAATCCCTATGGTTAGGAGGGCCATCTTCGCAGGTCTGCTTTCCGCTGACCCGATTCTTCTTGAGCCCATCATGAAATTGGCAGTAAAGGCTCCCTTGGACATGGTCGGAACTGTGACAAAGATCATTTCTGGGCGTCGAGGACAGATCGCTTCCATAGAGCAGCGCGAGTATGTTGGTCAGGTCATTGCTGAACTACCCGCTGTGGAAACCTTCGATCTTGCCGACGTCCTAAGGTCTATGACCTCAGGAAGGGCCTTCTGGTCCCTTTTCTTCTCGAGATGGGCTCCTGTTCCGCAAAGTATGCTAGCTAAGCTCGTAGAGGAGATAAGAAGGCGGAAGGGATTATCTCCAGAACCACCGAGGGCTGAAGAATTCATCGATAGGGAGTAAATCCTTCAAGAACCTTCTTAAGCCGGACAAAGCGGAAAGAAGGATAGCCTTATGGAAATAGAAGTCTTATGACTTAGCCTCTGAACTATCAAAACGGAAGAAGGTTTTAAGTTTCGGATGAAAAAGGCTCCTTGGATCAGGCTGTTCTAAGTTACCTTGCCCATGTCCGCCTCAATCTTCTTCCAATCTATGATCTTTGTGACCATATCCTTTAGTTGGGCCTTCATGAGATCCATGGCCTTCGGGCCAAGTTGGCTTACGTTCCAAGTAACGAAGGGTGGGTAGAAAGTAGCTTCCTTCAATACGGGCTTTCCATTCACCATATCGAATTTGACGAACCCGATTTCCCTAAGGTAGCAGCTATCGTTTGGACAGAGGATGTCTATTTCCCTCATTTCCTTCTTAAGGAAGATGAACTTGTACTCTTCAGCCTTTTCGATTATTCTCCCACACGGGCATTGGATCTTTCCTTCCGATGCCGTATAGATCACCAATTATGAATTCTAACCTTCGCTATTAAGGCTTTCTCTCTTCTCACCTCGCAAGGAAGTCCTTTATCCGATCCTTTTCATGGAAGCGAGAGGGTTTTTATGAATCGCTTGTATAGGATAAGCGAAGAAGAATGGAAGCAAGGCTCCTCCATCTTCCAATGGGTGTCTTCGCATTAAAGCCCGACGGGACTCTATTGGCTAAGGTTTTCTTTCCCAAGGCTCCTGAGGATGTTGCCCTCCGCCTCGGAGGCCTAGAATCTGGAAATCCTCCTGAAGAAACTATGGCTTTAATCCGTAATCTCCGAGGAATGGGCTATAAGAGTTTCCTTGTAGATTCCGAGAATCTGGCTAGAAGCCTTAAGAAGGCTGGCATAAAGGCCTTCTATGCGAAGGCTGAAACCCAAGGTTGGATCGAGTCTTTATTCGAAAACCCTGGAAAGATGGCCGTCGAACTGGGCTTCGTAGAGAGAGAGGAGGACTACCATGCTTTTATTCATAAGGTTTCATTGGCCCTTACGAGGATTAGGATTAAAAAAGCTTCTGAGAAGAAGGATTCCATCCTCGTCCAAGGAGTAGAAGCCCTAGAGGAGATCGATCGCGTCATAAACCTTCTCCTCAGCCGGATCCGAGAGTGGTATGGACTCCACTTTCCGGAGCTGGGCAAGCTTGTCGAGAACCATGAAACCTTCCTGAAGATTGTTGCGAACCTAGGCCATAGAAAGGATTTCAGCCCTGAAAGGCTGAAAGGCTTCATATCTTCAGAGGCTAGAATCGAGGAGATCCAAAGGGCTTCTAAAGAATCCATAGGGGCCGATTTCGAGGAGGAGGATCTTATCCAAATAAGGAGGATGGCGGAAGTTATTTTGGGGCTCATGGGGATGCGGGAGTCCTTAGAGGCTTACATAAGCCATATGGCAGAAGAATTGGCGCCCAACACATCAGCTCTCGTAGGACCGATACTTTGTGCCAAGCTCATTGCTAGGGCAGGAAGCATCGATAAGCTTTCAAGAATGCCCTCAAGCACGATCCAGGTCCTCGGGGCTGAGAAGGCCCTCTTCAGATCCATCCGCACAGGAGCCCGTCCTCCAAAACATGGCATCCTATTCCAGCATCCATTAGTCCATCAGTCTCCTAAGGCGATTAGAGGCAAGATTGCGAGGAATCTAGCCGGAAAGCTCGCCATAGCCTCAAGGATAGATGCCTATGGAGGAGTTTACATGGGGGATAAGCTTAGGAACGACTTGGAGAGGCGCTTAGAGGAGATAAAGAAGGGCTATGGCTCATCAAAGCCCAAGGAAGGGAGAAAGGGAGGAAAGGAGCTTGAGGGTAGAAGCCCATGAACGCTTCCAAGGCATCTACTGGGTGATCTTTGAAAACGGTACAAGGTTTTTGGCTACAGAAAACCTTACGCCTGGAAGGAAGGTCTATGGAGAACAACTGGTTTCCCAAGGCTCAAGGGAGTATAGACTTTGGGATCCCTACAGAAGCAAGCTTGGAGCCCTCATCATGAAGGGGGTTAAACGCCTTCCTTTGAAGGCTGGAGATAGGGTTCTATACCTTGGAGCAGCCTCCGGAACAACAGCGAGCCATGTGTCGGACATCGTTGGGCAAGGTGGAAGGGTTTATTGTGTCGAGTTCAGCCCTAGATCCATGAGAGACCTCGTGAACAACGTTTGCCAGTATAGACCGAATATGATCCCGGTCCTTGAAGATGCTAGATTTCCTGAGAAATACAGAAGCCTCGTAGGCATTGTAAACGTTATATACTGCGACATAGCCCAGCCTGAGCAGGCAAGGGTCTTAGCGGATAATGCGGACATGTTCCTTAAAAAAGGAGGGGAATCCTTCCTAGCCGTTAAGGCGAGAAGCATCGATGTAGCCAAGAAGCCTAACGAGGTCTTTAAGGCTGAGGTGGAGGTCCTCAGGGAGAGGGGCTTCAAGATTCATGAGTGCCTTTCCCTCGAACCCTATGATAGAGATCATATGATGGTAGTAGCCCGATATGGAGCATGAGGACGCCTGTGGAAACAGAGGGCTTCCCCTTCCCGACAACCATTGTAGCCGAGGGAAAGGTTCGCATCCTTGTGCCAAGGGCCACCATTGAAAGGCCAAGCTTTAGAGGACCATCTTCGAAGCGTTTTCCAGCCTTCTACAACCCCGGAATGGCTTTGAATAGGGATCTATCGGTCCTTGCCCTAAGGGCTCATAAAAAGCTGAAGCTCTTGGGACGAGAAGCCATTGCCTGCGATGCCATGGCGGGATGTGGGGCAAAGGGTTTGAGGCTAGCCTCAGAGGTTGAAGGAACGAGGATTCTTCTAAACGACATTAACCCAACAGCCGTGCGTTTAATAAACTATAATGTAAGACTGAATGCCTTGGAAGAAAGGGCATTGGTTCGAAACGAAGATGCCCGCCTGTTGCTCTTGGAAAGAGCCTTCAGGGAAGGATCCCTCGACTATGTGGATCTGGATCCCTTCGGTTCTCCTGCCATCTTCATAGAAGCGGCTTTGTGTAGCCTCACAGATGGAGGCCTTCTAGCCCTTACGGCCACGGATGCGGCCGTTCTGAACGGTGTCCACCCGAAGGCTTGCATCCGAAAATACTGGGCTAGACCCCTGAGAAGCGAATATCAGCATGAAGTCGGAGCAAGGATTCTCTTGGGCTATACGGCCAGGGTCGCTGCCATGCATGGCTTGGGCATAAGCCCCCTCCTTACTGAGAGATCTAGCCATTACATAAGATCTGTTGTTTTAGTGAAAAGGTCCTCTAAAGCCGTGAAGGAGGCGATGGAGGCCATAGGCTTTCTCTACCATTGTCAAAGATGTTTTCATAGATATCTTGAAACCTATGAAGATTCCTGGGATCATATGCAGCTTCCATGCTCCTGCGGATCTAAGCTCCTCAGGGCTGGACCTCTTTGGATAGGAAGGCTGAGCAATAGGGCCTTCTTAGAAGCGATGCTCCAGGAATCGGAAAAGGCGACATTACAGGAGCCGAAGGCAGCCAGAAGGCTCCTTGGACTCCTTGTTGGCGAGGCTGAGGCCCCTCCAACCTACTTCGTACCCCATCGCATGTGCAAGGAGCTCGGCATTTCTATTCCATCTTTGGAAGAAATTGCCCAAGGGCTTCAAAGCATAGGTTATAGCTTCTTCCCAACCCACTTTTCACCAGGAAGCTTTAAAACAGACGCCCCGGCAAAGGTTCTGGTCGATATTCTAAGGAAGGCTAGGTTTCAGCATCACTTTTCTTAAAAGGGGTAAGAAGCCACTTTGTAAAATTCGAGCAATTTATAGGATTAACCGTCCCAGATTCATCACATTTATCGCTCAAATCGCATACGAGACAGGGGCAATCGATAATGGAATCGAAGTTTACTGAGTGCTTGATGGCGTAAAGCCTGTAGGTCCATCGCTCATCGTTGAGCTCCTTGACTCGCTTGATGAGTTTCCTCCGCTCCAGCCTTAGGGATATCCTCGATCCTTCTCGACTTGTGGTACCTAGGCTTCGCCATAGATCGCTTTGGAGGATTCCCTTCTCCCCCGCCTCCAGAACGATCTGAAGAGCCCGCCTCTCGATCTCCCTGCGTTTAGATTGGGCGTTCGTCTTTGAGACCACTTATCCCTTCCCCGAATTAAAAGGGAAGTGGAACCATATAAACATGGTTTCTCTAAGGCTTTGAATAGGCGATGAGGCTATACTTTCACTACGAGGTCAAGATGCTTCAGGAGACTCGCATAGCGATTTCTCACGGTAACTTCCGTAACATTGGCAACCTCTGCCAGCTCCCTTTGAGTAAGCCTCCCTCCGTTTAAAATGGAGGCGACGTAAAGGGCTGCCGCGGCGATGCCTGTGGGACCCCTTCCACTCGTCAAGCCCATTTCCGTTGCTATTTTTATGATATGGGCGGCAAGCCTTTCGGTTTTTCCTTGAATACCCAGCTGATTCGAAAACCTAGAGACGTAATGTAGCGGAGTTATGGGAGGGACGAACTCTCCGAGTTCCTTAACCATGAACCTATAGCTTCGGCCAATCTCTTTTTTTGAGAGGAGGGATACCCTCGAAATCTCGTCCAATGTCCTTGCCACACCGCACTGGCGACAGGCCATGTATATGGCTGCAGCCACCATGCCTTGGATGCTACGACCCCGGATTAAGTGCAACTTAAGGGCCCTTCGATAGATCACAGAGGCCGTTTCCAGGATGTGCCTGGGAATGTTCAGGGAGGTGCTCATTTTGCTCAACTCAGCGAGGGCGAAGGCCAGGTTTCTATCAGAGGCATCTGAAAGCCTCACCCTTCTTTGCCACTTGCGAAGGTTGTATATCTGGGCCGCCTGGTCTGGGCTAATATGCCTAGCGTTTGATGGGCTCCTCCAATCGATAACTGTTGAAAGCCCCTTGTCATGGATCGTATAGGTTAGGGGAGCCCCAACTCGAGTTCTCTTAGCCTTCTGCTCATCGTTAAAGGCCCTCCATTCGGGGCCTGTATCGGCGATTTTTTCCTGGACTACGAAGCCACAATTCGTACAGACAATCTCGGCATTCTCATAATCCCTTATGAGCTTATCGCTTCCACACTCCTGGCATCTTCTCACAGGGGTTTTACTCATCGAAACCTCATCCTCCTCTGCGGAGCTATGCCATAAACACTCCCTCCTTTTTTCACGACATCCTGTCCCTCCTTTCCCGTTGGCTTTACAAGAACATAAGGTGATTTTGTGGGACCTATGATGTCGACCACGATGCCTATTTTTTTCATCTTTGAATCAACAACATCATCGCCTATTGTAGGAATATTATATGCCTTAATAACGATGTTTCCTTCCTTTGAGAGATGGAGGGGAACCCCGAGCTTATACAAGTTCATTGCTCCGCTTGAGGATTCTGAGGGCAGGAAGGGGAATGAGCTTATTTAAGGTTTTCTAACATCGGGGGGTTGTGCGGTATCCAGAAATGAGTTCATCCCTTAGGCTCGATGGATGTAGCTTAATCTGAAGAGGCTTCTGATCCTTCGTTTGAGGACAGTCCTTAAGCCTTCGGGAGAGAGTTTTCCATAACCTTTGATGCCCTATGATACAGCTCCTGGGGGAGAGACAGATTTCTGGAAAAAAGTATGCATCGATGGGCATCCTACAATAAATGAGGCTCTTATCTAAGAATCCATAGGCTATTCCATGCTTCGACGTAAGTGAAAGCGAAGGATTCTCAAAAGACCAAAACCCTGATCATGCTTTGATGGAATTTGCATGAACTTTTTGTAACTCTTTCGGCGGGGAAAAGGGCTCGTCCAAAAATTGGCTATTATCCTAAGAAAGCCATGATTTCTCGATGCTATGATGGTTTGTCTAAGCCTCATCCTCCGTTCGGGGCTCATAGCCTCGCCCCTTCAGTCCATGGACGATAATGAATTTTTGGATGCGCCCCGGAGAAAGGAAAAGCTTTAAAGGTAGATAGTCAAGGTTCAGTCCAATCCTTTCGGGGAGAAAGGTTCTGAAAAACTTTCATAACACGGTGGGTGTCATGGTGGCTTTGGAAGCCATCCTTTTTGACTGCGATGGAACCATCGTGGAGCTACATTTTGATTATATGGGCGCGAGGCGGGCAATCATAGACTTCTTGATTAGGAAGGGCTTCAAAGGAACGTTGTTCAGTGAGGAAGATCCCATTCAGATAACTCTCGAGAAATTAAAAGGGATTCTGGAAAAGAGGGGGCAAGGGCATCTCTTCGAAGAATTCTTCGGTCATTGTAAGGAAATCATGGACCGATTCGAGATGGAGGCAGCCAAAAGAACGAGGCTCATGCCTAATGCCCTAGAAACGATAAGGACCTTGAAGGCTATGGGTCTGAAAGTTGCCTTAGTCTCTAATAGTGGTAGGAAGGCTATCGAACTTCTCTTGAAGAGGCTTATAGAAAGGTCCTTCTTTGAAGCCATCGTTACAAGGGACGATTTAAAGGTCATGAAGCCAGATCCGGCGCCCGTGTTTGAAGCCTTGAAAAGGCTAGGCATTCCCGCATCAAGAGCCATTGTTGTCGGAGACAGCCCTGTGGATATCAAGGCTGGCATAGCTGCAGGAGTAAAGACTGTTGGTATCGCCTTGAATCAAGAAAGGGAAGAGGCCCTCAGAAAGGCGGGAGCGGACTTTATTCTTCCAACCTTGAAAGACTTACCCCTTCTTGTGGCGAAGATGGTGCGGTGCGATGTGATGAAATGAAAATGAAAAAATGAAATTGAAGTCCTAAGGCTTATTTCCCTCGAATCCCTCTATGTCCTCAACCTCCCTCAGTTCTTTAATCTCCCTAATCCTGTATCGGAGCATCGAAGTCTCGATTTCCTCCTTTAAGAGTCTATAAATATCCTTATGGATCATAACAAACTCTGGGTCATCCGAGCGCCTAGGTCTTTTTAAGGGTATTTGAACGATTCCCTTGACAGTCGTGGGCTTTGAAGAAAGGATTACAACATCATCTGCCATCTCGACAGCCTCCCTCAGGTTGTGGGTTACAAGAATGAAGGTCTTCCCCGTGTCTTTCCATAGGTCTACGATATCCTCCTTCAGAGCCGCGGAAGTATATTCGTCTAAGGCGCTGAAGGCTTCATCCATCAAGATGACCTCAGGATCCGCTGCTAGGGCTCTGGCTATGCCCACTCTTTGTTTCATCCCTCCAGAAAGCTCCTTAGGATAGGAATTTTCATAGCCTTTAAGGCCAACCATTTCAAGGAGCTCCCTCGCGATTCGATGCCTTTCCATCTTTGAAAGGTGCTTAGCCTCAAGTCCTAATTCAACATTATGGAGGACAGTCCGCCATGGGAAGAGGGCAAAACTTTGAAAAACCATGGATATCTTTGGATGGGGCCCTCTTATATTCTCTCCCTCAAACTTAATGACCCCATAGGTAGGCTTCTCTAGACCCGCCATCATCTTTAGTAAAGTCGACTTTCCACAGCCGCTTGGGCCTACAATGCAAACGAAGCCCCTTTTTCTAACTCTGAAGCTTACATCCTTCAAAATTGGAATTTCAGAATCCTTGAGTCTGTAAACCTTGGTCACATTTTCAACCTCGATTTGGCTTAAGCCAACCATTTTTACTGCCACCTCCTAACCCTATTTTCCAAGAGACCGAAGAGAAAACGATCCACAGCTATCGATAGAAGGCCTATCGCCATAATACCCGCAAAGGCATCTTGGATAGAACCCGCCTCCACTGAAAGGTTGATGAAGGAACCAATACCTGCGACCCTGACGACGATCTCGATAGCCAATACAACTTCCCAAACAAAATCAAAGGATAGCCTTAAGCCTGTTATCAGATGGGGGGATACTGCCGGAACGATCACTTCCCGAAGCTCATTCAACTTTCCTGGATGGAAGATCATCGAAACCTGGAAGAGTTCGGGGGCGATATCCTTCACGCCTTCCCTGACAGTGAAGAAGATAGGGAAGAAGGCGCAGAGAGCAGCCATAAGGATGGCTGAAACTCCCGGTCCAAACCATAAGATAGCAAGGGGAAGGATAGCAATGTCCGGAAGCCCTCCAATAAACATGAGAAGGGGCGTGATAGTGGAATCGAAGCCCATTTTGAGGCCGGCTATTATGGCTAGGGGCATCGCGGAAAAGATGGCTAGTAGAATTCCCAAAGATATGTTGAGGAAGCTCCTCAGGATGGCCTCTATGAATTCCATACTTCCTAGGCGAAGAAAGAGAGTTTCAAAGATCTTGGATGGTGGTGGGCAAAGTTGAGGGGGGATTATTCCTATTGCTGCATTGGCTTCCCAAGTTAAGAAAATAAGGCTCAATGGCAGAATCCATAGAAAGGTTTTCTTTCCATCGAAACCCTTCAATGCAAATGGGATAATCTTATCCCTTTTACCCTTTCTCATTTTCATCCATTCCATAGGGAATCAACCCCCTTTTTCGAATCGACTATCGAAATCCTGAGAAAAAGAATTGATGCGATTCCTGTAGTATAACGATAATACGCTTAGCATACCATCCAGTTCAGCTTCAAAGCCTTAGGAGACATGAAAGGGTCTTAGCCAAGGCTTAGAGGGCCATCGTTTTTACAGGTTTAATGCTTAAAAGAAGGAGATGCCATCTCCGTGAATGGGAAATTTGGAACTACAAGTTCCAAGATTACTTATTAAAATAATCATCCGCTATTAAGGCATAATCCTAACCAGGGCGTGTCCAAAAATTCGTTATCGTTCATGGACTGAAGGGACGAGGTCATAAGCCCTGAAAGGAAGATAAGGCTTAGACCAACCATCATGGCATCGAGAAATCATGGGTCAGTGAGGATGATAGCCAATTTTTGGACACGCCCATCCTAACCATAACTTTCTTCAAGAAGGAGCTTCCTCTCCCTTAAGCCATTCGAGGTTAATCTCTTCCATCATAAAATGGCTATTATCCGTTTCGCTTAGGAGTTTATGCTTCCATCCATAGCAAGATAGGATTTTTCCCTTACATAAATCACGGGTATTTTCAACCTCTTAAGCCTACGCCTCAAGTTCCTATCGTTCGTAGCTACTGGGCATTGCCAAGTTAAGGCCATCCGAAGGATCAAATCATCTACAGTTTCATCGTCTCGCTTCTCAACCTCCCACAGGGAACACATGCCCGCGATTCTTAGGGCAAAGATAGCCTCCCTCCCCGCCTTTGTGGAAGCCTTCTTGGCAATTTCTTTTAGTTCCTCTAGGACTGGAGTCAGAACAATGGGCTCGACAGATCTTTCAAGGAATTCTTGGAGGAGCCTAAGGATGTCCATGCCCAGCTGTAGGGATGACATAAGGAAATTTGAGTCTAGGATGACCTTTACCATAGAACCATCTTGGAAAGATATTATGGCATGTTGAAAGGTTAAATTCTACCTTGCTATTAATTATCAAGCTCCAAAGCGGGATAGCCATTGACCTCAAGTATATACGAAGTGGACCTCTTTAAGCGCAGGGGCTTTGTGAGGAAGGTATGCCGATCCTGCGGGAAAGCCTTCTGGACCCTGGACCAAGATAAGGATCTATGCGGAGACCAGCCTTGCGTCGAGTATGCATTTATCGGAAGGCCTCCTGTTTCGAGGGAATTAAACCTAAGAAGCCTAAGGGAAGCCTTCCTCAGTTTCTTCGAAAGGGAGGGGCATGCGAGGATCAGGCGCTATCCTGTCGTTGCTAGGTGGAGGGATGATGTTTATCTTGTTGGAGCTAGCATCTACGACTTCCAGCCCTGGGTAACGGAGGGTCTCATTCCCCCACCTGCCAACCCCCTTACCATCTCCCAGCCCTGCATAAGGCTTACAGACTTGGAAAAGGTCGGCCGCACAGGAAGGCACCTTACGAGCTTCGAGATGATGGCCCATCATGCCTTCAACTTTCCTGGGAAACAAGTCTACTGGACTGATGAAACGGTCGATTACTGCTACAGGTTCTATGTCGAGGAGCTTGGCATCCCAGAGGACATGATAACCTTTAAAGAAGACTTCTGGAAGGGTGGTGGGAATGCGGGTGAGGATCTAGAAGTCCTCATCGGTGGTTTGGAGGTTGCAACCCTCGTCTTCATGCATTATGCAACCGTGAACGATACCCTCCAGCCCCTTCAGAACAGAATCGTAGATACGGGATACGGATTGGAGCGAAACCTGTGGCTTCTGAAGGCTTCTCCAAACGTTTATGAAGCCCTTTATGGAGACCTCCTGGAAAGGCTTGCTAAGGCTACAGGGCTTCCTAAGATCGAGGAGGCGATCCTGAGGGAAGTTTCGAGGGTGGCTGGTCTCATAGATGGCAGGAGCCCTAGGGAGCTGAGGAATTCCATAGCCCGAAGAATTGGCATGGAAGCTGGGGAGCTCGAAGAAATCCTGAGGCCATACGAGGCCCTCTATGCCATCTTGGACCATACGAGGACCCTCCTTTGGATGCTGGGAGATGGCGTTGTCCCATCGAATATGGGGGCCGGCTACATCGCCAGGCTTCTCCTGAGAAGGGCCATAAGGCTTATGGACACCCTTCGAATGCCCATAACCCTTCAAGAGCTCCTCCAAGCCCATATAGAGCGCTCCCATGAGGACTTCCCAGAGTTCCGAGAAGTCAGTGAAACAATTCTAGAAATCGTTGGACTCGAGGAGAGACGCTACAGGCAATCGCTTAGTAAGGGCATCGAATTGCTGAAAAGGAGGGCTCGAGAGCTCAGAAGTAAGGGTGTCAGCACAATCTCATCGGAGGATCTCGTCCTCTTTTATGATTCCCATGGGATCCCCCCCGATATCATTAAGGAGCAGGCAGAGAAGCTGGGCTTAGAGATAAGGGTTCCTGAGGACTTCTACTCAGCCCTTGCAGCGAGGCATGAGAAGGCTCAGGGATTAGCCAGGACTGCCGATGCCTACAAGTCGAAGCTTTTGCAAGAGCTTTCGGGGCTTTCAAAAACAGAGATGCTTTTCTACGACGATCCTTATCTCAGGACCTTCAGAGCCAGAGTCTTAAAGGTTGTCGGTGGGAGGTACGTAGTCCTCGATAGGACGGCCTTCTATCCCGAAGGAGGGGGTCAGCTTTGCGATACGGGACGTCTCAGGTTCAGGAACCATGAAGCCATGGTTAGGGATGTCCAGAAGCTTGGAGACTTTGTCCTTCATGAGCTGGAGGGACCAATGCCCGAGCCTGGGGAAGAGGTCTTTGGCGAAATTGAATGGAATAGAAGGGAACAGCTCATGCGCCATCACACGGCAGCCCACATCCTCAACGCGGCTGCTAGGAAGGTCCTAGGAAGGCATATTTGGCAAACAGGGACCGAGAAGGCTGTAGAAAAGGCAAGACTCGACATTTCCCACTTCAAGCGCATTTCTCCAGAGGAGCTCAGAAGGATCGAGGAGCTTTCGAATGAAGTGGTCCTCAAGAATCTTAGGGTCCACACATCTTTCATGCCAAGGGAGAAGGCCGAGGAGAAATATGGATTCGCCCTCTACCAGGGGGGCGTTTTTCCAGGAAAGATGATCCGTGTGGTGGAAATCGAAGGATGGGATGCCGAGGCCTGTGGAGGCCTCCATTGCAGTTCCACCGGACTGGTCGGTTTCATAAAGATCCTTTCTACGGAGAGGATCCAGGATGGAGTCGAGAGGCTCACCTTTGCGGCAGGCGGAGCAGCCCTTCGCTATGTGCAATCGATGGAGGATCTTATCAGAGAAACGGCTGAGGCCCTCCACGTCCCGAGGGAGGGGCTACCTAAGGCTGCTGGAGAAATGGTTTTGGAGCTGAAGACCCTTCGAAGCGAATTGGAACGCCTGAGGGGACGGCTTATAGAAAGCCAAGTTGAATCGATGCTGAAGGAGGCTGAAAGCCTCGGAGACATAAGGCTCCTTATCCATTCCATGGAAGATGTGGATGCGGATGCGAATACTGCGGTGAAGGTTGCTAACACCCTCGTCAACAGGGATGGAAGCCTTGTAGTTATTTTCTTCGTCCTTGGCAAGACAGTACAAATAGTTGCTATGGTCGGGAATGAAGCCCAAAAGAGGGGCCTTCATGCTGGGAAGATCGTCATGCTGGCTGCCGAGAAGGCTGGTGGCGGCGGCGGAGGAACACCGAGGCTGGGGCAAGGAGGGGGTCTAGAAAAGGATAAGGTTTTGGAAACGGCTAGATCCTTGAGGAAGGCCATTATCGACTGGGTAAAAGTGCCAAGCTAATCTAATCTGCTTATCTAGTGAGGATTGGCTTCAGGGGTGAATGAGGGCTCAGGGCTTAGGGCTTAAGGCTCTTATGGAAGTCCCGAAAGGTCTATGCCAAGGTCGGCGATCTTCGCTTTGTTCGGGCTTCCATCATTGGGATTCCAACCCCGAAGCTCGTAGTACCTTTTGAGCATAGGCTCAAGCTCGCAGACCTGTCCCTTCGCAAAACCATCGGGAAGGGGTTCCTTCGTGAACCTATCAGGAAGCTTATCATCCTTAGCCCTAATACCGCAAAGGAAATTGTATGCCCTCTTCAGGTTCCAGGCTTTATCTCCGGCCTCAAGGATACCCTCCTTATCCATTGGCAATCCTGTAATGGCTTCATAAGCCTTAGCGACAAGCTCGAAGGAAGTAACTCCAAAGACTGGAAACTTACATAGGCAAAGAGCATCGAGGGCTGAGCATAGGTTTTGATATAGGATGACGATTTCGGGCTTTCTTTCTACCGTGAAACCATCTAGGGCTTCATTCAGCCCATACTCTGGCATGAGGAGACCCCTCTCGATGCAATTGGCAAGCCCCTGCATATGGCAGGCTCCCCGATTGGAGGTAGCATAGGCTAGACCCATGGACTTGAACCTTCGAGGTTCATGGGCGGGGACCTCCAAACCCTTTACATGAATCGCAAAGGTTTCAGAACCTCTTCCAATGCGCCTAGAGGCTTCAAGGACCCCATCAGCTAAGATTTCTCCAAAACCCTCCTTCCGTCCTATAAGCTCCGTGAGGCAAACTATGGCTTCGTGGTTTCCCCATCCCAAATCTATGCCTCCCGTATCCGATTTATCGATGAGACCTTTCTCGTAACATTCCATGGCGAAGGCTATCACGGCGCCTGTCGAGATCGTGTCTATGCCATATCGATTGCATAGATCGTTCGCCTTGGCTATGGATTCGAGGTTTTCGTTCATGCATAAGGAGCCAAGCATGGCGATCGTTTCATACTCAGGTCCAGGTCCCTTAAGCCCTTTATAGGGCCCTTCCTTCACCTCGATGACCCTGCCACAGGCTATAGGGCATCCTAGGCAAGCCCATGGAGCCTTCAGGATCGTCTTTGCCATAGTTGAGCCCGTGATCTTGACGGCCCCCGGGAAGGTTCCAAGCCTCCAGTTCTTTATTGGAAGGTTTCCGATGTGCTCGAAGACTTCCACCCCTGCAGCCGTCCCGTAAAGGCGGAAGCTCTGGGCCCTCGGTGCCTTCGCAATACCATCCCTGAAGGCTTTTAGGCATTCGCTGAAGGCTGCCTTATCCGCTATAGGAACCCTCTTCCTTCCACGCACGGCGATGGCCTTAAGCCCCTTTGAGCCCATGACAGCTCCAAGCCCCGTCCTTCCAAAGGCTCTCCCATCATCGTTGATGATGGCAGCCAGTCTAACGAGCCTCTCCCCTGCGGGCCCAATGCAGGCAACCCTGGTATGGGGATCTCCAAGTTCGCTCCGAAGACGTTCCATGGTCTCAAAGGTGTCGAGGCCCCATAAATGGGAGGCGTCTAGAAGCTCAGCTCTTCCATCAAAAACCTTCAAGTAAAGGGGGGATGATGCCCTTCCTTTGAATACGATGCCATCGAAGCCCGCAAACTTCAGCTCACTTGGGAAGAAACCCGCCGAACTTGCCTCTGCGAAGATTCCCGTCAGGGGAGACTTGGCAACGGCTGAGGCCCTCGTGCCACCAGGGATGAGGGTTCCCGTAAAGGGACCTGTCATAATGATGAGAAGATTTTCGGGGCTTAGGGGATCTACGGATGCTGGCACTTCCTTGTAGAGGAGCCAGGCACTGTAAGCACTTCCCCCGAAGATCTTCTTGGCTATTTCAAGGTCTAGGGGTTCAGAATCTATCCTCTCCTGGCTTAGGTCCACGCGAAGAAGACTTCCCATATAGCCTCCTATCATAGAAAAAGCCTCCGGAAAGGGTTTCAGAGCAAAATCACTCCAATCTTCCTGAGCCTAAAGGCCTTCTAACTCCCACTGATTATAGGATGCAGGGATTAAATTTAAAGGTAGTTGAGCCCCATTGTTCGGACTGGTAATGCACCATGTCGGTTGTTAGAGGTTGGGAGGTTCCTGGTGTAAAGGTTCCAAAGCCGAATGAGAGGGTCTTGAAGGTTCTTGTCTCTCCGGAGGTTGGAAACTCTGATTACACAACAATTCTTTTCTCCATCATAAGCCCCTTTTCGACAACGGGTCCTCATAAGCATGATGAAAGCGAGGAATGCATGTACGTCGTTTCAGGAAGAGGTGTCTACAGGGTCGCAGGAAGGGAGATTTCCTTCGAGCCCGATTCCATCCTTATCGCTAAAAAGGGAGAGGAGCATGAAATCCGAAACCTTAGCGACGAGACGATGAAGCTCGTAGCTATTTTCGCTCCTCCCTTAAAGCCTTCAGGATACATAGAAGAGGCCCTAAGGCAAAGGATGTCGGCTCGAAAGAATTATGGAAAATAATCGGAAATTTCGAGGCGCTGTAATAGAGGAAAGAATCTATGGCAGATGGTGTGAAGTGTGTACTAATGGTTCGGGTATTTGGCATCCATAATCTTCGTAAAACATCAGGCTTCCTCGAGGAAGCCTGCATAGGTTTTCTTGTATATCTCTCCAGATGCAAGGTGCTGGATATCCCTTTTATACTTGGCCTTGTCCCCGACCGTTCCAGGCTTAAGCTTATTCCACTCCTCAAGGCTCAAAGATAGCTTCTTCTGAACGTTGTCCCTATAGAGCTCTGGGAGGACATTGAAGGCGCAGAACGGAACAACATTCGGTTCAGGAGTGACGTAATGAACGCCGCAATGCATGACTCTTTGAATATCGTAATTGTATAAATCCATGAAGTGCATCATTCCTAAGTAGATAAATTTATAGTGGAATGCGCTCAGTGCACCATAGCTCCTTCTGAAAATTATGTTAAATAGTATTTTTTCTAGGTTGAGGTCTTTAGGCTTCTTCTCTTTATCTATGAAGCTTCCCAGCTTGCGGAGTAGCTCCAGCATAACTATGTACCTGCTCCTTCCCTTCTCCATCTCAAAAGTCTTCTCTCTCAAGTATTCCGCAAGGCCTTCAACATCGATGAAGCTCGTTATGGGTATGAGCCTAAGCCCATCATCACTCCTCTCGAGGTAAACATAGGTAGCCATTCCACATGCAGGATGTATAGGCATATGCCATCTCTCCTTACCCTTTGTCAGCTTCTCAAGGAACATTGTCAGCACAAGCGTGAAGGGCACAGGGTACCAGGCATCCCTGTTTATATCACCATTCGTTTGCTCTTCGACAAGCTTTATCACATCAGGTATGGTTATTCTATACTTATTCCTCTCGCTCCTAGGCATCCGACCCACCAAAGAAACAGGCTGGAAATTCACACCCCTGACGATGTCGCTATTCACGGCGGCGAACCTCACGATCTTGCCTAACTCATGCGTGTTCCAGCCGTTTATGACTGTGGGGACTAGGACAACGCTTGTCATACCGACCCTTCTGAAATTTTCGAAGATGTACGGTATCTCCCAATGGTTCTTCACGTTTATCTTCGGGTCGAGCCCATCGAAGCTCAGGTATACAGTGTTGACACCAGCCTCCCTAAGCCTCCTTGCAAGCTCAATGCCACCCTCCAGAGCGAAGAAAACCCCATGAGTGTTAAGCTGAATATGGCTGAAGCCCTCCTCCCGGGTTATCCTAACTATATCAACTATATCATCCCTCATCAATGGTTCCCCCCCAGTCAGCTGAATAGCCTTAGAACCATACGGATACTGTTTCCTCAGGTGTTTCATCATCATCCTGTATTGCTCGAGGGTAGGCTCATACACATAGCCAGATCTCTCTGCAAAGAAGAAGCAATTGCTAAGCAAGGCTCCGTATGATGCTACGAAAGAGTGAGATTCATTCTCCACTTCCAAATCATAAACGTAACCACTATAGAATTCTTCTTCAACCGATTTCACCCTGTCTAAATAGAAGTTACCTAGCTTCATGATATTGACTTCTTCCATGCTTTCAATATCAAGCTTTTCGGCACGATCTTCCCTTAGCTCAAGCAACGAAGTTAATTTAGCCATGTCTTCCCCAGGTATGTAAAGCTCATAAAGATCGTGATCGGCTCCCTCCATCTTCTCTTTACTTACCATGCCTATTCTTGCAAATATTCCAATGGATGCCAAGAGATGCAGAACATCCTTTATCATGTCTTTAGAAACGCTGGCATAACAAATGTTTAGCCACCTATTATCTCCAACAACATATCCTTCTTCCTTGAACAGACTACTTAATAAAGCCAACTTAGATTCTAATGGGAAGTTTAAGAAGCCCCTTGGAAGCCTTCTGCTCTCAGATTTTTCAGATATTCCAAAAACATTTTTGAACAAGTGTCTCATTAATCTACTTTCAACTAGTAGCCGTTTCTCCTTCCTATTAAAGACAAGAAATCTGTATGGTACACCTAACTTTTCGAGTATATTGACAATTTCTCCTTCTGTCGTATCATGCGCAAAAGTTAGCTTTAGATACTTCTTAGTATAATTCCCATCTGATATAAAATATCCCATAAGGGTAGCAAGCTCAGGCGTTACTTCCAGTTTAGAGGGGGACTCGTGCCAATTAGAGTCTTTCTTAGGCATATATTCGAAGGGGGGATGACAATCATGAAAGTATTTGTAGGTTAGCGGCATGGAACCATTATGATTCCATCCGCAAACCATATTCCCGTATTTTTCTCCTAAAATTAGGACGTCGCGGTTCCAAGTATCGTCGACGTTAACGAAGTCCTTCTTTTTATCGCTTTCTCGGATTATCTTGGATTCTCCAAGAAGACCCTCCTCTTTGAAATCGCTGCCTCCATCAAAACTCCAGAGCATGATCAACTCGCTTTCTTCATCAAGCTCATCTGCACGTTTCTTCTCAATCTTCCCTTTTTTGTAGATGAAGAACATATGCTCAGGTGTCGCTCTCGTTTCACGCCCAAATAGGGTCCTAATCCTCAGAATCCTTCCCTCATACTTCCTTCTGAAGAGTTTTGTGACCCTGGTCCATTCAGCCTTCCCTTCGTTAAAGCATAAAACGTATAAATTTTTTGGGAGCGAATATTCTCCTAAGAACTCTCCTATCTTAACCGTATGATTGAATACAAGGCTCCTTGAAACCTCCTTGAAGCTCATTAGTTCTACATCTTCACCTATCTTAAAAAGAACCTCCTCATCCTCTGGAAGACAATACCAGCATGAGAAGTTGCATCTGTTTGTTACGACAACGTTGGCGAGAGCCGTCTGGGTAGCATGGACGGAGCATATGCCACATGAGAACGGGCATGGTTTTTCAATTTGTTTGTAAGCATAGTTGACCCTCGCCCTGGGGGCCTCATACCTCATAGCCCTCCGGTACATCTCAGAATCCCCCCAGTAGAGGTCTTCAACCTCACCATGCGTCGGACAGTTTTTTCTAATCCATATTTTTCCATCCTTCTCGTAGACAATGGCTGGTAGAATCCTGTAGCATTCGGGGCATAGTGAAAGGGTGCTTCTGATAGGGCTTTCACCCTCCTTCAAAAGGGGCTTAGGACCGCCTACCGCTATTCTTAAGCCGGCGGCTTCTATCGCCCTTTCTTTGTGCTCATCGGCATCCTGCTGAACCATTAGCCCTCGCAAGATAGCGGGAGCCGAATATTATAAAAGTTTCCCTTTGGAGCATAGAAACAGCATAGTTCGTAACTGTTCATGACCGCGATGTTTCTTAGGACCGTATAACCTCATAAAGGCTATAATGCTTCATATTGATGGACTTCTATTCATCAATACTAGATTTTTCAAGCCTTTTGTTATCGTAGGCATGCTTCGGAGCCTTGCCGTATAGCTACTGCTTCCCAAGTAAAGTGATCAAATTTGATGTGCAGAGGTAAATCTTAATTTTGCGCATTCCCTTCTGGTTCATTGATCTCAGCTGGGATAATGGGAGACATTCGAAACAGAGACTTTCTCTACTTTGAGTAGCATTCAGAGCTTTTGGAATTTTCCCTCTTCTCTTTCCTTTCTTATCTCTTTTCTCCTAAAGCCTGCACGTCATATAGGGTTTTCTAGGTATTTGGAGCTGTCGTATCGCATTAACTTAAACATTATGAATGAAATCCTCATGGAGGTGAAAAGGAGTTTACCTAAAAGGAGATGATCCTATGGAACATTTATACCTCAAAAACGATAATTATTATATGGCATTCTCTTTTAAAATCAGTTTTTATATAGAGTAATTCATATAGATCTATCGTCTAAGTCTGGAGGAAAGGCTTATGGCCAAAATTGGGGATGGTGGAGTACCCCTAGGTGAAGTCTTTGTTGAAAGACCAGTCAAAGGAAGGCCCCATGCTGGAAAGGTCCTGGCGGCCGTCCAAGCCCATGCCGATGACATACCTTTCTTCTGTGCAGGAACCATAGCAAAGCTCATAGACGAGGGCTATACGGCATACCTTATCCAAACGACGAACGATGAGAAATGCGGTCCTACGCGCAGCATAGGAGAAACGATCCTAGGTAACGAAAGAGATGTTGAGGAATTGGCGAAGATTTTGGGCTTTAAGGGCGTCTTCAACCTTGGCTACAGGAATCACCTCATGGATGGCGATTCTCCTTTAGAAATAAGATGCCGCCTCGTTTTCTTGTTCCGCCTCCTCAAGGTCGATACAGTCTTTACCTTCAACCCCTGGGGCCATATGGAAGAGAACCCAGACCACTGGGTAACGGGCGCAGCCGTAGAGGCGGCTGCATGGATGGCTGGCATGGACAAGGATTATCCAGAGCAACTGGCGGCAGGTCTGGAACCCCATAGCGTCCGAGAAAGGTACTACTGGGTCGCTAGGGAAGGCCAGCCCTACAATCGCGTTGTGGACATAGGTCCTTGGATAGAGAAAAAGGTTGCCTCCATATGTGCGAACAAAACCCAAGGTCCTGGAGGGCATGCGGGAAGACGGTTAAAGGCTCGCCTTGCCGCTAGGGGTCTGCGCCTTCCAGCCTTGGACGGAACAGATGAGGATGCCGATAGGGCGTATGTAAGGCTTTTCCTCCTCGAACCCTTTTCTAAGCTGGGAAGGCTTTACGGACTTGATTATGCAGAAGCCTTCTACTACGTAGGTCCCCAGGACTGGAGTTATGAAATTGAGGATTATATTGCCAAGAATGCCGTGCCCTTACGGTAGGGGAAAGATGAAAAGACAAAGATGAAGATGGAATGGATGAATGCTATAAGAAACGAAAGATGGGCTGGGCATCGATACTTCTTGTGCAAGGGATACTGAAGGCTTGTATGAATGCCTATATCGTTCCTTATGGTTATGGTTATGGTTATCAGAATCCCTTCGTAACTCTGGAGATTTGAATGGAGCAAGGATCCATCGAGAGGCTCCTAGAAAGAAGGAATGTGATAGCCATCGTAGGGGTTAGTAGGAGTCCCGAGAAGTATGGCCATAAGGTCTATAAAGAACTTAAAGGCGCCGGTTATCGGGTCTATCCCATAAACCCAAAGGCTCAGGAAATTCTAGGGGATCGTTGCTACCCAGACCTAAAGGCTTTACCTGAAAAGCCAGACGTCGTCTGCTTTGTAGTTCCTCCTGAGGTTACGGAAGAGGTCTTAAAGACATGCAAGGAAATCGGGATCCGGATGGTCTGGATGCAGCCTGGAGCAGAGTCCATGAAGGCTTTAGAGTTCTGTCATAGGAATGGTATAGAGGCAGTATATGGGACATGTATCATGCTTCAGCGTAGAGCCCTTGAGGAAAGAAGACGCTAGCCCGAGGCTTCTGAGCTGAGATATAGGGCATTAAAGCCAAAGCTTTAAGTCCCTAAGGAAATGTTCTATAGAGAAACCTTGGTTATGAAGTATTAAAGATCTTGGGAAAAGGGCATATGAGAAGATTTCTCCCCACTGAAGCTTTTTTGGATTTCTATCCCTAATTCCCTTTTAGAGATCCCAATCGATGATCCTCGGAAAAGGCTATATGCGCATCGACGTCTGTTTATATACGATGGATATGAGAATCACGGACCTAAAATGTACGGTCGTGGAGGGCTATCCGATAGTCCGCATAGAAACGGACGAAGGGATCAGCGGACTTTCTCAACTGGAGTTCAACAGGGATTATAACAAGCCCCAGGTCCTCTTTTATAAGCGCTTCATCCTCGGGCAGGATCCGACGAATGTCGAGAGAGTTATGCTTAAGATTCGTCATTTGGGCGGCTTCAAGCCCTGGGGAAGTGCCGTAAGCGCGATAGAGGTAGCCCTTTGGGACATAGCTGGGAAGGCTGCCGGCTTGCCAGTTTACAGGCTCTTGGGAGGAAAGGTTCGAGACAGGGTTCGGGTCTACAACACAGGCACTGGCCCCGGACCTAAGGGATGGACTCCCGAGGACTATGCAGAGAGCGCCCGTAAGAAGAAAAGCCTTCCCGAAGGTTTTACGATCTTTAAGTATGCCGTAGGCTTCCATGGGAGGATGTTCGCCGAGGTTCCAGGCTCCTTCTACGGAGAGCCTGGAGAAGGCTATAGGCTTCGGGGGCATGTAACCGAGCGGGGAATGAGGCATGCGATAGAGTGCATAAGGGCTTTAAAGGAGGTCTTTGGGGATGAATACGGTCTTGCGATCGACTGCGGACCGGGATTTTCCGTACAGGCGGCCCTAAGCTTGGCGAAGGCTGTGGAGCCCTTGAACCTCCTTTGGCTCGAGGACCTCATCACAGGAGACTACACGCCCTATACAGCCGTTGAAGCCTACCGCCTTGTTTCCTCGAACACGACGACTCCTATCCATACTGGGGAGCAGATATACTTGCGACAGGGTTTCAAGGACCTTATCGAAAAGAATGCTGTCGATGTCATAGGACCCGATCCCATGGATGTAGGGGGCATTGCTGAGCTCAAATGGATCGCGGAGTTTGCTGATCTTTATGGCATCCTCATAGCCCCCCATGGTGTAGGGGAGGGTATGATAGGGTTGGCTGCCCTCATCCAATTATCAGCCACGCTTCCGCAGAACTACATCGCCTTCGAGATGCCCCGTCTAGATCCCTTCTGGTACGAGATCGTAGAGGGGCTTCCAAAGCCCTTGGTTAAGGAGGGCTTCATAGAAGTACCAGATAAGCCAGGGCTTGGTGTGGAACTGAATGAAAAGGCTTTGAGGAAGCACCTTCCTGAGGGGGACGATTTCCTTTCATGACCTAAAAGACCTGCTTAGTCGAGACGAAAAGAGGGTGGCTTCAAAAAGGCTTTGGATCTCCCTCCGACCCTGACTTTTACTCGTCTTTCTGTATACGGGATTGTGGCATAAAAAAGAAAAGAAAATTTAAAAGAGATCCCCTTTTTATTTAATCCTGAGGGCCGGTCGTCCAGTGGATAGGATGCCCCAAACCTGAATAAAGGGAGCCTGTTTGGTGGCCTAAGATCCGCCTGACACGCGGAAGGTCGAGGGTTCAATCCCCTCCCGGCCCATTTTCTGGCTATTTGCGTTTACGGAACAGCAAGGAGCCGCATTACGTGAAGGATGTCCTTGATCTTAGGGCACTCTATGGTGGCCTTGAAATGCCTGAACGTATGAAAGGTGATCTTTTCACGCCTAGGATTGTGCAGCTTCATAGCAACCTTTCTTCGTTGACGCTGAAAGGCCCTCCTTAGATTCCTTACATCATAAGGGAATACCCTATCGGATGTCGCCTTTCCCTGAGTTCTATGAGCATGGCTTTCAGCTTGTTTGAAATCGCAAGCATCCTTGGATTGCCCCTTTCTCCGGACGGACCCGGACGGCTCCTTTTTTCAAAGTCTATGTCGACCCATCTGAGCCTCGTAGCCTCGCCTATCATAACACCCGTTTCCTTCAACAGCTGTAGGAGTCTGTCAGCTTCCTAGAACAACTGGCTATCAGCTGGTCGCACTCGCTTTCTGTCGGTGTGAAGGGCAAAAGCCGTACTTCTTTATTTCTTGGATTTTCGGGGGATTTCTCCATTCATCGGGGGTTCTATCAACCAGGAGGGGTGGGTAAAGGCATCGGCCCTTTCCTCTTAAGAATATCATAGACTTTACTTTCAAGCTAGCTAATAGAGTGGCTCTTAACAAGATAGTATAACGTGGCTCTTTATCGAGCTTATGCATGAAACTTCTTAAAGCCCAGCTCCGCTACTTTAGAGATAAAAATAGCTGCAACTCTATCTTTAAATGAGCATACGCCCTGCTACAGCATTTTTTAGATCACTTACGATTTAACCTGATAAATTCTTCCGTCAGAGAAATAAGTCTCTCAATGTCCTCTTCTGAATGTGGCAATGATATGAAAAAGTGTACTTTTCCTAGAACCATTGCGAGAATACCTTTAGAGATTAAGAAGTGAAAGTATTTCTTCTCTAGCTCCTTGTCAGAGTTTATGAATGTAGATTTGAAGTCTCTGCTCTTGGATTTTAGGAAATGTATTTTAACCATTGAGCCCAATCCAGTAACATAATCTGGAGCATTATATTTTATGGCTATCTCTTCCAGTCCTCTCCTTAATTTTTCACCTAGACGATTTATATGACTGTAAACTTCCCCTTTCTTATATTCTTGCATCGCTTCATATCCTGCTCTCATTACAAGCGGGTTTCCGCTGTATGTACCGCCCTGTGAAACGTTTTCCGACTTTTTAGGATGTTTAAGGTGATCCATAAGTTCCATAATGTCCCTTCTACCTCCCACAGCACCTACTGGAAGCTCCCCTCCGCCTATTGCCTTGCCAAATGTCGTCAGGTCCGGCTTAACGCCCAAGACCTCTTGTCCGCCGCCAGGGGCAAGCCTGAAGCCTGTGATCACTTCATCGGCTATAAGTAATGTGCCAGTTTTGTCGCAGACTTCCCTCAAGCCTCTTACGAAATCTCTTTCAGCTGGGAAGGCTGTGCCGCCTTGTACTGGCTCGAAGAATACACATGCCAGCTCTTCTTTTTCGATTATTTTGGTACATTCTTCCAAGTTGTTAAATGGCAGGATTACTGTATTCTTTAAGCATTGTGGGTCCATTCCAGCGCTTTCTGGCTCGTCCCAGGGCCAGCTTACCGCCGTGTAAAGAGGCTCAAGTACGCCGTGGAAGTGCCCAGCGAACTTCCCCACCTTCATCCTTTTAGTGTAGGCCCTCGCAAGCCTTAAAGCATGCATGTTTGCCTCCGTACCGCTGTTGTTAAATCTTATCATTTCAACACTTGGAACAAGCTTGCAGACTTCTTCAGCGAGCTTAACCTCCCACTCGTTACATACTCCAAAATGGAATCCTAGGTTTAGTTGCTCTTTCACTGCGTTTACTACGCAGGCGGGCATATGCCCCAGAACCAATGCGCCATGTCCCATCCAATAGTCAACATACTCTCTTCCCTCCACGTCCACAATCCTACTTCCATAAACCTTTTTAGCGTAGAATGGATGTGGTTCGAAGTATCTGAATGGCCTTGTCACGCCCGCTGGAATAACTTTCGATGCACGCTCGTATAACTCTCTAGAGCTCAAAATCTTTTCACTAAAAAGTAGTAGCTTGAGACAAAATATATAAATTTTTTCGCTCTTCTTAAATTTTTGGTACTTTTTGATGTTGTGTTAGCGATATTTTTCTGTCGTTCTTAATCATAAAATTGTTGGTGCCCATGATACGCATGGGGACTTTTTCCATTAGCAACGAATTCCTGATTAAGAGCGTTTCGGTTTTTCGTTTTAAAGGATGTTTACCCAGGAAAGGAAAAGGGAAGCCTCCAGATCATAAGGTTTGGAAATACTGTTGGAAGCCATACTATTTTTTTAAAAGATCTTCCTTCCTGTTTGGCTAAACGCGCCAGATCATAGCCTTCCTTTGCTCGAAACGATACAGGAAAATGTTTGGAAATTGTCTACCACAACCATGCGTTCTGCATCCTGAGAGCCAGCTGGCATCCGCTACATAAAAAGTCCCCTTGGCTCCACCTACAAGCCCTAGAATCAGGTCTGAAGCCTTACATCCCTTCCCATGGCGGCTGAGTCTTTGATGGCGCATACTATCTCCGTTGCCCTGTAGCCATCTAAGGCTGTTACATAGGGCTCCTGATTCTCCAAGATGCTGTAGATGAAGTTCCTGAACTGGTTGCCGTGATGATGCTTGACATTGTGAGGGACGCCCGTTGGTATCCATAGCGCCCGATTCTGGTCCTTTGCCGTCCAGATCTCATAGGGATACTCCCTTTCTGGCTCCGCTACAACCCTTGCGACGATACCCTCATCCTTCAACCTTCCTTGGATCTCCATGAGGGTTCCTATGGAGGTATTCTCCTTGAAGAAGATCTCTCCACCTCCTAGGGATTGAGCCACGAAAGTCGCGTTGGGGCTCAGGTACTGTAGGGTCCCCTCGCTACATGAAAGAAAGAAGTAGTGTTCGCTGAGCTGGAGCTTCGAGCGTGCAAGGATCCAGTTGGATTCGAAGTAGGCGTTGAAATCCTTATCAAAGGTTACTAGGGCTTGGTAGAAGTCCGGGGTAAACTTCAAGACCTTGGAAGCCGACCTGGCATAGACTCTTTTTGCCTCCAGCCCAGTGATGCATCGGACGAGGTCAACGGCATAGCAGGTGAGGAAATCCGCGACGGATGAGTACTTTGCCCAGCTCTTGCCAGGGCCTCCCCACATGCTGAGAGGCACATCGATCCTATCGTTGATGCTGAAGTCTACGCTGATGGGTTCTCCTACGTAACCCCATTCGACGACCCTTTGGAAAGCTGTGTAGGCCGGGTACCAGCGTGTGGAAAACTGGACAGTAATCTTTGCCCCTGCCTTCTGGGCATTGGCTATGGCTTTCATCATCTCCTTCGCATCTTCAATATTCGTAGCCAGGGGCTTCTCAATCCATATGTGCTTTCCGGCTTCTGCAGCCGCTACAACAGGGTCCCTATGGAGGTGATCAGGAGTTGTGACGAAAACAGCTTCGACTTTCTCGTTTCGAAGCATCTCCCTGAAGTCTGTGTAGGCGATGGCTCCCACCTGAGCAGCAAGGCTACGGGCTCGCTCTTCGACCACATCAGCTACAGCCACAACCTCTGTTTCAGGAGCATTCTTGGCTGCTTTAGCACGACTAGAGCCCATTATCCCGGCACCAATAATGCCTACGCCTATCTTCCGAGCCAAATCGTCTCACCTCAATAGCTTTTGTAACTGTTCTAGTATTATAAACATAGTAGTTAATTAACAAGAACTCGAGGGATATGGCAAAGGAAAGAGGCAAAGCCGGTTCGTGAGCATGCTCTATTATCGTCTGACAAATGATAGAAGATGAAACGATGTTGAAGGGCATATAAGTAATAATGCTGAGGGAAAATTGCATAAACATACCATGCCCCATTTCCCGGATGAAGACAAACGCAAAACTCATGGATTGTTCGTTCGTCATCACCTCGGATAGCATAAGGTTGACCTGAAGGAAAGCATCAATATGGCTAAAAAGTTTGAATGGATTATATGCCCATTCATGGAGTTGCCGCGAACAAAAACTAAACAACCAATGCTGGGAGCCTAGGCATTAAGGTTCGTAGTTCAGATGAGTTCTTTGCATCAAAGCGCATTCGAATGAGTAAGGCTCAAGGTCTATCAAGCCTTTTGTCCTTTTATTTGTAGCATCTTCCAGCCTTAACGGGAAAATGAAGCTTTAGGATCTTTCCTTAGGGATAGGTTTTTACCCCACCCCCTCCCTTACAGCGCAGAATTTGATAAGCCTCCTGAGGATCCTCCATTCCTGAAACCAGTCTCTCGAAGGGGCATATGCCCGTACCATCCTTATTCTTTATGTTTTCAACGAACTCTTTTGCAGCAAATCTTATGCCTTTTCTTTCAAGAATCCTCGCTCCATCCTTGCTCATGACCCTTGCGAAAACTCCCCCAGCTCTGAAGTATGCTATCAGAAGGGCCGCCGCTCTGCCTACAACCTTATCAACGACCGTAGATCCAGAAAGAAGCCCCAATCCTAGCTCCTCGATGGCCTCCAGGAGGGGAGCAATTCCTCCATGCCTTCTCTTAAAAAGGGTCTTGCCTTCTTTTAGGATGAGGAGACTCAATCCCTCTTTTTCAAGCTTAGCTAGGAATTCCTCTAAGCCTTCCATACTCAGATCGATCTTATAGAGGCGGGGCAAGAAGGTAAAGATTGCGTTATTCTCCTATTATTTCATTTTCATGAGTCTTCAGGCTGCGTTATGCCTATCGAAGGCTGTAGGACCGAAGGAAACCTAAATAGGAAGGGAATGGATTTTTAGCCCACTCGAAGGGATAAAAGAATGTCTAGGATAGAAAGGGAAATCGTCCTTCTCCTCTCGGAACTGAGGGAGGCTCATCTAAAGGATTTGGCCCAAAGGTTGGGCTTAGGCATTCGACCTCTAGTGGGACACATGCTGAACCTGAGGAAGAAGGGCTACATAGCCCGCCATCATGGAGGTTCCTACATCCTTACAGAAAAGGGTGAATCCCTTGTCAGGGATCTTTTGGTAGCTAGGGAAAGGGCTTCCAGAATCCTTGCGGAAGTTCCCTTCGAAAGGGGCTTCCATTTCTATAGAGGCCTCGGTCAATATACGGGCCTAACGGCTCTCAGTCTCGAGGACTTCCAAAAAGCCCTGAAAAACCTCGAGATAGCAAGCCTTGAGTTCCACTTATCGCGGGGGGACTTCGAACCTTGGATTCGAAGCCTAGGAGACGAAGACTTGGCTGAAAGGATATCGAAGATAAGGGAGGAAGGCCTTAAGGGGGAGGAGGCCCTAAAGGCCCTCTCTAAAGCCGTGGAGGCCCGAATAAGGGAGCTGAAGGAAGCCATTGGTTAGGCTTCTTAGGGATAAAAAAAGTTTTCATTCCCTTTGCAATCGCCCTGAAGGCAAGGAAAAGCTTCCTAAGGATTTAGGAAAAGGGCATGAAGGCGGGGAAGCCTTGGATCTATGCCTATGCTTTGAGGCCCACCAACCCTATAGGGTTAGGGGGGACTTTCATCCCCTAAAGCCTTCCGTAAGGCTTGGGGCTTCAAGGCTCTTCTGGAGCTACTTCGATGAAGCCCTTACGAAGACCATCTTCCTCCGTATCTCCAAGGAATGCTACGAGCCAACCTTTGAAAGGCTCCTTCTATCCATCGAGGAGTCTAAGGCCATGGGAAAGCCCTTCAAGGTATCCTTCAGCCTTTCGGGCCTGTTCCTCGAGCAATGCTTGAATTGGAATGAAAAACTCATCGAAGGGCTTCGTAGCCTCGCAAGGACTGGTTGTGTAGAGTTCATAGAGGAAACCTACTATCATTCCTTGGCATCGCTCTATGGAGGGGACTTTGAAGAGTTCAGGGATCAGGTGGAAGATCATAGAAAGATTATGGCTAAGCTCTTGAACGTAAAGCCTAGAGTCTTCGCCAACACAGAACTCCTTTACAGCAATGCCATAGCCAAGGTTGTGGAATCCATGGGCTATGGTGGCATCTTCGCCGAGGGAGTAAGCCCCATCCTCAAGGCTTGGGAAAGCCCCAACTATGTCTACTCGGCAGATGGTTGCGATAGGCTCAGGGTCCTTCTTAGAAACTACAGGCTCACGGACGACATAGCCTTCAGGTTTTCCTCCAAGTCTTGGGAAGCCTATCCCCTCACCGCCGATAAGTATGCCGATTGGCTGAACGCAACCCCCGGAGACTGCCTAGTGATTTTCATGGATATCGAGACCTTCGGTGAGCATCATAAGAAGGAAACTGGTATCTTCGAGTTTCTCGAGTGGCTTCCTAGGAAGGTTGCTGAGTATGATCGCCTTTCCTTCAAAACTCCTTCCGAGATCTTGGAAGCCTACGAACCAAAAAGGCCCCTGAAGGTTCCTGAAGATCGGGTCGTTTCTTGGGCCGACCTTGAGAGGGATACAAGCGCATGGCTCGGGAATTCCATGCAACGCCTCTGCTTCGAAGCTGTAAAGGATCTAGAAGCCCCCGTGAAGGGTTTGAAGGATGATGTTCCCCTTAGGATTTGGAGGTGCCTACAGACAAGCGACCATTTATACTATATGGCAACAAAACCAGGGGAGTCGGGACAGGTGCATGGCTACTTCAGCCCCTACAAGGATCCCTACATGGCCTTCGTAGCCTTCGTTCGCGTCCTAACCCACTTCGAAGCTTCCATAGCCTCAAGGCTCAAGCTCTGAAGCCTCAATGCCCCCGCTTCTCCGAATCCTAAGGAAAGATTTATAGAAAAATTATTATTTGCTTAATCCAAATAAAATTCGATTTTCTTGAAAACCGATGGTAAGCTTCGGCCTGACAGCCTCCTCCTGCTCCTCCACAATATGGGCATCACGGACTCCAAGAGAGCCTTGAAGCCTGAAGACCTAGGCATACATGAAGCCTCAAAGATGGAGGAGGCCATCGAGGAGCTCGAGAGATACGAAAGGGATGGTTATGTGCAAGGTCTCCTTGGGAGGGATGGAGTCAAAAGGTATTACCTAACGGATCGAGGAATCATAAAGGTCTGTGCCTCCCTTAGCTAGGCCTCGCCGTGATGATGTTGAGGATCCTTTTGCTAACTTGGGAATACCCTCCTAGGATCGTGGGAGAAATAGCCTTTGCCGTGAGGGATCTTTCGGAAGGCCTTAGAAAGCTCGGGGTCGAGACCATCGTCGTGACCTTGGCTGATTCCTCTATAGGGCTCGGCTTGGAGGAGGACAGCGAAGATTCGGGAAAGGGAAAAGAAAAGGGAAAGGGAAAGGGAAGCCTCCAGATCATAAGGGTTGGAAACCCTGTAGGAAACCACATCCACATCCTGACTTGGGACATGACCCTTATGACGGAGTTCGAGAGGGTATCAGGCGATGTTTACTACAGATACCATGGAAAGATAGACCTAGTGGATGCCCATGAATGGCTTTGCATCACGGCCGCCCTAAACCTTCAAAATTCCTTGGGTCTTCCCTTCGTTTTCTCGATTCATAGCACAGAGCTCCAGAGGAGTAGGGGAGCGAGGGAACCCCTAAGCCAGTCCATAAGGTCGATAGAGGCAATGGGGCTCCAGGAAGCCTCAGGAGTCATCGTCAGAAGCCAGGAAAAGAAAACCCATTTGATCACCGAGTATGGAGTCCCGCCCGAGAAGATCTATGTTATCGATCCCTTCAGGGCTGAGGAAGTCTTAAGGATTTACTCATCGATTGCTACGAGGCGTATGGAGAAGCCCGGGAGCTGATCCTTTGGTTTCCTTTCCTGAGGTCGTCATGCTTTCTTGGGAGTTTCCCCCCAGGATCATAGGAGGCATATCGAGCCATGTCTATAACCTATCCCTCCAACTCGCTAGACTCGGAGTCGGGGTTCATGTAGTCACGTGCAGCTTTCCCGGGGCTCCTGATAGGGAGGAAATCCATGGAATCAAAGTATACAGGACCGACCCCTATGCCATTCCAGCCCCAGATTTTCCATCCTGGGTTTTCCTGATGAATCTAGGGCTTCAGAGGCTTGGGGCTGAAATCCTAAGGCGTTTTCCAAAGGAAAGGACCATAATCCATTCTCATGACTGGCTGACGGCCAAGGCGGCCATAGGGCTCAAACACCTCCACAGATGCCCCCTTTTGGCTACCATCCACTCCACAGAATATGGGAGGCAGAGGGGCCTCCTTTCATCGGACGAGAATAGAATGATCCACCAAACCGAGTACTGGCTTTCCTTCGAAGCTTGGAGAATCATTTGTTGCAGCCTTTATATGACTGAGGAAGTCCGCCGCCTCTTCGGCCTTCCGGAGGACAAGCTTGACGTGATCCCAAACGGTGTAAACCCTGAGGATTTTCAGGAGTCCTTCGATACCAGATCCTTCAGGGAACGATTCGCAAAACCTGAGGAAGCCCTCATTCTCTACGTGGGTCGCCTTGTCTACGAGAAGGGATGCCATGTCTTGATGGAGGCAATCCCGAGAATCCTCCATCACATGGATGCGAAGTTTGTTTTTGTGGGCGAGGGATACATGCGGGAAAGTCTGGAGAGCGATGCTAGGAGGCGAAACCTTTATGAAAAGGTCTTCTTCACAGGCTTTCTAGAAGGATCGATTCTAAGGCGCCTATACAGGGTTGCCGATGTCTGCGTCATCCCCAGCCTCTACGAGCCCTTTGGGATAACGGCTCTAGAAGCCATGGCGGCTAAATGCATCGTCGTAGCATCAGCCACGGGGGGTCTTAGGGAAATCGTGGAAGATGGCAGGACGGGCATAGGGGTTCCTCCTGGCGATCCTGAAGCCCTAGCCCAAGGTATTATAAGGGCTTTAAGGGATCGAAAGCAGAACGAGATGCTTAGGAAGAACGCCTTCATGAAGGTCTTGGATCGGTATGATTGGGGGAAGATTGCGAAGGCAACCCTCGAGGTCTATAGGAGGATCCTCCAAGAGAGGCGAGAGATTCCATGGTAGATCCTTAGGCTATGGAAAGCCTAAAGCCCTCTGTATGGTTTGATGCTCATAAACTCCTGAGGGCAAGCGTAAGTGCGGAAAAACCTTTGTTGCTGAAAGGTGGCATCCAGCCTCGATCTTCACATCGTCCCCTATGACAGAAAGGTCCTCGATAATCGTGGCTTTGGAAGCCTCCGAGGCTATGGTGACATGGCGACCTACAATGCTCCTATGGATCTCTGAGCCCTCCCCTATGGTGACCCTATCCATGATAGCCGATGCCTCGATTCGAGCCTTAGATCCTATCTTCGTAAAGTTGTCGATGCAGGAATTTTTTATGGAAGCTCCCTCATCGATCTGGCAATGTCTGCCGATTAATACGGAACCCTCAAGGGTAATCGATCCCTTTTTCATCATATCTAGGATTCGCTCCCTTCTTCTTATGGATTCTGGACTATCCCCTTGTACCCATATCCTCGCTTCCTCCGAGACACGTCCCCCAAAGTCCTTGAGGCATCCTAGGCACCCTTGAAGGATGTCATACATGGCATCCAAATATCTCTCCGGAGTCCCTACATCGTACCAGCTCTCGGAAAGGACATAGCCATAAACTTCCCTACCAGTTTCGATGAGGTAAGGAATAAGATCCTGGCCAAAGTCCAGGCGTCCTAGCCTCGACATGAGCCTTCGAACTCCCTCCTCCCTAAGGATTTCCCTTATCTCTGGCTTGAACAAGTATATCCCTGTATTGGCAAGGTTCGAAGGGGCCTCCGTCATCCTGGGCTTTTCTACGAATCGATGGATGCGCATGTTCTCGTCTACTTGGGCGATGCCATAATCCGATATGGCTTGGATGGGCTTCAGCCCTATGGACATAAGGCCCCCTTTCCGCCTATGGAAGTCTATGAAAGCTGTCAGGTCTAGGTCGAAAATGTTATCCCCTTGGATGACAAGGATAGGACCCGTAACATCGTAATACTCAAGGTTTATCCTTAAGGAATCGGCACTTCCAAGGTCCTCGATGTTTGGCTGGTATTTGATATGGATCCTTGGCGAAAGCCCATATCTGGCTGAGAATCCTATGCCTTCCTTGAAGTAGTCGTGGAGGCTCTTATAGTTCGTATAACCCTTTACGCCTAGGATGAAGTTCCTGATTCCCTGCCTTGCTAGGCATAGGAGGGATATCTCAAGAATGGGGCGATTGGCGAGCCTAACGCATGCCTTGGAAACCTCAGCCGTAAGGGGCATAAGCCTCCTCGCCACTCCTCCTACAGGTATGATGGCCCAAAGGTTCTCGGGTGCATAGCTTCCCAAGGATCTCCACCCTGAGGCTGAGTCCATGAGGCATGGCATAATGCTCCTTTTTACATTTCTCTTTCCTTCGCTTATATATACGGCGGAGCCGTTGTTTTTATAGGCATGAAGGTTCTTATAGACATCCTAACCCCAAAACAATGCCTCTTCTTCGGAAGGCTGAAGGAATACCTCGAGGAAAGGGGAGATGAGGTTCTCCTTACTGCCCGCGAACATCGGGAGGTCCTTGGACTCCTAAAGCTCATGGGAATGGAAGCTACGGTCGTAGGAAGGTATGGGGGAGGGACCCTCAGGGGAAAGCTCGAAGCGAGTGCAGAGAGGATCCTTGGGCTTATACCCATCGTTGAAGGATGGAAGCCTGATGCCATTGTTTCTTTCACATCCCCCGATGCCGCAAGGGTTGCCTTTGGTCTTGGCATACCCCACATCTGTGTCAACGATTCCCCCCATGCAGAGGGAGTCCTAAGGCTTGTCCTTTCTATCAGCAACCTCCTTTTCACCCCTAAGATTATCCCTAAGAGCCTCTACACAAGATTTGGCATAGAAGCCCATCGAATCATTCAGTACAATGCCCTCGATCCGATGGCCTGGCTGAAGGATTTCAAGCCAAACCCTTCGGTTTTGAACAGCCTCGGGCTCGATGGAGGAAAGCCCATCGTCACGATACGCCCTGAGGAAAGCTATGCATCCTATCTCCTTGGCAAGGTTGGCGATAGGACCCAGGCCCATCGCCTGATAGAGAAGCTCTTGGAAAGCCGCATCGATGCCCAGCTCATCGTCATTCCCAGGTATGAGGAGCATCTTGAAAGCCTGAAAAGGGATTATGGAGATCGCATCTTCCTATGCACATCTGTTGTTGATGGGGCAAGTCTCCTTTATTATTCATCCATATTCCTCGGTGCCGGAGGAACCATGACGGCTGAGGCTGCCCTCCTCGGGACGCCAACGGTTTCATGCTATCCTGGGGAGCCCTACATAGTAGAGCGCTACCTTGTAAGGCAGGGGCTTGTGAAGCGAGCGAAGGGCTTGGAAGAAGCCGTTGCCTACGTGAAGCTCGTGTTCCGAAGACCAGAAGATTTCAAAGAAAGGCATAGAGAAAGGGCAAGGAGACTCCTTCAAACCATGGAGGATCCAGTAGAGGTCATAGCTGAAAGCCTAAGAAAGTTCTTAGGCTAAAACAAAGGAAGGGAAGCCTCGCCTCCATGCCTTTTGAAGCTTGTGAGCCTTAGCTTCTTAAATCTCTGGGAGAGGGTTATGGGCCTTCCGAAGGGCTCCGTCCTTCCCATCTTTATAGCCTTAAGGGCCTCGGAAACGGTAGGAGAATCGCATTGTAAGATCGTGTAGGAATATCCAATAGTTTCCGGTATGTGGGAGTCGCTTCCTCCCGTGGCTGGAAGGCCCAAGGATCTTGCAAGCCTCCATGCCAAGAAGGTAGACAACCTGAAAAAGAGCGCCCCAGAGTTGAAGACCTCGATGGCATCGAAGGCTTCGCTCCTAATGCTTCTACAGCCTCTAATTCCAAGGATCGATGCATAGGGATGTGCTAAAATGGCTATCCCCCCAATCCCATGGATGGCCTCTATGGCTTCCCGAGCCCTTCGAGGCTTGCCAATGCTTTCCTCTATGCCCAGTCCGAGGATATGGGCCTCCATCGTACGGATTTCGATGCCTGGAATGACCAAGAGCCCTTGAAGATCCTCCTCATCAAGGCATGGGATTACATCATGATCCGTCAGGGCTATTCCATCCATTCCCCTGGCTTTAGCCATATAGAGGGCTTCGGATAGGGTCGTTATGGCATCCTTCGATCGATTTGTGTGAACATGCAGGTCAACCTTTATTCTCATTCCTTCCCTTCCTCTCTTCTAAGATAGCATTCGCTTTCAGATGAAAACTTAGTCCCATCAGATCGAATAAAAGAGCGAATAAAGAAAAGATCTCGAATGGACCCTTTTCCACAAGAGCGAAGTCATATCGCCTCTTCGCTTCCTGAACTCTTCCTTAAACCTATTGGCTCCCATAAATTTAACACGATAAATTAATATGGAATGCTTACAAAAAAATATCGGGATCCGCAGGTGATGAAGTAGTGGAAGAAAGGAGCTACCTGTCGATGCTTGAGGATGCCTATGCAAGGCTTCCACCAAAACCAAAGACTTCAAAAAGGTTCGAACTCCCAAAGCCCATCGTTCAAGTGATGGGTACTAGGACTTTCTTCCAGAACTTCAGGGATGTATGTCAATACATGAATAGGGAGCCAAACCATGTCTTCAAGTTCCTCCTCAATGAGCTAGGTACGGCAGGTCACATTTCCGATGGTACGGCAATATTCCAGGGAAAGTTTAGTGAAGAACAGATGGAAAGGCTTTTGAAGCATTACGTAGACGATTTTGTTGTATGTCCAGTATGCCGAAGGCCGGACACGAGGATCGAAAAACAGGGACGCTTCAACTTCTTGATTTGCGAAGCCTGCGGAGCCAGATCTTCCCTAAGGAACGTGTAGCCTTGAAGTCGATATACGTGAACATCATAAGGAAGGGTGGTCACGTCCTAGTGGCCGCCTGCGATGCCGATCTTCTAGGAAAAACCCTCTCCGATGGACACCTCGAGTTCCATGTTAGTGAAAAATTCTACAAGGGGGAGAAGAAAAGCCTAGAAGCTGCCATAGAAGCGATCCGTCATGCCAATTCCGCCAATCTGATAGGAACGGATATTGTTGGAAGGGCTGTATCAGAGGGACTTGTCCACCCAAAAGCCATTCTAGCGATCTCCGGGGTTCCCCATGCCCAAATTATCAAGATTTAAGCTTAGGCCCTTTGAAAACCCTTCGATAAAAAGGAATTTTCTATGAAATTGTTGCCCATATCCTTTCCTTACTATCCGACCTATCGCTAAGATAGGTTTCCTAAAGCCATAAGCCTCTTACTGGCTAGGAACATCAATTTATGTAAGGGGGCTCCAAGGGCTTCCATAGCTAATGGTAGGGTTGCGATGTACGGCTGTGCATGACGGATATGTGGCTACGAGAAATGCGTGATATAAATATAAAATTATCGTTATCGAATCGTAGTGGTAGGGCGGCGTAATTATAGCATTGCGTAGCATAGCGTAGCGAGGGGATGCAGATGCTGACGATCATATGATGCTTGAGGGGGAAAGAAAGGAGCCCTTTAGGGGGCTTTGACAGGAGGCTTATGGATGTAAAGCTTAAGAGAATGGATAAGGAAAGCCTTTTGTCAGGATATGATAGGCTCCTACGCACGGGAAGCCTTCAAAACAGCAATTTTTCATGTTTTCATGGATTACAGCAACCTGTCATAGATTTAGAGCGTATCAAGAAGTAACTGGCTTCCGAGTTACGCTTTATGTCCATACATGGTCATAGGTAGGTTACGATTCCATCCTATTACAGAGCCTTGACTTTCCTCGGTTCCCTGGATGTCGACGAATTCTTGGACACGTCTCTATAGATTCTCGCTCCCGCCTACACGCCCCTATAGATGAGGGCGTGTCCAAAAATTGGACATCACCTTAACTGAGCCATGATTTCTCGATGCTGGGAGGCTTTGTCTAAGCCTTATCCTCCTTATAGGACTCATGACCTCGTTCCTTCAGTTTATGGGCAATAACGATTTTTTGGACACGCCCCTATAGATGATAAACCTTAAAAATCATGACGATAATTCTTTATGGATCATTATGGCAGCAAAACAATTCACATCTCCCATCTGGATCGTAAGGGACTACCTACGATGCTCCGGATGTCGCCTCTGTGAAATTGTCTGCAGCCTCAGCCATGAGGGAAAGATATGGCCAGAAGCCTCCAGGATTCGGATCTTTGCCCTCGTTCCCGGTGTGGAGATCCCCCACCTCTGCGCCCAATGCCACGACTATCCCTGCGTAGAGGCCTGTCCCACGAAGCCCAAAGCCATATCCATAGACGAAAAGACAGGAGCCGTCCTCGTCAACAGAAGCCTATGCACAGCCTGCAGGCGATGCATAGAAGCCTGCCCTGGAAACATCCCCTTCCTCCATCCAGGCGATGGAAAGGCTACCATATGCGACCTATGCGGCGGGGATCCCCAGTGCGCGAAGGTCTGCCAAGAAGGAAGGTTCTTCGCCATCTGGTCGGTTCAGGAACCGCCTTCTGTATCTAGGAAGCTCTTCGCAAGGAAGCCTGAAGAAATAACTAGGGATGTCGCTGCAAACCTTTTGGGAGAAAAGGCTGAGGAGGTGATCTGATATGATTGGAGGCTATGCAGGTAAGCTCCTCGAGGTTGACCTTTCGAGCGGAAGCATTAGGGATGTAAGGCTTCCCGAGGAAGTGCTGAGGCTGTACGTAGGCGGTAGAGGCCTGGCTGCCAGGATTCTATGGGATCGCCTAGGGGAGCGATGGAAGACCGTGGATCCCCTAGGTCCCGAGAACCTCCTCTTAGCCCTCACAGGACCCTTAACAGGATGGTATCCTGGAGCTAGGGTCTGCATATCGGGAAAATCTCCCCTAAGCAACGGTATCATAGGCTCTACGACGAGCGGCGAATTCCCGAGCGAGCTGAAGTGCGCCGGTTACGATGGTGTCATCGTATCAGGAAAGGCTGAACGACCCGTTTACATCCTCGTGACGGATGAGGGTGGGGAGATCAGGGATGCCAGCCACCTATGGGGAAAGAGAGGTCTGGAGACGATCATGGCTATCAACAAGGAGGTTAGGGATGAACTATCGAAGCAAAGACGAAATCCCGGCCTTTGGCGGGAGCCGGGCATCATATACATAGGTCCTGGTGGCGAAAGCAGGGTCCGCGTAGCCTGTGTCATGCAGAAGATAAGCCATGCTGCCGGCTATGGAGGCTATGGAGCCGTTATGGGCTCGAAGAACCTGAAGGCGATTGTGGCGAAGGGAAGAGGCCCTATGCCCCCAGCAGCTAACCCCGAGGAGGCGAAGAAGCTTAGGGAAGAAGTATGCAGGTTCATGTGGGGAAGCGATCGGATCAGACGCTGGGGAACGGGCTATGGGGGCTATGAGGTAGGAGCCCGGAGCAGCTCGGAGCCCGTCAGGAACTGGCAGGAGGAATGGCACGATGAGAAGGGCTTTGGGGGCGATAAGTTTGATTTTCGGTACTGGGTTAAGCGGTACTGGAGTGACTTTGGCTGTCCGACGGCATGCATGAAGCTTGCCGTCATAAAGGCAGGGCCCTACAAGGGAGCCATCACAGACAATCCGGACTATGAGATGCAGGCCTACCTAGGACCGAACCTGGGCATCTTCGACCCAGGAGCCTGCATATACCTTTCAGCCCTCATGGACTACCTGGGGCTTTCAGGCATCAACGGCGGAAACCTCCTAGCCTTCACAGCCGAGCTTTATGAGCGCGGCATCCTCACGAAGGAGAACCTGGGCTTCGAGCTTAAGTGGGGCGATGCCAGGGCCTTCGAAAGGCTTGCCTGGAAGATCGTGAAGAGGGAAGGGATAGGCGATATCCTAGCGGAAGGAACATACAGGGCTGCCATCAAAATCGGAAGGATGAAGGGTGTCGACTGCCTCAGGTATGCCGTCCATGTGAAGGGGGTGGAGGTTGGAGCCCATGGAACGAGGAGCGGTTTGGACTTTAATCCCATAGCCTATGCCTGCTCCCCCCAGGGAGGGGACCATACATCAGGAGTCCATGATGCCTATGAGGATATGGGGATGGTCTTTGCTGACTCTGCCGTTATTTGCAGCATGAACGCTTGGAGGCCTGGCTATGATAGGGTCTTCCAGTTCTATAGAGCCGTTACGGGCCTTGAAACGACGAGGGACGAATGGTATAGGATCCATGGACCTAGGATCATCCACATCCAAAGAGCTGCGGAGCTCATCGGAGGACCAGACGTCTCATGGCATCCTCCGAAGGACGATGATAATCCCCCGAGGTTCTACGAGCCCCTTCCCTCAGGACCCTATGCCGGAAAGACGACGGATAGGAAGGCCTTCGAAGAGATGAGACAGAACTTCTACAAGGCGATAGGATGGGATGAGAGGGGCATACCGAGGTCAGAGGTCCTTAGGAAGCTGGGCTTGGAAGATGTGGATAGGGCTTTGGAGGAGGTTAGAAACCGAAAATAATTAAGAAGAAAAATAAATAATGAAATGAAATGAAATGAAGAGAAGAAAAAGGCATTTTTTCTATAGGTCCTCTTCTCTTTTTATTTTCTTTTTTTATGTTTGTCGCTCTATGATTAAGAGCAATATTTTAGCAAGAGGCTTATAGCATTCCTTCCATAAAGTAGTCTATCCGTCGCTAACGCCACCGCAGCACCTTCCTTCCCATGAAGACCTCAGGAAGTACCAAGAGGCCCCAGCTTGCGGTCCCAAGGACCACAATCCAATCGTCCCAAAGGAGGGGGACCGTATGGAACATAACCTGAAACACGGGAACGTAGGGAATCATCACCGTAAGGGCTATTGAAGCCAGATCCGCTATGACGAAGAATCTGTTCTTCCAGAACTTCATCCTGAAAACGCTATGCTTCTCAGATCGGCAGTTCCAGACGACGAAGAGTTCGAAGAGGGAAGCTTGCATGAAGGCAACGGTCCTCGCCTTATCGAGACCATGACCTTGAACCCAGTACTCAAAGCCGAAGGTTACGACGGTTCCGGTGAATTGCAATATAAAGGATGCTATTACGAAGGATATCATTCCATGAAGGATGCCTTCCTCCGGTTTCCTCGGAGGTCTATTCATGACATCCTCCTCAGGGGGATCGACGCTTAATGCTATGGCTGGAGCCCCATCCGTGACGAGGTTAATCCATAGAATCATAGGAGCCAATAGGGGAAGAGGAAAGGCTTCCTCCCCGAAGATCCCCCCTAAGAGGGCGAAGGTCCCTATGACGAGAAGTTCGTCGAAGTTGCAGGCTAGGAGGAACCTCGCATATTTCCTTATGTTATCGTAGATAATGCGGCCCCTCTCCACTGCCCTTACAATCGTTGCATAGTTGTCGTCAGCTAGGACCATGGCGGAGGCTTCCCTAGTCACGTCAGTCCCGGTGATTCCCATGGCTATTCCTATGTCTGCCCTCTTTATCGCTGGTGCATCGTTGACCCCATCCCCAGTCATGGCTACAATATGTCCCTTTTTCTTCAAAGCTTCGACAATCCTGAGCTTGTGCTCAGGGGATACCCTAGCATAAACGGCAACCTTCTCTACGATAGCTAGGAACTCCTCATCGCTAAGCTTGTCTAGCTCCGCTCCTGTTAGGACAAGGCTGTCGGGCTTCATGAGCCCGATTTCCTTGGCTATGGCCACGGCCGTAAGCTTGTGATCGCCTGTGATCATGACGGTCTCAACGCCGGCCTTTTGGCAGAGTTTGTAGGCTTCTATGGCTTCCTCCCTCGGAGGATCTATCATCCCCTGAAGCCCAACGAATACCATATCGGTCTCGATGGCTTCCTCATCGAACTTCTCAAGGCCCTCAGGAAGCCTTCTGTAGGCCATCCCAAGGACTCTGAGGGCTCCCTCCGCCATCTCATCGTTGGCTTGGAGGATTCTTTTCCTCTGGGCCTCTGTAAGACGGACTTCTCTTCCGTTTCGAAGGATACGGTTGCAGCGTTCTAGGACAACCTCCGGAGCTCCCTTCATGTAGGCAACCTTCGATCCCTCCGGAGTTTCATGGACGGTTGTCATACGCTTCCTTTCCGATGTGAAGGGGATCTCAGCAATGCGCCTGTAAAGGCTCTCCACCTCCTTCTGGTCCATCCCGTATTTCATGGCTGAAACGATGAGGGCTGCCTCCGTAGGATCCCCCGTGATGCGCCAATTATTATCCTCCTGATGAAGCCCTGCGTTGTTGCAAAGAAGTCCTATCCTCAAGAGGAGCTCCAAACCCTGATCTTTCTTGGGATCGATCGTTTCGCCATCCTTTCGGAACTCGCCCTTGGGCTCATAGCCAACTCCTGTAACCTCTATGAAGGATCCGTTCATGTAGAGCCTTCGAACCGTCATCTCACCCCTCGTAAGAGTCCCAGTCTTATCGGAGCAAATGATCGTTGTGGAGCCCAAGGTCTCGGCCGAGGAAAGTCTTCTTATGATGGCGTTCCTCTTGGCAAACTCCCTTGCCCCTAAAGCCAGCGTAACCGTGACGATGGCTGGAAGCCCCTCCGGTACTGCCGAAACGGCCAGGGAAACGGCGACCATGAAGGCATCCAGCATTCCCTTGATGCCCAACTCATGGAGATGCCCTGAACGCCATTCCATGTACTGCTCAAAGACCTCGAGCATGAAAACAATGATGCAGACGATGATGACAATCTTCGCGATATTTTTAGCGAAGGCATCGAGTTTACGCTGGAGGGGGGTTTCTTCAGCTTCCGCCTCTTGGACGAGCTTCGCTATGCGTCCGAACTCTGTTCCCATGCCCGTAGCCGTCACGACGGCCTTCCCTCGACCGTAGTTGGCATAGGTCGCCATGAAGACCATCGATTTTCTGTTGGAAACCGGAGCATCAGGCTCCACAGGCTTAACATCCTTAATCACGGGGGTCGATTCTCCCGTAAGGATGGCTTCGTCTACCCTAAGCTCAACGGCCTCCATAAGCCTTCCATCAGCAGGAATCCTATCACCAGCCTCAAAGAGAATGATATCGCCAGGAACAACCTCTCTAGCAGGTATCTGAACCTCATAACCATTCCTTATGACCCTTGCCCTAGGAGCAGCGAGTTTCCTTAAGGCTTCGATGGCCTTCTCAGACCTGTATTCCTGGATGAAGCCTGTCACTACTACGAGGATGACGATGACCATAATGGCAATGGCATCTGCATAGGTCTCCACAAAGGTTAGGCTAGGATCTTCCAGGGCCTCATAGTATCCTATCAATATGGATATAGCCGTAGCCGCCAGGAGGAGGATGATGAAGATATCTTTGAAGCCCCCTAAGAACATGCGAAGAGCTGTGCGCCGCTTCTCTTGCCTCAACTCGTTGAAGCCGTATAAAGTAAGGCGCCTCTTAGCTTCCTCATCCTTCAGCCCCTCGGGGCTTGCCTGGAGGGCCTTAAGGACTTCTTCTAAAGGCAATGCATGCCAGTTTTCGGACTTCATTGTCTATTCCCACTTAGTTTTTTCCTTTTCTCCGCTATGGGCACCTTAAATATCTTCACTCGTCCCATGGGCAGTTGTATTTGGTCCATGGAAGCCCTCAGCTCCTTCAGAAGGACCGATTTGCTCCTTCTAGATTCCGCCAGTAATATGGACATCATCGCCTAGATCGATCCTAAGCTTAAGCCTTGGAAGACGAAGGAGCTTCCATCCTCGTCGATCCTATCCTGAAAGCATCATCAATTTGACCGTCCAATCCATAACGATGCTTTTGGTTTGAAAAGTCTTGCCTATAACGGAGGGCCCTCGCATTGGTATACGAAGGAAGAGATCCAAAAAATGGTCTAGTCTGGCAGAAAGAAAGAATGAGTTAGTTTGGCTATCGCTCTTCAGAATTCTTTATTTTATTTCTTCCCTTTTCGCTTTATGGTCCCGCCTACGCTACATCTAAGAACAGCATGATAATCTCAAGGAATGTAAGTTTATGCACCAAATCTCATCCACTACGGCTACCTTAGCCTTTTCTACATAGAAGGCTTAGCAGTCAAGATAATCCTATCCATTCTATCCTTTAACATATACAAATGATGGGAATAAATTGATGGGAACTAGGGTATTAAGAAAGAATTTCCGAAAAGGTCTTCAGCTGTAACTTTTCAGGCTTTTTCGTTATGTCGGAGATCCGAGCCCCTATGAGCAGACCTACTCCCTTCTCCTCCGCGATATCCACTAGACGCTGGGTTATGATTCCATCGAAGACTATTGCCTTGGCGTTCTGCAAATCCTTCAGTCTTTCAGCCAGCTCGCTGACGGGAATCTTGGCTATTATGTTGAGCTTTTCATCAAATATTATGGCTTCAAGGGTGTCCTGAAGCTCCGAGGCCGCCCTTATGAGAGGTTCAGCTATAGGTGCAGCCCTGGGAATTTCGCCTGCCGCTTCAGGCTTCCCCCTTACCTGCCTCACAGGAATCCTGTGCTCAAGGGCCCTCAATACCTCGGCGGGGGTTAGTTCTTCGACTTCCATTCCCTGAGGAGCCCTAGCCACATAGTCTAGGCGGGCTACTTGAAGGAGCTCCTTCAGGATGAGATCTCCTCCTCGATCTCCGTCCAGTAGGGCTGTTACCTCCTTTTTTCTCTTCGTAAGCTCTATGATGGATTCTGGGATCTTAACCCCCTCGACCGCCACGACATTGCGAAGCCCGCATCGGAGGAGGTTCAAAACATCCGCCCTTCCTTCTACGATGATGATAGAGTCCGATGCCTCTACATCCGGGCCTGCTGGAAGGCCCTCTGGCCCGTAGGAGGCGATCTCCGGATATTTGACTTCCTTTAAGAGTTCCTTGAGGATATTTTCGAGGCTTGAAGTCGCCTTGATCTCCCAATCTTTAAGAATGGCTTTTGCCCTTTCGATGATGGCCTTCCGCCTTACGTCTCTAACATCCTCTATTTTTTCAAGGACGACCTGGGCGTTGCATGGGCCTATACGGTCTATGCTCTCGATGGCAGCGGCGATGAGGGCTACGGAAACCCTATCCAAAGTAGAAGGGATGCTTATCGTCCCCTTCGTCCTATCCTTGGCTGTGCTGAGGTTGATCTCGATTCTGCCGATCCTTCCGCTCTTCTGCAGTTCTCTCAGATCGAGTTCATTGCCGAAGAGCCCCTCAGTCTGCCCGAAGATGGCACCGATGACGTCGGGCTTCTCGACAACTCCCTCAACGTCAAACCTCGCGTGGATGATATACTTCGTTAAGCCTAATCCAGAATGGGTCATAGCGCAAACACCTCCAAGACATGCTTAAAGAAGCCTTCAATGGGTTAACCTAACCTGGCCTAAAACACCATTTTTGGCGTTTTATCCCTAATTTAATCCCAGTTCTAATAAATATACCTTCCGTTTTTGAATCCTGGGTCCCGAAGCCAAGAAAGCACCCCCATTCCGTTCGTTTTTTTATTATTTTTTATTTTTTATCTCCCTTCCCCTTCCAATGCTTTATGAATCCTTCCATCATCGGGAAAGTGCCTAGCCATGTAGCTTGCTAGCCCCTCTACATCCTTGACATCCTTGCCAATGAGGCTTGCCATCCTCCATCTGAGGGTAAGGTTTACCTTTACACCCCTTCCTTCCAGATCCTTTCCAAGGATCGATGCCATCTCTTCGCCTCTTCTATCGAAGTCCGTCAGGATGATAACTTCTCTATGGTTCGATGCCTCCTCTACGGCTTCGAGGTAAGATCCGAGCCTCCCCTTGGCGAGGATGATGGTCCCCTTCGACCCAAGCTTCCTTAGGCTCTCAGCATCCTTAGAACCTTCCACGATGATAGGGATTCCCCTAGCATTATCGTCCAAAAGCTCCTGGAGGAGCTCCTTGAGCTTCTCCAGCCTTCTTTCCTCCGAGGCTGAGACCGAAGCCTTATCCTTATAATATCGCAGCTCCTTCCTCCCTCCTTCCCGATGGAGAGATCTGCCTCTACCGAGATATCCCTATCTTCCTCATGGCTTCATAAAGCCCATGGGCTTCCTGGCTTTCTGAAAAGTATCGCCTCACGGGCTCAAGCCTCTCGTTCAGGGCCTTCGCCATGGCTCTTTTAAGGTCTAGAGGGTGGATTTCCCCATGCAGGTATAGCCTAGCCAGCTCTTCGAAGCTTGGGATCTTAAGAAGGCCTCCTCCCCGCTTCCGAGCCCTTTCCATCTCAAGGGTGAAGGATGGATCCGTGAAGAGAATCAGCCTTGCAATCTCCATGACGGGGTTGTTTTCGATGCTGTCTGGGGGGCAGAAGGCATTGAGGATCTTTTTCTCAACCTCCTCAGGACTGTCGTGAATGAAGATGCAGGTCTCGGGTTTCGATTTGCTCATTTTGGCGCTTCCGAGGGCCTCCTCCCTAGAAACCTTCTCGAAGCCTCCAAAACCCCCAAGACCGATGAGGAGGGGGGTATGGATCGCCACGGGCTTAGGCTTCCCAAGCCTCTCGGAAAGTTCGATCGCCAGGACATGGGCCTTCCTCTGATCCATTCCTCCGAGGCATATATCGACTCCTAGGTGGAATATGTCCGTAACCTGGAGGCATGGGTAAAGAAGCATGGAGAAGTCCATGGAAGCCTCCCTTTCCCTTCTTCCCATGATGGTCAGGGCTCGCTTGACCCTCGATAGGGTTAGTCCCTTCGCAACCTTCATGAGGAGGCTCCAGTAATCGGACTCGCTTATCATATCATCAGCCCTTAACGTCTTGGCACGCTCTATAGGAATCCCAAGGGCTCTGAGGCAATGCTCCAAATACCTAGCGCAAAGCTGGATGTTCTCCATACTTCCGCTGAGCTTTTCGTTGATCCAGGCATGCCAGGTGGCTTCGAGGAATATCATATGGATGCCTGCATCCATGAGATCCTTGAATTTTTTCGCCCAGATCATCCATCCTATGTGGAATAATCCGGAGGGCTCCACACCGATGTAGCCCTTAAGTTCCTCCTTCCTCTGGAGAAGGTCCCTTAGCCTATCCTCTGTAATGACCTCCTCTGCTCCAGAAGTTATGATCCTTAGCCTATCCTCAAGGCTTTTCATAGGCTTTTCCTCCTTCAAGGATTATCGACAAAGGAAGAAGGTTTGAACCCCTTCTTCCATCGCTCCTTCCCAATCTTTTCTTTTCCTTTTCTTTCTTTTTTCTTTCCTTCACCCCTCGCCTTTCTCCCTTCGCCCTACTTCTCTTCCCTTGAAAACCCTTCCTTATTATGCTTCTCTACCTATCCATTTCCTCTTCTTCCTCAGGTAATAGCGATAGTTCTCTAGGGAAACCTCGGGTGGAACCCTGTGATCCACCATGGGTATGTAGCCTCCCTCCTCCAGGAGAGGAGTGAGGCGCTTCAGTTCGGCATCTATAGCCTCAGGACCCTTCATGAGGGCAAACTTATCGACTCCTCCCATGAGAAGAACCTGTTTCCCAAATTTCTCCCTGAGCTCATAGATGTCCGTATGCCTTGCCTCCACGGGGAGCATGCAGTTGATCCCGGCCTCAAGCCACAGGGGAACAAGATCCGTGATCCTTCCATCACAGTCGACGATGTTGATCGTTACGCCCCGGCTCCTCAGGAGGTCTGTAACCTTCTTATACCTAGGAACCATAAACTCCTTGAAGAGCCTGGGGGAGAGCAGGGGCCCCTTGCTGTAGCACATGTCCTCCCACCATGTACTGCATTCCACTTGGATGCTTCGGAGGGCCTTATCAAGGATCTTCAGCCAAAGGTTCGTGAGAGTATCCATCATTTCAGCAACCCAGTCAGGGTCCCTGTAGAAGGCTATGGATAGATTCTCCACGCCCATCCAATTCCTGAGCCATCCATAGAGGCTTCCGACGCTTACGCTGAGGGTATAGCTTCGTTCCCTGTATTTCTCGACAACCTCATCCCAGTTGAGGGGGAACCTTCCAGGCGTCTCTGGATCGAAGAAGGGTCGAAGCCTCTCCCAATCATCCCTGTTCTTCAAGGGATACCGAAGGTATCGGGGGGGCGTTGAGGAGGAAAGGGATACGTAAATGCCCCCCATCCCATCGTCGACGACCTTCCTCCGAGCTGTCTGCTCCAGAATCCTCTCTGGAAGGGTGGGCCAAAGCCCTGTCCTTATAGGAAGGCTTTCATGACAGTCCCAGCCCTCCAGGCCGAAGTAAAGCTCTACGTCCCTGTTCGTGCGCTGGTCCTGGGGAAGGCCTTCCATATGCCATCTATCGATCGTCTCAGCCCAGTAGCCGAACTCATAGTCAGGAACCCTATCGACGGGCTTAAAGTTCATAGTTCTTATGAATCGCTCTCTATCGTTCATAGGAATCCTTTCTAAATTCGCTTCATAAATGCTTTGTGGCTTAATTAATTATCCTTTCCGGTTCTTTTTTTCCTTATGGAATGGAAGGCTGTTGATGAGAGGCTTATCAGGCGAGGCGAGCTCCTTCTCAGCCTAGACTTCCTTGAAGGCTATGGCAAAGAGCTCAAATCCATGAACGATGGTAAGGTTGG